>Ga0116144_10003257_pt1 | contig 16475 bp, 19 predicted proteins | sample AD_UKC035_MetaG_FD_89746 | JGI IMG/M metagenome (GOLD analysis project Ga0116144, IMG submission 89746) | Active sludge microbial communities of municipal wastewater-treating anaerobic digesters from USA - AD_UKC035_MetaG | ecosystem: Engineered > Bioreactor > Anaerobic > Digestate | place: USA...
CTTCCGCTGCAGGATGAACATGCTGTCCGGACGAACCCACAACGAGACTTCCTCGTCGGCGGTGCTGCCGGAGTAATAACCGGTCCAGCCGGCAGGTCCCACCTCCTCAGGAGTGTCCGGAACGGGCAACTCCTCCCTTGGCTCAGGTGTGGTGGTACATCCGAATAAGCACAGGAGTACGATGGCGGCGATGGATCGATGCATGGATCGAATGTAGCGCCCGACCTTCGCCTCATGGACCGGCTGCCCCTGATCAGTGGCTTCTACTTCGGAAGCGTGGAACACTACGCGCTGCTGGCACGCTCCACCCGGATCCTGATCGACGTGGGTGAGCACTACGTCCGCCAGAGTTACCGGACACGCACCACCATCCTGGGGCCTAACGGGCGGCAGGACCTGAACCTGACCATCGAACGTGACTCCGGAAAGAAGCAGCCCATGGGCACCGTCGGGCTATCCTATGTGGAGGACTGGCCCCATCAACACCTGCATGCCATCCGCAGCGCATACGGGCGATCACCCTGGTTCCTGCATTTCGCGGAGGATATCGAGCAAGTCCTCCTCACCCGTCACGAACGGTTGGTCGATCTCCAACTGGCCACTCTGCGGCTCGGCTTGAAGTGGCTCCGGATCCCAGCCGAAGTGCACGTGTCCGAGGCCTATGTGGAAGGCTCGGAATACCACATGACCAGTTCGGACATGGGGCCTGTTCTTCCCAGCACGCCCGAGCGGGAACGTGTTGCCCTGTGGGACCTGCGATCGGAACTCACGCCGAAACGCGATCTGCCAATGGGCGTCCCTGCCGTCGGCCCGTATCACCAGGTCTTCCAGGACCGCCATGGCTTCCAGCAACGTCTGAGCGTCATTGATCTCGTATGCAACCTTGGGCCCAGAGCCTCCACCGTATTGAGCCGATAAGTGGGCATGCCGAACTTCGCGGCGTGGAGATCGTGAGGCGGACCATCGAACGGTACGTGACCCTGTCGGGCGAGGAGTGGTCCGTCATCGCGCCGTGCTGGCGGGAATATGCGTTCGGTCAAGGCTCGGCGATCTGTTCCGTCGGGGAGGTGGAGCAACGTTTCTATATCGTGAAGAGCGGTGTCCAGCGGCTCTCGTTCCCCCATGATGGCCGGGACATCTGCGTTGGATTCGCTTACGATGGTAGTTGGTGCGGTGAGTACGCTTCGTTCCTCACCCGAACACCTGCTCGGTTCGATGTGGTGGCGCTCACCGACAGCGTGCTCGTGGGCATCGATCATGCCGACCTTCAACGGCTTTACAGGGAGCAGCCGGTGATGGAGCGGTTCGGACGGTTGATCCTGGAGGAGCTGCTGGTCGGAAGGGCCCTTCGGGAGATCGAACAACTGAGCCTGAGCGCGGAGGAACGTTTCGATCGCCTGGTGAAGCGGAGTCCCCGGTTGCTGCAACTCGTACCGCAGAAGGACATCGCCAGTTACCTGCGCATGACCCCGGAAACCTTCAGCAGGATCAGGGGGAGGCGATGACGTTCTTGACATGGGTCAAGTGGGCTACCGGTGGAACCTTCTTCCCTTCGCGGCATGAGAACGGAGCAACTGATCACCGGGTTGGAACTCGTCATTGCCGGACAGCGTGCCCGGGCCGTGGAAATTGCCGCCATGCCGGCGGAATTACTCCTGCACCGCACCCAGCAAGGAGCTTGGAACATCCTCGAGGCCTTCGAGCACCTCAACCTCAGCAGCGGTATCTACGTGCGCGGCCTCGAGAAGGTCTTCGCCCGGAGCGCGGAACGGTATCGCCCGAACCCTGACTTCAAGCCCGGAAGGCTGGGTGACTATCTCACCAGGGGCATGGAGCCCCGGCCTGATGGCGCTATCAGATGGCGGATGCGTACCATGCGCATGTTCGACCCTGGCCGGCAGCATGGCGCTTCTCACACGAGCATCGACCGGTTCGTAGACCTATGCGACCGGATCCAGGCACTCCTTGCAACGGCCCGGACCACCGACCTCAACACGATGCGCGTGGCAAGCAGCCTCGGCCCGATCATCCGGTTCAAGGCCGGTGACGCCCTGCGTTTCCCGGTCGCCCATCAACGTCGTCATTTTCTCCAGATCGAGCGGCTCTTGCAAGCGGCTGGCATGGACCGGAAATGAGAGAGCCGCAGGCTGGTGCGGCTCTCTGTGATGGGCTTGTACCGGATCGCTCACTCCATCTCGCTCGCCTGCTTGAGACCCTGCTCGATCATCCCGTAGAACTGGTCCATCTTCGGAAGGATAACGATCCGGGTCCTCCGGTTCGTGCTCTTGTTCTCCGGTGAGTCGTTGGCCACGAGTGGCACGTATTCGCTGCGCCCACCGGCTGTCATACGCGCTGGATCGACACCGAAGTCCTTCTGAAGGACACGCGTGATGGCAGTGGCGCGCAGTACACTGAGGTCCCAGTTGTCCTTGAAGCAATCCCGGCTGATGGGCACATTGTCCGTGTGACCTTCTATCAATACCTCCATCTCCGGTTTCGAATTGATCACCGTGGCCACCTTGGAGAGCACCTCTTTGGCGCGTGGTGAGATGGTGGTGCTGCCACTGGTGAACACCATCTTGTCGCTGAGCGAGATGAACACCACGCTCTTCTCTACGTTCACCACCACGTCCGTGTCGTTCAGGTTGCCCAGGGAGCTCTTCAGGCTCACAACGAGGGCGAGCGTCACAGAGTCCTTTTTGGTCAATGCGTCCTGTAGGCGGCGGATGCGCAGGTCCTGCTCCTTGATCTGCTCGAGCGACTTCTCCAGGTTCTGCGCCTCCTTGGCGCTGAGCGTGGCCATCTGACCCACGTTGTTCAACAGTGCCGCGTTGGTGTTGTTCAACTGGGCCACCTGGTCCTGCAGGTGCTCGTTCTTGTTCTGCATCTCCGCCAACCGCGCCTCCATCACGCTCTTCGCGCTGTTACAATCGTTAAGGCCTCGGTTGCACTCTTCCAGCTTGTTCTTCAATGTCTCGTTGGACGCTTGAATGGCTGCGTATTTCTTCTTGGGGACACAGGAGCCCAACAGGAAGAGCAGGCTCAACGAAAGGAGTAAGGTCCGTTTCATCTTCAATGGATATGTAGGCGAAGGTAACCGTCGGTCCCCGGACCGCACTCCTCACCGCGTTGCGCTACCAAGGCGTGGAATTCGTTCCCCGATCCGCACCACGACCACCATGGCGAGGGTGATGAGGATGGGGTCGACCAGTAACCGATGCCGGGTCTCGAAGTAATAGATGCACTGGGCAACGGAAAGAAGCATCACGGACAGGCCGATGAACCGGAGCCTCCGATCGGCAAGGAACTGGGAAACCACGAACATGCCGAACAGGATGACCGCATGGACCCGATAGAGGTCCATGGCCCACTGCATGCCCGATGCGTGATCCTGGCCGATGGCCGACCTCGAGGTCCAGAAGTTCTTCAGTTTCATTCCCAACATCCGCCAGGCCAAGCCTGGTCGCATGGCACGTTCCTCCTGCCACTTGGCGCGGAATAGTTCCGATCGTTCAACCGGGTCCGCCGTGAACATCCGATGGCGTTCGGCGCTGCTCAACAGGTGCAGGTAGGTGGTACCATCGGATTGATAGCTCCCACCCTCGGTCTCCTCCTGCTGCCCCATCCATATCATCTGGTCCGTGACCGAGGTGAGCTGGAACCGACCGGTAAGCGCATGGTTCCGTAGCACCCAGCATCCGATCGGTCCGAACAACAGCATGACCAGCGCCACCTTCACGGGGAGCCGGTCAAGGCTGAACAGGAAGCCGGGGAACCGGAACAGGAAGGGCAGCATGAACACGGCCAGCGTCGGTCTGTTCAATAAGGACAGTCCTCCCAAGGCGAACAGCAGGAAGATCGTCCATCGTCGACCAGGATCGGCGGTCAAGGACGCGTACAGCAAAGCCAAGGCGATCAACATGTCCCACGCGAACGGGTGGATCATGCGCACCTGGTAATATCCCAGAAAGGGATCCAGTCCTACCAGCAAGGCCACGGCCAAGCCGATCACGCGGACCCTGGGATGACCCTTCAGCAAGAGGCGCGCAAGTCGCAGGCTGAACCAGGCAACCGCGGTGCCACAGGCCACTTGGAAGAGCAGGACGGCCTGTCCTCCGCCTCCAAGACCATAGATCGCGGCCAGGAGCGCCGTATACACCGGGAATTGGAAGGTCCGGTCCCAGGAGCCGAAGTAATGATGCCCGAACTGACCCGTGGCCAACAGGTCCAAGGCCATGGTATGTGCCTCGAACACCTGGTCAACCCGCAGGAAGAAGCACTTGACCAACACCGTCGTCAGCAGTACGGCAACGGTCCACCACCGGTCGTTCCGGCCGGGATGCCCGGATCCAGGAGCACCGGTGAGCATGCGCCAAAAGTAGGCTCCATGCCACGCGATACCTTTGATCCATGACCGACCACAAGGCGGACTTCGAGGTCAATCGAAAAGCATGGAACACGCGGACCGAGCTGCATTTGAGCTCTGCCTTTTATGACGTGGAGGGTTTTGTGGCGGGTCGGGATCCGTTGACAGCGCTGGAGTTGGAGCTGCTTGGTCCATTGGCTGGCCTGGCGGTGCTCCACCTTCAATGCCACTTCGGGCAGGACACCTTGAGCCTGGCGCGCCATGGCGCCAGGGTCACAGGCCTTGACATTTCCGACACCGCCATCGAAGAAGCCCGGAAGCTGACCGAACGTTGCGGCCTCAAGGCTGACTGGCATTGCGGCAACGTCATCGACCATGTCGCCCGGTTCGAATTCGGCTTCGATGTGGTGTTCTCCAGCTACGGCACCATAGGCTGGTTACCCGAGCTACGCTCCTGGGCCCGGAACATCGTCAGCTACCTGCGTCCCGGAGGCCGGTTCGTGTTCGTGGAGTTCCATCCGGTGGTGTGGATGTTCGACAATGCCTTCATACGGGTCCAATATGCCTACTTCAACCGCGAGCGGATCGTGGAAGAGGAACAAGGTTCCTACGCGGACCGGGAGGCTCCTCAGCGACTGGCCTCGGTCACTTGGAACCATGACCTGGCGGAAGTGCTCACCGCCCTGTTGGATGAGGGCTTGGTGATCGAGCGGTTCGTTGAGCTCGACGGCTCGCCACATGCCTGCTTCGAGAATGCGGTGCAAGGGGCCGATGGTCTTTTCCGCATCAAGGGGATGGAAGGTCGTCTTCCCATGGTGTACGGCCTGGTCGCCCGGAAACCGGGCTGACCCATCCACGATCCGCTGTTCACCAACAAGTTCGCATGGCTGACGGAGCGCCAGCCGCGGTCTTGTCCTTTGTGAACATGGCGCTCAGCCGCTTCTGGACCTTCATCCTCCTGCTCAGTATCACCTACGTGTTGGTGATGCTCGCAGCTGGCAGACAGTACAGTCTGGGCTCCCTGGTCAACGGCAGGCAAGGAGAACCACTCGTTGTGGCCGAATTGGACACCACGGCGATACCGGATACAGGACTGCTCGGAGCGATCCGGGCCAATGGTCCCGTGGTCGAGGGCGACACGACCTATACCATCAGCAAGAGCGGTACCTTGGTGAAGAGCGTGGGCACGCAACCTGCCGATGGCCTCTTCGCCACCTGCCGGAACACCATCACCGACCTCTGGCTTCCATTGATCGGTTACCTCACTTTCTTCTGCGGCCTGCTCAATCTGCTCATCGATTCCCGTGCCATGGAGAAGGTCGCCCGCTTCCTGTCTCCGGTCTTCCATCGTGTCTTTCCCGAGTTGCGTCGCGATCATCCTGCGTACGGACTGATGACGATGAACTTCGCGGCCAACTTCCTCGGTCTGGATAGCGCGGCCACACCTTTCGGTCTGAAGGCGATGGAAAGCATGCAGGAGGACAACCCGCAGAAGGACCGCGCGACGAACAGCCAGATCATGTTCCTGTGCCTGCATGCGGCCGGCCTCACGCTGCTGCCTACGAGCATCATCGGGTATCGTGCTGCGCAGGGAGCCGCAAACCCGGCGGACATCATGATCCCCTGCATCATCACCAGCTTCGTGGGGACCCTCGTCGCGCTCTTCCTGGTAGCGGCCAAACAGCGCATCAACCTCTTCAACCTGCCTGTGATGCTGGCGGTGCTCGGCGTCAGTGCGCTCATCGGGGGGCTCATGGCCTACATCAGTGGCCTCGCCGGGGTCTCCAAGTTCCACTTCACGGACAACCTGAGCAACGGCATGCTCCTGGTGATCATCGCTCTTATCGTGGGGTATGCGTTCCTGGTGGAGCGGTACTTCACCGAAAAGGGCACCAACATGTTCGACAGTTTCGTGCATGGGGCCAAGGATGGCTTCACCACGGGCCTGCGCGTGCTGCCGTACATGCTGGCCATGCTCGCCGCGCTCAGCATCTTCCGCAACAGCGGGCTCATGGGTATCGTGATGGATGGGCTCGGTTGGGCGATGGCCCTGTTCGGGGTGGACAAGCAGGTGATCGACGCCATTCCCGTGGCTCTGATGCGGCCGTTCAGCGCAGGTGGTTCACGTGGCTTCATGCTCGACGCCATGAAGACCTATGGTGCGGACAGCCTCACCGGCCAGCTCTCCTGCCTCTTCCAAGGTGCCGCGGAGACCACCTTCTATGTGGTCGCGCTTTACTTCGGGTCCGTGAATGTGAAGGACAGTCGCTACACGCTTGGCATCATGCTGCTCGCCGACCTGGCCTGCGTCATCACCGCAGTGTTCGTGTGCAAGCTCTATTTCTGATGCGTGTCGGACAGTGCGATGGAAGCGCGATCTTCGCCGCCCGCTGACCATGCCGAAGATCCCCGAACCCCTCAAGATCAAGAAACGCCGCTCACCCATCCATGGGAACGGCGTCATCGCCATCGCTCGTATCCGGAAAGGCGAGCCCATCGTGGAGTACAAGGGCCGCCTGATGACCCATGAAGCCGCCGACAAGCTCTATCACGGCGATGTGAGCTCCGGTCACACCTTCCTCTTCACCTTGAACGATGAATGGATCATCGATGCCAACGTGCGCGGGACCGTGGCCCGATGGATCAACACGAGCTGCGAGCCGAATGCGATCGCCTTCATCCACAGCGAGAAGAAGAAGAACCCGGACCCGAAGAAGGACCGGGTGATCATCGAGGCCCTCCGCGCCATCGAACCCGGGGAGGAGATCACCTACGATTACGGCTTCGAATTCGACATGCCGTACACCAAGGAACTGCTCAAGACCTGGGCCTGCCACTGTGGCTCCAGGAAGTGCCGGGGTACCATGCTCGGTGGGAAGAAGTACAAGGCCTTCGTGAAGAAGCACCCGAATTGGAACAAGTAGCACGTCGGAACCTTCCTCCACGCCCGTCATGTGCTGTCACGGCCTGGCACGGGCTTTGCCCAAGTGGTGACCACTAATATTGCCCGATGAAACGGACCCTTCTATTGACCGCTTGTTCCCTGCTGCTCGCCGTCGGGGTGCATGCCCAGGATGATGCACGGAGCAAGGCCATCATGGACAAGCTGCTGGCCAAGGCCAAGGCATGGACCAGTTTCGAGGCCGACTTCAGCAGCCGGCTGCAGAACACCAAGGACAAGCTCGATGTGAAGCAGGAAGGGAACATGAAGGTGAAGGGCAGGAAGTTCCGTCTGGTGCTTGACAAGAACACGATCATCAACGACGGCAGCACCCTGTACACCTACAACAAGGAATCCAACGAGGTGAACCTGAGCGATCCAGCCGAAATGGACCAGGAACTGGATCCGTCGAAGCTCTTCACACAATATGAGAATGGCTTCAAGAGCAGCTTCGTGGACGAGAAGGCAGATGCCAGCGGTACCGTGGTGCAGACCGTGAAGCTGTTCCCCATGGACCCCTCCAAGCGCGCCTATCACACGGTGATCATCGCGGTGGACAAGGCGAAAGTGGAGCCCAAGAGCATCCAGGTTCTCTACAAGGATGGCAACCAGGTCACCTATGATCTGAAGAAGTTCACCGCCAACCCCGAACTGGCCGACGCGCTCTTCAGCTTCGACAAAGGGAAATTCCCGGGCGTGGAGGTGAACGACATGCGCTGAACAAGGCATCCCGTCTCACATGGAAGCCATCCCTAGGGGTGGCTTCCTGCGTGAAAGGGACCGGTTACGAAGCACATCCACGCGCATTCAAGGATCATGCGATACACCACCCTGCTACTCGGCCTGGGCACCACCGTTCTGCTTCACGCGCAGGTGCGCGTGGCCCATGTGCTCGTGGCCTTGTGCGACAATGCGCACCAAGGCATCGTGAAGGTTCCTGCCGGGATCGGGAACGGACAGAAGCCTTCGACGAACCTTTACTGGGGCTGTGGCTATGGGGTGAAGACCCACTTCACGCGATCCGAGGAGTGGATATCCGTTCCCTGTGCACGTGCCTCAACTCCCCACATCCTCGATCGGGCGATCTGGCGTCACCGGGACAGCTTGGTGTACCTGGTGGCGGACGCCTACGACGGCAGGAACATCCGCGAGGCCACCGAGGACCTGCTGGGCTTTGCCAGTGGGAAGAAGCCTGAGCGCATCGAAGTGGAGGATCGTACGCTGATCGCCGGCGGTGGGGCCCAACTCATCGGATATGTGGGTCATAACGGCCTCATGGACTTCTCATTGGATGAACGGTTCGATGGACCTCCTGAACCGAGCAGGCGCACGATCATCCTTGCCTGCATCAGCCAGCGCTACTTCACCCCGCACCTGCGCACGACCGGAGCGGATCCGTTGCTATGGACCACGGGGCTGATGGCACCGGAAGCATACACCCTGAAGGCCGCGCTCAACGCCTGGGTGGCACGCGAGGATGACCTGGTCGTTCGGGAATGTGCTGCGGCAGCCTATGACAAGTATCAGCATTGCGGCATCAACGGGGCCCGGCGCCTGCTGGTAACGGGTTGGTAGGGCGGCTGGTTGTGCCGATCTTCGGTACATGGATCGAACGACCACTCGCAGCGTGACCGCCGTCCTGGACGGTCCCCCCTATCGCACACAGCTATCCACAAGAGGTCACGAATGGATCGCGGATGAGCCGGAGGACGAAGGTGGAGCCGACCTGGGCCCACGTCCGCATGAGTTCATGCTCGCCGCACTGGCTTCCTGCACGGCGATCACCTTGCGCATGTACGCCGACCGTAAACAATGGGCCATCGGTCCGATCCGGATCACCACGACCATGGACCGGACCCAACGGGGGGCGGAGGTCCAGACCCTGATCAACATCGAGGTGGAACTCGACCCATCCGTCCCGCAGGAACAACGGGAACGCCTTGCCGTGATCGCGCGCACCTGCCCTGTCCATCGAACGTTGGAGAATCCCATCCAGCTTCGGTCGGCAGTGGTCTGATGGCCCCGGGATCGCCGCCTGATCTACCTTCGGGAAAGGATGAGCAAAGAACACAGTTACACGAATGGTGAGGTCACGATCATCTGGAGATCGGACCTGTGCATCCACAGCCGGAAATGCTGGAAGGGCCTTGCTGAGGTCTTCAAACCCGGACAGAGGCCTTGGATCCAACCCGAGGGAGCCTCCACCGAACGTATCGTGGCCCAGGTGAAGGAATGCCCCAGCGGGGCCCTCACCTTCCGCATGAACGCTGGTGCCGACCCTGATAAGGAGGATGCCGCTCCAGCCACCGAGGTGGAGGTCTCCGCCAACGGCCCGCTATTGGTGAAGGGTTCCTGCTCGGTCATTCATCCGGATGGGCGGAAGGAGATGCGGGAGAAGGTCACCGCGTTCTGCCGGTGCGGAGCATCAGCCAACAAGCCATATTGTGACGGGAGCCATCGACGCATCGGCTTCAACGACCAGAGCGCTGGCTGAGCCGGTTCTTCGGGCCATGTTCCGGCTTCATCAGCTATTTCCGTGCGCGGCGCTTCGGAACAGGTTAATTTTGAACCCCCAGCAGACCGCGACCGAATGATCGTACAGGACCACCACCACGTGCCTTTGAGCCCCGCACAGAAGGCTCGACGGATCAACATGGACAGCGACCTGTACGGCACCTTCGCCGAGATCGGTGTCGGCCAGGAGACCGTCAGGCATTTTTTCAGGGCAGGCGGGGCTTCACAGACCATCGCGAAGGCGATGAGCGCCTACGACAAGGACTTCAGCAACGCCATATACGGGAAGGAGCCGGGCAACCGATTCGTGTGTGAGAGCCGCTTGATGAACATGCTCCGGCATGAGTACGGTCTGATCAAGGAACGCCTGAGCCGGGCGGACCATCCCACGAAGAAGTTCTTCACCTTCGCCAACACGGTTGCGGGCAGCACGTTCGAGCGTCCGCATAGCGGTCACGGTTGGATCGGCGTGCGTTTCCAGACGGCACCGGACGCTCCAACCAACGACGTGATCATCCATGTGCGGCTGCACGATCCGGACATCAGCCTGCAACAGGAGAGCATCGGTGTGATGGGTGTGAACCTGCTCCACGGTTGTCTCATGCACCATGGTGATCCTCAGACCATCATGACCGCGCTCTACGACAACGTGAGCAGGCACGTGGTGGAAGTGGACATGGTGCAGATGAACGGTCCTGCATTCGCCACGGTGGACAACCGCCTGTTGAGCCTGCAGCTTGTGAAGCGTGGTTATACCGATGCGGTCCTCTTCGGACCGGACGGGCAGAACCTCCAGGCCAGTGAGGCGCTTTACAAGAAGAACATCCTCGCCATCCGTGGCAGCTTCAGGCCGGTGACGAAGGTGAACATCGACATGATCATGAACGGGTACAACATGTTCATCAAGGAACAGCGTGTTGACCGTCAGAACCTGCAGGTGCTCTTCGAGATCACCTTGAACAACCTCCGCGCGGACACCGGCGATGTGGACGAGAAGGACTTCATCGATCGTGCCGATATCCTGTGCTCCCTGGGCCAGACCGTGCTGATCAGCAACTACCAGGAGTACTACAAGCTGGTTGAGTACTTCAGCCGGTACACGAAAGCGCGCATGGGCATCATCCTCGGGGTGAACAACCTGATCGATGTCTTCGACGAGAAGTACTACCGGCACCTCAATGGTGGCATGCTCGAGGCCTTTGGCATCCTGTTCACCAGGGACCTGAAGATCTACGTGTACCCGAGCCGTGCCTCGGAGAACGAGGAGATCATGACAACGGCCAACATGCCGGTGCACCCGCGCCTGCAGCCGCTGTATGACTACCTCTTGTTCAATAAGCGGATCGTTGACATCAACACCTTCGATCCGAACGTTCTCCACATCTTCAGCAAACAGGTGCTGGACCTGATCAGGCAGGGAAAGGGCGGTTGGGAAGCCTTGGTACCGCCTTATGTGGACAACATGATCAAGGATAATCGTCTATTCGGCTACCTGCCTTCGAACAAGGAGGCGGGCATGGCCAAGGCCTGATCCGATCATCGGTTCGAGGTCCGTTACGACCCCGTGCCGTCCGCATTCCGCATGCGATGAACCTCCTCCTTCTCTGGGGCCTCCTGCTGGGCCCGGCCTTCGTGCCTTCCAGTGATCGCATCGGATCCCGCTTCACCCCGCCCATGGGTGCGATCCGGGTGACCCTTCCCGCACATTCCTTCGGTGCCTACCTCCGCGATCTCCCTCTGCTACCTGCTGGTTCGGCTGTCCGCACCTACGACGGTGGCCTGAAGCAACGGCAGGATGTGCATGCGGCCGTGATCGACATCAGCGTAGGTGACCGCGACCTGCAGCAGTGTGCGGATGCGGTGATGAGGCTCCGTGCCGAACACCTCTTTGCTGAAGAGCGGTACGAGGAGATCGTCTTCAGCTTCACGAACGGCTTCAGAGCCGACTTCGTTCGATGGAGCCATGGGGAACGGATCCAGGTGCGCGGCAATGCCTGTACGTGGGTGAGAACAAGTGGACCCGATGCTTCGCATAAGGCCCTCCTAGCCTACCTGAACAAGGTCTTCACTTATGCCGGCACGCTCAGTTTGAGCCGGGAACTGCGGTCGGCAAGCCACCTTCCCATGGAGATCGGGGATGTCTTCATCCAGGGCGGAAGCCCCGGCCACGCGGTCATCGTGGTGGATCTCGCCCACACGGCTGACGGCCGCAATGCCTTCCTCCTGGCCCAGAGCTACATGCCCGCCCAGCAGATCCACGTGCTCAAGAACCTCGCACATCCCGATCATGGCGCCTGGTTCATCGAAGGCGAGGACGAAGATCTACGCACTCCGGAATGGACCTTCCGCTGGGAGGACCGGAAACGTTGGTAGTTGCTCTCACGATGATCAGGTGAGGCAGGTGACGGGCACAGTTCCGATCTTGCGCCATGGCCGATCACCTGCAAGCGGCGACCAGTTACGAGGGCCACAAGGGTGCCGTCTACGCCCTATGCGCCGTTGATGAGGACACGTTCCTGAGCGCCGGTGGTGACGGTATCGTCGTCCGCTGGCGAACAGATGCACCCGAACAGGGGGAGGCATTGATCAATGCCGGGGAACCGGTGTTCAGCCTAGCTTACGACCACGTGCATGATCTGGTCCTCGTTGGTACGGGCAGCGGACGGCTGCTCAGCGTGAGTGCCAAGAGCCGGAGCGTGGTCGAGGACGGGACGCATGTGAAGGGGATATTCCGGATCCTCCAATACGGAGAGCACGGGCTCTTCACCGCTGGGGGTGATGGTATGCTTGGTTCCTGGACCTGGTCCGACGCCGGTGCAGGGAGCTATCGAAAACTGCGGTCCATTCCGCTGAGCGCGGAGAAATTGCGTGATCTGGAGCTGTTCGGTGGGGCGGAGGAAATGGCGGTCGCCGCCGGCGATGGAACGATCAGGATATTGCGGGCCCGGGATCTGAACGAGGTGGCCCGGGCCGATGGCCATGAAGGAGGTGCAACAGCCGTGATCCGGCATCGCATGAAACAGGCGCTGTTGTCCGGCGGTAAGGATGGTCACATCAAGGTCTGGCGCCTGGATGGTAGCCTGGTCCATTCCGTGGCCGCGCACAAGGGCACCATCTATTCCGTGATCACCGACCCTGCCGCCAGCTACATCCTCACAGCAGGCCGTGATGCCTTGCTCAAGGTCTGGAACGCGGAAACACTCGAGCCTACCCACCGTTCCAAGCGTGATCGGTCCGGCCACACCCATTCCATCAATGCCATGATCACCTGCGGCGGCCTGATCCTGACCGGAAGTGATGATCGACGGATCCGCGGCTGGCGATCGCCCCGGCCCTGATCAGCGCCAGTGCTCCAGGTACCAGGGAAGGGCCTTGCGAAGTCCTGCCCGCAGGTCGATCGTCGGCTCGTATCCCAACAGCTCCCGTGCCTTGCTGATATCGGCCAGGGAATCGCGCACGTCCCCCGCCCGCTCAGCCACATGCACCGGCTCCACCTGACCGATCGCCGGGTCGATACGAGCCAGTTCTTCGCGCAGCAACCACACCAGTTCGAGGAGTGTCGTGCGCGCCCCGAAGGCCACGTTGAACACCTCGCCGGTGCAGCGGGCATCCGTCACGGCCACCGCCTGTTCGATCACACGCGCCACATTGCCCACATAGGTGAAATCACGTGACTGGAGTCCATCCCCGTGGATGAGCGGGGCTTCCTGGCGAAGGAAGGCCCGGATGAACTTCGGGATCGCTGCCGCATAGGGCCCTTCTGGATCCTGCCGCTCACCGAACACATTGAAGAACCGAAGCCCCAGTGTGTCCATGCCGTGCAGTCGGCTGTATACGCTGGCGTACACCTCGTTGGTCACCTTGGTCACGGCATAAGGTGAAAGGGGCCGTCCGATCTGCGGTTCGCGCTTCGGCAGATCCTGGGAATCGCCGTATACGCTCGAACTCGAGGCATAAATGAAACGGCGCACACCCGCCCGCCTACCTGCTTCCAGCATGTTCAGGAAGCCGGTCAGATTGGTCGCATGGGTGGCGAGTGGATCCTGTACGGACCGAGGGACGGAACCCAAGGCCGCCAGATGCACGACCATCTCCATACCGTTCACCATCGCCTTGCAATCCTCCTCGGACCGGATATCCGCCTCCACGAAGGAGAAGGTCCTTTCCGCTTCCAGATGGCTGATATTCTCGGGACGGCTGGTGGCCAGGTTGTCCATGCAGCGCACCATATGCCCCGAGGCGACCAGCGCATCGCAGACATGGCTGCCTATGAAACCAGCACCGCCCGTGACGAGGATCCGGCGGCTCGGTGAACTGCTCATGGTGGTGCCCCGCTTCGCTTGTTCGGAACCGTCAAGGATCACTTGGCCACCGCCACGGAACGCTTCTCGCGGATGACCGTGATCTTGACCTGTCCGGGGTAGGTCATCTCGTTCATGATGCGGTCGGCGATGCGCAGGCTCAACTCGTCGCTCTGTACGTCGCTGATCTTCTCGCTCTCCACCATCACCCGCAGTTCACGTCCGGCTTGTATGGCGAAGGCCTTGGTGACCCCGTTGTAGCTCATGGCCAGACTTTCCAGATCCTTTAGCCGCTGGATGTAGGCCTCTGTCGCCTCCCGGCGCGCACCTGGACGGGCCCCACTGATGGCGTCGCATGCCTGGATGATCGGGGACAGCAGGGTCGTCATCTCGATCTCGTCGTGGTGGGCTCCGATGGCGTTGCATACGTCCGGCTTCTCTCCGAACTTCTCGGCCATCTTCATGCCCAGCAGGGCATGCGGCAGTTCGGGTTCCTCGTCAGGGACTTTTCCGATATCGTGCAGCAGGCCAGCTCGTTTGGCCGCCTTGGGGTTGAGGCCGAGCTCTGCGGCCATGATGGCACTGAGGTTCGCCACTTCGCGGCTGTGCTGCAGGAGGTTCTGCCCGTAGGAGCTCCGGTACTTCATGCGGCCCACCATCCGCATCAGCTCTCCATGCAAGCCATGGATACCGAGGTCGATGCAGGTCCGCTTTCCCGTCTCCAGGATCTCCTCCTCCAGGTGCTTCTTGGTCTTCGCTACGATCTCCTCGATCCGCGCTGGATGAATACGCCCATCCTTCACCAGCTGGTGCAAGGACAGTCGCGCCACTTCACGCCGCACGGCATCGAAACAGCTGAGGATGATGGCACCGGGGGTATCGTCCACGATGATCTCCACGCCGGTGGCCTCCTCCAGTGTGCGGATGTTCCGGCCTTCGCGCCCGATGATCCGGCCTTTCACATCATCATTCTCGATATGGAAAACGCTCACACTGTTCTCCACCGCATGCTCCGTGGCCACCCGCTGGATGGTCTGGATCACGATCCGCTTGGCCTCCTTGTTGGCTGTGAGCTTGGCTTCGTCCTGGATGTCCTTGATGGTGGCCATGGCGGCCGTACGAGCCTCGTCCTTCAGGCTCTCCACCAGCTGTTTCTTGGCATCCTCGGCGTTCAGGCCGCTTATGCTCTCCAGCAAGTGGACCTGTTTGGCATGGAGCTTCTCCGTCTCCTCCTGCCGACGCTCCAATCCGGTGATCTTCTGTTGCAGGTCCTCCTTCAAGCGGTCGACCTGCTTCTCCTTGTTCCCGAGTTCCTGCTGCTGCCGACTGAGCTGTTGTTCCCGCTGCTTGGCCTTCTCCTGTGCCTGGTTCACGTGCTTCTCCCGCTCGCGCACCTCCTTCTCGTGTTCTTCCTTCAACTGAAGGAACTTCTCCTTGGCCTGAACGATCTTCTCCTTCTTGAGGGCTTCAGCTTGCACCTCGGCCTCCTTCAGGATGATATTGCTCCGCTTCTTCATCGCGGCGTTCAACACCATGTAGACGACAGTTCCTCCGCCGACCAAGCCGACAAGGACGCCGATCAAAATGCTCATCATGTCCATGGGTCCTACTATGTTTTAGCGGACCATGTCACGTCCCGTTCCGGGCCGCACCGGATGGAAGGAGGCTCAACCCTTGAGATCAGCCAGCATGCGTTCGATCGCTCCCAGGGCGGCTTCCGCTTCCGCCTCCTGCCGCGAAGCAGTGGCGTTGAGTGCGCGTACCGTCACTTCCAGGGAGGCCATCGCCAACAGGTCCTGCTTGTCGGTCAACGGGTAGTTGGCCTTCAAACGGGCTATGCTCTCATTGATCTCTTCCACGGCCCTACGCACGTTCTCCTCCTCCGATGCCTGTATCGTGAGGGGGTATGCGCGGCCCGCGAGTTCAACCCTGATCGATCGTTCTTCCATGGCTTCGTGTGATCGTTGCTACGCCTTGAGCAGCGCGAGGCATTGATCTATCTCGTTCACCAGTTCGTCGATCCGTTCCTTCGTAGCCGGTCCGGTCGTTCCACCACCAGCGGAACGCCCTTTCCGTAGGACTTCGTTCTCCCGTTCCAACTCGGCCACACGGGCACGCAACACCTCCTCCTTCCGGTGGTGGTCGCGAACCTCGGCTTCCAGATCGGCTGCTCTACGGCGCAAACCCTCATGCTCCCGGACGATCCGGGAAACCTGATGTTGCACATGCTGCAATCGGTCGGAAAGTGTGTTCATCGTGCGGACGGGGTCCGTACATGGTCCGACGTCAAAGATAGGATCACCCGTTCGAGGTGCATGGTTTTTGTTTGAACCCCAAGCTGTTCATCGGCTAC
>Ga0116144_10003262_pt1 | contig 16471 bp, 16 predicted proteins | sample AD_UKC035_MetaG_FD_89746 | JGI IMG/M metagenome (GOLD analysis project Ga0116144, IMG submission 89746) | Active sludge microbial communities of municipal wastewater-treating anaerobic digesters from USA - AD_UKC035_MetaG | ecosystem: Engineered > Bioreactor > Anaerobic > Digestate | place: USA...
CTGTACAACGGCTGGGTCTACATCCCCGACGGAAGCACCGTGAAGATATCGACCAACAACGCCGTTCCCAGTTACTGCGGGAACGGCATCGTGGAACCGGGCGAAGTCTGTGACGGCAACACGGTGTACTGTGAAGATCTCGACTCAACCCAGTGGAACGCCGGAACCGCCAATTGCAATTCCACCTGTACCGGCTACAACACCGGTGACTGTTACTGGAGCGGGTGCTGACGATGAGACATATCATCATAACTATCGGGGGCGGCGCGGCCGCCCCCATACTCGTGCTCTTCCTGCTCGTTGCCTGCAATCCCTCAAAACCGGCCCCGACCGATGATGCGACCACCCTCTGCGTCGGTCGTTGCGGCGTGGTGAACGGGGCGCAGTGTGGTCCCTGTGAATACGGCTACACCTGCAACGAGGCGCAGTACTGCGTCGAGATTGCGGGGAACGACAGCGACGGTGAAGAGGACGATCTCTCTGTTGAAATGGAGAACGACGACTATGACCTTTCCCCGGACACCGACTTTGTCGCAACATCCGATACCGATGGCAATCCATGGGAGAATATCGATTGCGCAGAGGCACCGGAGCCGTGGAAATCGGACGACGATCCTTATGCGGACAGAGACATTTTGTACCGCTACTATGGCGACTTCGATGTGGTGGTGAAAGACCCCGAGGGTGTGCGTAATTTATGGGCCGAAAAATTCACAGGACTTGACGGAGGGACGATCATTCCCTGTAATTGTTTCTGGCAGACACCTACCGATGCCTGCGCCGACAATTTTCCTTTTGAGCCAGTTATAACGGAGATATCCCCTTCCGCTCCGACCCAAAGTCCCAAAGACAAGGTACTCACCGCCTTTGTCTGCGATGAACTCCTGACACCTCCCATGGAATGGCAGATATCCTGGGTTTATGGACGCGACCCGAAATATAACGCTAGAAACGGCAAGGTGCTTTTCCCCATGCGATCCCCCCACGCAATGGGGCTGTACGGGGGACATCATGCCTATCTTCTGGATATTTCCAAACGACAGTTGCTAGCGGTAACTACCGGCTATTCAAACGCATATTTCAACGATCGCTATGCCTTTATGACGATCCGAGATATGGAAAAGAACTATGACTTTCCCGACAAAAGTGGTTATGAGTCCGTCCCGTGGTCCGAATTCATTTACTACGATTCGGTCGAGCACAAATACGGCTACGCATGGTACGGGGAGAAATTCTATTTCGCCCGTTCAATCCATGCGAGCGACACCCATATCATTTTCAGTTACCAGAAACTGCCCGACACCAACGAGGGGAGCAGAACCTTCTACGCCCGTATCGGCGAATGGAATACATGGAAGGAACTCACCTTCATGGTCGGCTCATCGATCGGCGTAGTAGATGCCGGATTCCCCTCAATGGTGGGGCAGTATGTCGCCTTCTACAACTGGGATGTCGAAGTTGCCTTCTGCGACCTCGAAAAAGGCGACGCCGGTTGCTTCAAAGTGTCACGAGACAACGAGAACGGACGAATGCCGAAGATACTTGACAACAAGGCGGTGTACTATGCTGCGGAGAATAAAACGACGAAAGCTCGTTCCCTAGTCAAGGCCGACATCACCAATCCACAGGACATCACCTACACAACCCTCGTCACCCATGAAAAAGTTCTGACTCCCGACGACATAGACAAAGACTTTCTCCTCTACGGGAAGGAAATCGGGGAACGCTCGAACGGAGATCCGTTGATCGCGAACTGTTTCTATCGCTTCAGCGACGGCAAATCGTTCTGCATGGATGACCCCGGCCATGACGCAAAGATCCCGACCGATTATTCCTATCTGCCTGGCGGTCATTATGTCGTCTATCAATCGTGGTATGATCTTGTCCTGCGCGACATGGAATGTTACTGCGACCAATTTCCTTCGCGGTGCCCGTATAACGACTACACACCGAAACCGCGACCGGCGACAAAATAAAGAAACGCCCCTAATAACGGACCTTTTGACAAATGGTCGGCAGTTTATTAGACTTCTCTAGTAACCATTGAATCGCGAGGTTCCCTATGAAACCGAGAGACCTGTTGTTCGTCGCCGGCGTGGCGGCGCTTTTCTCACCGTTCTTCGTTTCCGACGCGGTGTTCGACGGCTACAAGATGTTCAACGCCGATCACGGCATCATCATGGGCGCGATCAAGTTCGCTATCCTTGCGACGCTCGGCGAGATCATCGGCCTGCGCATCCGGACCGGCGAGTACGACGCCCCGAACTTCGGCATCCTGCCGCGCGCCATCGTGTGGGGCTTTCTCGGCGCGGCGATCGCCTACGCCTTCATCGTCTTCCCGTCGGGCACCATCAAGTTCCTCGCCTATCTCGGCCTGCCGGTGACCCCCGATACGCTGAAAGGGGCGGTGACCGGCATGCAGGTCGCGACCGCGTTCTCCATCTCGGTCGGCATGAACCTCATCTTCGCGCCGTGGATGATGACGCTCCACAAGATCACCGACGAGCACATCGCCCGCACCGGCGGCACGGTGGCGGGGCTGTTCCGCCCCATCGCGTTCGGCGACATCCTTTCGAAGATGAATTGGGGCGTGATGTGGGGGTTCGTCTTCAAGAAGACCATCCCGATCTTCTGGATACCGGCCCACACGGTGACCTTCCTGCTACCGGAACAGTACCGCATCCTCTTCGCGGCGCTCCTCGGCGTCGTGCTCGGCGTGATACTCGCTATCGCCGCTCTGATGGCGAAGAAGTAGGCGGAGGCGCCTACCGGTTGACCCGTCCGTTCCGTTTAGCACTGCCACGGAACATCGGCCACGGCGCATCGGCGGGGCCGGTGCTAAGAGAGGGGATCGCGTAGATAGATGATGCTTCGTTGTTCCCGAAATAGATAACCCCACGATCATCCATCACCGGGAAAAAACCGGAATATGCCTCTATCGCCCACAGCTCGTTCCCTTCGAGATCGTATGCATCGGGTCCCGAATTGTACAGCGTGCCGTCATCGCCCAGTGTAAGATCGCCGGTCCAAAGGTGGAAACTGTATTCTTCCTTCCCGTCGGGGGCAACGACCGTGACCATGTGGGTATTGCTATAATCGCATGCATATATACTGTCTTTTTCGTCAATGATCATAGGGATACCCGAAGGCCCCTTCCATTTCGTCACGCCATCGACCCCTAGCGCGAAAAGACTGACCTCATCGGGAGGATCGGAAAGAAGTCTTCCGCCGATATATACCGTATCATCGCGACCGATGACCAGCGACGCGTAAATGTGATCATACTTGTCGCTCGACACCCATCGCTGTTCTCCCTCCGCGGTCACGGCGACGATACGATAATAGGGATACCCTTCCGCCATGCCTCCCACATAGGCCACATACAGAGCATCGTCGCTCCCGACGACGATCACCGAAAAAACCTCATTCTCGAGATAGGAGAATGACCATTTCAGCGCACCTTCGGAGGAAACGGCGTGGACATAGACCCCATCCGACATATAGATGGTCCCGTCGTTCGCGACGGCCGACGACAAAGTCCCCCCATACTGTTTCTTCTCAGGAACGAACCGCCATTTTTCGCTCCCATCGACAGGGTCCCGCGCCGAGAGTTCTCCGTTCACAAGGACATAGATCGAACCGTCATTCCCAATGACAGGAAAATTGTCGTATATCCCGGAGGTCTTCCATTTGAGCGCACCTTCCGGACTTACCGCGAAAAGGTAGCCCCCTGATGAAGGGACATAGAGCGTACCGTCATTCCCTATACACGGCATCTGCCCCTCGAACTTCGCATCTACGGTAAGTCGCCACAGAGGACCGACGCATTTCTGCCCGGAAGAACAGTAGGAATCATCCGCACAGGTACCACAGGATATCGTCTGGGAACCGTAAAAGGTCTCCGCCGTCGCATCGCCGCATTCGAACTCGCCACACTCGGGCGCATCTTCGTAGAGGACACACTGGTTATTGGTCGAACAATACTCATAGGAACTGTAACAGGTACCGCAGGAATGTCCCTGATCCTCGCCACACTCCTTTTTGTAGCACGGTTCGCATTCCTCCCCGACGCAAGTCTCGACATCGCACCCGGAAAATGCAAAAAGGAGTGCAAGGAGAAAAAACGGATATCGCCCCATTTACGACACCTCTTGAAGGAGCCCTATTCAGAAAGAGAACGGGATACCGACCATCCCCTCACCACGGACGGGTCGTCGGCATGAGTTTGATGGTGCCGACGAGCGTAAGACTCTTCAGGTCGTCATCGAGGCCGCCGGTGATGTAGAGCAGGTTCCCCGACCGGGCGACCCTGTGGAGCGCCCGCCCCGGATCCGACTCGCTGGACCCGTTGAAATAATCGCCGAACCGGGGAGCGGGAGCGCCGTCGTGCTGCGCCGGGTCCCAATCGTTCTCCCAGTACATCATATCGAGATCGATGAGTTGGTAGAAGTTCGTCGCACCGACGCTCGTCTGGGTCGTATCGAAGCCCTCGGCGCCGCCGATCACCGAAAAATACCCGTTGTAGCCTTCGGTGACATCGAGCGTCACTTCATGGAACCAGGTGCTCTTGGGAAAGATGTCGCCCGACCTATAGGTGCGGTCCGCCATGTTGAAACGGTAGCCCCGCGCATGCATCTCGAACGCCGTCGCGTCCTTGGGCAGGTCGAGCCCGTTCGCCGCGACGATGATGTCGCCCTGCGCCGCCGCCGAGCCGAAGAACAGATTCGGCGTGTCGTCGTTCCATTCCTCATACACATCCTTCGAGATGATGTGGGTGAACTTCGCGGTGCTCGTCGCCTTGCGGCCGCCGATCACCAGCACCCGCGGAGTGCCGTTGTCGAGTCCCGCCGGCGCCACGACCGGCATCACGAAGGTCTCGGTCTTGTCGCTGTGGTATTCGTTCACCGCCGCGCTGATGGTCCCGTCCTCGCCGACCGTCACCTCGATGCCGTATATCTTCGAAAAAGCCGCGCCGTCCTTCGCGCCGCCGACCACGAAGAGCGTGCCGCTACCGGTCGTCTCGTCGGTCTGCACGAAGGCGTACCCCTGATAGGGGGCGAAGATGCTCGGCCAGTCGAGCGCCCCCTCGACCCAATCCACCGTGGTGTTATCGGTCGTGGTCAACCGCTGATTCTTCCGGGGAAGTCCCACCGTGTATATCTCCATCCCGGCCGGCGCCCCATTGAGGGTGACCGGCAGGTCGGGATAGTCGGTGACGGAGGTCTTTTCCATCTTCATGCTGCTGACACCGCCGGCGATGAGCACCCGACCGTCCGGAAGCGGGACCACGGTGTGGAACGCGCGGAACTCCTTCATGTCGGCTATCTGGTCCACCGTCCCGCTCTCGACATCGAGCAGTTCGACCGTGTCGTCGGCATCCCAGGTCCCGTTGTTGGTCAGGGTGAACCCGCCCGTTATCAGGATACGACCGTCGGGCAGGGTCGTCGCGACATGCCCGAACCGCGGCGTTTGCAGTTTCTTGGGAAAACAGCCGATGCCGGAGACCGGGTAAAGACTCGCGTACACATTGGTCTTCTTCCCGCTCACAAAATTGAGCCCCTGCACCGTTCCGACCCATTTCGGCGCCGGGTCGCTGATCGACTCGAACCCGTAGAGTTCCAGCCGCGCGTTGGAAACATCGGGTATGCCCGATATCGTCACATCGCCGGACAATTGATCTTTGGTGAGAGAGGTCGTGTGCCTCGGCTTGGGATTACTCCCGTCATATATCCGGATGGTGAGCGCGCCCAATTTATCCTGTATGTTGTCGCCGACATAGTCCTCGCAGGCGGTGTCGTCGGCCGCGAGCAGGGTCATGGCGACCCGCATCTCGTCGGCGGGGACGGCATCGGCCGGGGACTCGTCGCCGCAGGAGATCAGAAATACCGCCGGCACGACGAACGCCGCCAGCCGTCCAAAGAACCGTTCCATCATCGTCCTCTCCTCTCGATCAAACAGCACTCTTTCCGTTCATGGTCGCGCCCATCATATCTTTATGGAAGGAAAATGCAATAAATTTAAGGCCACGAAAAAACGGGAAGGTTGGTCGCGGCGTCGCATATCTCGACCTTCCGGACCGCGCCCCCCGCGACGGTCACCACCGCGTAGGTCGGCGTACCGTCGACGCCCGGTCGCCCGAGCTAGCCGGGGTTCAGGTAGAGGATGCCCTCCTCTTCGCGCAGCAACGGCTGGTGGGTATGCCCGAAAACGACGAGCCGGGGACGACTCCCCGCTATCTCACGGCGGTTCTCCGGCAGGAGCCGGTGGGGCGCCGTGAGGTTGTGTACGAGAAAGAAGCGGACCCCCGCGATATCGGCACGCACCGTGTCGGGGAGTTCCGGCAGCGCGGTATCGGTGTTGCCGCGCACCGCATGGACCGTGTCGAAGCAATGGAGCGCCGCAAGGACCCGATCGTCGCCGATGTCACCGGCGTGGAGCACCGTGTCGGCGGCGATGTCGCATATCCGGTCGGGCAGGGACCCGTGGGTGTCCGAGACGACCAGTATCCGGCGCTCGTCCGGAGGATGTCCGTTCTTTTCTGTGTTCATGGGGCCGAGTGTATCACGGGCGTCGCGACAAGTCAAACGGAATGTCGCGGGATGCACTCACCCGTTATTGTATGTTGCAGATGCCCGGAATGGCGGCGCGGAATGTGTCGGCAGGGTAGTTCTTCTTATCGACCGTGACCCCCGCGGCGGTGACCGCGAGTTCATGAAGCGCCGGTTTCGCCTCTTTGCTTGCGGTGCAGGTGAGCATCACCTTCCCGTCGTCCATCTTCGAGACGAGCCATTCAAGAGACCCCTCGACGCCGCGGTCAAGCACCGTGAACCCGGCCTGCGCGGTAAGTTCCTTCGGCAATTTGTCGGCTTCGGCGATCGCCGCGGCAAGACCGCTGGTCTGCGCGATGAGCACTATCCGCTGGAGTTTCACCGCATCGCTCGGAACGCCCGTCGGGATGAGGGCGAGCGCATCGGCCGACTTACCCAGTTTTTCGCCGACGAGCAGAAGATTAGCGAGGATGTCGCCCGTCGCGAGATCGAGTTTGTCACGCAGTTCCCACCCTTCGGCGAATTTATCCTGCGAGACCAGCGCGTAGAAAAGCCCTTCCCACGCCGCGCCGTTACGTGGAGAACTCTTCGCCGCCGCGCGGAAGTGGGTCTCGGCGGTCGCCATATCGTTCTTCTCGTAGGCGGCCGAGGCGAGGAAATAGTGCGCTCCGGCGTGGCCCGGCTCCTTGGCGATGACATCGTTCATGCGGGCCGCCGCCGACTCTTTGTCGTCCGTTTCGTAGGCGATGAGCCCGAGGTTGTAGAGCGATTCGGCCGGCTGGATGCCGTTCTGGATGCAGACCGCGAAGAGACCCGCCGCGTCGTCGGCCTTCCCCAGACCTTGAAGCGCCAGAGCACGGAAGAAGAGCGCTTCGGGATCGGCGCTTTTTTCGAGGATCGGTAGCGCTTCGCCATACTTCTCTTCCATCACCAGCGACCGTCCCTTCACGAAATCGGGGTCGGCGGTGTTCTCTTCCAGCAACGCGAGATTGCGGTCGGCCTGTTTCTGCTGGGTCGTCTTGCCGCCGCAGGCGACGAACAGGAGAGCGATCGCGCCGAGAACAAGTATCCTTTTCATTGCAGTCCCGCCATCTTCTTTATCTCGGCGTAGGAGTGTTTGCCGTTGGTCGTCTCCTTCACCACGCCGTTCTCGTCGGCAAAGATGGTGAACGGAAGCAGGATGCCGGCGTTCTGGAGAGATTCGGGCGCCTGAATGACCTCGAAGGTGACTCCCTGTTTCTTGACTATCTTCCGTGCATTCGCGGCAAGCGGATCGACGCTTATCGAGATGATCTTGACCAACCCCTTCGCCTCTTCGTACTCCTTCTTTATCCGTTCGATGTCGGGGAACATCTCGATGCAGGGGACGCACCAACTCGACCAGAAATCGACGATGATCTTTTTCCCCTTGTGGTCGGAGAACTTCACCTCTTCACCGGTGATGAGCGACCGCATCACGATGCCGTGGAGATTCTTCCCCTTCTGGAAATCCTCGTCGGTCAGTTCCCGTTCGAGCGCCTTGTCGACCTCGTCGAGCGCCTCGGGCATCTTGGGCTGGGTCACGACCGGCGCGACCGGCTCCTCCTTTTTCGTGCAGGAAAAGAGTAAACAGCACGAAAGTACGAACACGGCGATCGAGCGCATGACGCCCTCCTAGAAATACTTTTTCTTGAAGATGACCGGGCCCCTCGCCCGTTTCACGACGGTGCCGATGATATGACCGCCGGTGAGCTTCGCCGCCTCGGCCGCGTGTTTCTTATCGACGACGCAGACGAATCCGACGCCGCAGTTGAAGACGGTGAACATCTCATGCTCCGATACGCCGCCCGCTTTTTTAAGCCACTGGAAGAGCGGCGGAATGGTGAAGTCGCCGCCGATCTCGACCGCGAGCTTCTCCGGGACGACGCGCGGGATATTGTCGTAAAAACCGCCGCCGGTGATGTGGACCATCCCCTTGACCGGCACCTTTTTGAGCAGTTTCTTAATGAGTTTCGCGTAGATGATGGTGGGCTTCAGGAATGCGTCGGCGACCGTCGCGCCGAGTTCGGGGATGCGGGTGTTGATCTTCAGTTTCTGCTGGGTGAAGAGGATGCGGCGCACGAGCGAGTAGCCGTTGGAGTGGACGCCGCTCGACGGGATGCCGATAAGCACATCGCCCGCCTTCACCTTCGAGCCGTCGATGATCTTGTCCTTGTCCACCACGCCCACCGAGAACCCGGCGAGGTCGAATTCCCCCGGAGGATAGAAGTCGGGCATCTCGGCCGTTTCGCCGCCGACGAGCGCGCAGCCGGCCTGCGCACAGCCCTCGGCGATACCCTTCACGACGAGCGCCGCGGTGTCGGCCGACAGTTTCCCGGTGGCGAAGTAGTCGAGGAAGAAGAGCGGCTCGGCGCCGAGGACGAGCACATCGTTCACGCACATCGCGACGAGATCTATGCCGATGGTGTCGTACCGCTTCGCCATGAAGGCGAGTTTCAGTTTGGTGCCGACCCCGTCGGTGCCGCTGACGAGCACCGGCTTTTTTATCCCTTTCGGTATCGTCACCATCGCCGAGAAGCCGCCGATCCCGGCGAGCACCTCGGGGCGGTGCGTCTTTTTCACCAGTTCCTTGATCATCGGGACGAGGCGGTTGCCCTCCTCGATATCGACCCCCGCTTTCCGGTAGGCGTCTCCGCTCATGCGACCTCTCCTCTGAATGAATGATCGAGCCGCCCCACTATACCGTAACGGGGATGATTGTCAATTGAACGACCGGGCGAAAAAAAAGGGCCGCCCCCTGCGGAGCGGCCCCGTGAAAGCGGGAGCGAGAGATCGGATCAGAGCGCCTTCTTGAACGCGCCGGCCGCTTTGAACGACACGGTCTTCGAGGCCTTGATCTGGATCTTCTGGCCGGTCTTCGGGTTGACACCCTTGCGCGCCTTGAGGTTGCGTTTCTTGAAGGTGCCGAAGCCGCTGAGGACGAGTTTGTTCTCGGCGTTCACGGTGTCCTTCACGATCTGCACGAAGGTCTCGTACAGCGCCTTGACCTGATCGTTGGTCAGGTTGATCTCCTTCGCCATGTTCTCCTTGATCGCCTTGATGAAATCGTTCTTCGTCGCGGCGACGATCTTCTTGGCCATGTTCTCCTCCAGAAAAAAAGTTAAAAAAAACGAAAGCCGGACGGGGGCAGTATGCGCCGTCCGTATGCGGAAATCAAGAAAATCGTGCCGGTATCGATGAAGTTTTTTTCAGTCGCTATCAGCAAATTATGGTCGTTCCGGCATAACTGTTGATAAGGTCTATCGTTTTTTTCTTGGCCGCACGGAGCATATCGCGCTTCTGATGATAAGGCACAAAGGCCGATTTCACGCCGTTTATCACGAGGTCGAGTATCTGCTGCGGCGCGAGACCGAACAGCCGGTACGCCTTGAGATACTCGTCGGTCATGGTCGTGTCGGTGATGAGCAGATTGTCGGTGTTGAGCGTGACGCGCAGGCCGAGATCGAGGTAGAACGGGAACGGGTGGTCCTCTATCCGCTTCACCGCGCCGGTCTGCGCGTTCGACGAGAGACACACCTCGAGCGGGATACGGTGGTCGTTGACATAGTTGAGCAGATCGCCGTCCTCGCGGAGCCGTGTCCCGTGGCCGATGCGGTGCGCGCCGCAGTAGTGGAGCGCCTGATGGATGCTGTCGGGCCCGTAGGCCTCGCCGGCATGTATCGTGACATTCACGTTGTTCGACAGGATGAGCGAGAAGGCGCCGAGATGATCGCGCGCCGGGTAGTTGAGTTCGGCCCCCGCGAGGTCGAAGCCGACCACCCCCTTGTTCTTGAAGGCGACGGCGAGTTCGGCCATCCGCAGACTCACCGCGGGCGATATGTTGCGGATGCCGCAGATGATGACGCCGGAAAGTATGCCGAGATCGCGCTTCGCGTCGCGCAGGCCGTGCAGGACCGACTCGACGATCGTCGTGAGCGGCAGGCCTTTCTGCGTGTGGAGCACCGGCGAATAGCGCACCTCGAGGTAGGTGACCCCTTCCTTCGCGCTGTCCTCGGCCAGTTCATAGGCGGCGCGGTAAAGCCCCTCTTCCTCCTGCAACACCTTGAGCGTCGTCTCGAAGCCCTTGAGGTAGTCGTTGAGCGACGCGTGTACCTTCCCCGGGCCGATGAGATGTTTCAGCCCGTCGAGGTCGCGCGCGCCGAGATCGACCTTCTGCCGCTCGGCGAGTTCGAGTATCGTCAGCGGGCGGAGCGAGCCGTCGAGGTGCACATGAAGGTCGGTCTTGGGCAGGGAGCGGAAGAAATCGCGATCGAACGGACGCGGCGCGGCGACGCTCACTCGAGCACCTTGCACTCGACCGGGTCCATGACGCGCAGGTCGGCGTACCCGTCGAGGTGGAGCGGCTCGCCGTCGCGGATACTGCTCGAGAAGAGGTTCACGCGCCCCTCGAGCGCCTCCCGCTCGAAGCATATCTGCGCTATCTCGCCGTCGGTGCGGGTCGTTTCGGTCAGGTAGAGTTTGTCGTTGTTGAGGTAGAACACCTCCTTCTTGGTCATCGACGAGCCGTCGAGTTGCAGAACGAAGGTGGTCGCCTCGCCGTCCTGCAGGTGGTCGGTGAAGAATACCTGCAGGAGCGGGATGGAGAAGCCGGCGCTGTTGTTGATGTTCTTCTTCATGACCCAGAGCGCGCCGATGTAGACGGTCTCCTCCAGCGCCTCGTTGAGGTAGGTCAGCCGCCCGTCGCCGAACTGGAGATCGGCGGTCGGGGTGTTCTCGGCGTTGATGATGCCGTAGAACTGGAAGCGGGCCTGCCACACCTTCTCCGGCGGTGCGTCCTCGTCGGGGTATTCGGGATAGACATCGTCGTTGTAGTAACTGGTCAGGTCGTTGAGATAGTCGTACTTGCCGATGTCGTCCTTCGGCTCCTCGCTGCAGGCCGCGCAGATCAGGAGAACGAGCGGCGCCAGCATGAGGCACAACCTTCGTGTCACGGGAACCTCCGTCTCGGGATGCGTGGTAACGGGCCGATTATAGCACGGCCGTTCGATTGCGCAACTTTTCTTGTCTTGCGGGGAAAAAGGATGTAGAAAGGTTCGGTGGCCGCCGAAGGAGCGGCGGGACGGTTTCGCGCAGAAGGAGGGGCCGGTGACGAATGAACGCTTTCAGGAACGGTTCGCCGAATTGCAAAAAGCATTCTCTCGACTCGAGGAGGCGCTCGCGGTCCCGGTGACCGACGCGGTCATCATGGACGGCGTCATCCAGCGGTTCGAGTTCACCTTCGAATTAACATGGAAGACGCTGAAACTCCTGCTCGATCACAAGGGACTCGCCACCGTCGCCGCGCCGCGCGATGTCCTGCAGGGTGCCTTCGCGGCGGGTATCGTTTCGGACGGCGAGGCGTTCATGCAGATGTTGCGCGACCGCAATCTGACGACCCACATCTACAAGGAGGACATGGCCGCTCAGATATACGACCGCATCAAGAACGCCCACGCCAACGCCCTGCGCACACTCATCGAACATCTTGCGGCGGAGAAGATCGCGTGAATTTCGGACTTCCCGACAAGGTGCTTGCCGAGATACGGGCCGTGCTGGCGAAGTATCCTCTGGCAAAGGCGGTCGTGTACGGCTCGCGGGCGCGGGGCGACCATCGTCCCAATTCGGACATCGACATAGCCGTCTGGCCGAAGGAAGGGGCCACCGACCGCATCGCGATGCTCGCCGCCGAACTCGACGGGCTCGACATCATCTACAAAATAGATCTCCTCGAGATGCGACCCGACACCGATCCGACGCTCGCCGCGAAGGTGGCGCGGGACGGTCGGGAGTTGTAACGGAGTGGCTGAAAGAAAGATTCCGCTCCGGTACCTTATGCGCTAAAGAGTTGAAAGGGAGCAACCACCGCCGCTGCCACTGTTATTTTCGTCTTGATCATCACTAAAAGCTTTTGCACAATCAGCGGTGCAAAAGAAACCTTGATATGTTTTTTCCGCCCAATCACATTCCTCTCTTAATGTGTTTATTATCCCGTCACCACAATATGCGTTTTTGCACGATGCTGTGCAATCATCGTTGTCATTCAAATTGCCATCGTCGCATTCCTCCAAGCCCTCCAACATACCGTTCCCGCAGGTGGCCTTGGCGGCATCCCAACAGTAAGTGGTGTCAAATCCCATGCAATCGCTTTGGCAGGGCGCCCAGAGCCAGTCGGCGTAATCACCGAATTTGTCGCATGATTGTGAGTCTCGGTCACAGATTTCTGTTCCTTCTCTGATGCCGTCACCACAGATCACCTCATTGCAAACAGTGGTGAGATACCCTGAACAATCGTTGTTACAAGGAGCACTCGTGCCCGACGCATAAGGGCCAAGTATGCCACAATCGACACTGTCGCCATCGCAAGTCTCTCCCGATTCCCTAATACCGTTGCCGCAGATCTGGTCGAGGCCATGACCGGTCAGAGACTGAAAGGCTTCGTTAATGAAGTCCATAAAAGCAAGAGTTGGCATATAGTGACCTCCCTCTTCCGGGGAACAATCGCCACCATAGGAAGTAACTCCCTCGATAACTGTCCTGCCGTTCTGAACGGTGAAAAATGGCCCTCCCGAATCACCAAAACAACCACTTGACGGGTTTCCGACCACAAGGTCTTTTCCGAACGCACTGTTCCAATACTCTAGGATTTCTGCTGTGCCCCATCTATGTACGCCGGAATCACTGGCGGTATCGGAAGTCACACCATAGCCGACAATAACTCCGGTGTCCCCTACCTCTGATTGGGGTTCTTGTCGCAAACCATATATCTCCAGCTCGGTTATGCGTCGGTCCAATTTTATCAAGGATAGGTCATCTTTATAGCCTAGCGTTTCCAAATAACCATCCCAATCAGGATGTTTAATAACTTGTGTAGCCTGAGCTATGGATGGGGATGATGAGATTTTAGCCCCGTTATAAATAGTCAACAACGACGGATCACTTACAGCGTCCAATATCAAATCATCGCCTTCTCGGTTATAGACGCAATGCCCAGCGGTTAAAAGAACCTCCGGATCAATCAAAGTGGCTGTGCAAAGCCCCATTCCTGCTGTAGTGTCCATTATCAAAGCAACGACTCCTTGGTATTTTGCGTAGTCGGTTTCCTGTCCGTTGACGATGGTGTCGGGCCAGTCGTTCCCGTAGAGAAAAAAAGCAAAAGATACCAGGGATAACGCCGTCAAGGCTTTTCTCATAACACACCCCCGTGCGATCCATGTCCCTCAAACCCCGCATTCTATCTTTCATAAAAACCATGTCAAGCAAAAGCACTCTCTCGCACCGGCGAGTAAAGTTGCAACGGCGCGGTATCTGTGGTAAGGTCGCCCCGGCAAAGAAAGTAAGGACCGAGGACCCGGAGCGGACCATGCGTGTTTCGGTATATCGCGAGGCGACCTTTTCGGCGGCGCACCACCTGCGAGAATATCGCGGCAAGTGCGAGAACCTGCACGGCCACAACTGGCGGGTGCGGCTGTATGTCGGCCGCGACGAACTGACCGCCGACGGCTTCGTGATGGACTTCAAGGAGATAGACGCGGCGCTCGCCCGCATCCTCGAACCGCTCGACCACCACGACATCAACACGGTGCCTCCCTTCGATACGCAGAATCCGACCGCGGAGCACATCGCACATTACATATTCGAACGCGCCGGGGCCGAGATAGCGCGGCGCGACCCGCTCTGCCGCGTCGAGCGGGTGATGGTGTGGGAATCCGACAGATCGTGCGCCATCGCCGAGAGGGACCGATGAGTCACCGCCGCAATGTGGCGCTTGTGGTCGAGAACGACGCCGGGCTCGTACTCATGGGCGAACGAAGCGACATCGCGGGGGCATGGCAACTGCCGCAGGGAGGCATAGAGAAGGGCGAGGACTGGCAACAGGCGGCATGGCGCGAACTCGAGGAGGAAACGGGGCTCACGGCCGCCGCGGTGACCATCGTCGCCCATGCGGGGCCGTTCCGGTACGACCTGCCCCGCCGGTCGAAACGGGGATTTCGCGGTCAGGAGCAGACCTATGTGCTCTTCCGGCTCACCGATACCGCGGCCGCTCTCCGGCCGGGCGTCGAGTTCCGCTCCTTCCGCTGGATGATGCGGGAAGAGGCGACCGCCGCGGTGATAGATTTCAAGCGCCCCTGCTATGAGGCGGCGTTCCGCGCCTTCCGGGACAGACCGGCATGAGGAAGAGGACGAGCGTGGCAGGCCTGATGAGAAAGAAAGGGGGGGCAGGCCGGACATTCCGGGCCGTCGTGATAGGTCTCGCGATCTTCGGGATCATCGCTCTCATCGGCGCGATCTTCGGGTACCGCTACCTCAAGTCCCAGATACCGCACATCGAGACGATAGCCGACTACAAGCCGGCGCAGGGGACCAAGGTCTACGCTTACGACGGCCAACTCATCGCCGAGTTCTACAAGGAGAACCGCCGCAACATCGTCCCCTACGACAAGATCCCGTGTCTCCTCGCGCTCGCCTTCGTCGCCGGCGAGGACGGCGAGTTCTTCAAGCACAAGGGGATCGATCCGGTCGCCATCATGCGCGCCGCGTTCAAATACGCCTTCACCGGCGTCAAGCAGGGCGGATCGACCATCACCCAGCAACTCGCGAAGGCCTTCGTCGGCACCGAGCGGACCTACACCCGCAAACTCAAGGATATGCTCCTCGCGATGGAACTGGAGCGCGCGCTCACTAAAGAGGAGATACTGTACCTGTACCTCAACGAGATATTCCTCGGGAGCGGCGCGTACGGGGTCGAGTCGGCCGCGCTCACCTACTTCTCGAAGCATGTGTGGGAACTCGAACTCGCCGAGATGGCGACGCTCGCTGGGCTCCCCAAATATCCCTCCGAGGCGTCGCCGAAGAACAATCCGGAAAAGGCGAAGAAGCGGCGCGACTATGTGCTCGGTCGGATGCGCGCCGACGGTTACATCACGCAGGAACAGTACGACGCGGCGGCCGCGACACCGATGACGGTCATCCCGATGAAGGAGATATTCCTCGACAAGGCCCCCTACTTCAGCGAGAAGGTGCGCCGCCACCTGCAGACGGCCTACGGCAACGACCGCCTGTACGACGAGGGGCTCGTCGCCTCAACGACCGTCGATGTCCGCGCCTCTCAGATACTCGACGAGTCGCTCTACACCGGCCTGCGGGCGCTTTCGCGGCGACAGGGCTACACCGGCCCGCTCTATCATATCGACCTTGAAAAGGACCGTGACCGCTACCTTGAGCGACACCGTCGTTCTTTCGGCGACATATCCGATCTCACCATCCGGCGCGGCACGCTCTACCAAGGGGTGGTGCTCGACACAGCCAAGGATAAGGCGACCGTGCAGGTCGGCGCGGTGAAACGACCGCTTCACCTCAAGCACATGCAGTGGGCGCGGCCCCACAATCCGCTCGGCGGCTGGGCGAACATCGCTTCGACCGATCAGGTGCTGAAGCCGGGCGATGTCATCCTCGTCCGGGCGACCGACGAACAGGGGGTCATCGAGGAACTCGACCACCGGCGGACCGACCTGCCGCTTCCCCGGAATTTTTTCTTCGCGCTCGAACAGTTGCCGGTGCCGCAGGGCGGCGCCATCGTCAAGGACCCCTATTCCGGCTACATCCGCGCCGTGATGGGCGGCTACGATTTCGAGCAGAGCGAGTTCGACCGCACCACACAGGCGTGTCGCCAGCCCGGCTCGGCGATGAAGCCGATATTCTACGCCGGCGCACTCGAGCAGAAGGACGCCGACCGGAAATTCAGATTCACCGCCGCCACTATGCTGCTCGATGCGCCGGTCGCCATCACCGACCTCAACTTCAAGCCGGAGAACCATGACGAGACCTTCAAGGGAGAGGTGACGCTGTGGGAGGCGATCGTCCTGTCGATGAACGCGCCGGCGGTCAGGATGTTCATGGACATCGGC
>Ga0116144_10003268_pt1 | contig 16447 bp, 13 predicted proteins | sample AD_UKC035_MetaG_FD_89746 | JGI IMG/M metagenome (GOLD analysis project Ga0116144, IMG submission 89746) | Active sludge microbial communities of municipal wastewater-treating anaerobic digesters from USA - AD_UKC035_MetaG | ecosystem: Engineered > Bioreactor > Anaerobic > Digestate | place: USA...
CCTGCGTCTGTCGCCAGGGGAGCGCATGACGGCCGTGCTGCTCGTAATGCAAAAGTACCATTTCCTGCAGCTGCCGTATTTGTTGTTCTGTGAGTCGTGCGCTCATGTGTAAGTTTTACTTTCTTTCCAAAACGCCGAGACTTTCGATATGCGGTGTGCGGGGGAAGAAATTATAGAGCTTCAAGTGGGAAACTTTGTAGGCATCACTGAGCAATTGGATATCGCGTGCTTGCGTGGAGATGTTGCAGGAAAGATAGATAATCCGTTCAGGCAGCTCTTGCAGTACTTTGGCAACTACATCAGCATGGAGACCAGCACGTGGTGGATCGAAAATGATGATTTTATCATGCTTTATCAGGTCGACTATTTTTTCTGATTCCGAAAGAACTGCTTTGCAGTTGGTGATTTGGTTGGCTGTAATATTTTGCTTCGCATACTCGATCGCTTCTTCGTTGTTATCAACCAGAACCGCATGCTTGAAGTTGCTGTGCAGTGGCAGGCTGATCGCGCCGACGCCCGAGTAAAAATCGACGATTTCTTTGGACGGATCGAGGTACTCTTTGATTAAAGCAAGTGCCTGCTGAAAAACAGGTACGTTAATTTGGAAAAAACTCAATGAGCCGAATTTAAGACTTACATCATTGAGCTTCGTGATCAGGTAGTCATCGCCTGCGGAATAGAGCAGCTTTGTTGGCAGGGCAGCGGGACTGAGAGGGTTGGAAAAATATACTTGAAATCCGCAGAATTGCGAAGGGCTTTGCGTGCCAGTCAGAGGCAGTGCACCAAGTTTAGGATACGAGGCAAAAGGGATTTCTTCTCGCATGAATAGTGCAGCGATCGTATCTCCCTGTCCATTGCTGCGGATGATCAGACTTTTCAGCGCCCCACGGTTAATAGCATGATTGTTCAACCATTGGATAATCAGTTCAGCAGTTTGATTTATACATGGTTCAGCCAGGAGGCAGGTCTCGATGGGCGCACGAAAGTGCTTGCCTCTCTGGAAAAAAGCAAGTGAAATGCGATTGTCTGCATCATGATGCCAAAAGCTGTATTCTATTTTATTTCGGTAACCATAGGCATTGTTGCCGTTACAATCTGATGCATCAACGATATCCAGATCAGTCTCTGGTGGAAGTTTACCGATTCCGATATACGCTTCCAAGGCAATCTTTTTCTTCCATTTCTGCTCAGCTGCCGAGGTCATGATAGACCAGGGTGAGCAGGAGAGATAGTGGTCTTCGCAGGCAGGGATGCGATCAGGTGAGGGCTTGATGATTTTGGTTGCTATACCGTTATTGTGCGTTTTTTTCTTGCTGGTCAGCTCGACTTCAACTTCCTCGCCGGGGAGCGCATTCCAGACAAAGCAGACTTTCCCATCGAGACGACCGATGGCTTCGCCGCCGAAGACGAGCTTGTCGATGGTTAGAATCGCGGTCTGCTTTACTTTATGCTTGTTGGGCATAGATGTTTGTAATCAGAATATGAATACTTAGCAAGCATACTATGGTCTGATGTGCGGTGCAATCGGTTGATAGTCATGAGTCGTGAGTCTTTAGTCCTGAGTCACAAGACATGGGACGGGTGCTAGGGGATAGGTGTATGGTGCAAGCAATAACAATTCATAACAATGAATAACCAGCTATACCAGGATTTGGACGTCGTTCATCGTTAATCGTGAGATTTCACCTTGCAACTAGGCTGGCATTTAAAAAAAGCACCAGCTGAAGTCGCTTGTGCTTTCCATGAAGGTTAACACTACATTTCGCAACGCGAAATCTAGTACACAGAGCTCTAAAGCTCATCATCCTTTCAGTACTCTTCGCTAAGATCTCTGTGGTCGGGGCGATCCGCCTTCGTTCGCCTTTGGCTCACTATGGCGGATTTCGCAGGATTTTTAGGGTAATATCAAAACAATTCTTTTGGTGTCACCTTTTCTTGGTAAGAAAAGGTGAAGGAATATCTGGTCGGGGCGACAGGATTCGAACCTGCGACCTCATGCACCCCATGCATGCGCGCTTCCAACTGCGCTACGCCCCGAAACAATTCAGTTTTTTCTTTTTAAAAAGAAAAAACTGCCTAAAAGAAAACAAATCTGTATCCAATTGGATAATTATTTTATCTTTTTGAAAACGTGCGAACAAACACAATTTAATTGACACCACTAACGCCGTAGGTGGCTTTATTAGCATTATGTTCGGCGTTGGTGCGCGCATAACGCATTATACCATCTTTATCAGTGAGGAAGAAGAGATAATCAGTCTCTGCAGGATCAAGCGTGGCTTTGATGGCATCCAGACCCGGATTGCAGATCGGTCCCGGGGGGAGGCCAGTATTGATGCGGGTATTGTAGGGCGAATCAATCGCTAGATTATCAGCAGTAAGTACTGTGGACCAGTCCCCCAGCGCATACAGGACGGTCGGATCAGCTCCGAGGGTCATGCCCAGTTCGAGCCGGTTGTAGTATATACCGGCAATCATCTGCATTTCTGCTAAATCACGTCCTTCCCGTTCCACGATCGCAGCTAGGGTGATAATATCAAAAAGCGAGCGTCCGTTGAGGGCAGGTTCGATATCGGCAACATACTTCTTCTCAAAATTATTAAGTAGTATTTCAATGATTTCCGCAGTACCGGCATCTTCGGGGATCAGATAGGTATCAGGGAAAAGGAATCCTTCCAGGCTGCTGCCTGCGGGCTTGGAGGAGGGTGGTTGGGATTTTAAAAATGAATAATCGAAATTACCGGCATAGGCCATAGAGATAAAGGTATCACGATCGACTAAGCTTTTGCCCGCCAGATAATCAGCAATATTTTCAATGCGCCAGCCTTCCAGAATCGTAATCCACTGCTCATCGATCTTGCCGGTTTTGAAGCTGTCGATCACTTCCTGCATGGTCTGGCTAGGGCTAAGCTGATAATTTCCTGCTTGGATCAGGGAATCCTTGTTTTGAATTTTCAGGGCAAGCCGAAAGACAAGTTCATTGGAAATAATTCCCTGATCAGCGAGATTTTTGGCTATGCCTTTGACAGTCTGACCGGGATAGATGACGAATGCTACTGCAGCACCATCCGGATCAGCAGGCGTACTGAGCAGATGTTGATAATAATTAACAGCTGCCAGCACAAGAGCGCCGGTCAGCAGCAGCAGGAAGAAAAAAAGTACCAGAATTTTTTTCAGCAGGTGCTTCTTTTTAGGTTCATGCTCTTCGAACTGTAATTCATCCATTATTTAGCGGTTCAGGTAAGAGGATAAAATTATTTGAGCAGCGGCGCTGTTGAGGCGCGCTTTGTCTTTTCTGTTCTTGCTTTTACCCAGGGTGAGCAGCTCCTCTGCAGCCTGCGAGGTATGGGTTTCATCCCAGAGGATTGTGGCTAGACCAGTTTTTCTGCTGACCTGCCCAGCAAATTTTTTTGTCAGCTTTGCCTGGGGTCCTTCGGTCTTATCGAGGCTTAATGGTATCCCTATTACGATTGCTTCCACTTCGTGGGTCGCACACAACTCGCGTATTGTATCCAATTGTTTTGGACGGGACAAGTTCACGATGGCAGGCAGGGCACGACAGCTGATCTGCAGCTCGTCGGAGAGCGCGACGCCGATGTACTTGGATCCATAATCCAGAGCGAGCAGGCGCATACTTTTAAACTTAAGAAAAAATAAGAACTTATGAACTAATAAATCGAGGAACGAAAGAATTTATTGACTGTTTTCATTGTGCGGGATGCGCAGTGTTGTACTGGTCCCAAGTAATTTTATCGATGGTAATTTTGTCTGTTTTGCTGGGAATGTTTTTAATATAAAACGGTCCGATTTCCACTTCGTACTTTTCCACATCGTTTCCAAGCGAACTGAGGATCAGCTCAGCGTCGTTTTTATTCTTGCCGGCCAGCTGCTCTTTGAGCGTGGGAGTGGAGATGCGGTGCGCAACAAATCCCTTGCCCTGGCATTTGATAGCCAGCTGTTTGATATCGTAGTCAAAATTAGTCACTGTATAGGTTATTTCCCACTGCTGTTCGGTCAGGGGTTCCAATTCGGCAGGTATGGACATGTTAAGTTCTTTTTCTACCATTTCGCGCAGCTGGCTTTCGGCAAAAGCAATACCACGGCTTTGCATGCGGATCTTCATGCTGAACTCGGAGACTTCAGCGCCGACGCTGACCGGCTGGCCGCCGGAGGTGATGATTTCTTCCATAATTCGATCTTGCAGGCTGCCATCGATGAATTGCTGGCCTTCCCGGAGCTGCGCCTGTAGTTTTTCACGCGACGTTGTGGTGAGATCTGTCAGCAATTTGGTGCGCAGGGTGTCGATGTCCGCCTGACCGATGACGATCGCATCATGTTTTTCGCCTCCGGAAAATGTTTCGTAACTTTCTCCCCAGACAAGATTGGTATCATAGCCGGCAATGGAAAAATTATCCTTTTCGATGTTGTATTCTTCGCCCGGCTCACGCGCGATGACTTCCACCTGGTTTTTTGTCCCGGGGTAGGTCTGCCCTCCTTCGACTAGCAGACCGGGTACGGTTATATCGACGGCAAGCTGGAAAACCTGGCCGTTGTAGCTGGTGACTTCTGTACCGGCAGGCAGGGAGAAAGCTTTGGAATAACCCTTGTTGTAGATGGACACGATTCCCCGGGCCTGGGCTCCGATCTGGACTTCCTCGGTAGCCTTGGCAGCTGATTCAAGCTCTTCGGAGGTTTCGTAATAGCTGGCCGGAAGTTCTTTTGTAAAATAATTGACCTCGGTAACTTTTTCTGAGGCCAGTGCTTCGATTTCCAGCGAGAACTCTTCAGTCTTCGGGACAAGGGTTATACGGGCATAGGGCAGGATGGTATTAGCCGCATAGAGACCAATAGCGAGGAACACCAGGATGAACACCAGCGTTACGATTGCCAGCGGCCGGCTGTTGAACTGGATCATGGTTTTTGGTTGTTCGCCTGCGTCCGGCCTGGTAAACAGATTGGGGAGGATTTTAGTTGTCTCGGCGATCTTCTCGGTAAATTTGTGTGCGGTCCGGTCCAAGCCGAAGGTCGCATGTTTGATTTCCTGTTTTTCATAATTTTGATCTGGGGCAGTTGCTTCAGGAACGTCCGCCGGGGCAGCATCGGTGACGCTTTCAGTCGCTTCCTCAGGTGTAGCACTCTCCGGAGAAATATGGCGTTTGGCGGCATCGAGCTTGGGGAAAACCAGGATGCCGATCTGTTTGGCAAGTGCAGCGACAACCGGATCCGGCGAGACCAGCAGGATCTGCTTATTCTGGAGCGTACTGTTGCGCTGGAGCAGCTTGAGATTTACCAGGCTTTGTAGCAGGCCCGAACGTTCTGCGGCTACGATAGCAATGACCTCATCAGGAACCGAACGGATCTGATCGATGATCGAGGTGATCTCGTCATGTGATTCGAGATAAATGGCATGTAATTTAGCAGCGGGAGGGAGGTTCATATGAATATGGAGTTAGTTAATTGCGAGTTGGCCCTCCTTCGTCCCGTCAAATGACGGGACTTCGGTGGGCAGGCGGGTTACGGGTTACAAGTTTTGATTACGGTACACCCTTATCAGAGGAACTACTACCCAAACAGGTTACAAATTATAATTTACGTATTATTATTGATTAACGGGTTATGCTTCATAGGTTGCGTGATAGGGAATGAGAGACTGGGGACGAGATATTGACGACTAAGGACTCAAAACTCAAGACTAACGACTATTGCTGCATAACGCGGGCGACTTTGCGGAGCAGGGAATCCACGATCCGTTCCTCGCCCATGAGATCGAGCGCCAGATTGCCGAGCGCCATGGGAGTGATATCCTGGGGCGAGATCATGAGGCCGGTTTCATCCTTCATGTTCAGGACATCTGCAGGCTTGATGAAATTTACCTGCGGGTCGCGGGCAAATGGCAGGGTTTTTTGCCAATTGTACGTTTCGAGGGCATGTTTGATTTCCGGGAGGGCACTGCCGCCTCCGCAGAGGAGAATGCGTGGTGGAAGGTGTTCAGACTGGGCTAGTTCGTCCAGGATCAGCTCGATGCCCGAGAGCCAGACCTGGGCATCCGGTTCGAGGATATTCCGTATCAGCTGGGCTGTGGCGCTGTCTAGCTGTTGGTTGCTGTAATCCAGTTTCATCTGTTCGGCTTTATCAAAGCCGATGTTAAGATGAGACGCAATGCGTTTGGTGAAGGCTCTTCCTCCGAGCGCGAACATTTTAGTTCCGGCGACGCCGCCGTTACGCACAAGGGCTACGTCACTTGTACCGCCGCCTACATCAATGAAAATGGCGCTGAATTCGCCCGCTTCGTCATTGCCGACGGAAACGGCGACCGCATAGGGTTCTGTAGCTATACCGAGCAGGTCGAGATCGAGCTCCTCGGCGATGGTCTGCAGGGCGCCGAGGTGGACAAGCGGGGCAAAGGAATTGTAGATGCCGATGCTTACCTTGCGTCCCTGGAAACCAATGGGATTGTTGATTTTGTAGCCGTCGATCTGGACGTCGACCACGGCAGCATTCACAAGCTTGACTTCGATTTCCTGATAGCCGGTCTCCTGAGCCAGGATGCGTCTTACATCTTCGCTCGCCTTCCACTGCACTTTCTGGACAATATCCTCCAGCTCTTTCATGCTTAGCTTCTCGTCTGCTTTGGGGCGTTCGTATTCCACAATGGTGGTGGCGCCTTTGACCAGCTCGCCGGCAATGCCGATGATGACCTGGTCTGCTTCCACGCCGGCCTGCTCCATGGCCTGCTCGATCGCTTCCTGGCAGTTTTCAACTACGCCCTGAATATCAGTGACCGTGCCGGACTGCATATCCTGCAATCGTTGGCGGAAACGACCGACGCCGAGTATCCTTCCCTGACCGGCTTCGTTCTTGAAGAGCAGGGCTTTGACCAGCTCGGTGCCAACGTCAAGCGCCAGGCAGTATTCGCTGGCTGCGGTCGGGATAAATGTCTGCTTGATTTTTTGGAAAATGGATGACATGGGGTACTAAAAACTCCTGTTTTTCAGACAGGAGCTAGTATAGAGACAAATTAAAAAGTTGTCTATTTTCCGATTGGCTCCCAATGAGTGAGTTCGATGATGTTGTCTTCTGGATCGGTAACATAGACGAAGGTTAATGTCCCGCGTGCAAATGCCTTGGATGCGATTTGACCAAGTGATTTTCCTCCGGCTACGAGAACGGCTGTCTGCATGGCCGTAACGTCGTCGACCGCGAATGCCAGATGACCAAGTCCCTCCCGATTGGCACAGACCGGGAGCGAATGCGGTTCGTTTTGATTATATTGAAAAATTTCCAGGGTTACACCGCTGTTTCCCTGACCGGGTAGGAGCAGGTGCATACCATGCAGCGAGGCGTGTGGTACTCCGGTTGCCTGGCTTATCCACTCTCCGGATAAAGCAGTTTCTTTGCCTTGAGGAATACAACCAAATACCCGGATGTAAAAATCGGAGAGTTTTCTCCAGTCTCAGGCGATGAGGTTGGTATGGACATAGGATGTAGGCACAGGACGTCTTTGGAAAATTATTTCATAACAAAATAATCGTCAGCATCGTTCAATGCTTGAGGAGAAATTTCACCGGCATAGTTGGATTTGAGCATGTGGATGGTTTCACTGCGGTCAGAGGTGTGGGCATGGATCCACATGAGTTTGACCAGAGCCGTTTCATAGGTCATATCACCGGCGCTCACGGCGCCTGCCTGGAGCAGCACATCCCCGACTTGATGGGCTTCCACCCAGCACTGGCTGTGAGCAATCTGGGAAGAAATAACGAAGAGGATCTCCTGGTTGTACTGTTCGATCAGTGGCAGAAGTGAATAGGCACCTTCCACCGGGATGCAGCCGGATCCATAGCCCATGAGCACGATGCTTTGTGGCTGGGCTGCAATTGCTGCTTCAAGCAGTTTCAGGGGGAAACCGGGGTAGATGGTCAGACCGGTAACCATAGGCGAAAAGGCAGCATCGATTCGGCAGGAGCAGACTGAACGCTTCCGGTAGCGTTCCTGAAAAGTTATGCGTTTCGTGTCGATGTAGCCGAGGGGAGGAATCCCGGAGCTAGCAAAATTTTTCAGGTCTATCTCCCGAATGCGTTTGGCACGATTGCCGCGGATAATACGACTATCGCTCATGATGCAGACCTCCGCGATCTGGGAGCGGCAGGCAACGAGCATTGCGTTGCTGATGGCTTCCTGTGCATCAGAAGCAGGGAAATCGCAGGGCGTGGCAGAGCCGACGAGGACGACCGGGACAGGCAGGTCATGCAGAGCGAGGGAGAGTGCCGCGGCTGTATAGGCAAGGGTATCAAGCCCGTGGATCACAACAATCCCGTCGTATGCGTTGATATTTTCGTACACCGTTTCGCTGATGGTCACCCAGTCCTGCGGCTCCATGTTCACAGAATCTTTGGACATGAGCGGGAGAACATCAATGCGGCAGCCGGCTTCCAGATCAGGAATTGCCTTGAGGAGGCGTTCTCTGGTCAGAGGCTCGGGATAGAGGCAACCATTAGCGCGGGGAGCGGCGGCGATAGTGCCGCCGGTGGAGAGGATCAGGACCTTGCGGTCTGAGTTGGACATGAATGGCTCGCTTATAGATCACAGAATATAATAGTAGAGAGTTCTGCGGTGGTATGCAAGAAGATCAATCATTTATTTTTTGATGATGTGCTCGACGATTTGCTCGGCGATTTGCTCGGCGACTCTGAGATTTAGATGGTTTATCATCTAGTATTTGATTTTCTTTTCGCACGAACATGACGACAAAAAGTCGTTCAAAACAGCGCGTTTCACCTGTCTGGTTAGTTTGATCTTCAGGATCGCTTATCTGGATATCGTAGAGATGACCATCCTGCGTTTCCACATATTGGGCATAGGTTAGATCATCGGGTAGCGTGATGTCTCCGAGCAAGCCGTTTTTATGCGCTACAGCAAGCGCTTGTTTTGCTTCTATCCAGGCTTTCTCAAAAACATCTTTCCGGTATTCAACGTACTGCTCGGCGATGACTAGCCCATCGAAACCAATTTCATGTGCTTGGTCCAATACGGTCTGAAGGTCATTGGTGTCTGGAATGATTGCCATGAACATACCTTTTGGTGCGAGAATATCTTTAGCTTGTTCTAGAGCTTTGAGGATGATATCCCGACCTCCTTCATGACCTCCGGCGTACATGGCCACAGACAAGTATCCCGGATGTGCTTCCAGGAATTCCTGGGGGAATATCGGTAACATCATGGAGGGGAAATTACCGAAGGCAAAGGCAACTTTACCTTTGTAATGCTCAGGTAGTGCATCCCAGAGATCTGATTGATAAAATTCAACAGGAGCGATTAGAGTATGCTTATTCAATGTATAGTTAGATTTTGCCATTTCGATTGCAGCATTTACTATTTCTAATCCAACAACTCTTCCCTCGTGTTGAAGAATTTTTTCCCCAAGACCCCAGATTAGATGATCAGTCACAGAGGCAAGGATGCCAGCAGCACATCCCATATCCGCAATGATATTGGCGTCAGTAGTAATTAACTGTTCCAGATGCCCGTAGGATAGCAATTGTCCGAGGATCTGAATCATCAGTATAGTCTGTGGTGACGGTTTCATGATTGCTCGATCAGGATCTGTTTCATAGTGAAGCCTGAAATGGTCAGGTGGCTGGCTTAGCTCGTGTACAGTCGTTTGAGGCAGTCTTACTGTTGTTGCTTGAGTAATTTCTAGGGCGTTTGGTTCGATATCTACGCGCAACATTCCTGTCGGTCGTGTACCACTTTGTATACGTATACCAAGCAAGGCTTCTAGTCTGTACAAATCCGGCTTCATAACAACCGGAGTGCGGAGCAGTTCTTCCTCCCCTGATAGAAAATAGGAAAGTTCTAATTCCAAAGGTTCTTCACCTCTCATAGAAAATGAAGCTTTCCAGGGAGAAAGTTCGGTTTGGTGGAGGAGTCTATTGTGGCTGAGACTATCTAAAAAATTGCGTGGTGTATATGCCGATCCTTCGTATTGAAGCAGTGCCTCATGAGGAAGAAGTGGCAGACAGTCAGCAGGTATAGAGAAACTGATAGCCAACACCTCCACTACAAATCGGGGGTCAGCATTTTTTAGCATGTCGAAAATTTTTAAAAAACCAATAATATGAGTATTCGCTTCGGGTGGATTTGTTTCCAACAGTCTTTCAATGGAAGGAAGCAGTATAGTCCTGAAATAAGTAAACAATAGCTGATAATGTTCCTTAACGTTACAAGAGGGCAGGGCATTAACTTTTTCCTCAAGACTAGCGAAGAGTTTCGTTAGTTCTTGAAATTGCGCTTGTTCAGTATGTTCAAAACCAAACTGTGTCATCGAGTGACCAGCTCCATAATCAGCAGAAATGGCAGTAAAAAAATTCGGGCAGTTTGTTGTTGTATCCAATATTGAAACACTGCGGTTGTGGGTTAATTAAAACGATATATAGACAAACAAAGACCCCACTTGCATTTTTGGGGTCTTTGTTTGTCTCAGAAGTTAATTATACCGCTTTTTGTGGCTTCCTGTCTAGGTGAGTACCGCCTTGATCCGTCTGACACCCGCACTGGAACTTTCCTCTTTTTTGATCCGGAACGTGCCGTTGAGCTCACCGGTGTGGCTGACATGCGGGCCGCCGCAGATTTCCTTGGAAAAAATCTCCCCGGTCTGGGGATTTTGGACGGTATACACCTTGACCTTTTCAGCATAGCGGTCATCAAACACTCCTTCGGCTCCGGCGGTCTTGGCTTCATCGACTGTCATGTCTTCACAGCTAACCTGCAGATCAGCTGTGATAACGTCGTTGATCATTTTTTCTACCTGTTGTTTCTGCTCATCTGTCATTTTGTCTGGATGGGAGAAGTCGAATCTGAGACGTTCGGGGGTGATGTTGCTGCCTTTTTGGTGTACATGGTCGCCGAGGACTTTTTTCAGGGCAGCATTGAGCAGATGCGTGGCAGTATGGTAACGCACATGCTGGTCAGTATGGCCGCCAAGCCCGCCTTTGAACTTTTGCTCCGCTCCGGCGCGCGACTGGTCCTGATGGGCAGTCTGGGCGGCGCTGAATTCCTGCTTGAATGTCGATTCGTCAAGTTGTCTGCCCGCGTTTTTCAGCTCCTCGACGGTCTGCTCGAGCGGGAAGCCATAGGTTTCAAAGAAATAGAACGCTTTAGCGCCGTCTATCGGCTCGCCTGACTCAATGGCTTTGCTGATTTCGCGGACTCCTCTATCCACTGTCTTTACAAATTTTTCTTCTTCAACATTCAATTCCCACTTAATTTTTTCCTTTGTTTTACCGATGTCTAGATGCGGGTAGGCTGTTTTATACTCTTCAATGATAGTATTAGCAATGTTATGGGTAAAATAATCAAATAAACCAAGTAATCTTCCGTGCCGGATAGCCCGCCGGATCAGACGGCGGAGGATATATCCCTGGTCCTTGTTAGACGGAAGGACGCCATCTGCCATGATGAAGGTGGCGGCACGCAGATGATCGCAGATGACTTGATAGGACGGCTTGTTCCCTTCATACTTCGTTCCGGTCAATACTTCTATACGTTGGATGAGCGGCTGGAACAGCTCTGTCTGGAAAATGTCCGGTTTGTGTTCGATGGCAGCAAGCACCCGCTCGAAACCGCCGCCGAAATCAACGTTTTTCTGCGTAAGCTGCTGCCATTTTAGCTGGTCGTCGAGCTGGTATTGCAGGAAAACGCTGTTGCCGATTTCGAGGAAGCGGCCGGTATCATTCCATTTTTCATAGTGCGGGTCGGCGAAGCGTTCGGTGCCGGGGCCGAAATCGTAAAACATTTCACTGTCCGGTCCGCCGACTTCTCCGGGCGTACTACCGCGTTGCCACCAGTTTTCCTTTTTGCTCATGGGGAAAATGCGGATGGAGTTGGTCGGGTCAATCCAGTTGCCCTGGGGGTCGAAATTTTTTGCCATATCGCCTAGTTTTTCTGCCACTTTGGCTTTGATACCGTATTTAGCAAAAATATCCTGCCAGATGCCAATGCTTTCTTCGTCGCGCGGGGAGTCGGCATCTCCCTCGAACACTGAGACAAACAGCCGGTTGATGTCCAGCCCGAAAACCTCGTGATACAGTTCCATAAACCAAGGGAGCTGTTCGGCTTTGAAATAATCCCCTAGAGACCAGTTGCCCATCATTTCAAAAAATGTCGTATGCCGGTCATCCCCGACTTCCTCAATATCCTGGACGCGGATGGATTTCTGAAAATTACAGAGCCTCTTGCCCTGGGGATGAGTTTCCCCGAGCAGATAGGGGACGAGGGGAAACATGCCGCTGTTTACAAAGAGCAGGGTGGGGTCATTTTCCGGCAGAAGCGGGACATTGGGGATCTCCGCATGGCCGCGCTGTTTGAAAAAATCGCTATATTGTTGTCTGATTTTATCGCTGTTCATAAATTACCTCTTAACAGTAGGTGTTTTTTTAGATAGAATTACAGGGCTATTGTATGGTCTTGCGTACCTTTGGTCAACGTATCCTGCTGACCAAAGGACATTTTATTATTGAAAAAAATTAATGACGAGGATTCCATGACCCCGCTACCAAAGCAAAAGATAACCAAGGCCCGTGCCGGCAAACGGCGTGCTCATCAGGCTATTACGCCACCGGCTGTCGTGCCCTGCCCGCAATGCGGAGAAAAGAAACGTCCGCACCGTGCCTGCCCGACCTGCGGCACCTACAATGGCGAACAGGTGATCGAGATCAAGGCCAAGAAGAAGAAATAACTTTGAGTCACTAGTCATCAGTAATCAGTCATCAGTTATCAGTGATCAGACAGAGAGATACAGTACTGAGTAAGCTTTCAATCAAAAAAGATACAAGGGATAGATAGAGCTATGGCTGAAATCGGCGATACACTCCGTCAGGCGCGGGAAGCGCAGCATATTTCGATTAAAGGCGCTGCCCGGCGTCTCAAGATCAGGGAAAAATATCTTCAGGCACTCGAAGATGAGGATTTTGCTGTTCTGCCGCAGGGAGCATATATCCTGGGTTTTCTTCGTAACTATGCGATGCTGCTTGGGGTGAATTATCGGGAGCTGCGGGATGCCTATCGCATGACGCACCAGAGTGAACCGCTGCCGGCAGAGATCACGCCGGATAAGCGGAAAAATAAATCCGTTGGTTTTGTGCTCACGCCAGCACGCGTAATCGGCATCCTGATCGTGATCGTGAGCGGGCTGCTCCTCTGGTATCTTTATACCCAGTATCAGGAGCTGACCCGTCCGCCAGTTCTGGCGGTCTACAGCCCCCAGGGGGGAGAGGTGTACACGAGCCGCACGATTAAAATTGCCGGCCAGACTGATCCGAATGCCCGGTTGACCATCAATGGTGAAGAAGTCTATCTCAGCTCAAATGGTTATTTTGAACGTGAATTCGTCGCTCTGAAAAACGGTCCGGAGAATCTGGAGTTTGTCACCGAGAACAAGATCAGCAAACAGAAGACCTCCTTGAACCGGACGTTTACCATCGCATTGCCATCCTCTGAAGTGATCACGCTCAATGAACAGGGCGAAGTAGTAGAAGATGATCCGGCAGCAGGGACGGAGACTGAGGGGTTGGCGTTGAAGATCAGGGTTGATGCCCAGGTCTGGATGAGCGTGAGCGTGGACGAAGGCAAGGCCCAGGAATTTTTATTGGAAGAGGGTCAGGAGAAAACGTTCCGAGCCGCAGAGACGATCTATATCCATTGCGGCAAGGCATATGCGACGTATATCTCGGTTAACGGCGGGGAAGAAACCGTGCTTGGCGACACGAGTATTGTCAAGAAAACCTATCAGGCAAGCGATTATTAATGATACTCAGGTTTGATATGCCCGGGAGCATGGCACCGAAATTCACTTCGTTGCGCAAAAACGCTGCCCAAGCTGCCGAGCTTGAGGAGATAAGCGGTGCTGCCGAGGCTGATAGTCCTCCGGATACTGCGGCCAATACGACGGTGTTGCGCGGGTACCGTATTCCGATATTCAAACGGCATATCGGCGGCAAGCGGCTGTCCTGCTATGCGATGCTTCTCATGATGCTCGGTCTTGCCTCCCTGGCGCTGTCGTATGCGGTTCCCTGGGTATTTACCGGCAAGGAAAAACCCTTTGAGCCGGAATTGCGGATTAATTTTTCTCTGTTGCGCCGTTTTCCTTTTACAAACATCATGCTTCCCGAAGACGGAGCGCGGGTTACCGAACCGTTCATTCAGCTGTCCGGGACCGTCAAGCCGGGGATCGAACTGTATATCAATGATGAGCGGCTGGCATATGATGCCCAGGGTATATTTCTCACCGAGTATGCGCTTACGGAAGGCGAAAATGTCATTATCCTCGAGGCGAGGTTGGGTGCCAAGAAGAAAGCTACCCGCCGGGTGGTGTACTATGAACCAGCAACAGATACTCAGTCGGCAGGAGATTCTGCTGATAATACGACAGATACCGGCAGCCAGTTTGGGGCAGATGAGGATCCCCGGCTGGTGCTGGCGGTGAACATCTGGCCGGAAAGCACCTGGCTTGAGGTCACCATAGACGGTGAAACCCGCGGTCGTAAAACGTATGCGCAGGGCAGTTCCCCGAGCTGGTCAGCAAAACAGTCGATAACCATCAAAGCGGGGAACGGGGCAAGCGTATTTGCCAAGCTGAACGGGGAGGAAATGGGATTGCTGTCCGAGACAGCCGGGGAAGCAACGAGAGAATTCACCTTGGCATCACTACAGGAAGAATAGCTTACCACTGGATTTTTACTCATGAGCATACCAGTTGTTCTTGACAGTATTTTGGCAACTGGCCGTTTTGATACTGTTAACGTATTAATGCAAGGAGGCGTGCATGGCGAGTGAATCGTCATTTGACGTTGTTTCAGAATTTGATCGGCAGGAACTGGTCAATGCCATTGATATCGCCCGCCGGGAGATCAGCAATCGATATGATTTAAAAAATAGCAAGAGCACGATTGAACTGCAGGATGCAGAGGTAGTTATTCAATCACAGGATGACTATACCCTGAAGTCAGTCATAGACATCCTGGAAAGCAAGGTAATCAAACGCGGGCTTTCGATCAAGATTTTTGAAAAACAGAAGGTGGAGTCAGCAGCGGGTAGCACGGTCAGGCAATCCCTGAAGCTACGCAAAAGTCTTACTACAGATCAGTGCCGCGAGCTGAACAAGCGGGTACGCGAACAATTTAAGAAAGTTAAAACCCAAATCCAGGGAGACAGTCTGCGGGTTACGGATAAAAGCAGAGACACGTTGCAGGAGGTTATTGCGTATTTGCGCTCGCTCGATTTTGAGGCGCCGTTGCAGTTTACGAATTATCGATGATAGTTACCACTATAAGCACGAGAAGATATATTGATAATTATAAAGACGCAAGATTTTGCGTCTTTACTTGACTGCAGGAGGATACGTGAAGACATTTTATCTTGTTACGCTTGGCTGTCCGAAGAATGAAGTTGACAGTGAATTTTTGACCAATGATTTGCTGCAGCTTGGTTATGGAATCGTCTATACGCCGCAGGAAGCACATGTGATTCTGGTAAATACCTGCGGTTTTTTGCAGTCGGCAGTGGAGGAAGCCAGGCAACAGATCGAAGCATTATCCAATGATTTACGGTCTGATCAGCGGCTCATTCCCTTTGGCTGTGCGGTTAAACGGGTAGGGCAAGAATTACTCGTGGAAAGAATGCAGGGATTGGAAATGTATTCCACCTGGGAGGAAGTCAGGCAGGCGCTGGGGGGAAACATCGCCAGTCGCGGGGAGACAGGAAGCCGGATTAATACGGGGCGCTGGTATGCGTATGTGAAGATTGCAGAAGGGTGCGATGAACACTGCGCGTTCTGCACCATACCTGCGATCAAGGGAGCGTTTGTCAGTAAGCCGGCTGAATTGATCCTTGCGGAGATCAGGAGCCTGCTCGAGCAAGGCATCAAGGAGATTGTCCTGATCGCCCAGAATACGACAGCGTATGGGCTTGATTTGCGCAAAGCGCAGGGGAAAGGGGAGAGGGGAAAGGGGAAGGCTATCGAACAGAAGGTGAAGAGTTTAGCAGAGCTTGTGGCTTTGATCTGCGAAACGCATCCTGAGTTGCCTCGCTTGCGGATCATGTATGCCTATCCTGATTATATCAAGGACGATTTAATTGCAGTCATGCGTGACTATCCGCAGGTGTGCAAGTATCTCGACATGCCGATCCAGCATGCTGATCTTGCTATACTGAAAGCTATGCATCGACCAAGTAATACCGAGAAGCATGTAAAACTATTAGATACATTGCGGAAAGAAATTCCGGGCATAGCGTTACGGACGACGTTCATCGTCGGCTTTCCCGGCGAGGGGGAGCAGGAATTCCAGCTATTAAAGGAGTTTATCCGCAAGCAGGCATTTGATCATGTCGGTGTATTTCAGTATTCCCCAGAACCGGGAACGCCGGCAGCAGTCATGCCCAGACAAGTGTCGAC
>Ga0116144_10003271_pt1 | contig 16432 bp, 20 predicted proteins | sample AD_UKC035_MetaG_FD_89746 | JGI IMG/M metagenome (GOLD analysis project Ga0116144, IMG submission 89746) | Active sludge microbial communities of municipal wastewater-treating anaerobic digesters from USA - AD_UKC035_MetaG | ecosystem: Engineered > Bioreactor > Anaerobic > Digestate | place: USA...
AAGCCACTGCTACCTATCTACTTTTTGGTTTGAGATATTTCTTTTTTTATTTCAATGTTGTTGCAATTAGATTCTAGATAGTTTATGTAGTTATAAGCTTTTATAGAAAAAATCAACAGTAAAATGTTATTTAGAAGAAGAAAGAAGATAATCAGTATTTTTAAAGGATTGAAATTTTTACTTGTTACTCTATATTCTTCTTTACCAAATAGTGTTTGCAGTAGGAAAATCTCAAATAGTTTAAGAACGAACATTTTTATCTCCTTTCGTTATTTTTCATTTTTTGGTTCTATAACAGAATAGGGATTTTTATCATGTCAGAAACCAGAATAATTAAGGGATTCGTCGTTAGAGATGACTTTATCAACAATACCACCAATGTGGTATCTCCTGCTTTTGAATTAAGCAATTTTGCCATGACTTTTACTAAAGACAGAAAAATTTATACAGATGAAACTAATTCAAAATACTCTTTATATGTGTTTAACGACAGCTTTAATGATGAATTACCATATGAAGATTATTCTATAATTATTAAAGTAATAGATAGTTTTGTGAGTTTTTTCACCACGACTAATATCTTAGATCCAAATGAAATTAGATCAGTTTTCATCAATAATTTCAATTACAGTAACCCTATTAACCAGATAGTAAATTTCGATTTTTTTGGTAAGGATTTAGTTAACTATTTATCTGTGCCTTATTATGTTACTTTTACTATCCGTAATATCAATTGTATCATATGGTTAAATAATGAGCATTTTATCGAATTTTATCCTGATTATGAAATTGATGTAGTGCTGCCTTTTGATGATTTTGAAAATGTACTATTTAATACACCTGAATTTTTAAATAGACTTGCTAACTTTGATTTATTGAAATTTAACGATAAATTAGAAGATGCTAAAGGAAGATTTCCAACAACATATGATAGAATATTAAATATACCTTATAAAGTACCTAACACCAATATATTTAAAAACTGTTACTTTGGTTTCAATATCTATGGCATTAAAGGTAGATACGAAAACATATTAAAGTTAAGTCTATTTAACTATTTAACTAATGTTTTAGGGTTAAACGCAAATAGTATTATAGAGCTGTTTCCAAGTATTTTAGAGATCAATGAGTTTTTCATTATACCGCGTTGGGATAGAATTGCAATACCTACTCAAATTGGTAAAAATGGATTAAACTCTCAAATTACTTCAGCTTATAACGAAGCATTTGATATCAACATTTTTGTTAAGGCAAATTATTCAAACGAACACTTTAGAACAAATACTTATTTTGTACCTTTTGATTACAATAATATCATTTTAAGTGTAGTAAATGGTGAATTTAGTGATTCCGAGATAAAAGATTTTAAAAAGTATTATAGTGATTTGATCACAGTTACAAGTATTCATCCTGATTTTGCTCGAATGAGTGTAAAAACACAAAAGTTTGTTACCATGTTACATAATATGCTTAAAGTATGTGATTCAGATAATGAAAATGAGTTATTCTTAAATATCATCGCCAATAAAGATTATGATTTTAACATTTTAAATAGAGGGGATATTAATTATGTAGTATATTTATATGAAGATCACTTATACTATGTAATACCTAAGTATGAATATTATAAACTACTAGGAGCTTGATATGGCAATCAAGTTTGAACTACTTAGCGTTGGGTTAGAAAGTTATTTTGTTATTTCAGAACCTTTTTATAGCTACATATACAATAATTACAGAATTGATACCAATAAAGAGAAACTAAAAATAGCCAGTATTTTTAATATGAAGGATTTATTGATCAATAACTTTTTAGATCCTTATAACGATATTTATGTAAAGGTAGGTTTAGGATTAGATATTTATGAAACTCATTTAGCGTTAAATATTCCAATTGTTACCTTTACAACGAAAAATAGTGAAAACAAAGATATTTATATTAGAATACCTGGTTACTATATAGAAGACTATCGCACAATAGAAGATATCGAGTATATGAATAAATACCTTGTATTGGACTTTGGTTATTTACCTTTATCGGAAGACTTATCTGTGTTTTTTGACGACATTAAAGAGTTTTTTAAAACAATCACAGGTGTAACACCAGATATTAAAGAATTAAATATAGGAGAACCTACTTTTATTAATAGAGAAGAACATGGAGTATTAGAAACAGCAAGAAAAAATAACATAACATTTAAAAAGCCTTATAGGTTACAATACGAAGAACTTTCTTTGAAATATAATGAATTAATAAATAGACTTAACCAATTAGGTATTGTATTAGGAGAATAGCCGTGACTACACTATTTAATGACGAAGATTTGAGATTACTTGATAAGACACTTAGAGTAAGAGAAAAACTACTAGATAACTTAATGCAAAAAGGATTACCAGAAAAAGAGCGTGATGTTAATGCATTTGTCAATTTAGCAGAATCTATAGATAGAAGTATCTTTAACAAAAGTAAGTTAAAGATTGAAGATAAGAGTAATGAGATCAATGAACAACAAAAAGATCTCCTAAAACAGATGCTTGTTGAATTACATAAAGGTAACATGCATCAAGTAAATATAGAAGTTCATACTTCTGAAGCGTTAGAAGAAAAACTACCGAGTTACGAACCTAAAGGTCTAAAGATCAATGAAGGAGAATTAATCTCTGGGATCGATACAATCTCACTTAAAGACTTTAAAGAGGTATAAACTAGTGACTAGGGTGGTTCTAACCACCCTAGTCAGTTTTATTTTAAGTACGACTGGATTTGTTTTAAAAAGCTAAACTTTGTGTCTTTGCTGTTATATACTGTATAAGCAAGATAGATATTTTTTTCTATTGTGTTTTCAGCGCTATTGATTTTTTCCAGAAATGCAGCTTTAAATGATTCTAAATCGATATTAAATCGTATAATGACATAATTACTATCGATTAGAAAAGTTTTTTTTGCATCAGGCATTTTACGATATAGAAATGTTTTTAGAGTCTCATCCATATTACACTCCTTATAGTAGATAAAGTGATCCTGGTGTCAAACCATAGGTTCTACCATAATCAATGAGTACTTTATTTTTATGAATGTATTCTATTTCTTCTGGCGTAAAGGTAGGAATTAGTTTTTCTGCTTGATAAGAGACATATTCAGACATGTCGATTGATTTATTCATGAGGTTTTTGTCATTTTTAGCGTTATTGATACTTATTATAAATTTATCATAAATGCTTTTTTCTTCATCGGTATTTAATTCTTCTCTAAGATCACTAAAATCAAATTTAGTAGATTCTTTTAAAAGAATAGAGAGTAAGTAGTTACATTTTTGTTTTTTATCTAGGGTATTTTTTGTTTCTACATTAGTTTTTGTTTCTGTGTCTTTTTTAGTAGCGCCAAATGTTTTTTCATAAATGTAATCATAACTCATTCTCATAAGTGCTCCGTTGTTTTTAGTTTTGGGATTATTGATAACTTCTATAGCGAGATTAATGTCTCTGTCGCCTATCCCTGAACCAGGTCTTAGACCTCTTTGATAATATTCACCAACACTAGGTATATTGAATTTATTATATAAAATATTAACGATTGTGCCTCCATTTGGTTTTCCATTTAAAAGTAGTTCTCTGTCTATTATTATAGATTCAGGATATACTCCAGGATAAAATGCTTTTACTATTTCTTTTTCTAATTTACTTTGAGTTAAGCTTGTATCATCGGCTAATTCTTTAATTCGTTCAAAAGCTTTTCCAGTTGCTATCGAATAGTCAAATTTATTTAATGGTTCACCTGTATAATTACGTAAACTATCCCTATAATCTTTTATACTTCTATAATTAATTCCAGAAACATATGTATAGCCAGGTGGAAATTCGAAGTTAGGTGTACTTACTCCAGTTTGAGAGTTTGTGGTTTCGTTTTTATAGTGATATAAGTTATATTTTCTTCTATAATCATAAAGTATGTAACTAATAGCATTGTTAGCAGAAATAGTACTATTGTTAAGTAGTGAATTATATTCAACTACAGATAGATAACGATTGATATTTGAATTAACATTGGGAACATAATTATGCACTAATATTTCCATATATTCACCTATAGTTAAAGGTTTAATAGAGGTATTACTTTCAATATAACGATACATATCGTTGACATAAGGATATTTAGGATTACCAGTTGAATCATAAAAATAAGTATTCTTATAAAGTAAAAATAGTGTTAAGTTTTTCCTATCGTAAAACACAAATTCTTTTATATTTTCTATTAAATTTTCACCAGTACTTAAGGAATCTAAAAGTCTTTCAAAACTATCTGTTTTAGGTAGATATAAATTATAAGCAGGTTTTATTAAACTAGCTAATGGTGTTGATGTATAATTGGTTATAGGATCTTGATAACCATTTAAAGTTTTATAATTTCTATTTTCTTTATATACATAAGTATTTGGGTAATCTTTAGCTTCTTGAAGTCCGTCATAACTTGAATTATAATTACTAGGAGCATTACTGAAAATTATGTAATCTGAATATAACGTCATAAACAACGTAAATATGTTTTGTTGTTCTAGTGCAGTAATCGATTTTAAAACATCAGTTTCACTAGAACCTCTTTTCTTTAATACATCTGCTATTTTAGAATCAGGATCACTATTTTTAATATCTAAACAGATCTTTTCTAATCCAGCACTAAGACCTCTTAATAAAGCTGCTTCTAAATTTTTCTTACCAAGATTAATATCATCTAAATAGATACTTGGTTTAAGTTTACTATCTTTAATACAATAGAAATTTTTGTTCTGAGAAATAGCAGATTTTAATAGAGCTTTTACGTTATCTAATCCAATGGTTTCTATCAATTTGTTTAAAATAGCAACATTACCATTAGAAGTTAGTTGATTTAATACATTTTCTGTGATACTATCTATAGCATCACCCGTGTCACCAAAATCAAATATTCCTTTTAAAAGATTTTTCAATGTACTATTGATTGTTTTGTCGATATTGTTTAAATCATTTAATAGGTTAGTAACTCGATTGATATTTAAAGTTTCTGAGTTGGTACTTAAATTTTTAAAGTCACTACTAGGTAAATTAGTGTCTTCGTCTAGAATTTTAAATCTCTGTGCTGGTATTGCCATATGTCTGCCCCTTACCCTTAATTAACTCGAAACTAAATTTCTCTATATATTCTTTACTTACTAAAATATGACTATAGAAAAAAACAGGTAAATAATTAAGTATCAGTTTATTCGTAAGTAAAAACTCCATATACGTAAATGGATCTTTAAATCCATTTTCTTTGATGACTCTTAAATCATCTTCATGAGGGATTTCTTTGTATAGTGTTGGTGTATAGATAACAGTTTCTGGTATAGGAAAATTATCAAGATTATCTAAATGGTGATTAAACCAATAACTGATGTCATAGATAAATGCATAATAGATATTATTAGACTTTATGAAGATAGGAGATAACTCTTTACTATCCATTTCAATGATATCAATGATTACCTCTTTTTTCAGAAAAGAGAATAAAGCGTCTTGTATTGTGGCTTTTTCTTCTATTGTAAACCTAAATGGATATGTATTTACTAACACTTGAGGTACTTTGGTTTTACCAAAAAACACATCTTTTTTTGCTAGATTATCTACTTTAAGTCTTATGAGTTCTGCAATATAAGTAATATGCGTGTATTTAAATATCTCTTTAATGTTAAGATTATTATACGTTTCTTTATCGATAAAGGGAAATAGGTCTATACTTCTTATGTTATACGTTTTACCTCCAAGATACTCATAGACTTTGTCATCTAGTTTATTTTCTTTATCTAAATAATAAAGTAGTCTTGCTTGCCTTAAATCGAATAAAGAGTCAATGTCTACATATATTACAGAGGTTTCTACTTGCATTAATCAACTCCTTTTATAATGTATTAGAAATATGCATAGCAGTAAGATACGCTTTAAGTGTTTTAGTGGATTCTACGCCACTTGCGTAATTATTAAGTGTTTTCATATTAGCAGAACCATATCTTAAAAACATAGCATTATAAGCTTTAAATCCGTTTCTATCGCCACCTCTAAATACCATAAGTTCTGTTATTGCATTTTCTAGATCCATACCTAATAAAACTTGTAATTCAGGATAAGAGAGTTTAGCGCCTTTACTGTCGCCTGTAGGTTGATATACAGTTTCATCGATAACTTTGTTGTCATCAGGAACACTTATTTTTTTGACTAGGTTTTGAGATTGTCTTCTATAAGGTAAATCGATAACAAGGTATTTAATCGGTGTTTTAAAGTCAATACCTTCTGGTGTGTTCTTATAGATAAGGTGTTCGAAAAATTCGACACCATACTTTTTAGCTATTTTTAAGTTATTTTCTACTGTTATACCTTTAGCTTCAAACATAGGTTTAAAGACAACTAAGAACTTATTTCCTTCTCGTATACCTTTCATATACTCATGAAAGTCTTTGTCATTCATATTCTTTAGTATGGCTTTATAGACTTCTACGTTATAGCCACTTGGATCAATATCTTTCATAAATTCTAAAATAAGTTGTTCTGCTGCTTTTCGGTTCATAGTGCTATTCCTTAAAAAAGCCTTTTTAAGTGTAATCAAAGCATGATTAGACCTAATTTTTTGGTCGTTCAATCTAACTAGGAGTAAAAAGATGTCCTATAAGATGTTTACTCCTTTTGATCTTTTTAAGTCAAAACTTACGCCATGGTATGTTGCTAAATGGATGGATTGGTACTTTTTTCCTTTTTATCTTCAAGCTCATTTACAAGAACGTATGGCTAACTACTTAAGCCAAGCACTTAATCGAAAAGCGTAATAGTGCTACTCTCTGCTCCTTAAAAGGGAGCAGAGAGTTTTTCTATTTAAGTGTTTGGAAAGAATTTATCTTCATTTTCCTTTAAGAAAGGAATAATTGTAAGAATAACTTTTTCTAACCAAACTAAAGATTCTTGTTCTGTGTCTAAACTAAGTCTAATACTACCTGGAACAATTTCAGGACCATCAACTAGAATACTATGTAGTATATGGGTTAAAAATGCTTTTTGTACCGAGTTTGGTTTATCATATGCTTCTTTAAAAAACTCATTATTTTGGATTTTGGCAATATTTTCCGGTTTTATACCAACTTTTTGCATTTCCTTAATGACTTTTTCACATAAGTTTAATTCTTTATCTACTACCATAGTGTTACTCCGGTGAGGTTTCCCCAACTTATATAGTGTATTAATTATTTTTTACTACGTATTTTCATACTCTGACTTATATTTTTCAGGTGTTTACCATGTTTAATTGGTTAAAGAGGATTTTTCATGAGAAACCTAAAGTAAAAGATAACGTTAAGTATAAAGACCTCATTGATAAGCTTTACCATATTAAATATAACATCGATATCAATAAAATCATCAAAGATCCAATCTATTCACTACTATACCTACAAATGTATACGATTAATCTTAACGATTTAATAGCAAACCTGAATAAGAAAAACTTTCAAAGAGATATTAATGCAGTTACAGTTTATTCGTACTTTAAAGATGTAGGTGATATACAAAAAGGTTTGGATTATATTATTAGATACATAATGCAAAACGATATCCCTATCCTGATAGAAAAAGATTTAGAAGAATTAACAAAAGAGCTAATGAGCTTTGTAGAGGATTAAAAAGAGGAGCAAAGAAATGTCCGGTTTGAAAATTCACTCTCTTGGTATTGTAGTAGAAGATAAAAAACCAGGTGAAGATTGGATTGTCGTAACACCTATTGAAGAGCTTAACATTCAAGAAGATGGTCTCATTAAAGATAAAGAGTATACGGTTAAAGGTGATTTAGATTCATTAGATAAAAAAGAGTTTAATACAGAGCTTAAATCAAAAAACGTCATTAAAGCAAGATGGATTGCTTTAGGGGGCAGTAACCGAATGACTGCACCAGATGTTTATAAAAACGAAACAGTTTTATTGTTTCAATATTCAGAAACAGAAGAGTATTATTGGACAACAATATTTAGAGAACCTAAATTAAGAAGACTTGAATCTGTTGTTTATTTTTTCAGTAACGAAACAGAATTTAAAAAAGACCTAGATAGGAAAAATAGTTATTGGTTGGAAGTTAACACTAGAAAAAAACTTGTCGAAGCTTATACAGCCAACAATGATGGTGAGAAAACTTGGTATAGTTATAAAGTAGATACAAAAAACGGTGTAATTCACTTTGAAGATAAAATTGGTAATAAAACGACTTTAATTAGTGATCCTGGTGATTATTCCGCTTATTACAAAATAAGTTATAAGCTTCAAACTGATGACTTAATAGAACTTACTTCTCGCTATATTATACTAAACGCAGAAAAGGTTACAATCAACGCAGACGAATTGATTATAAATGCTAAAAAAGTAGTTATAAATGGTAATGTAAAAATTAATGGAACACTAACAGTAAGTAAAACTGTTAAAGGTAATCCTGCTATTGGTTGCATTTAATTTTTAATAAGGAGAAATACATGAAATCGCTTTTTACAACCAAACCAGAATTTAAAGAAGTAGATCCTTTCAAAATTCAATATAATTTAGGTGGGTTATTGGATATTCCTACTGGTAAATATGTTCGAGGAAGAAAAGGTGAAAGTATTTTAAATGCAGGACTTCCTTTACTTACTGCTGTAACAGGTAAAGGCAATACCTTTAAAAGCACGATTTCGCACTATATGATTTTATCGGCAGCAAGTAAAGTAGCAGAAAGCGATATTCTTCCTTATATCAATACCTATGATACAGAGATGAATATTCAAATAGAGCGATTAAAAGATTTTACTAAAACGTTCCCTGCATTTAGAAATATTGATCTTTTTAAAGAAGGTGTATGGTCAGTTACAGATAAATCGCACCATACAGGTAATGAATGGTATAAGTTATTGAAAGAGTTTCTTAAAAACGAAAAAATTAAAAATAATAAAAAGTATACATTTGAAACACCTTTTAAAGGTATCGATGATAAACCTATTTATACAGTATTTCCAACTTTTGGTCAAATCGACAGTATCTCTGAATTTGAAACGGCTGATATTGAAGAAATACAAGATAAAGCAGAATTAGGAGATTCTGCAGGTAATACAATTCATATGAGATTAGGATTAGTTAAAACTCGATTACTTATGGAATTACCTACAATTTGTAATCAAGCAGCACACTATATGGTATTAACTGCTCATGTAGGTACAGAAATTCCTATGCAACAAGGACCTTATGCAATACCTACAAAAAAACTCCAACACATGAAAGTAGGAGAAAAAATAAAAGGTGTTTCGGATAAGTTTTTCTTTTTACCTAACATCATATGGCAAACTGTAAATGCATCTACACTTATTAATCAAAATACAAAAGGTCCTGAATATCCAAAAACACGAGAAGATAAAGACGATAACCCTTATGATTTAAATATAGTTTCATTAAAACTACTAAGAAATAAATCAGGTCCAAGTGGGGTTACTATAGATTTAATCGTATCACAAAGAGATGGTGTACTACCTAGTTTATCAGAGTTTCATTTTATTAAAGAAAACGGTAGATTTGGTTTAGAAGGAAATAATGTACATTATAATCTTATTTTATATCCAGAGTTAAAGCTTTCGCGTACAACAATAAGAGAACTTATAGATAACGATCCTTTGCTAAGACGTGCAATTAAGATTACAGCTGATTTACTTCAGATTAAGATGTTTTATAAAAACTTAGAGTTTGATATTCCTACTATAGAAGAATTTTATACTAAGCTTAATAAAGAGTATGGTATGAAAAAACTTTTAGAAACTAGGGACTATTGGACATTTAACCAATACGATCATAAGGTTCCTTTCTTATCAACTTTTGATTTACTGGAGATGTACTATGGAAAATACAAGCCGTATTGGTTATAGAGGTAAAATTGAAAACTTAAATGAAGAAAAAGAAAACTATGAACTTACATATACTGTAACAGAAACTAAAAATACCGTATTAAACTTATCGGAATTACTTGTTTATTTAAATCAATATCATGATGATTTTCCTGGACTTAAGAGTTTGGTTTATAAAAGAAATTTAAGACCTTCTGTTATTTTACTTCCTTCTGTATTAAAGCAATTAGATGAAGATCTGGAAAATAATGTTAATATACTTTATGAAGCAATAGACTATATGGAGTTAATAAAATTTTATAGTGTACTTTTATTTAATGATAGTGAAATTGTATTCGGAAAAATAAAAGATTACATAATTAATAATAGAATAGCAAAAAATCCTAATTACATTTTAGCTAAAAATCGGTTAGATGATTTTTACTTTGTCAATTACGAAGAGGCTAGTGCTCTGTTAGATAATAACAAAATTATTATTGCGATTTACATTTTCACTATAGTTACTTTCATTTTGAATAAAGAGTAAGGAGGACTTCGGTATGACATAATCAATGCTTTTTTCTAAATCAATCTCTTTTCTCGGTTTTTTAGTTAGTAATTTCTTGTTTGTCTCAATTCAAAGGGAGTAAATTATGAAAAAACGTATCACTCTTCGCGACCTCAAGAAAATGTATGGTGAGGAAAAGTATTACAACACTCCGAATGATTTCGGTAAAGAAGGCGAAGACCATATTAACATTAGCATTCAATCCGAAACTCGTATCGGAAAGGTATGCGATCCTGCTTATCTAAAAGTAATCAACTATCCATACGTAGGTAAGTTTAACTCTGTATCATCGCTTTGGTATTGGGTTCGTTCAGAGAACCTAGATGATAACATTCGTAATCTTACGGGTGCTAAGCTTAAAGCGTATGCAGATCAAGCCAATCTACATACCAATTATGTGCCTAACTTTAAGGCAATTATTGCATATGCCACATGGCTTAAGATCCGTAGTTATCCAGATGTTATCAAAGCCATTAAGAACCTGGACGATGACATCAAGCTACTTTCTTACCATGTAGTCAAATCTTCTGGTCTTCGTGTTCGCACGCGTTACGCGGACCTAATGATCAGTATCTGTGATGAATTGTTTAAAGCAATTAAGGAAGATCGTGAACCAGACTTTAGCAAGTTTGTCACAGATCCTGATAAAGCAGGTCTTTGCTTTATGGAAGGTGTTCTTGATAAAATCTTGACCGAAGAAAAAATCGAGGAGCTTAAAGCTCAAGAAAAAGAGCGTCTAGAACATCGTAATAAGAAATTCGAAGACCAAGAAGAAGACTACGAAGAAGTCTCTGAGGAAGAAGCTTCTAGCGAAGAAGAAACTTCTGAAGAAACTCAATCAGTGACTGCATAAACCAATTAGCCTAACCTGGTATAACCCAGGTTAGGCTTTTCACTTTTTGAAAAAGGAGAACAGAATGATCATTTTGATTTCTGGATATCTAGGTTCTGGTAAAACGCAATGCGCTAAAAGCTTTACTAGTAAAAATACAACCATACTTGAAATGGATGTCTACTATAAAAGAATGAAGCAGTTTAGGCTTCCGGCTGACTTTGGGACCATTATCGATCCAGCGTTTATAACAACTTACCATAGAGCTAAGACTTCTCTTTATGTGGGTAACCGTATTGTTGTAACTGGTCCTTTTAACAAGATGAATCAGTTAAATAAATACGCTAAGTTAGCTAAAGAGTTTAACAGAAAACTTATCTTTATCCGACTTGAAAAACAAGAGAATATTGTCTCTCCTTTTATTATAGAAAAAAATGATCTTTATATACACGACTTTAACTTACTCACTCTAGAAGAGGTAAAAAACTACCTTAACTTTCTTAACATTAGAAACAAAGTCTACAAGGTTAACTGGTTAACCAAAGAGAAGAAGGCTATTTTTTAAAAAAAACGTTATAGCTTTTTTTTTCATTTTTTGGCTATAATTATAAGGAGAAAGATATGAATCTTATCAATTATGTGCTTAATGAAATTAAGATGAAAATACCTATTGAAATTTTACAAGCAGCAATCAATATAGATGAAACACCAGAGACAATCAACATTACTTCTTTAGATGAGAAAATACTTAGAAAGATTTTAAAAAAGAGAGTTTTCTTAGATGCTAATATTGTAGGGGGAATTGAAACCATTATTCCACTTAACGGAATTACACCTTCTTTTAGTGAATACTACTATACGATTTATAATATTCCACCTGAATATACGATGAATAAAGAGATCATCTCTGCTTTGTCTATCACTTATCTACCAAGCTACTATAATCAGTATAGTGTATTTTCAGGTAATTTTTCTCCCTTTAATCCAATACACGGCATTGCTACTTATAATCCAGTTAATGCTGTTGCAAATAGAATTGGTACAGCTGCTGCATCTGACGGTCCTTTAAAAAACGCTCATTTAGAAATAGTAGGATATAATACGATATTGGTTTATGCTAATTATAGACTATTAACCAATTACGGGATTCGAGTCATATTAGAAAATGACGAGAATTTCAATAATATTCAACCAAGAAGCTATAAGAATTTTTCAGAACTTTGTGTATTAGCAGTCAAAGCGTATATTTACAATAAACTTATTATAGCAATTAATAATGGTTATCTATCAGGTGGTCAAGAATTAGGTGAATTTAAAAATATTGTAGACAGTTATAGTGAAGCAGAAGAAGAGTACAATACCTATTTAAGAGAGGTTTGGAGTAAAGTAGCCTTTATGAATGATACTACGCGATACAATAGATTCTTAAATAGTATGTTAGCACCAGACCTATAAGAGCTACCAGTAAGGGTTAAATCCCTTACTGGTAACTTAATTATTTTTTCAACTTAAATTCAATTAATTGAACTTTAAACAAAAGGGGCATATCAAAATGGATAAAATTGAAAAAAGAAAAATCAACAAAGAGCTAGATAAAGTATTCAATAAAGGTATTGAGTTTATTGATGAACAAGAAAAGCTCATTAAAGAAAGCGATTTTTATTGGGAAGATCTTACTAAGATGCGCGAAGAGATTGGTTACTCTATGCTTGAATTTGCTAATAACGTTCGTGAAACCTTATCAAATAAAGATATTATTGATAACTTAGATGAATATAAAGATCATTTTAATAAACTTGTCTTACAAATTTTCCATGACTTAAATATTGTTAGTAACAAAGTAGCTGAAATTTCACTAAAGCATGAAAACAAAGTAGGTAAGATCGAAACAGAAGAAGATTATAACCTATATAATAAGATCTCATATGAATACCATTTGATTTTTTCTGAATTAACAGCATTACTCGGTCCTTCTATGACTGATTTGGTTGTCACAACCATGGCTATTTTAGACAAAGTAAAAGCTAAACTTATTTCACAAGAAAAAGATCAAGTAATCAGTGCAACCATTGAAGAGCCACAACAAAATCAAGGAGATGTAGATGAGTGATGAGTTAGAAATCGACCTTGATGATCTTCCTAATAGTGAGAATAAAGAAGCAGAGAATACAGAAGTAAAACAACCAGAAAATAACTTTAACGCTGAAGTTAAAGAACCCTATGAAAAAGAGTTAAAAGATAAAAATAAATCGGTTTATTACTTTAGTCTTCCTTCAGTTGATATTTTTACCTTTAGCTATAAGCTCAATGAGTTTTCTAAACTCAATATCGATGAAAATAACCCTGATAATATTAAATGGCGTAAAGTCAACGAAGAAGCAGTAGAAAACTATACACCATTTGGTTTATATCAAGAACGTTTTGTTGATCCTAAATCATCTTTTAAACAAGGTATAGAAAAAGATGGTAATCTTTATGGTATCTCTAACGTTAAGGTAAAAAATGTCTCTGGTGAATTAGAAGGCGAAGTTGCGCTTTTAAAAGTAGCTAAATATCTTGGTATAGGTGAAATTAAAACAATACCACTTCCACATTCTGGTATTTGGGTTGTCATCAAGCCACCAACAGAAAAAGATCTTATTGATTTTTATAACTCGATTTACCGAGAAAAGATCTATTTAGGTAGAATGACTAAAGGTCTTACTTTAACGAACTTTTCTGTATATATTAATAATAGACTAGTTGATTTTATTCTAAGACATGTACAAAGTGTAAATTATTCAGATATTTCAGTTAATGAACTAAAAAACTACATTTTAATCTATGACCTACCTATCCTTGCATGGGGTTTTGCATCCACTATTTATCCTAATGGATTTGAATACCAAAGAGCTTGTGTTAATGACTTAGAGAAATGTAATTATGTCGCACAAGCAGTTATCAATTTAGACAAGTTACTTTGGATTGATAACAATGCGTTAACAGAATCCCAGAAAAACATCTTATTTGAGTATAAGCCTAAAAAACATACTGTAGATATCTATAGAAAATTCATAACAGAACATACAAGAACAGTTTCTCATGTCGTTGAGATTAAAGAAGGGTTGAAAATTAAATTAACTATTCCTACTATTGCAGAATACGTCTCAGATGGGCTATCTTGGGTTAATAAGATTAATGACTCAATAGAAAATATCTTTTTAGAAAGAAATATTGAAGACGATGAAACTAAGCTTAATATTCTTGATCAATATGTTAAATCTTCTATTTTAAGACAATTTTCTCATTATATCGAACATATTGAAGTAGATGATTCTATTATCACCAATAGAGATACGATTAATAAAACACTAGAGATTCTAAGTAGTGAAGACGATATTAGAGAAAAAATCAATACCGAAGTGCTTAAGTTTAAGCAAGACACAACACTTGCTTTAATTGGTATACCAAGTTATAAATGTCCAAAATGTGGTGCTGATCAACAAGTCAATCCTATAAATGAAAATTTAAGAAATGTTATTCCTTTGGATGTAATGAATCTTTTTTTTACTTTAGTTACACTCCGTATAGCGAGAATAATGGAAAGAGAAATGTAAATTATATTGCTAATATGGAGTTTGGATATAATATTAGTTATTTAGATTTTATTCAATACAGCTTTAAATTTTTCAAACATGTAGAAAACTATATCTACTTCGATCAACTTTTTAAAGAACTTTATGAAACGTATTATGGTATATTCGATCATACAAAAAGCACCAATCCTTTAGATTCAGTCAAATATAATGTAGCAGAAGAGTTTGATAAAGATTTTATCTATGATGGTTATTTGAGATTATTTTTATATAGAGAGTTAGGTAAAAAGTTACATATGTCTTTTGATGATTTTATTAATAGACCGAGATATGAAGTTAATAGAATACTTAGAATAGTAGATGAAATCGATAAAAAGAAAATGCATGCTAGTGAAAAAATGATTAAAGAATTGGAAAATAAAGATGCTAAGAATATAAAAGATAATTTAGAGGGTTTGATATAAATTTGAATTACATATATAATATTAGGAAGTACAATAAGAATATAAAAAAACAATTAAAACCAGTATATATTGAAAGAAAAGAATACACGCATATTTCACTCCCGGTAGCTCAACAGGATAGAGCAACGGACTTCTAATCCGTAGGTTGCAGGTTCGAGTCCTGCTCGGGAGGCCAAAGCAGAATTAATCCGGTGTAGCTCAGTCGGTAGAGCAGCTGACTGTTAATCAGCGGGTCGCAGGTTCGAGCCCTGCCGCCGGAGCCAGTTTTGGGACCTTAGCTCAGTTGGTTAGAGCAGCGGACTCATAATCCGTTGGTCGTAGGTTCGAATCCTACAGGTCCCACCATGTTCTTTTTAGTTAACTAGTTAGAGCTCTCCTATGGGTTCACACCCATAGGGGAGTGTTTGTTCATTTGTGAAAAGGAGAGTGTTATGAGAAATGATCTTGCGCTTACGATTGCAGCAGAAGTTGAGAATAAGGTTCGAGAAAGTTTTATCGAACAAAGGGAAAAGCAATTACAGAAAGAGATTGATAACTTTTTAGGGACAATAAAAAACATCTCAGAATACCATAAGACTATTACAGTCGATGGTAAAGAGATTAAGGTGTACGAGCTTAAGCCAACACCCAGGGCTAGTAAACAAGACCTATTTCTTCTAAAATTTTGTCTACCAGTGGCGTTTGCTTTTCTAGATTCTATTTACATCAAGACTAAGTATATTAACAATAACTTCGTTCTCTATCATGAGGCTGGGCACATTGTGCTAGGTCACATTGATAAGAAAAAATATAATCATATAAACGGTATGGACGAACTTATTACAGAAGAGTTTTTGCAGTTTGAGCTAGAGGCAGATACCTTCTCGGTTAAAAAGAATCGAGAAGAGAATAATGATATTAGTAAGGAACTGAAAAAGTTTAATAGGACATTGTTTGTCTATTCTCTTTCTAACTTAGCGTTTTTTGCTAGCATAGGATACTATATCTATCGCTTCTTCTATCGTCTTGTCACAGGAGACTTTAGACGAGCGAAGAATAATATCCGGAACATTAAGAAGGATTTCGCTACTATGATTAAATTAACAAAATACAACTATATCAGATACAAG
>Ga0116144_10003276_pt1 | contig 16421 bp, 10 predicted proteins | sample AD_UKC035_MetaG_FD_89746 | JGI IMG/M metagenome (GOLD analysis project Ga0116144, IMG submission 89746) | Active sludge microbial communities of municipal wastewater-treating anaerobic digesters from USA - AD_UKC035_MetaG | ecosystem: Engineered > Bioreactor > Anaerobic > Digestate | place: USA...
ATTGCGCATATAATCATCACCCTGTAATGTGGAAGGTATGGTGGGTTGAGATAAGGTCAATTGCAGGGTTTGGTCTGAAAGGGTGAAAAATTTTTCCAGTGCCTCAATGTTTTTGTTTTTATATGCCATCTCAAATAAAAGACAAATCAGGTTTGGCATCAAGGGCGAATTGGAAAAATCATCTTCTATTTTTTTAAAAAGGGAGAAATCTAGTCCCTTGTTTTGTTGGATTAACTTCTGCAATAAAAGCAGTTCAAAAACAGGCCATTGTAATATCTTAACCTGTATAGATATTGAGCCAAAACGATTTTCGACATTTTCCTCCCCAATTATTCCGTATGATAGCATTTGGTTGTATGCCTGAAAGTAGTTCCCTGCCAGTTTGAGATGAATGGGATAAATCTCTTTCAATGTGTTTTTTAGCATAACGCCCGGAGTGCCATTGGATGTTGATATATCTATGATTTTATCAAGGATGTCCATTTTCTCTTCCGAATACTGCGATCTGTGCAACTCCTTGCTTACGAACTCATTCAGTAAATCCAGGCGATCGCCAATCAGATGGGTGGTTTCGGGATTGAAAATTTGGATAAACAGCTGTGTATAGTTGGGGTAGGAAATAATTTGGAGTATGTTGGATGTTAACTCTTCAACCACTACTCTCACAGGCGAACTCCTGTTGATCGTATTATCCAAAACCAATTGAATTTCGCGATCGTTGAAGGGGGGCATATTGGCATCGGAGGAGGCAAAATAGGTCTCGTCGGCAAAATACCAAACCTCACGAGAGACACTTTCGTTAAAGAAATGACGCCATGTTGCATATCGTGAGGAAATGATGACTTTTATGCGCTGGCCTTCCGATGAAACCTGCTTAATGAACTGGTGTAGCCCAGTAAATATTTTATTGGATTTGGTGCTAACGTCAGTAAGTTCATCCAGCGCATCGATAATAAGGATGAATTTCCCAAGGGGAGCATAAAGCGATTCGCCCATACACTCGAAAAAATTGTGACAGGAAGTAATGTCAAGCAATGCCAATAGCCAGCTGTCAAAAAAAGGCCATGTATGGGCAGTGTTCTCGAGAGCTGCTGCGGGAATGAAAAGGACAATGTCATTTCGGTTGACGTCCTGTAACATGTATTTGGTTACCCACCCTGCCAAAAGGGTAGATTTTCCGTACCCCCCCGGGCCGACAAGGGGCGTGGCCACGTACTCCGATTTCAAAAAACATGTAAGCCTTTCTTCGGCAAATGCTCTGATTACAGTATTAGAAAAATTGATGGGCACCTGTTTCTTGATGGTTTCGCAGTATTTTTTGCTAAGGGTATGGGCTTTTGCTTGTGCTGCTTGCCAAAAATCTAAAATGCCATTGCCCGTTGGCTTTTCATTCCCGTTTTTTGTAATAAAATCGCTCCAATCTGCAAAACCACAGTACTGGCTAAGGGTATCAAGGCTGGCACGCGATGGATTAGAATTCGTAGAGAGAAAGCCGAACAACCTTCGTAGAGTTGAAGGGCTAATGAACAGTCCAGCTGTCTCTAAAATACTGTATGACAGAGAGGTGCAATCTTTCTGATAGGTAATTTTCTTGCCATATTTCAACTCTACCAGACCTTTAATTCCTTGTAGCATGTTCGTGGCATTTTACCGATTAGAATTCGTTAAACCTGTTAATTAGCAACCGGTTTGACAAATGTAATGATCAAATTTGGTTTAAAAAAAGGTAAAATAAAAAATGACTTATTTGACCACTTGACAGCCATTCGATTCATAATACTTTTACCATTGTAAAATATATGTACTGGTAAGTTTAGACCGAAAACTAAAAATTGCAATGCCATGAAAAAGATAGAGATTTTTTTTAAATCACATTTGACCATTGATGTTGCTGTTTTTATCGTTTTTTTCTGGTTACAGTTCTTTTTGTGTTAACAATCGTGAGTTCTTTTTAAAATACTGCTTGGTAAATCCCTAAAACCTAAAAACCTTACGCAATGTACACGCAAATTTGGAAAAAGTGCCATGCATCTGTTTGCCAGTTGAGCTTCATCAATGCCCGCGGAGTATGCGTTGATATACTGACCGGGTTTAAGGTTAAGAATTATTTGATTACTAGCCACAACGCTTTTGCCATGGATAAAGCCCACCTAGTGGAAATAGCCTTTGTGGGCGAAGATGCAAATACTGTTACCGCATCCATAAGGATACCCTATGCTGAGTTTAACAACGAACATCGTATAGGAGTACTCAATAATAATGGGTATTATGCAGTTTATGAAATTGATTTTCAGGAATTCCAAAAAATTCCGGGTTTGCAATTAAGCAAGCGACGAGAATTTAATATAGGAAGCCAGGTGGTGTCCATGGTTTTTTGTTGCGGATTGTCTAGCCTAAGTCTCCGTCAAGGTTACATTTCTTCGTTAGGAACGAACAACGACGGGAATAGATTTATTCATGTCGATGGCCATTTGAGCTACGGAAATGGGGGAGCTCCTCTTATCGATCCCCAAACCCTTGAAGTGATAGGTATTTTAACTTACAGAGACATCCCATCCACCAGTTCATTTAAGCAGATAATTGATGCAGTTTCGTTCAATCTACAAGAGCTTAAAAAAGTTGAAACCTCTGTTAAATTTGGTGAAATAGACCCCATTCAGGTTTTGATAGCCAACCAAAACCAGCTCAAACTGTTAGCCAAGAGCATTTATAAATATTCCATGACCAACCACCCCTTGGCGGTTACGCTTGACAGAATTATCACATTTTTCGATGAGGATATGATTTACCACTCTGAAAGGACCAATGCCTCTGAGGAGGAGTCTGATATTTTCTTTGCATAGTCTTTTAGGTTGGAGAAAGAACCCTGCCACTTGGGCAGGGTTCTTCTTTATTAAGTGCTTGATTCTAAGTGCAATAACATTTGTGTTGCCGCCACTTGTTTATATCAATAAACAAAATCTGACGCGATGTTGAACTATATTGTCTATGTATAGTTTGTAGTTTGGTATTGCGCAAAAATTATTATTGCCTCTACGTTTTTTATAGGTTAATCTTCCATAACTTTGCGTTGCAAAACATATTTGGAATTAATTAAAACAAAAATATTTAGCCATGGACAACAAGGAGATTATTGAATTTTTAAAAAAAATCGAACTATTTCGCGGTCTCACCGAAGATGAGTACCAAATGTTGATGTGTTGTGTAGAGGTTAAAACCTATCGTGCATACCAATTCCTGTTTCGCGAGAATGGGCGCAGGGAGAACATTTTCATTATTTACGAAGGTGAAGTAGAACTTTTTAAAAGCAATCCCTATGGGGTGGAGATGAAACTTACCTATTTTAGTAAGGGCGACTTCCTTGGTGAGGGTTCATGGGATACTGAGACACCTCATTCCACTTCGGCCAGAACCCTGGCTCCAACCACTGTGTTGACATTGGCCAATGAGGTGTTTAATAAGAATGCTACGACTACTCTTAAAATCTTTTCCAATATTACCCGTGTTATTTCCAGACGTATGCGTCATGCCAATTCGCGCATGATTAACCCTGCTGCGCAGTACGAATCGGGGAGAACCCGTAATGAGCATGACCTACTTGGCAACAGGGATGTTCCTTACGAATACTATTATGGCATTCAAACGCTGAGAGCGTTGGAAAACTTTAATATCAGCGGCGTAGCGCTGAACTTCTTCCCAATGTTAATCGATGCTTTGGCCATGGTAAAGGAAGCAGCTGCTGAGGCCAATTGCGAACTGGGCCTGATGGATGAGAGGGTAAAAGATGCTATCGTGGCGGCCTGTCAGGAGATTGTAAACGGAAAATACCACAACCACTTTGTGGTTGATTTGATTCAGGGCGGGGCGGGTACATCTACCAATATGAATGCCAACGAGGTTATTGCCAATCGTGCGTTAGAGCTGATGGGATACGAAAAGGGTCAGTACGAGCATTGCCATCCCAACAACCATATTAACCTTTCGCAATCGACCAATGATGCTTACCCAACGGCGGTGAAGATTGCCTTAATCCATTCCAACGAGAAGTTAGTTGACGTTTTGAAGAGCCTTATTGAATCATTTCAGGCCAAGGCTAAAGCCTTCGCACACGTGATAAAAATGGGCCGCACCCAGCTTCAGGATGCCGTCCCGATGACATTGGGGCAGGAATTTGAGGCCTACGCTTCCACCCTGTCGGAGGAAGTGGAACGGCTTAATCAAAATGCGAAGCTGTTCCTCGAGGTTAATATGGGCGCAACTGCCATTGGGACTGGGATCAATTCGGAGCCGGAGTATGCCGAGAAAGTGATGAATCACCTGCGACGCATCACTAAGCTCGACTTGACTTTAGCTTCAAACCTGGTAGAAGCAACTCAGGACACAGGGGCGTTTGTGATTTACTCTTCAGCGGTAAAAAGGCTTTCGGTTAAGTTGTCCAAAATTTGCAACGATTTGCGTTTGCTATCATCGGGGCCTCGTACTGGATTAAACGAAATCAATTTGCCTCCAATGCAACCCGGATCATCCATCATGCCCGGCAAGGTTAATCCTGTTATTCCGGAGGTTGTTAACCAAATCGCATTCAAAGTTATAGGAAACGATTTAACCGTTACCATGGCAGCCGAGGGCGGTCAGCTGGAATTGAACGTGTTTGAACCTGTAATCGTGCAAAGTATTTTTGAATCCATCGAGATGCTGAAAAATGGAATGAATACTCTAAAATACAGATGTATCGACGGCATTACTGCCAACGAAGAGCACTGCAGGAATCAGGTTCACAATAGTATAGGCTTGGTAACCGCTTTGAATCCCATTATTGGTTACGAAAAATCGACAGTAATTGCCAAGGCGGCCATGGAAACCGGAAAAAGTGTGTACGAACTTGTGCTAGAGCATAAGATACTAACCAAAGAGCAATTAGATAAAATTCTTGCTCCGGAGAACATGATTAAGCCCGGGAAAATTACCCTATAGCAGAACGAAACTACTGGTCGAAGTCCTTTAGAATCTTCTCCACCTCATCCTCGGTGGCTTTTAGTTTGGCCTTGCAAAGATTAATCAACTCTGCAACCCGCTTAACGTTTATAGCTAAAAGGTCCAGGTCGAGCTCGTCGTTCTCAATTTTTTCGATAATCTCCTCTATTTCGGCTATGGCCTCGGAATAGGTAATCGTTTTTTTTGGCATATCGCTTAGATTAATCTGTTTCCGTTTGTGAATTTTAGGCTGATGGCAAAGAGATGGTAAAGGTGGTGCCATCATTAGCGTTACTTTCAACTGAAATATTGCCTTTGTTCAGCTCGACATATTCTTGACACACTATTAACCCCAAACCGGTTCCCTCTTCCCGATTGGTTCCCTGGATAGAAAAACTTTCTTCCAGTTTAAAGAGTTTACTCTGGTTTTCGGGGCTAATACCAATGCCCTTGTCAATAACTTGAATAATTATCTGGTCGTCACGCTTATACCCATTGATATTAACAACGCTCTCACTGTGTGAGAATTTAATGGCATTGGAAACCAAATTGCGCAACACGGTTGAAAGGGTGTCATAATCGGCAAACACGTTCAGCCCTTCCTCAATGCTGCTTTTCAATTCAATGGATTTGGCATCAGCTTGTAACTTTTGTACGTTTAGAACATCATCGCATATCCTCTTTAGAAGGATTGACGTTGGCTCTATTCTAATATTTCCCGATTGCTTTCTCGACCAGTGTAGCAAATTCTCAATGAGGTTCAATAGTTTCTGAGCCGATTGGTGAACCAGCGAGCTGTATTTCGAAATGGTTTGCGTATCGAGGGTGGATGCGTTTTGCATCATTAGTTCGGTTAGCCCAACCAGACCTGAAAAAGGGCTACGCAAATCGTGGGCAATAATGGAGAAAAGTTTATCCTTAGTATTAACCATTTTCTTTAGCTCCAATTCCGACGCCAATAGCTTTTCGTTGGCCTCGTTAAGCCACCTGTTTTTATTTCTTATGGCAGTGTATCCGTATATGCTGACGGTTGCTAGCACTATAACGAGGATTGTAATGATGGCCAGAAAATTACGCTGAAGTTTTTGTTGTCGTAGCTCAATGGTTTTGAGTTTCGCTTCCGTTCGTAATGTTTCAACTTCTCCCTCAATTTTTTTAATCTCTTCAGCTTTTTTATCGAGTTCAAGTTCAAGACTGGCCTGCCAAATGCTCTCATCCATATTCTTCTTTTCAAACTTATCTTTTACCTGTAGATGCTGCTTGAAATACTCCAGTGCCTCTCGATGTTCGCCGCGGGCCAGATGAAAATCGTGCAGAGCCAACAGGGTTAGCTCAACCAACTTTTCATTTTTAGTGCTCTCGCCCAACGATAGGGCCAACTTTAAGTTCTCCGATGCCTTGGTGTAATCGCCAAGTTTGGTTTGAATTTCTCCAATTTTTCTAAGGCATAGCCCTCTTTTGTCAAGAAGAAAGTGTTTCCCGTAGAGTAAGGCAGCCTGTTGAAAATGGGATATCGCTTTGTCATAGTCATTTGTTTTTAGGTAGAGGTTTCCTAATTCATTGAGTATATCGGCAACTCCTATTTCGTCTCCCGCCTCCTCCAACTTGCTGTGAGCCTTGTTAAGGTAGCTACGGGCCTGTTCAAACGAATTAAGTTCCATATATGCAGTAGCAATGCTCCTATAGGATTGTGAAATGGATATGGGATTGTTCGTTGTTCTGCGAAGCTCGTATGCTTTAAAGAAACTTTCGAGAGCCTTATCGGGAAGACCCATATCGAGCAAGGTGTTCCCATGATGAATGTACACATAGGCTTTCCCCAAGGGGTCAGATTTATCCGACATTAACTCAAGGGCTTGGTCAAAGTATTTTAGAGCATTCCTATGCGAGCCCAACTTCCGGTATGTAATGCCGATGTTGTTGATAGCACGCGCTTTTTCATTTTGAAAATTAGCCTCTTGGCTAATTTTAAGCGATTTAAGGTAGTACTTTAACGCTTCGGCCAGATCGCCCTTTTCGGAGAAGAGATTACCCATCTCGTTGTATGCAGATGCCAAGCCCCGCGAATCGTTTAGAGTAATCCTGATTTCAATGGCTTTCAGTAGGTTAATGGAAGCATCGTCGTACTGATTGAGCTCTCTTTGAGCCTTTGTAATATTTTCGAGGGTTGTAGCAGTGCTAACCAGATACCCTTCCTTTTCCCTAATCGTTAAACTACGGTTATAATACTCTAAAGCCTCGGCGTTTTTTTTCGAACGCAGCGATAGACTACCCAAAAGGTTATATATGTCAGCCATATTTTTCTCATCATTCGTGGAGTAGGCCAACTGGAGCGCATTGTCGAGCGAAGATTTTGCCTCCGGAAATTTTCCCATATCCCTGAATGCCAAACTACTATTTTTGAGAATGGCAATCAATCCCAATGTGTCGGGCAGCAATGCGTATATTTGCTTTGCTTTATCATACCATTCCAGCGATTGTTCAAATTGGCTCAATCGGAAAAAGTAGCTGCCCATGCTGCGAAAACATTCTGCCAACAGCGGCTCATCCCTTTCTTTTGAGGCAATATCAATAGCCTTCTTAATGGTCGGCTGTATATCGTCGGTATTGTTCAGCTGTCCGTATATATGCGATTGAAGTAATGTAAACTCAACAAGTAACTTGTTAGCCTTCACCTTTTTAGCACTGTTCATCGCTTCAGCGGCAATGCTTAAAGATTCTTTTCCCTTGCCATTGCGGGCAAGGACTTCAGCCTTAACTTTTACAATATTCGGAAGTAATTCCGGGGTGTTCAATTCGTAAACCAGCCGCATGGCCGAATCGGCAAATTGGATAGCCCTCTCACTATTCCCCATGTTTTGGTTAGCTTTCGATAGGATAAAATATGTGAGTAGGGTTAAATGATCGTTGTTTAACTTTGTTGCATCTGCAAGACTTGATTCGCAGATAATTACAGCGTTTTGGGGGTGTTCATCGGCAAGGGTTAATGCCTTGGCCAATTCCTTGTTCAGGTTAGAATAGTAGAGCTGCAATTGCTCCGGTGTAATGGCTGTGCTTGTGATTGAAATGCAAAGAAGAAGTGCAATCGCTTGTATTTTACCTGATGACATATAAAATCAATATCTTCTTATGGTTGTAATTAATCGCGTTGATAATCTGTTATACATAAAAATGCCATATTAGGCCCAGCGTTCGGTACGAAGGGTGAAGAAGAATGTGCTTCCTTTCTCTTTGGTACTGGATACCCAAATTTTACCGCCATTCTTTTCGATAAACTCTTTACATAGGATCAAACCCAATCCGGTACCCGTTTCATTGGCAGTTCCTTTGGTTGTAAACGATTGATCTAATTTAAAAAGTTTATCCAATTCTTCACGATCCATACCCACCCCGTTATCGGTGACTGCAACTTCAACCATATCACCTTTTTCGTCGGCGCTAACCATTACTTTACCATCTATGTGGCTAAACTTAACGGCATTATTAATTAAATTTCTTAGCACAATGCCTATTACGTGTTTATCGGCAAAAACCATTATGTGATCAGCTATTCGAACGGAAATTTTCACATTCTTGCGATCGGAAAAAGTTTCTATCAATTTGATCTCCTGATTCACTTCTGGAAGCAACGGGAAAAGCTCGGGCTGGTAAACGATTGAGTCCAATTGAGATCGCGACCAGTTGAGAAGATTATCCAGCAGCTTATATAAGCTTAGCGTTGAATCGTGAATTATCTGTGAACGTTCTTGTATTTCATCTTTAGTATAGCTATGAATGTTGGCACTTAGCAATTCGCTTATCTCAAGGAGTGTATTGAAAGGATTTTTAAGATCGTGAGCAATAATGGAAAAGAATTTATCTTTTGCGGTGTTCAATTCTTTTAAGTTTTCTTCAGATTTTAAGAGCTTAGCATTGGCCTCTTTGAGCTCTTCGTTTTTCTCGGAGAGAAGAGCATTCACTTTTTTCTTGGATAAAAGATTATAGTAAATAGTCCCAATTATACCGACAAGGAGGATAAATAAGGCTATCCACGTCAGTATCAGATTTCTTTGGCGCAGGATTGTTAAACTTTGAATCTCTTCATTTTTCTTAAGTAGCTCAATCTCTTTTTCCTTTTGGGAGGTTTCAAAGCGAACTTGCATTTCTGCGAACTTCTCATTTTTATTAACGTTAAACATACTATCCTTTAATTCCATGAATTTGGAATTATATTTACATGCCTCTTGGTAAATCCCCTGCGAATACCGGATTTTTCCCATAATTTCGTAAGTTTCCGATTCATATAATAAGTTTTGAACCTCCGGAATAAAACGCAGAGCCAGGGTGGCGTATTTCTCAGCCTCTTTAATCCTATTCGAATTGAAATATATCCAGGCAATATTATTGTATGTATTCATTTCACTGGAAATGTTGCCTATTTCCTTGCTAATCTCAATGGATTTAAAGTAAGATTCAAGCGCCTCGTTATAATTCTTCATTTTTGCTTTAACGAATCCAATATTATTGTATGCGCTTGAAATTGTCTCCTTGTCACCGTTTTTTATGGAAAAGCCCAGATATTGTATAAAATACTCCAGAGCTGTAGGATAATCTTTTAGCTCATCATACACAATGCCCAAATTATTAACCGCCGATGCAAGCATTTTCTCATTGCCAATTTGAAGGCATAATGAGTGGGCCCTTTTAAAGTATTCCAAGCCTAACGAGTAATTTTTAAGATCCCTGTGAAGGTGACCCATTACTGTATAAGCCCTTGCTAACCCTTGGACATTATTTAAATGTAGGTAGATGTTGGTGGCCTTGATGACATTCTCCAAAGCATTGTTACTGTCATTCAACTTTCTATAAACATTTGCAATGCTCATTAGCAGGAATGCTTCGGTTGTCAAATTGTTTTCTTCCTGACATAGGCTTACACCCTTCTTGAGCAAACTTAGCGCTTCGGAGAACATATTAAGATCAATGTAGGCCAAAGACATGTTGTGTATGGAATTAGCAATGCCGACTTTATCGTTGAGTTTCTCTCTATATCCCTTGGAAATTTTATAGTTTTCAATGGCCAAATTAGGTTCCATAACTTCAATGTACGCATTGCCTAAACTATTGTATGCTACACTCAGTGAGTATAGATCCTTGGTTTTTTCGGCATATTGCATTGACTGCTTTGCAAAAAGTAAACTTGAGTCAGCCGAGCGGCCCCAGAACATGCGCGACAAAGTATCGTAAAGCAAAACTTTTCTCTTATCAGGCGATTTTTCGGCCAACCGGATAAGACTGTCCACCTTGGCGTGGAATGTTTGGGCATTACTTTGACCAATCAATAGCCAACCAATAATAACGAATGTCAAAACTTGAAATCTCACAACTCTATTATTTTGAAATGTCATCAGTGTAAATTTAATTTACTGTCATTGTGCTTGTTAGCTTGGCGTTTTCAACCCTGCTGGTAATCTCGCCATCTGCAAGTTTGGATGATATAATATCTCCTTTCTGCACCTGAGTAATTCCGGATATAACCTTTCCATTCATTAAAGTAATTGAAAAACCACGCTTGAGCACATTCTCCGGATTTAGAGCATTAACCATTTTCTCCAGGGATATTAATTCATCGGATTTCGCTTTGTGTAAACCTTTGGTATACTGCTCTATTCTTGTGCTATTTGTTTTTAAATGCTTCAAACTATCATTTTGAATAAGGTTATACTTGGCCTTTACAATCCCCAATTTTTGGTGCAAGTTGTTATTAGAACGTAGCAAAAGCCTATCAGTTGCCTCGTTTAACGAATAGATTCGGTGATGTATATCATGGTGTATTGAATTTGCCTTACGAAGCACAAGGGGTGTTAACTTGCTTTGAATTTTTATTAGGGTATGTTTGCTTTCGTTGAATAAGCCTGAAGTAGTGCTGATAAATCCATCCACTATATCCTTAAGAAGGCCTTCAGCGTTGAAAAAGGTTCCAATGATAAATTCCGCTGCTGCAGTTGGTGTTTTCAGGCGGGTGTTGGCTACCAGATCGGCTACGGTTGTATCTTTTTCATGCCCGATCCCGGTAATTATGGGTAGAGGAAACTGGGCAATATGGCTTGCCAGCATATACCCATCGAAACACGCAAGGTCCGATTGTGACCCTCCGCCACGGATAATGGCAACAACATCCCACGAAGCAGATTGTCGGTATATGCTATCCAAAGCATCGATAATAGCATTTTCCGCCTTTTCGCCCTGCATATCGGCCTCAAAAAGGTGGTATTGAATGGAATATCCCGAGGGATTTGAATTGAGTTGGTTGGTAAAATCCTCAAATCCCGCCGCATTTCGCGACGAAATTACAGCTATTCGTTTTGGCAGCATGGGCATTGGGATTTGCTTATTCATATCGAAAATCCCTTCGTCTATAAGCCTTTGAATAGTTTCCTGCTTACGCTTTTCTATATCGCCAATGGTGTAACTGGGATCAATATCGCGGATGTTGAGCGATAGCCCATAAACCGGATGGTACTGAACTTCACAAAGAACCAGCACTTTTATGCCTGCCCCCAGTTTGCGCCCCGTGGCCATTTCGAAGAACGGTTTCAGAACCCTGTAAGTGCTGCCCCAAATGGTAGCCCTGGCTTTGGCCTTGGGAAGGTCTTTGGATTCGTCTTTTTCAACCAATTCCATATAGCAATGCCCTGTGCGGTGCTCCTTCAGTTCTCCTATTTCGGCAATAACCCATATGTTTTCAGCGAATCGGTCGTAAATCGCATCCTGAATCCTCTGAGAAACTTCAAACAGGGTTAAGCGTTCTGTGTCGTACATGGCAGTGCTATTGAAGTATGATTTTGCCAAACATGGTGTCTTCCTTCGAGGATAGCTTAACAAGGTATATGCCACTGGCCAGTCCTCCCGGTAAATTTAGTGAATAAAGAGAGGCTTGTGGAGTGACCTTCCCGGAGTAAACCACTTCACCGAATGACGAGCTGATGCAAAGCGAATACTCTGCCTGAAACTGCATGGGTAGCGATAACGTAATTTTTCCTGATGAGGGATTGGGAAAAACTTTTAGCTGATTCATCTTATTATTCACCGGGACGCTGAGAGGATACATGGCGTTGAAAAAATTGGGTATTCCATATCCGATTAAATTGTTTGGGTTATTGTAACAACTTGATGAATAATGTATTCTGTACCTTATTCCGTTTACAGTTTCGTTCTTTAATGCTTGCCACAGGCAGGCTGCCAAGCCCGAAATAATGGGGGCCGAAAGCGAGGTGCCATTGGCCGTAGCAATTTGTCCGTCGGTGCCTTGAACAACAGTTCTGCTTCCCATGGCTGCCACATCGGGCTTAACCCTTCCGTCGGCCGATGGGCCAATGGAACTGAACGAAACGTAGTTCCCATTGCCATCCACTGCACCCACTCCAAGGCAAAAGAGCCCATCTGATGGGGTAATGATATGCTGCCACGCGTTATTCCCTTCATTGCCTGCGCTCGATACCACAAGCATTCCCACAGCGGCAGCAAAGTTGGCGGCCCTTGAGGCTGGGGTGGTTTCGCCATTCATGTCGTCGTATGTATGGTTTTGATAATCGGCATCAAATGCGTAATATCCAAGGGACGAGTTGATGACATCAACCCCGAGGCTGTCGGCCAGTTCGGCTCCGGCTGCCCAGTTGTACTCCTCAATGATTTGTTCCAATGAGCCATCCTCAGTACGGATAAGTACGTATTCTGCTTCGGGTGCTGTGCCAATGAGTTGCCCCGGGATGTTACCGGCCATGGCCGAGAGAACGATCATCCCATGTGTATGCTCCTGGTATATATCTGCATTGGGATTAACGAAATCACGGGTGAAGACTATCCTCCCTTCGGCATTTAAACTGTCGAAAGCGGGAAGCGAATTTACATGGTAAAAGCCTGCATCCAACACGGCAATCCTCATCCCTTTCCCTCTGTATCCCAAATTATGTAGTGCATGCCCATTGAGCATTTTTACCTGAGTGGCAGAGCTTCCGTAGCTGTAATAATCCTTGGGGTCGCTTTTTTTCGAATAAACAGGGTAAAACTCATCTTCGGGCAACTGGCTGGCTTTAACACCCGATTTGTATATCTGCTCCACGGCAACAACGGGGTCAATGCTTTGAATGTCCTCTACCATTTGTTGCGAGTACACTTCAACTACCACACCGTTGAACCACTTCAAAGGGTATAGCACTTTGGCTCCGGTTTGTTCTACCTGTTCAATGTAATCGGGTGAAACGGGTAAATCCCTTTCGATTATTTCAATACCCTGTCTGTTCCTGCGTTCAATGGAACGCTGGGATAGATACGCTTCAGGATTATCGGTGGAGTAGGGTGTGCCTTTCTTGTCTGCGAAGGCAACAAAATACTTATCCTGACTATACGTCAATGGCAGGGCAAAAACAATTGTTAAAAGGGTGCATATCAATTTATTCATAATGATACAGAGAGTTATATAAATATTAGCTACATGGTATTAAATAGATTTCCCGGTTACCCTGATTTCTATCCCACGGCATCGAACCATATCGCCAGCACGAATCTTGGCCCTTTTCCTGCTTTCGGGTTTCCCGTTTACCGAAACAACTCCTGATTCCACAAGGCGTTGCGCCTCGCCGCCACTCTGAGCAACTCTAGTTACTTTGAGCAGTTGGATTAGGGGGATATATTCTGTTGCCAGACAGAATTCTTTCATGCAATAATAGTTTATTAAATCCTGCAATTTACCAATTTTTTGTTTAGCTCATCCAAAAACCTTAACCTCAATGCAAGTATTAAAAATCACTATATTTGCTTTAACAAAGCGGAAGGTCACATGAAGATTTTTAGCAGCAGCCAGATACATAAAATCGACTCCTACACCATTGAAAATGAGCCAATAAATTCTATTGACTTGATGGAACGGGCTGCATTCGAATTGTTTAAGCGAATAGTGCAACTTCAAAACTCTTCAAAACCCATATTCATTTTTTCTGGCCCCGGCAACAATGGGGGCGATGGAGCTTCAATATCACGAATGCTTGCTGAGGTTGGCTACAACGTTAAATTTTTTCTACTGGCATCCGAAAAGTATTCACCCGATTTATTGATTAATGTTGAGAGGCTTAAAAAAATAGGGATTAACCCAATTTCCATTAAGTCAGGCGATGACTTTCCCATTTTAGAGGGAAATGAGGTAATAATCGACAGCCTTTTTGGCTCAGGCCTTTCTAAACCCCTGGGAGGTGTTGCAGAGGAGTTGGTTAAGCATATTAATAAATCGCCTTGCGCTGTATTTTCCATCGACAGCCCTTCGGGGCTGTTTGGCGAGGAGAACCCTTTCCCTAATACCCATCAGGTGGTCATGGCCAATGTTACGTTGACACTACAGTTCCCTAAGCTGAGTTTCTTTTTTTCGGAGAATAGCGTGTATGTTGGCAACTGGCAAATTGTTGATATTGGTTTGCATCCTCAGGCCATTGCCCATACGGAAACCCCTTTCAGCTACATAGATTTCGATTACGTTCAACAAATTTTAAAGACTCGAGGGAAGTTTCAGCACAAGGGTGCTTTTGGCCGTTGTTTAATCATAGCCGGAAGTTACGGGATGCTGGGCGCTTCCGTGTTGTGTACCAAGGCCTGTTTAAGATCGGGTTCGGGCTTGGTTCATGTGCATTTGCCAACGCAGGGCGTATCCGTTATGCAGACGGCAGTGCCAGAGGCCATAGTGCAGGCCGATGAGAACGGATGGTATTTCACTGGAATTGACGATTGCAGCGGATTCGACGCTGTGGCCATAGGCCCGGGAATAGGGCAGGAGTCGCATACCCAGATGGGATTGTTCAGGCTTTTGAGCATTGCCAAGGTGCCTTTGGTAATCGATGCCGACGGGTTAAACATTCTTGCACAGTACCCCGAAATGCTCAATCACCTACCTGCCAATTCCATACTGACACCCCATGTAGGTGAGTTTGACCGAATGTTCGGCAAGAGCCAATGTGATTACGACCGTTTGATGCTGGCCATTAAAAAGGCCAACGAGTTGAACGTTATCATTATCATCAAAGGAGCACATACCCGGATTATTTGCCCCGATGGCAAAGTTTTCTTCAACAGCACGGGCAACCCGGGGATGGCCACCGCCGGCAGCGGCGATGTGCTCACAGGTATTATCACCTCATTGGCAGGACAGGGTTACAGCCCTGTTGAAGCGGCCATTTACGGAGTCTTTATTCATGGTTTGGCAGGCGATTTGGCTGCTCAGGCCAAGGGATATGCCTCATTGCTGGCCTCGGATATAATTGATTTTATGGATAAGGCTTTTTTGTGCTTGGCCAAATAACCCATTATATTTGCAGCTTATAAAACATTCTAATCCTGTACTAACCCAAACCACTATGCGTACTATAGCAATTATTGGCACCTTTACCTTAAGCGCCTTCATATGCTCGTGCACGAAGAAGGCTACAACTACTATAGCTCCGCTTAATGAAATTCAGGCTTTGTCACCCAAAGGGATGATTTATGCCCTGCCTAAAACCAGTCTGATGGTCAAAGTGGATGCTATTCACTCTTCCACCATACCGGGCCCTTATGCGCAGTATGCCGCTAAGTATCTGGGCATTGCCAATGTCCCTTTAAGCGCTAAAAACCAGTGGGAGATTGGCAAAGTGGATATACTATGGTACAATGAGGCCGATATGGATGCGCTATATGCCATAGAACCCTCGCCGGAGTTCAGTCCCGATTTCCTTAGGTTAACATCCGAAGGATTGGTTATTCCTGCAGGAGCAGCCAATTATTATAAACCCGATACACGAGGGGAGCAGCAAACCTTTGTATCCGGAACCGATTTTTTGGATATGTCGCCCTCTTCATTTATCGGATCTGAACGTACTACGCATTATTCCAAGGTGTTGCAGGATAGCGTTTTTATCCGTGTCCCTGTTCACAAGACCATTGTGGTTGAAAAATCGTTGGAAGATAAGGCAAGGGAAGCGGCCGATTTCATCTTCTCCCTTCGCAAACGAAGGTTCGATTTGCTGGTGGGCGATGCCGATTTTGTTGCCGAAGGCAAAGCGGTTGAGGTTGTACTCAACGAAATATCCAAACTGGAGAAGGAATACCTCTCCCTTTTCATTGGCAAAACCGGTACAACTACCTCAACCCATTACTTCAACTATACTCCTGCCGCCAACGACGAGGAAACAAGCATCATTTTCCGTTTCTCCAATACCAAAGGTGTGCTGCCATCCAGCGATTTAAGCGGAAATCCTGTCCTGCTCTCGGTTAAAAAGAGCGATGAATGGAAGGATTTGGAATTGTTGAACAGCCTTGCCATTGAAAAAAAGAAACCTCGCAATGACTTAGTTTACTACAGGTTACCTATTCCACTCAGTGTGAGGGTTTATGATTCACAATCGGAATACATTGCGAAAATTGTAGGCGTTTACCAGTTGGGCCCA
>Ga0116144_10003286_pt1 | contig 16361 bp, 7 predicted proteins | sample AD_UKC035_MetaG_FD_89746 | JGI IMG/M metagenome (GOLD analysis project Ga0116144, IMG submission 89746) | Active sludge microbial communities of municipal wastewater-treating anaerobic digesters from USA - AD_UKC035_MetaG | ecosystem: Engineered > Bioreactor > Anaerobic > Digestate | place: USA...
AATACGTTGTAAACAAAGACTCTTTCAATCTCGACGGCACCAGAAACAGTCTGCTTGTGGCCCGATACAACCGGGCTCCTGATACCGGTGTTGGTAAATGGTTGCCGGCACCGGCCTTTGCCACCGTCGCTTTTTTGCTGATACTTGGCTGCTGGTTCAGAATCTCGACCGGTACAGCAGTTCTAAATCGTTCGGTTGCCGGAAAAATGTGGCTGACACTTCTTGCTGCTGCGGTTGTTCCTATCATTACAGTGTTTTATGTTTCTGAACTTTACCTGAGCGAAGATCAGAACGCCAGAATGTCGCAGGAACGCAGTGATCTGCAGAGGTTCATCGATCTTTTCGAACTGCGCGACAGTTTTTCTGCCCCGCTTGGCTGGAAGATGGTCAGCGACTGGACCTATGCAACTGCAACCATGAACCTGATGCGGGTAATCAACAACGCCTCAGGCCCCGAAGAAATCGAACCTCTGAAAAAGCTTCTTAAAGGTATGACCGACTCATGGCATCTGCAGGCGCGCTCTCTCGACCGAAGCGTTTTCAATTTTATTCCGCGTGATATTGCGGTTGCAGGCAAAAGTGGCTGGGACTTCGCAAGCTCTGGCTATAATAAAAATGATACCACCGAGTTTGCCATGATGCTGCAGCAGATAGCCGGAAACCTGGCAAGTCGTAGAAATCAGCGTCTGGGCGAAGTTAAGATGCGCAGCGATTCCATCAAGGGTGAGATTGTCGTCGAAACCGGCCTGCAAACCGTTCGCTCATTGTTCGGAGACGATGTTTATATCAAGCTTTCACACGGACTTGGTTTGCCGATCGTCATGAATGTGCTTTCTGGCACTGCCGGCATAATAATTTATCCGGTGCCGACGATTGAAAAGCCAGAATACATAATGGTCTGGATGGTGCTGTTTGATTTTGACGGTTATCTGGCAAGGATTGCCAGAAATTACAAGGGGAATTACCTGATTTTCCCCACAGAATTGCACAGATACGGACGCCTTGTGCCAGAAGGAAAATCAACATTTACACAGATGATCACACCATATGCGGCCTTGATATATTCATCGAATCTGCCCGTATCGACATCGGTAAAATTTGAAGGAAAGAATTGGCTGGTCGAAGGTCGCCCCGGCATCGCTCAGATGACTTCCATGCTGATGGCGATGGCTCCTGAAGAACCTATTCGCGAGGTTACTGATGCTAACCGTTTATTTTTCAATCTTCTGCTTCTGGTCTCGATCGGCCTGATCCTTCTGATCGCCAGAAATATCGCTGCGGATATTCTGGAGCCTATCAAATGCCTTATTGAAGGTGCCCGTGCCGCCGGCAGCGAAAATTATGCCCACAGAATACGTATTTCAAGGGCCGATGAACTTGGGGTTCTTTGTGATTCTTTTGATAAAATGATGAAGGGCCTCGAAGAGAAGATGCTGATGGGCCGCATGGTTTCTAAGACCGCTCTGAAGGTGTCTCTCAAAGACCAGGAACAGGAAAGCCGTCGCGCCGAATATGTTTTCCTGTATATCGGTATTCCGGATTTCCAGACCTGGATCAAAGGAATGTCGGCAGATCAGCTTATTGCTGACCTCAAGGGGCATGTCAGTTCGCTGTCACGTATTATCATGGAGCAGGGCGGCGACGTCGACAAGATTATCGGTGATAAGTTGCTGGCGGTTTTCAGTGCCGACCGTGACCGGGCCGGTGCGGTATTTTCGGCCTGCCGGGCTGCACAGGAAATTGTTACGGCCGAAAATCGCAGTCAGCTGCCTTTCCCGGTGGCTATAGGTATGAATTACGGCGAAGTAATTACCGGGTTCCTCGGAGTTGGTGAAAAACGCGACTTTACCGTTATCGGTGATGCGGTCAACGTAACCGCGAGGATCGAAGGTCAGGCCGAAAAGCTGCGCTTTGGCAGATGTCTGATTTCGCAGAATGTTTATGAACTCGCTTCACGGGATTTTACCGCCCGTGAGTTCGGTGAAGTCGAGTTGAAAGGGAAATCTTTGCCTTTGAAGATTTATCAGCTTACAATCTGAGATAAGTTAAATCTGCAGATGGAAAAATGAAAGACCGGCTGAGCAATCTTCTTCTCGTGCTGCTTCTGTTCCTGCCGCTTCTGGCCGTTAACCGCGGCTGGCGCGAGGTTGATGCCATTGTCGGCCGCTGGCGGAATCAGGAACAGGAACGTCTGGCAAACCAGAAACTTGGTGAAATCTCGGCAAATCTCGATTTTTCGCTGCACATGGCTGAGCAGGGCGCGCGACTCAGCAGGGGACTGACTTCATTACTGCGTGAATACCCTGGCCGAAACCCGGAAGGCCTGCCGGTCGGTGACCTTGCTGATAATATTTTTGCATCACCTTTCCCGAAGCATGCTCTCTGGGTTTTTCTGCGGCAATCTGGCAAATCTGGCGTTCAGACATGGTATAACAACGAAAAAAACGCCAGTCGCCGGCCAATGGAAATGATCATGCAGAGCCTGATCGATGAAAACTCCCATGAAAAGTCTGGAGACGCAGAAGGCAAACGCAGTGAAAAGTTGCTGCAAAAGGTTTTCGGGCATGGGTGCAGGATTTCATTGATTGCCGGCGAACAGCGCAATATCGCAACTCCGGTTATTTACCGCCAGATTCCATCATTTTTGCTTTGGGATTTCGCTGAAATTGGCGATGGTCGAAGCATTGGTTTTTTTCTCGTGGTTTCACGCAACCAGGATATTGCAGCAGCTTCAATGGCGCTGGCAGCCAGAAAAGCCGGCCTTGGCGCAGAGATGGCCGGCGGCTTTCTGAGAATATTTAAGACCGCCGGGCCTGATCAGCTTTTTCCGCCGCGAATCGGTTCTTCGCGAATTTTCAAAGATTGGCGCCAACAGCTTGGGCTGGCCGATAAAAATATAGAAAAGTGGGAGAATGAAGGCTTTCCGTGGGCGCAGCCCCTGGGGCGCTACCTGCTTTATTGCCGGGTTATGCCGCTCGAGAACCATATTGCTTTTCTTTTGCTGCCCGCCGACAATGACAGGAAGCTGCCGGCATGGCTGAGCCTGCTGAACCTTTCGGTAAGCTCTCTGCTTGTTCTGTTGCTGCTGCGTGGGTCGATTCTGGGTATCTGGCCATTTGCTTCGATCAGCAGTCGTTTTGCGATAGTTGTTCTGCTGGCCGCAACCTTGCCGGCTTCTCTCTACGTCACCTCTGCCACCGCCTATATTTTTGAGCGCCTCAAAGCTGACGAGAATCATCTCGAAGAAACTCTCGTAACCAGCCTGCTCGATTTTGATGCCAGCAAAGAAACCCTTGAAAACGACTATCTGTCGCTTCTGGCAGATATTCGTGACGACCGGGCAATTGAAGAAATACTTGCCGAGGGTGGGGTTGCCAGCGGCAGCGAGGTTTTTGCCCGGGCTCGCGATTTGATCAGCCGGCGCAGTGGCAGGCTTTCGGTCAGCGGCTTTGCTCTGTATGATCTCTGTGGCGATTATAAAATCGAAAGCACCGGAAAAATCAAGGTTTCCGGCTTTGATGTTCTCGCAAGGTTCTATGGTCTGCCTTACACCCTGAATCTTCGCAAAACACTGATGCGCGAAGAACCTGAGTTCGTTCTGCCGCCGCACCGGGTTGACGAGAAGAACCTGGCTGCCATGCAGTCTTTCAAACGTGACAGCGAGGGAATAGATGTCGAACTGGCGCGATACCGCGGCCGGGTTGTCAGAAGCGACACCGGGCGCGGCTATCTTGGCTGCATGAATGATTTTCTCGCCGTCAACGGTAAAAAACGTTTTGTAATCATGCTTGCCTGGCTTGAATCAGAAATTGACCGCGCGGTAATATCCCGCAGTGTCGAGCAGCTCGGCCTGCGCGCTCCAGAAATTAAACTTGCGGCATTCAAACGCAGCGACAAGGGCGTTGAAATGGTTCTCAGGCCAGACCGCGCTTTTTCGCAGACGCAACTACGTGCCTGCCAGCGCTTTGCCGATTCTGCCTTCAGCATTAAAAGCGGGATTCTCAAGACGACGATGGCTGGCATGTCGGTGGTTGCCTATGCTTCTCGGCATTTTGACAGCACCGTTCTTATCGGCGCGATCGATCATACCCGCAAAGACAGCGATCATAGCAGGCGAATTATTCTTTTTCTGCTTCTGGGCGGGCTCGCTCTTGGCATGCTTGCAGTAAGCATTCTCGGAGTCTGGTTAAGAATTGTCAGGCCATTGCAGATAATAAAATCCGGCTTTGACGCTGTTGAGCGTGGCAGACTGCAACAACTGCCGGTCGTCGAACGCACCGATGAAATCGGCCTGCTTAACAGTGAGTTCAATGCCATGATCAGGGGCCTTGAAGAAAGACATCGCCTGGCATCGATGCTTTCTGAACACGCGGTTAATGCGGTTGCCAATGCAACCCTTGCGGGCCGTGCGCCTACCGAAAAATTCGCCGGCGTAGTTCTGGTAACCGATATCCGCAGTTTTACCAGTATGTGCGAAGAGCACCCGGCTGTCGAGATTACGGCCCTGTTGAATGACCACGTTACCGAAATGGCCACAATTATTGGCAGTTTTGGCGGAAAAATCTATAAGTTTATTGGCGATGCCATTGAAGCGGTTTTTGCCGACGACTTTCATTTTCATCAGTCGCCCGGCATGCGGGCAACTTTTGCCAGTATCTGTATGCTGCGCAAGTTGCAGGAAATAAACAACAACCGTAAAAAGGCCGGTTTGTTTACCTATAAAATCGGCATCGGTCTTTCTGCCGGCGAAATCGTTGCCGGTGAAACCGGCAGCCGCTTCAGCCGTCGCGATTACGGCATGTTTGGCAGTGCTTTCAAGCGCGCCGCCGAATTTGAGAGCATGACCAGAAATTTTGCTGAATGGCCGATAATTGCCGACCGTCATCTGGTGCAGGCGGTCGAAAAAATTCCGCTGCAATGGCATGAAGTCAGTTACGCTGATGAATTTGTCTATAACATGCAGCCACCGGCTGATGAGGCAGTTGAAAACATGCTGGCCGCCTCTATACGCCCGAAAGAAAATCAGGAAAATAGAAAAGACGCTGTGCCCGACTTTGAAAAGGAATCTTTTGCGGCGGCCGGGTTGCCTGAAAGCCGGTTTTCCATGTCACTTGCATTTCTGGCAGGTGTGTTCTGCATTATTTTTCCGCTGATTGCATGGTTCGTGACCGAACGAAGTGGTCTTGAAACGCGCCGTCGTCATATTGAACGCGATGCCCGCTCATTTACCGCCAATCTTAAAGCCAGAATTGGAACTCCGGAACAGCAGAAAATTGTTTTTGAACAGTATGTCGATACCCTTTGTGAAAACCTTACCTCAGCCAATGTCTGGAGCATTCACGGAGTGACATCGACTTCTCTTGCAGCCGCTGCCAACGAAATGCAGATTAAACTTCAGAGTTCTGGTCTGCAGCCTGAGCTTTTTGCGGTCTTACATAAGCCTGGTGGGGCAGAAATTGCAAGCATTACCCCCGACTGGAAACTTGTCAGTTACTCAGGCAAAGCGCAGTTCGAATCATTTATTCTCAAATTTCTAAGGCTGCTTGCGCTTAGATTTTATACCGGCAAGGTGCCGGATACCGAAGAATTCATGAAAAGGGTGTCGCTGGATCTTGGTATTAATATGCGTTTCTGGCCTTTTTATAACGATGCCCATGCCAGACTGGCCGATGGCAACATAGATGGCAATGACTGTTACTTCTTCTGGCAGCCGCTTTTGCTGCGCGACCCCAAATTACTTCATGTCGCAAATTCTGACTTTCGCGGGCGGGAATTGAGACGCGTTCCTTCTGAAGAAGAGGTTTTGCAGGTTGGGGCGGTCATGTGTGCTTTCAGAAAAAGCAACGTTCATGACAATTTTTTTCGGTTTCTTGTGCCGCTTCTTGAGGGCGAAGGGTTGAATTTTGCCTTGAGAGGCGGGTTAGAATATACTTCAGCCGGGTTTCCTGTTCCTGCCGCCGCTTCTTTTAATGTCGGCGGTGAGCCACTATCTCTGCCCGGCTGGTATTTTTCTGAAATCCCTATAAAAAACGGCTCAGAGAGCTCAAGTCTTGTTCTGGCAATTGAGACGCTGCCCGAAAAAACCAGTCCGGTCTGGCCAGGAATACTGATTGCCCTTGCTCTGGTGATTTTCTGGCATCGCACTCTGCATGGAAAGACCTTTGTTGCCCGAAGCTTCCCGGTTCAGCTCTGGCTTGGACTTTTTGCATCTGCGATTGTTCCGGTAACCTGCGTATATACAGTCAACGAATGGTATGCGGTTGAACAGAAGGATCTGCGGGTCAATGAAGAGCGGGTGCGCATGATTTCACTGATCGAGCAGCTTGAAAGACGCCAGTTCATGCAGGAAACCATCGAATGGGAAAAAATCAGATTTGTTGCCGGTTCGGAGAAGCTCATTAATATGGCGAGGTCGCTCGAAAACCCCTCTAAGAATGAATTGTATGACCTCGAAGAATATATTCGCAGTCAGGCTGCAATCAACCATGGCTATACCGGCAGAACCAGTTTCAATGAAGCGATTGTTTTCAGTTCGCTGGGCTGGAACCATTCAGTAATGGCCGGCAAAGGCGAAAAAGAGTCGACTGACTTCAAGCTTCTCATCAATACTTCCATTGAAACTTTGTTGTCTTCTCTGGGGGTCGAAAAGAAGGCAAGCGGAAGAGTCAGAAGCGCCGGCGCTGCAGTCAAAGGTGAGATGACCCTCGATGCCGGTCTTGAGATTTTTCGTACCATATTTGGCGTTGATGCCTATTTCAAACTGGTGCATGGTCTCGATCTGCCGATCAGGCTTTTTTACTCAACCGGAAGCGGTTGCCTTAGACTGATGCCATTTCCCGGGCTTCTTAAGCCTGAATTGATAGTCTACTGGCTGTTTTTTGACAGTCTTAATTCAACCACACGCCGCATCTTTAAAAATGCAGAAGTCCCGTTTCCGGTTTTTGCAGAAGCGAAGCTGATGTATGGCGCCCTTAAATACCCGAAGGGGGGCAGCTGGAACCCTGAAATTGCGCAGATAGCAAGACTCGCTGTCGCGGCTAACGGCCCTTTGAGCAGTCGAAGAACCGTTGCCGGTCGTGAGTGTCTGGTTGAAGCACGGCTTGGCAGCCATAACGAGACCATGCTTATGATAGCTGTCAGCCCTGAAGATGAAATAATGACGGCTATTGAAAACGGTCGACGCAAATTTCTTGTTCTGCTGCTGCTTTCGATCGTCGCAGTTGTTCTATTGACGCTGCTGGTGGCTGCAGATGTTTCCCTGCCGGTCAGGCAGCTGCATGCGGGCGTAAAAATGATGGCATCACAGCAGTATGACTTTCGCATTGCCTCTACCAGGTCAGATGAGCTTGGTCAGATGCTGCATTCATTTAATGGCATGGCGCGGGGTCTACAGGAGCGAGAACTGATGGGGCAGATGGTTTCGCGCGCCGCCCGCATGGTGGCCGGCGATGAAGAAAGCTTGAAAAAAGCTGAAAGCGGCATGCATCTTGACGTTACCGTGCTCTATCTTTCAGTACCCGGCTTTGCCGATCTGCAGAAAAAACTGGCGCCTGAAGAGCTTCTAGCCGGCGTGAGCGCGCAGGTAGATGTTCTTTGTGGCATTATCATCAACAACGACGGTGAAGCCGACAAAATCATCGGCGAAAAGATTCTTGCCTATTTCTACAGTCCGGAAGGTCTTAAGAGAAGCAACGCCATGGCCATGCACACCCTGCAGATTATCAGTGACGCTGCCAGAGAAGGCCTGCTGCCTTTTCAGGTTGCGGCTGGAGTTCATTGTGGCAGTGTCATTGCCGGTCTTCTCGGCATCAGCAGCAAAAGAGATTTTACCATTATCGGTGATACGGTTAATACCGCTGCCAGAATAAATGCACAGGCTGCGGAACTGCCAGAACAAAGATATCTGGTCAGCACCCTGGCCGCAGAAGAATTTGAAGATAAAAACCGCCTCTCGCCTTTTGGCAGTGTCGCGCTGAAGGGCAAGAGCGAAACCGTGGATTTATTGCACGCCCGGCTCTAAGCCCGGAGCCTGATTTTCTGGCTTCTTTTTGCCGACTCTGGTCATATCATTGAGATAAAGCTCGAATTCGCCGCTGACTGCGGTGACCTTTTCGTCTTTGAGACGTAAAGTACCGGTAATTACCGGGCAACCAGGGTCAGGTTCGCTCAAGTTCAAAGAAACGTGCCCAAGGGGAACCGGCAGTTTGAATTCGCCGCCGTCTGCAGTTGCTGGTCTTGTATCTTCGCTGAAAAGATCGGCCTCGATATTTACGGCAGCGTAGCTTGTTACCTTGAGAATGTAATCATAGCCGCCAATCACGAGCTTGCCTTTCAGCTGCTGATTTTCCGGTTCCTGAGAAAGATTCTGGCCCTCTGAGGCCATGGCCCCACCAGCACCTTTGTTTTTTATGCTGGCAAGTGCAATTTTGATGGTTTTGAATTCTTTGCTCTGAAAGGCAAAGCCGAGACCTTTGAGAATCGCTTCATGTTCCTGTTGCTGGTCTTGAGCATATAGAGCCAAAGTTGAAAATAGAACGAATAACAGCAGGCCAAAAATAATTCTTTTCATGGTGTTTCTCCTGGCGACCTTTTCTAATATAATTCTAGCAGACAATCTGCTTTTCGGAGAGACGGCTTTTGTTTAAGCAATGTAAAGTTTTTGTGCTGTTGCCGGAATATCTGGGTATTTTCCTTCTGGTTCTGTATTTTCAGACCGGAGCAGTTTGCCCGCTGTCAGCCGACCCCTTTCACAGAGAGGTCGCTGAAGGAAATCTCGATTCTGTGCGGCGGTTTCTCGCAAAAAATCCGATTCTGGCAACGATGAACGATGAGCTGGGCAGGTCGCCTCTGCATCTGGCAGTTATTAACGGGCAGCATGCCATGGTTAATGTGTTGATCAATGCTGGCGCAGATGTAAACGCCGTTGACGGTCTTAAAAAGTTTACGCCGCTGCATTACGCGGCGTTTTACAGCTATCCGAAGATTCTTGAATTTCTGCTTACCCGCCGCGCCGATATTCTGGCGCAGGATGTCGACGGTAATCTGCCACTGCATTTTGCTGCGGCCAATGGCAGCCCGGCCACCGTTAAAATTCTTCTCGAAAACAATTCTGGCCCAGACTGCCTGAACAACAACTGGCAGACGCCTTTGCATCTGGCCGCTGCTGCCCTCGACAATCATAAATCTTTTCCGGCCGCTTCTAAAGACGAGAAAGACTATCTTGCGGTGGCGAAACTGCTGTTGCAGGCCGGGGCAACCCTGGGTATTCATGACATCTGGCGAAATCTGCCCGAAACCATTGCCTGGCGAAAAGACCGTCATTCGACTTTCCCGCGGCGTTTCGAAGAGTTGATGCGGCAGTTGGGGCGAACACGATAAAACTTTACTTGCCTGCCGGTTTTTTATTAAACTGGCAGGGTACACAAAACCTATTCTTGACGGGTAATCAGCATGAACAAAACATCAGGTGCGAAGCCTGGGTTCTTTAAAAGCATCAAGCTCAGGGCCTGGCTTGGTATATTTCTTCTGACAATTCTGCCGCTCCTCTCTCTGGGCCTCTATTCATTCAATATTCTCGGCGAAATCGCCCGCGATATTCTTATCGAAGGCAATATTCAGGCATTTCAGCAGGTGAAATACGAGGTTGACCAGTATGTCAGCGTCTATGACGAGTTGACCCGCTATGTGGCCGCCGACGTGCGTTTGCGTGAGCCGGCTTCAGAGGGCGCTTCGCATGCTCTGCAGCAGCTCGATCAGGCCTACGAATATGTTGAGCGACTGGTGCTCATTTCGCCGGACGGCATGCTGCTGAATCACTCCAAGCCGGATCAGAATGCAATTACAACCCTTTCGGTGCCTGAACAGCTTCTTTTTAATTCGGCTCAGAGCATTTTCTTTTCTCCAGAAGCCTTTCATGTCAAGGCTCCGGTTTCTGAAAGCCCTCAGAGCCCGGTTGTCATTTCAACCGTTTCTTTTCTGAAGCTGCGAAAGTCACTCGAAGGCATCACTTTCGGCACCAATTTTCGCTATTTTCTGGTTACCCAGACGGGTGAAAACATTCTTGAACAGCCTGATTTCCCGAAAGAGCTGATCTCTGACCTCATGGAAAAACCCTGCGGTGCCTACGACCTGCTGCCGAAGGGCAATGGCACCTCGCCCCAGGTCGCTATTTCCCTGCCGATTCTGCATTATGGCCTGAGAATTTTCGTCTTTCAGAATGCAGGCGAAGTCTACGCGGTCGCCAGATCGATTGGCGAAAAGACGCTCAAATTCGTCATTCTGCTGTCGGTTGTTGCGTTCATGCTGGCGACCTGGTTCAGTATCAGAATGACCAGACCGATCATCGAGATCGCCCACAAGGCTGATGAGCTCAGCGAAGGCAATCTCGAAGCGACCGTCGATATGAACCGCAGCGATGAACTGGGTTTTCTGGCCGGCTGCTTCAACAACATGAGCCGCCGCATCAGGAAAAAAGTAATGGAGCTCAGCGCCCTTTATCGGGTTACTCAGCTGATTAACACCTCGGCAACCTACCAGCAGGCTCTCGATGGCTGCCTTGAGCATCTCGTCGAGATCTTTCAGGCCCGTCGCGGTTCGATTATGCTGCTGAACGAAGATCGCACGCTGCTGAAAGTAGAGAGCTTCAAAGCTGCCGGCGTCGCCCTGGACGGAAACTCAGATCCCCGCCTGCGCGGGGATGACACAAAGAAACCAGCTACAGGCGAAGAAGCTGCTGTAACCTCAGAAAAAGCCGTTTCAGAAGCTTCTGCCGGGAGCTCAACCGGTGCTGCCAGGCCCAGATTTGCGCTTAAAGTCGGCGAAGGCATTGCCGGCGAGGTTGCGAAAAGCGGTGAGCCGATTCTCTGCATGGACTGCCGGACCGATGAACGCTTCAAGAATTACGACAGCAGCGCCGGCACAAAGTCGCCTGACACACTGATCTCGGTGCCGCTTACCGTGCATGGCAATATCATGGGCGTCATCAATCTGGCTGACCGCTCGAACAGCCGTCCGTTTACCTCTGAAGACCTCGATCTGCTGCTTGCCGTCGCCAATCAGATGGCCATGTCGATCGATAACGCCAGACTGCACGAATTGTCGATTGTTGATACCCAGACCGAACTGTATGTGCGCAAATTTTTCGATATAAGACTCGAAGATGAAATCAAGCGCGCCCGGCGCTTCGGGTTTCCGCTTACGTTGGTCATTTTCTGCATTGATGGTTTTTCGGGTCTTAATGACCGATATGGCAGCGGGGCTTCAGACGCGGCACTTTTCGACCTGGCAAAAATTCTGCGTGATTCGGTCAGGGCAACCGACATTACCGCCCGCACCGGAACTGATGAAATGGCGGCAATTCTCGCCCACACTTCGGCCGAACAGTCGCTGATTTTTGCGGAGCGCCTGCGCGAAAGAATCGCCGCGTTTCCGGTCAGGCGTGATGGCTTTGAATTCAACGTCAGCGTCAGTGTCGGCATTTGTCAGTTCGAAAATGCCGTCGAACGCCATTATCAACTGGTCGAGCGTGCCCATGAAGCGATGCAGACCAGTGCCGGCCGTGGCAATACAACCACAATCTGGCAGAGAAAGGAAACCCAGTCATGAGAATCTTAAGAATTCTGCTGATTGCGATGTTTGCAGGCTGCTGCCTGACTTCAGCTTCCTATGCCGGCGATGAATACCAGGTGCGGTTGATCAAGAAGTTTTATTCGATGGGCACAGCCACCATCAATGGTACCTATTACCCCGTCGGAAACTCAATTGCCCGTCTTTTCAGCATCAAAATGAAGAATCTGGTCACAATTGCCGAACCCACTGCCGGCTCACTTGCCAACATCGAATACCTCAGGCGGGGTCACATTGATCTGGCCCTGGTTCAGAGTGATGTGGCCTGGATGGCCTTCAATGGTGCCCATAACTTTTCTGGTAACCGCTTCACAGAACTTCGCATTCTGGCTTCACTTTATTCTGAAGTAATTCAGATAATTGTCAGAGCTGATTCGGCAATAAAGAGTATCGAAGATCTTAAAGGCAGGCGCATCGCAGTCGGTGAAAAAGACAGCGGCAGTGCCGCCAGTGTCATGCTGGTGCTTGGTGCTGCCGGGTTGAAACCCGAAGATTACACCTTCGTCTATGAGCGCTTTACCCGGGCAACCGAGTCTCTCAATGATGGTTACGTCGATGCGGTTTATTATGCCGGAGCAGTTCCTGCAGATGGTATCAGCCGTCTGGCGTCTAAAACTCCTTTAAGACTGGTGGCTGTTCCTTTTGCAGTTCGAGAGAAGCTGGTATCGGAATACCCATATTTTTCAGCTGAAACGATACCCGAAAAATCATATCAGGGTCAGGAAACCCAGGTTCAGACAGTTGGTTTCAGAGCCCTGCTCGCCGGTACCGAAAATCTGCCGCGCGACGAAGTTCTGAGCATGCTGCAGGTGATCTATGACAATCCCGAAATGATATCTGACCAGAACAAAACCATCATCAGGCCAGACATCGTGCATGGCATCTCGGGCGTCGCCGAGGAAATGCTGCACCCCGGTGCCAAACGCTTTTTCACCCTGCACCAGAAAAAGTAACCGCAAGATTCTGTACCGGCCTTATTGAAAAAGGGCGAGAAAATAATGCTGCCATGCCTCTGGCGGCATTATTTATTTTGGGTATAATCAAGATAATCCACTACTGTATGGCGGGGTATTTATGAAATTAACAAGAGCTGGTTTTAAAACCGCATTTTTGCTGCTGATTCTTACTTTTGTTCTTAATCTGGTTGCATTTGCCGCGCAATCTGACTCGAAGGCCTTGTTTGACCGCTATCAGGCTGTTTATAAAAGCTATCGCGAAGCGGTTGAAGCCCAGGCCAATGCCGAAGAAATCAAACAGCTGGCTGCTGAACTGCAGACTGCCTGCAAGGAATATTATAATTCAATCGGCGTAACCGCTTCATTCAGCAGCGATGATCAGGCTGAGCCGACTCTGAGCTCAGACACCGAAACCCGTGGTTCTGACATTTCAACCGCAACCCGCACCGGTTCGAGAGTGATTGCGCAGAAAAGCGAATTACAGAAGAAATACGAAAGTATTGTGCTGGCATTGGCTGCTCCTGACCGTTCAGCGAAGCTCGCCGACATTCAGAAGCAACTCGAAGATTTTATTGCCGGCTGTACTGACCAGAGACTGCTTAAAGATGCGACTTTTCAGCTTGCCGACCTGGTGCTTGAACGCACCTCAAGCCTTGCCAAAGCCCAGGAAGTTCTTCTCGCCTACGCAAAAACCACTAAAGATGCCGAAAACCGCCGTCAGGCCATGGCCCACATTAAAATGCTGCGGCAGAAAAGTGTTGTGGCGAAAAAACGCGAAGAATTCAAGGCAATTCAACAGAAAACTGTCAGCCAGTGGGGCAAATACTCAAAAACATCATGGCTGGCGCTTCCGGTTAAACTTTTTGACCTCGGTTCCTACAGCGTAAATAACATTCAGCGCCGTTTCAAGGCCAGGGAACTCGATAAGGCGCTCGAAGAATTTGACCGCTCGGTTCTTGAAACCTATCCGGCCGGCTCGGCCGACGCTCTGACCCGCTCGCGCCTGGTGCCGTTGAATCGCGTCAGAATGCTGGTAAATGGCCGAACCAGCTTTCATTATCGTCTCGAATATGCGAAGCGTGCCCAGTCGAACCTCTATGTTCAGACCCTGCTGTTTCAGGATGACGAAACCGGCAACGCCCTTACCGATATCATGTGCGAAAGAGCACAGAGCGGCGTTGACGTTAAGCTGATCCTTGACGACTTCTTCTCTTTCGGCAAAAAAGACGGGGTTATTCAGCGTCTGCGCAATGCCGGTGTCAAGGTGCTCATCAACAACCCGATTCTTAAAAACCTGGCCAAAGCCAATTTCCGTTCGCATCAGAAGCTTTTCATCATCGACGAAACCATCGCCATCGTCGGCGGTATGAATATCGGTGACGAGTATGCAAAAGGCGAAATCACCGAATATGGCTGGCGTGATACCGATGTCGAGCTGCAGGGACCGGTAGTCAGAGAAATCCTTGGGCTCTTCGAGCGCAACTGGGAAGACCTGACCCTGAACAAATGGAACGAAACCGGCGAAATCAGCAGATATAAAAAGGCCAAAACCGATGTTAACACTTTCAAGGGGCTGAAGAACGTCGACAAGCTTATTCGCGGCCCGATTCCCGTTTATTTCGCTGTTCCGCCGGTATTTGAAGATGTAAATGCCCGCTTTGTAACTACCGCACCTATAAGCGATAAAGATGACAATATTCTTGACCTTTTCGAGATCTATCTGAACCGCTCCAGAAGCGAAGTGGTTTTTCAGTCGGCCTATTTCATTCCGACTGACCGCCTGGTTACCGCTATCGAAGACGCCGTTCTGCGCGGTGTTGAAGTGAAGGTGATCACTAACTCGATCGAGTCGAACAATCACCCAAGCGGTGGCTGGGCCGGCCGCGACTCTTATGAAAAGGTGCTGCGTGCCGGTGCGCGCATTTTCGAATGGCAGGGCGCCCAGACACTTCACTCGAAGGTCAGCCTTTTCGACCAGTTTGCTGTTACTCTCGGTGCCTATAACGTGAATTCCCGCAGCCACAGCTGCGACTCTGAAGACGTCATCGCCTTTGAAGACTTCAGGGTTGCCCGCGCTTTCAAACAGATGCTCAACAAAGATTTTGCCCGCTGCCGCGAAATCACACTTGAAGAAGTTCAGGGCTGGAACAGCGACATGATGAAGAAAATGCGCATGGAATTCTTCAACCTTTTCAAATTCATGTTCTGATTTTAAGCGCACAAAATGACGGCCCCAGAGACTATCTCCGGGGCTGTCTTTACGTTCGACATGCTGGTTGCATTGCCTGATGCCATGCGGTAGAATTTTGTGACACGAAATAGCTGACCGACAGGTTTGCAATAGAGAACAGGAGTTCAGATACATGGATTTTCGGAGGAAGCTTCAGAGCCTTGAAAAAATCATCAGCATGGGTGAGAAGCTGCTCACCACATTCGATGTCACTGAACTACTGGATGCTCTTGTCGATAGCGTTTCTTCGCTGCTCGATTCAGAAGGGGCGACGCTTTACCTTGTTGATCCGTTCGAAAAATGCCTTACTTCTCAGAGCATTCACGCCGATGGCATCAAAGAAGTCACAGTTGAGATTAATAACCGTTCTATTGCCGGGTATACGGCTTTGAACCGGGTTTCTATAAATATCTCAGATGCTTATGGCGATCTGAGTCACATCCACCCGGAACTGAAATTTAACCGCCATTACGATGAGGTCAGCGGGCGAAAAACCCGTAATCTGATTACCCACCCGCTGCTGATAAACGACGAACTGATCGGGGTATTTCAGGTAATTAATAAAAAAAATGGTGATTTTGACGAATCTGATCAGATCGTTCTGAAGAATTTTTCGCTGGTGGCGGCGATTGCGATCATGAACGCCCGCCTGATGGAGAGGGTAATGGAAGCCCAGGCCGGTGCCTACAACGTTATGGAAAACGCTTCAGATCTGGTAATTGTTCAAAACAGCGTCGGTTGCCTTTTACACCTGAACCGCAGTGCGATTGAATACCTGCGCGGACGGGGGCGGGTCGCCGAAGTGATCGGCCAGAGCTTTATCGATGTTTTTCCCGAACTGAGCAATCTGACTGCCGAAATTCAGAAGGTCGTCGATGGCCAGCTCGATCGCTCTGTTTCAACCGGCAAGCCGGCTTTTGTAATTTTTACCGAAAAGAATATCTGCCATCAGATTGAAAAGGTCATTCTGATGATCAGGCGACCATGTTGCTCAACCAGAGGGGAAGCGCCAGAACCCTCGAACTGAAGTTCGACGCATTTTGTGTCCTATGAATGAAAAAGAAAAACCCCGTGTTCTGATCGTCGATGACAACCCTGATAATCTTATGGTTGCGGCTTCTGCTCTGGCCGAACAGGGATTTTCGCTGATGCTTGCCCGCAGCGGTGCCGAGGCTCTTGCTGCTGCCGATCGGTTCATGCCCGATGCGATTCTGCTTGACGTGGTCATGCCAGAACTTGATGGCTTCGAAACCTGCCGGCGTCTCAAAAATAAAGCCCAGTGCCGCGATATTCCGGTTATATTTCTGACCGCGAGAAGCGAGCAGGAAGACGTGCTCGAAGGTTTCAAAGCCGGCGGTGACGACTTTATCAGCAAGCCCTTCAACAAGGAAGAAATGCTGCATCGGGTCGATGTCCATATCCAGAGATTTCGCCTGCAGCAGCAGCTGCAGAAAAGAAACGAGACGCTCCGGGAAGAGATCGAGCTCAGGCGCAAACGCGAATTGCAGTTAAGCATTTCTGAACGGGCCAGGGTTGCAATGCGCATTGCT
>Ga0116144_10003288_pt1 | contig 16355 bp, 11 predicted proteins | sample AD_UKC035_MetaG_FD_89746 | JGI IMG/M metagenome (GOLD analysis project Ga0116144, IMG submission 89746) | Active sludge microbial communities of municipal wastewater-treating anaerobic digesters from USA - AD_UKC035_MetaG | ecosystem: Engineered > Bioreactor > Anaerobic > Digestate | place: USA...
CGCAGACGGTACTTTTTTTCACATGAGCGGAGGGCAAACTGACCTAGCCACCTACCAGACCCGCGGAGGGTTGATGGCTAAAGGCGGTCAGGCAGACACGCGTGCCACCACTTTTTTGTTCAAGGATGGTTCTTTTTCCTCAGAGATTCTGCGCGCCCTCGTGATGGATCGCAACGTTGCAACAGAAACCTTACTAGCATGGGGTTTTGATAAGGATTTTGTGAAAGAACTGTATGATATGGATTGGGGAGGAGATACCCCAGAAGAACAGATACGTAATCAAGAAGCGCTATTTAAAAAAATACTGGATCGAGGTGTAAAAGATAAAAAATTTGTCGTTGATACTAAAAGTAAATGGACTAAACCGAACGGTGTTACCGATGACAAGCCGGAAGGTGATGGAACCTATTCGAGCATCCACTTACAGGGAGACGCGCAACAAACATCGCGTCTTATAACACAATTTCAAACTGTACAGAACCAGATACGCAACCGTATGGAAACGAAAACTGCCGAGCAGTTACTGGGTTTAGAACCCACCGAGGGTAACGAACCCGAAGAATCAGCCCAAGGCGAGGAGATAAGGGGTAGGGGTACCGGCACTCCTCGAGCTCCACGCTCACAGGCGAATTTACGTCCAGCAGGCGCCGGTGCATGGCTGAAAGCAGCTGGTCGGACATTCGGAGTGTACGATCCAACAACCAACCAATACCAGTTGGACATGAATTCCCTCCGTGACGATGACTATGTCCAGCTAGCGCACGACGAACTCTATGGCCCCTCTGACCTGGATATAGAAGCAAAACGCCAGCGCATGTTTAATTATGGTATGACCCATGAATACGGACATGCTTTTGTACGAGCCAGCGGTCTACAGATGAGCGAGGAGGAGGAAGAACGACTTGTCCATGCATACAGCCGGAATGTTGTCAGCGCCGGTACTGATGATGACCGGGCACTGCTCAGAGATTTTGCCGGTAGATTCGCGGCAAATACCGGCAGGGACCCTACTGAAGCCGAAAGGCACTTTTTGGCTCAACACGGCAGCGATCTTGATTTTATGCGTGAAGCGAGCGCCTTTCTCGGCTGGCAACGTGGTCAAGGTGAAATACGCACCATGGCAGACCTTGAACAAGCACAATGGACAAGTCCGCAAGTTGTCCCCATGGCTACTCACTACCCCGAAGGAGCCCTTGGTCAAGCCATGCAGGATCTCGAATCAACGCTGGAAAATCTGGGAGGACGTTTCAGCGCTAGTCTTGAACCATTGACCAATACACTTAGACTGAACGCAGCTGCCGTGGCTACATTACCCGAAAATTTACAAGACGGTTTAAAGACTTCTCTGGAAACATTAACCAAAAGCTTAAAGAATCCCCAAGCCGGGGAAGATGCTCATAGCCTTGAATCCTTGAGCGCAGGAGCCTTCAACGGGCTTATCCCCGGATTACGGACCGCTTTTACTAACGCTCTGGCCGACGGCAATGTTCCTACACTCAATGCGTTATTGGGTCTGGAACGCGCGATTAAATATGGCACTGGCGTCACCAACCAGCCATCCGGTATGGTAACAGCTATGGTCGGGTCCGGGAATGCCAAAGCGACCGAAATTTTTGGGCAAGTGATGACTGTTTCTGACTCGGTGCAAAAAGTTCAGCTTATCGATGATTTCTACGCTGCATACGGTAATGGTGGCCACCAGCCAGTTCTCGCCGCCTCACCGGAGACCAATGCCCTTGTTGCATCTGCTGCATCCGCGAATGCCGCCTCTGGTTTTAAAATGGCTGAAATGGCAGCTGCTGCTACTCCCGAACAACGAGGGGAATACCTGCAAGCTGTCCTGAAAACTATGCCTGGAACTACTGATCAAAACTCAACCAGAGCAGTATTTGATGCTTACAAACGTGCGGCTCTTGTTTCCCCCAATGCCTATACGGATGATGAATTTAATACAGCTTGGCAGGCAGTGCGCTCCACACAAGACGCTCCGCAGGTTACCTAATTAAATCTTTCGTATGTCCCAATACCTCATCCCCCAGAAAACTCAAAGAGAAGATAAAATTGTTGGCCCGCTGACTGGCAAACAGTTAGTTTTCGGATTAATTACTGTGACCGGCAGCTGGCTTCTCTACAATCTGCTTGATAGCAATCCGCTCATCTACTTCAGCCAGATTGAACGCATCTTCATAACATTTCCTTTTTTACTCCTCGGGCTGGCATTTACCTTCGTGGAAATCAATGAACGCCCCTTTGAACTGTACTTTGCTGCGTTTCTCACCTTCATCACTACCCCGAAGACACGTATCTGGCAAAAGGAGCATCCCCCGCTTGCCTCTGCGGGCACAACTGCACCAGCAAGCAAAGACACACCAAGTGAACAGCCAGCTGTTACAGCGGCTAACATGCAAACCAGTCTGGAAGCCCGCGCCAAAATAGCGCAACTGTCCCAGCTGCTCGACAAACCGGAGCATGCCGCCTCCCTGCAGCAGCAAGCCGAGGCGCAACCAACGACCAAAACCCTCCAGCTGCTCAAGCTGGTCGAAAGTGATGAAAACAATTCTGTCGAAGAAAATCTCCAGATTGTCGCCAAACCCAAAAAAGGCTTGGGTAACTTTTTTTCATCGCTCGGCAAGGCTCCACAAAAGATATTCTCTGGTTTGATCAAAGACACCACGCCACTGATAGCTTCTACTCCTGACACAGCAACTGACGCATCCCCTGATGCTGAAAGTATTCCGGCCGGCACGCTTGCTTCCGGTCCGATGGCTCCGGAACCACCCCCCACCCTGCCCCCGAAACTTTCTCCGGAAGACATCATTGCCCAATTCCAGAAGCCGCCAGCAGAACGAAATGCCAGTATGCAAACCGCCACTCCACCTCCGGCAATACCGGACGCTACACCCCAAAACGAATCATTAACTGTTATCAACCCCAATCGCGAACCTACCTAGGTATACCACCATGGCTCATCCCCGGCAGGACATGCCCCAGAAACCCAAAAAACCCTCCACCCAGGAGCACCTCGATATCGACCGTATCCGGGATGGGATTATTGTGCTCAAAGGCGGCGGCTATCGACTTATCATGAGAACAACGAATGTAAACTTCTCCCTGAAGTCCGAAATGGAACAGAACGCCATGATTTTCGCCTATCGCAATTTTCTCAACGCACTTGCTTTTCCGGTGCAAATCATCATCCGGACGCGGGCCCTGAATATCGACCATTATATTGACACGCTCCGCAAACACGAGGAGTCGCAGGAAAACGAACTGCTTAAACTGCAAACCAGCGAATATATCGAGTATATTCAGCGGCTTATCGAGGTTGCCAATATCCTTGACCGCCAGTTTTTCGTCTCTATTCCCTACAGCTCGGCAACCGGAGACCAAGTTAAATCTTTCACCGGTCTGTTCGGCAAAAAAAACAAAGGGGTTGACGACACGTCGTTTGACGCTGCCAAAGAGCAGCTGCAACGCCGGGCAGATGCCCTAGTAGCCCACCTCGGGGGAGTGGGGGTGAAGGCAAGCCCCTTAACAACCCAGGAACTCATCGAGTTGTTTTATGATATATACAACCCCGGTACCTCCCAGCTGGAAAAACTGGAGGTTGACCCGGCTGATCTCACCACTCCGGCAACCATGTTCAAATCAAAACAGGAACTTGAAACATTAAAACAACAGAAACTCCCGCAAGTTTAATTACTTTTTTGCATATCGATACTCTATGGCAGTCCCTTTTTTGAAAAAAAATACGGTTGACAAAGAAACCCTGGAAGCCGAGCAGCGCGCCCAGGAAGTTGAGCGTATCGTGCAGGAAGGCATGAGCACGATCAAAGATATCATCGCTCCGCCAAGCATCGAGCTAAATACGAGTTATTTCAAGGTGGGCGAGACGTATTTCCGCACGCTGTTTGTTTCCAATTACCCACGCTATGTTACAACCAACTGGCTTTCTCCCTTGATCAATTTCAATGCGGATATTTCCATCAGCCTTTACCAGTACCCGATAGACTCCAAGTCAGTCATGGAAGACCTGAAACGCAAAATCGCCCAGATGGAGGCAAGCTGGCAAATCAATCAGGAAAAAGGGCTGGTCAAGGACCCGGAACTGGAGACTGCCCTCCAGGATGCGCACAATCTGCGGGATGCCATCCAGCGCGGGGAAGAAAAGTTCTTCCAGTTCGGCCTCTACATGACCTTGAGCGGCAAGTCGGTCGAGGAGCTTGATTCTGTCTGCCAGAAAGTGGAGGCTATGCTCGGCGGCATGCTTATCTATACCAAAACCACGATGGTACAGATGGAGCAGGGGTTCAAGACCACGATCCCTTTATGTAACGATCATATCCAGGTAATCCGTAACATGGATACCTCGGCACTTTCGTCAACATTCCCGTTCACCTCCTCGGACCTGACCACCAATGAAGGCATTCTCTACGGACTGAACCGGCACAATAACAGCCTGGTAATCTTTGACCGATTTAAACTGGAAAACGCCAATTCCGTCATCTTCGCCAAATCCGGCGCCGGAAAAAGCTACACTGTCAAGCTCGAAGCGCTGCGCTATCTGATGATCGGTACGGAAATTCTCATCATCGACCCGGAACGTGAATACAAAGCGCTCTGCGAGTCAGTCGGCGGAACCTACATCAATATTTCGCTTAACTCCAAAACGCATATCAATCCGTTTGACATGCCCAAAGTCGACACGGGCGACAGCGAGGCAGGGGATGAGCTGCGCTCCAAGGTTATATCTCTGCTCGGCTTGTTCAATATCCTGCTCGGTGAGTTAACCAACAAGGAAGAATCCCTGCTTGACCGGGCACTTCTCGATGTCTACCGCCAAAAAGGCATTGTCTCTGACCCGGCCACCTACAGCAATCCTCCTCCGATCATGGGTGACCTCTATGAACTGCTCAAAACCATGCCCGGCGCAGAGTCTGTTGTGGAAAAAATGGAAAAATATGTTCACGGCTCCATGGCCGGCGTGTTTAACATGCCAACCAATGTGGAACTGGACAGCAAATTTATCGTCTTCGATATCCGCGATCTGGAAGAGCTGCTGCGCCCCATGGCCATGTTCACCATCCTGGAATTCATCTGGAACCGCGTCCGGGCGGAACGACGGCGGCGCCTGCTGCTCGTGGACGAAGCCTGGATCATGATGCAGCACGAGGACAGCGCGCGTTTTCTTTTCGGGCTTGCCAAACGGGCCCGCAAGTACTGGCTGGGGCTGACAACCATCACCCAGGACGTTGATGACTTTCTCGGATCTTCCTACGGCAAGGCTATTGTTACCAACTCGTCCATGCAGATACTGCTCAAACAGTCTACGGCTGCCATAGAAAAAATCGCCCAGGTGTTCAATCTCACGGAGGGGGAAAAATATCTCCTGCTCGAGTGCGACGTAGGGGAAGGGTTGTTCTTTGCCGGTCAGAACCATGTTGCCATTAAAATTATTGCTTCCTATATCGAAGATCAGATCATCACCACTGATCCGGAAAAAATCGCCAAACGCGAACAGGACAAGAAAGATTTGGAAGCAGAATTGTCTGGTGTAGCCACATAACCATCAAAACCATGTCATCCGACAACACCATCACAACCACAGCTATCGATGAAACTATCAGGGAGGACTTCCTGGTCCGGGTGGTGGCTTCGTACCATCATTACCGGGAGAACCTGCACCAGTCGTTTCTCCAGGAAGGGGTGAACCCGAACAGCCTGACAAAGTTCATCAGGTCACTCGAAAAAGTTATAGAGAAACGCTATAACGGCATTTCCATAGAATATCTCGACATATTGACCAAAGAGCAGGCGCTGGAATTCTGGACCGGATTTCTCATGCACTATTTTTCCAGCCCGCCGTTCCAGGCTATGATCAATCGTATTATTTCGATCAACTAGACGCTATGACGACACAATCACCATCTCAACAACCGACACAAGATACCAAACTCGGCAAAGCCTTCAAAAGTTTTGCACGGGGTTTAGGTATGCAAGCAAAAGATTTTGCTGAGGGGTTGACGCTTGACAATATGTCAAAAAAAGCAACCCGCTCGTTGTATGAACGCAATGCCCGCCAACCGGATGCGTGGGACGCCCTTGGCAAGGAAGCTGGAAAGCGTCTAGGTATGTTTGACTCCTCGGTCACTCGAGGCCCAGCAGACAGAATAGCTCCGACCGACAAAGCCGGGTCGTCCGCGAACCTTGCCCAAGCGATCGAAAGACGCAATTCTCCGGAAATGGCTACCCGGGTTGCTAACGAACGCAAATTAATTGACGGGATGACCAAGGAATATGACAAACATCCAAAACTGATCAAGGCGGCGGCGGCGGCGAAAGGAATCAATCCTGAGTATGTCGATCAGTACATGCAGGATATCCGCCATGTACCTGACGCAGGCGAATTCAGAACCGGCAGAGAATGGGCAGCCATAGACCCGGAACGTTTCGGAGATCTGGCAGACAAACCTGATGGAACGCTTGGCGGCGATGAATACGCTAACGGCAATACGCTGTACCGGCAGATTCAGCCCGGTGAAGACTGCACCGGTCAATACCGCCAACTCAGTCCTCAGGAAACAGAAGGGATGCAAAGCGGCACCCAGATACAAGATCATTATCAAAATCTGGATAAAAACGCTTTTTACCGACCTGACGAACAAGGTATCTGGCAGGCAGACGACAATTTGGTTTCAGGACAATCTCTTGTAGAGCAGGGCCTGCTTCCTGAAGGGGCTGACAGTACAGCGATCTTCCAAAAAGGACCAGATGGATCGTTTAACCCCTTGGCAGCAGACGAGGGGAAAAATATTCTTGCCGGAGGGGATTTACAAAGTAAAATCCGAGGGTTAAAACCGACCGATGTGTTTAAAGTGGGTCAGGATGGTTCGTTTAATCCTGTGGAAGGGGTGTCAACCGGTCAAGGCCTGATAGACGCAAATCCTGGCCAACTCGACCATTTTAAACCAACCGCTTTTTTTGAGCAGGCTGGTGTCAACGACATTGTCCAGGCAACCCCAGATCAAGTCGGTCAGGCAGCACAGGGTCTGGATACGCTCGAAGGAGGCGCCAGCGGAGAAATTCCATTCATCGGTAGTGTTATGGATGCCGGACGTGGCATAGAAAAAGATTTTAAAAAAATCGACAAGGATAAGCAGAAGGATTTTGAGAAAGCCCAGGCCAAAGATAACCAGATTGAATCTTCGCTCGGTAAGGCCGGTGCAGAAGCCAAAGCTGGTTTAAAGAAAACAAAATCGGTTACTGACAATGTTGGGGCTGCATTGGCAACCGAAGGAGAAATCCTTATTGCCGATGCTGCCTTGCCAGGATCTGGAGAAATAGTACGATCCATACCAGGAGCCCGTTCTTTATTATTCCAGGCAAATAAATTAATTATAGGTATTATTACAGCTATCCTTGGGATTGTTATTGGCGCTACGTTATTAATATCCGTAGGTATGTTTGCCTTTATCGGCATTACCATGTCGCGTCTCTATAATACAGTCGGAGAACCGCTGGTAGATAAATTTACCACCATGCTTACCGCCCGCATGGAAACCGAAGCGGAATTCCGCATGCTTGCCTATGAGCGGATGGAATTTCTGATTGCCGAAGGCAGAATCCCTGCAGACTACGAATCGATCGTCCAGACCGCCATGGCAGCAGACGGTACTGCCGAAGATGAGGACCGGCGTATCGCGGAAGCATTATCTATGGACTACCTGGGTTTATTCGATCCGGCGTATGCCGCGGTCGGAACGACCAGCGCCCGCAAGGTATCCTATAATTATCTGGATGGATATACCTTGCGGCCAACGATCACCGAGTATTCAGGTGCCGCGGGGTGGGTCAAGTTTCTGCAAGACATAGTAAAGCTCGGCCAGGATTTGCTTGCTTTTGTAGACTCTCCCGCCTATGCCCAGTATCTAACCGAACAGGAGCGCGAAGAGGTACGCGGTCTGGCAGGCATGCTATCATCTGCATATGCTTCTGGCGAAGGCCAAGAACGTGTTAAGTTGCTTAACAGCTACAACGATGCGAACAACCCAACGATTGCCTCTACCCAGGAGGCGTTCGCCCAATGCAACTGGGAAGTAAAGCTGGGCAATATTACCATCGAAGTCAATCAACGTACTATCGATGCCTTGAAAAAACTGCTTGATATTGGAGGGGATTTGCCGCTCGGCATTGGAGATGAAATCAAGAAACAGTATGATCTCGCCGTTGCCCTGGAGGTGTTAAGCGCGCTTGAACAAGCTAAGGCCGGCTGTGCTCCCATGGAAACGCACGAGGCTATGTACGAAGCGATTAAAGGAGAGGATGAGAACAACACCTCTTTGCTGGAAACGCTTCTCCCGGCCGCCCTAGCTAACGGAGGGGAGGAGCAGGGACCCTATAGTGGCATATTTACAGACGGGCTCGGAGAAGTATATGGCAGTATTGTCGGTCAATTCGAAAACGACCCGCAGGCAACAGCATGGCAAACTGACTTTATGATCGGACAAGGACAGACGGCCTGTGAAGCAATTAAAGCAGCAGGAAAATATGAAGAAAATTTATACTGGCAAGTCCACTGTGAAAATTTAGGGTATACCGACATGATGTATGCAGCTCCGCTGAAAAATCCGGCTGACACCGAATTGTGTGCCGGCGGTTTTAAGGACGCTTTCCGGTTTCAGGGAGATTATAAAGATTATTTAAATTATGCGGCTGCTGATACGGGTGTATACACTCCCCTGTTGGCAGCATTTTTGATCGTAGAGAATGAGGGCAACCCCGAAGCACATTTACCATCTTGTAATCTTGATGTTTCTACACACACCTGCAGCAGCACTCAAGGGGAAGGATGCGCTGCGTGTTCTGATACAGAATGCGGCGTCATACCCCTAACATATGATAGTTGGAATAGTGTGGTTGATCGGGTCAAGTTGGCGCCACACCGGTCACTGCTGGCAGAAGAAGAAGCATCTATCTGTAGGGACGAAGAAAATATCTTTGGTTTTGGTTTTTTTGCCGCGGACCGTTTGCAGAATTGTAACACGGAGAACAACCCAGATACAGGATCTCCCTGGTGCACGGCAGAGGAAACTAAGCCGAACAACAAACCAAGTGAAGCACAGATGCTCTATCTGGCTCATCACTATTATGGCAATTGTGATGCAGAGGATTATACTATAAACATTCCCATGGAAGATGGTTCCGGTTGTACGGGAACGTACGACAGCACAACCCATATGTGTACACTAACCAAATCATACTGCGACTTGATCGTTGAAGTTACACACATGATGGAAAACGAAGGAGGAGAAGGTAGTAATCAAGTCACTTGTACTGGCTGGGGAGGACTTGCTCTAGATGGAAGCGATATAGATGCTATAAATAACTGGCATCCTCTTACCGACACGAATGGATGTGTTGGCACTTGTATTAATGTTCCTCTGGATCAAGAACCACTTATGTGCGCCAGCTGGACTACCGGTATGCCGAGTTCTTGTTGTGAAAGCGCCGCCGGTGGAACATATGAAGATTATTGCCAAGGCTGGTGTGGCGCCGGCGCAATGATGTTCCAGACGATGCTCACGGGTACAAATATCCGGCTTTCATCGCACGAGTATGTTGACAATCCGTCTTGTTTCCAATCGGGAGATCTCGTTCGGTGGCAAGGACCCGAGTGCGGACATTTGAATGTTGTGCGGGGTTGCGGAGATTGCAGTAATGGTATACAACGCTGCGAATTAGCCGATGGTAACTGGGCCAATAAAGTCAAAGCGAGTTCTGTTGTGGATATTAGATATGGAGATATCGAAAACCATGGCGGTGTCGGATGGGATGCAACCTATTTATATCGTAGCCAATAATCTATTATGGCAATAAAATCGATTTCTGTCTCCCAAAAAACTGTCTTTTTTTTGTTGCGTGCTAGCGCATTGTTATTGGTGTTATTCTTAGTTGTCCAAATTTTTTTCTTCTTAAACAGAACACCAGAGATTGTCAGTACCGCTCCTTTGGCAGACGCAACGGCGGTTGATACTACCGCTTCGTTTCTTTTCGAATTTAACACACGGCTTGATAAAAAAACGTTGGAATCTATAACGATCTCGCCGGAGATTCCGTTTACTACGGAAATTCACACTAACGGTTCTTTTCTGCCAACAGGCACCTCGCTTGTTACTATCGTTCCAACCGTGGTACTTGAACGGGAGACAACCTATACCATACAAATCACTACACCAAAAGCGCTCTATGGTAAAACCGGTCAGGCGGCTAAAATCTCTGTGACTACGATCCCATACGCAAGCGTTCAACAAACAACCCCAGCGGATCAGGCTGAAAACATTCCTGTTTCTCAATCATCATATTCCATCAGGTATAACGTTTCTCTTAATCCAGCAGATATTGTCTATACATTCATGCCCGATGTCCCGTTTACTCCACCGGTCAATATCTCGCACATCCACAACCTGCAATTCCTTTCGCCTCTTGAAAAAAACACCACGTATACACTTACTATTAGCACGAAAGATGGTGTGCCGTATCTATTTTCAACACCGATTACAACATCGTTTACAACAGAAAAAACAGTCGAGCAGGTCATAATAGACATTATTGACAGCGGCCAAGATCCGGTCGAAGATACTCCGGCAGTATCCCAAGAACTTGCTGATCAGGCGTGGGTAGAGTCTATAACCATGTCAATCGAAGCAGATCCGGAATTAAAAGTGATAAATCAACTGCCAATAGAAACACCATACTATACTATGAAATATACAATCTCTACTGATGAAATCTGGGTGTTTGTCAAAGATCCGTTTGAGGAAAACAGACAATTGGCAATCGACTGGCTGGGCAAACAAGGTTTGTCGTTAAGCAACACCGATATGCAGGCAACGATTATTTTTGTCCCGGCATCGCCCTCAAAAGAAGGTCAGTATTAATACTTCCCTGTTTTAACTTTTACCTGAATTTTTTGAATGCGCGGCGCCTCGAGCCGCGCATTTATGTTGTCTCGCAACTCTGTTAGGCGTAACAGTACTTCCTGCGCCAGATACTGATTGGAAACCGTGATGGTTATATTGAAATCTTTATCAGCTCGTACATCTGCCTGCCCCTGTAAGCCAGGGATTGTTTCGCTTACTGCCTGCTCGGTAGCCCGGAGAACCTGCGCTTTGATGATTTTTTCCGGTGGGATGCCCTGTCGTCGCAAAAAACCACTAACCAGCCCGCTAATCCGGGTAAATTCCGCTTTTTTTCGCTTCATACCTGCTCCTGCAGTGATCCGTTGATAAGCGTGAATATCTGCGCCTTTTGATCAAGGGGTGCGGGTATAAAGCCGCGGTCAGTCGTGGTGATAAAAACCTGTTGCTTCTGAAAAAAACAACTGACTGCCTGACGGTGCTGTTCATCAAATTCTGAAAAAACATCATCCAGTAGAATTATAGGGGGGAGAGGATAGAGTGACTGCGCGTAGAGAGCTTCGGCTGCCTTTAGGCAAAAACTGGTTGCCTTGAGCTCTCCTTGAGACGCGCGTTTACGCGCGTCCATCCCCTGCAGCCGGCACTCAATATCGTCGCGGTGTGGTCCAAAAAGTGTTGATCCCATAACTCTTTCGCGCTCTTTTTGACTCTGTAATGCATCTTTGAAAAGTTGTTTAAGCTGTTCGCGCGTCTGTTTTGTTTTGAAAGTATGCTTTGATAGAATCGAAGGGTGGTATGACAAAACGGGTTTCTCTCCTGATGGCCAGATTTTTTCCAGCGCTTGAGCGAACAGAGGTTGAACCGCAGCCAAACAGACAAGCCGTTTTTCCCAAACAGCGGCTCCGCTTTCCAGTAGTTGTTCGGTGTATAGGTCGAACAGGTGTGGATCGATTTTGCGCTTATGCTCCGCCTGCTGAACAAGCAAAGTGTTCCGGTTACGCAACGCCCGCTCATACGCCAGGATGTCCCGATGATACTGCCGATCCTGCATATTGGAGAGTCGATCAAGCAGGTCGCGGCGACGGGAAGGGGGTCCAGTAAACAAACGGATATCCTCAGGACAGATCAACACCGCAGTACAGGGAAACGGTATGGATGTAAATGTTTTTTTTACTTCTGCGTCAAAATATATTTTTTTGAACCGCCCTGTTTGTTGATCATGGAAAACCCGGCAGGACACACTTCTACCTGACGTTCCTCCTATTAAAAGATCAATGCGGCAAAACTGCTGTCCAATACGTACAATTTCCTTCAGGCTGCTCTGGCGGTGAGACTGGTTGCACAGTAAAAAATGTATTGCTTCTAATATGCTGGTTTTCCCTTGCGCATTATTGCCACAGAGCACAGTTGTTTCCCTGGGAGTGAAGGCAACCTGTTCGAGATTACGGAAATTACGGATACTGATTTTTTCAATCATGGCGATCTACTATATAAAAAACCCCGTCGGAGCGGGGTTTTTATGCGATAATCAGAGTGAAATTCTAGGTACGGATGGGCATAATCACATAAATATAACTCTCCTCTCCCTGCCCGCCTGTGGTCAAGACTCCCGGACTAAGCGGATCATTAATTTTCAGGGAAACAGTATCCGCGCTCACGGCGCCAAGGAAGTCCAAAACGTACCGAGAATTGAAGGCAATACTGCCGCCAGTGCCGGTTATTTCCGCAGGCACGGCAATTTCGTTGGTGCCGACCTGACTGGCGGCTGCTTTGATAAGCACCTGCTTATTATCCTGACTCGTTTCGAAGCGGATCACGCTGGCGCTGTCTCGGGCAAACAGAGCGGCTGTTTTGACTGCCTGATTTAATTCGTCTTTTTTAAGCTGAATACTGGTTTCGTTTTTAGCGGGAATAATCTGTTTATAATCTGGAAACTGCCCTGCCAGGATGCGGGTACTTATCTGTACATCCTTAAACGCGAACACTGCCTGATTTTCATCATAGGTTATCTCTACATGTTCCTCGTCTCCGGCGTCTGCCAGAAGGCGCTGCACCTCGACCAGGCTTTTTGCCGGGATGATCAGGTGGATATTGCGCTTGCCACTGTCTTCCTGTAATTTGATCTTCTTTTCTGCGAGCCGGTAACCGTCGGCCGCCACCATAACGAGGTTGTCGCCATCTATAGAGAGCAAAACACCGGTGATGACCGGGCGTGCTTCGTCAGCCGCAGCTGCCATGACTACTTTGGGGATATTGTCAGCCAGGACCGAGGCGGGGACGGTAAGCTTCTGGCTGCCTTTTAACTGGGGAGCTTCTGGAAATTCATCAATATCAATACCATTAAACACCGCTTGATACGTGCCACCCTGCACTTCCAGCGCGTTATCTTTGATGGAGAATTCGATTTTCTCCGCAGGTACTGATGATACGAATTCTGACAGTAGTTTGGCGGGCACGGTGATGCCGCCGTCTTTGGCAACTTTACCCCCGACAAATGCCTTGACTGAAAGTTCCAAGTTGGTGCTTTCGATGTAGATCCGTCCGTCTGTTGTTTTCACCAGAATATTATTCAACACTGGCAGGGTTGGTCGGGTACTGACGATTTTGCTCGCAAGTTGAAGAACAGGATGTATATTGGTTTTTAAACAACTGAATTTCATTCTATCTCCTAATTAGGAATTAATTTAATAAAAATAGTTGTGGTAGTAGTGGGGGTGTGGAATAGGTGAAAAGAAGTTGTTTTGGGCGCGGTGCTTAAGAAACTTTATTACATACCTTGTGTACAGTATTGTTTTTTATTTGGGGAATGAGGGGAGAGAAATTAAAGTCTGGCTTACTTGTCTACGCTTTGCACAAATCATCCCCACTTCTATACACAATCAGACAAACAGGCGTCGCTCCAACTCATATATCTCTTTCTGTAGGTCGGAATCGTGTTCCAACAACCCTTCGATTTTTTGGCAGGCATGCAGTACTGTGGTGTGATCCTTGCCCCCAAATTCAGCACCTATTTGGTTTAATGAAGCATCTGCCTTTTCCCGCATAAGATACATGGCGATCTGCCGGGGCATGACATATTCTTTTTTGCGTGATCTGCCCATTATGACATCTTTTTCAATATTATAGTAATCACTTACCTTTTCAATAATGCGTGGCAGACTAACCTTGCGCTCTATTGGTTTGTGCACGAACATATTTAGCACATTGGCAGCAATATCTTCGGTTATCGGCAGATCGTGCACCCGGCAATGCGATACCACCCGGTTTAGCGCCCCTTCCAACTCCCTGATATTGGATTCCACATGAACCGCGATATAATTAATAACATCTCCCGGCACATGCAGGTGCCGCTGCTGCGATTTGCCGGTCAGGATCGCGACCCGCGTTTCATAATCAGGCTGTTGAATATCAGCGATTAGACCGGCGACAAAACGCGATTGTAATCGGTCCTCCAGCGTCGGGATCGCCGTGGGTGGTCGGTCGGATGACAGGACGATCTGCCCCCCTGCCTCATACACTGCGTTGAATGTATGGAAGAATTCCTCCTGAGTGGTTTCTTTGCCGGCGATGAACTGAATATCATCGATTAATAATACATCGACGGTCCGGTATTTCTGCCGGAACGCTTCGGTCTGATTGGTCCGGATGGAGGTAATCAACTCGTTGGTAAATTTTTCCGAGGATACATAGAGGATTTTTTTCTCCGGATACTTTTGTTTTACCTCCAGAGAAATGGCGTGCATAAGATGGGTTTTGCCCAGACCAACCCCGCCATACAAGAATAGAGGATTATACGAAGATCCGGGATTTTCCGCCACCGCCACCGCGGCGGCATGCGCCAGCTTATTGCTGCTGCCTACAACAAAATGTTCAAAAGTAAACGCAGTATTAAGCGAACCATTGCCCAAACCGTTACCATTAGTGCCGTTAAGAACTGGTCTGATATTATCCACAGCCTGTGGATAACCATTCTGTGTCTGTGGATGAGCAAAAAGGCCGTTTGTCGGGACATTTTGCGGCTTGTCACTACTGACCACCTGACAAATCATACGTATTGGAAAACCAATATGCTTGGAAGCGATACGTTCGAGCAGGGGCTGATATTTGGTTTCTATTCGTGCTTTGGTAAACCCGTTGCTTACGCCAATGGTGCAAAGCGAGCCGTCGAAACCGATACACTTGGTGCTGCGCAGCCAGGTATCGAAATTAGCCTTGCTCAAATTGAGCTCGACTTCTCCTAAAACAGTAGCCCAGAAAGCGGCCAGATCATCTGCAGTGGTTATTTCTGCCATTGTGGAAAACCCATAAAAAGCTTTATTATCCTACACAAAAAGCCCCGGGAGTGCAAGGCATTTAATCACCAGTATCATCGGTGTGAATAACTGCCCGGATCACTTCATAAGGATACCCCTTGTTTTCGAGATAGCGGTGCTTTTTGATCGCGGACAGGGTGTTTTTCGGATCTTTTTTGCGTATCTGCTGGCTTGCCAGTTTTTTTTCCGCTTCCGGCGGCAGACGCGCCTCCAGAACCTCGTTGATAACTGATGCGTCGACACCTTTGGCGCGCAGCTCGGCGCGCAGGAGTAGGGAGCCGCGCGGCTTATGCGCTATACGGCTTGCAACCCAATCGTCGCTGAAGGCGCGATCATCCAGATACTTTTTAGCTTTCAAACTGGTTATAACTGCATCGATTACCGCCGCAACGGTTTCCTCCGGCTGTTGCACTGCTCCGGCAGCGATTGACAATTTGCGGCGTAATTCCGCCTCGCTCTGACTGCGGCGCGCCAGATACGCATATGCCTTGTCACGCAATTCCTGTTCCAGAGACGTGGATGTCATGCGCGTGCTCTTTATTAAAAAAATACCACCGGTTGCTGTCCCGGTGGTATTAAAAGGCAAAACAGGCGTAAGTGCAAGGACTTAGAAGATATCCTCGTTGATACCGTCGCTTTTCTTGTCTTTGCTGATAGCCGGGCGGGGAGCGGGAGACGGCGCAGCGGCTGCAGCTTCGTTTTCTTTACGAGTTTCGATTTCCTCCTCGGATTCTCCGGCAACCGTGGTCGGAGAAAGTGTCGCCACCTGACTGCGGATCTGAGATTCGATTTTCTGGGCAGTCTGAGGATTGGCTTTGAGGAAGTCTTTAACTGCTTCCTTGCCCTGGCCGATCTTTTCGCCGGCATAGCTGTACCAGCTGCCGCTTTTATCGATAACCTTGGTTTCCACGCCTACATCCACGAGGCTGGCTGCGTGCGAAATCCCCTCGTTATACATGATTTCAAACTCGGCAGTGCGGAAAGGCGGGGCAACCTTGTTTTTCACCACCCGGGCACGCACCCGATTGCCGACTATTTCTTCGCCGCGCTTGATCTGATCGAGCCGTCGGACATCAATGCGGATGGAGGAGTAAAACTTGAGAGCCTGACCACCGGTCGTGGTTTC
>Ga0116144_10003289_pt1 | contig 16354 bp, 12 predicted proteins | sample AD_UKC035_MetaG_FD_89746 | JGI IMG/M metagenome (GOLD analysis project Ga0116144, IMG submission 89746) | Active sludge microbial communities of municipal wastewater-treating anaerobic digesters from USA - AD_UKC035_MetaG | ecosystem: Engineered > Bioreactor > Anaerobic > Digestate | place: USA...
ATTCACGACGTTGCCCCAAAGGGGCAAGACCCTGAAGACGACGTTCCGCTTGCCCTGGCCCTCGTCCAACGTCCCGTGTCGGCGGCCGCGATGCAAGTAGCCGAGCAGCGGCTCTGGAAAGGATCACTACCGGAAATCCATCGCGTTTTATTGGCGAAAGCGATGCGAAGCGCCGGTGGTTTAGGGACTGCTTATGCCGTGGTCGACGGTTGTTCTGACACATCAGCAGAGGTGCTTCGCGCCGATTTGCTCCGTCGGATGGGGCGAAACGAACAAGCGATTCAGCTTGCAACTTCTCTGATCGCGAAGTCCGAGGTAACCACCGATCACAAGGACGAAGCTTCCGCGATTCTGGCACGGGCGATGCTCGACAATGGTCATGCCGCGCAAGCATTACAAGTCATTGAAACATGCCAAGGTGCCCCGGCCGCAGAGGTTCGTGCGTTGGCGCAGTTGGCTCTCGGCGACCATCCGCGCGCCATACAATCCATGGAAGAAGGCCTTGCGGTGGCGCACAACGATGAGGAACGAGCCAGACTGTTGTGTGTGCAGGGCATGGAAGCACACGCCCGTGGAGCCTCCAAGCAGGCGTATGACTCATTCGTGCAAGCCACCGAATACGCCATTGGCGCAGGCTCCATCATCGAGGAAGCCACCTACCAAACCGGTGTGGCCGCTGCGGCGGTCGACGCTGGCTACGTGGAAAAAGCGCTCGATGCATCACTTCGCGCGGAACTGCTTTGGGAACACCTGGGTCGTCCAGAAAAAATGGCTTTCGCGCTCTTGGCACGAGCCTCGGCATATCATCTGGTGGGATGCACTCACGATGCCCGACAACACGCCCAGCGAGCCCTCGATCATGCGCGAACAGCCGGAGACCCACGCGTCATCGCTTATGTGCGAATGTTGATGGCCGATCTGCAATCCGGAGAGCAGCAGCAACGAGAAGCGGACTTGGCCTTTCAAGCCCTAAGTGCCCACGGAATCGTGGATGATAGGCTTCGCGCCCAAGCTCGAAAAGCAAGCATGGGAGCGCTTTCCGACGATCAAATTCGGAAGTTGGATCTTGTCGCTGAATCGGAAAACGTTGGTGTCACCGCGAAGATGGAATGGTGGACGGCGCGAGCCCGCGCGTGGAATGGTGGCCACCGGCTCGGACGCGACATGGAAATCGTATCGAAGATCGTTCGTTTGATATACGAGCCCATGCCGATTGGAATCAAAGGGCCCGGCGTATTGGCTGCACGAATCTTGGCGGCTTCCGCGGCTGATGGTGAGACAACACGTACGCTTGCTGCGCTACAAACTCGATTGTCTTTGGATTTGCTGGAGCACGTCCCTTCTTGGCTCCGCGACAGCGCCCTTTCCGTTCCCTGGGTGACGCAGGTGCCCACGGGCATGGACCAAGGAGCCACGGTCGATCGAGTCCAGCACCTTGAAGTGCTGATCCGAGCCATGGCAGAACGGAATTCGTTGCGCCAAGTTCTCGACCGCTCGTTGGATGCCCTGGTGCTATGGACGGGTGTAGAAAGGGGAATCCTGCTTCTTCGCGCGCCAGGAAATCGACTCGTCATTCGTGCCGCCCGAAATCTAGAACGTAGGGATCTGCAGGGCGACCAACTCGAGCTATCGCATTCGCTCGCGCAAAGAGCGCTTGTCACGCGAGAGCCCGTGGTCGCGGTGGATGCTTCGGGAGAAATGACGGAATTGCATTCTAGCGTCGGCAAACTCGGGCTTCGAAGCGTTCTCGCGGTTCCGCTGATTAGTCGAGGCGAGGTGCAAGGCGTAGCCTATTTGGACGATCGCTTACGAAAAGGAGCCTTTGGCCCCCAAGAGCTGTCATGGGTGCGGCTGGTTGCTGGAATTGCCGCCATGGCCATTGCCGACGCGCGTTCACAAGTGCTGTTGCGCCGCGCCGCTCGGACGACCGCACGCGCCAATGCCATACTCAAAGAGCAGCTTGCGCAACGAGAGGCGGAATTGGAGCGTGTGGAAAAAGTATTGGCAAGTGGACAAAGCAGGCCGCGACGCGGTTACGAAGCGATCATTGGCGAAAGCGAACCGGTTCGCCGCATGCTAGCGCTCGTCGATAGGGTCGCCGCCACGGACTTACCCGTGCTCGTCGAAGGAGAAACAGGATCCGGAAAAGAACTCGTCGCAAAGGCCGTCCACGACAATAGCCATCGCCGCTCCAAACCGTTCGTCACGGAGAACTGCTCGGCCATCCCGGAAGCGTTGTTCGAATCAACCCTATTCGGCCACTTACGGGGCTCGTTCACCGGCGCGGATCGTCGACGATTGGGCCTATTCGAAGTCGCGGATGGGGGCACGTTGTTCTTGGATGAGGTAGGAGAGATACCGCTTCCGCTGCAAAGCAAGCTGCTTCGTGTGCTGCAAAACGGCGAGATATATTCCGTGGGAAGTTCCCGCCCCACGCGCGTCGATGTGCGCATCATTGCAGCCACCAACCGGGACTTACGCACGCAAGCGGCCGCTGGCTCTTTTCGGGAAGATCTATTCTTTCGTCTCGGTGTCGTCACGATACCGGTCCCTTCTTTGCGCGAGCGAATCGAAGATGTCCCGCTGTTGGTCAAACACTTTCTCGACATCCACGGCAAGAATCGAAAAATCAAACTCACGCGGGAAGCCTGGAAGATGCTCGAATCCCATTCATGGCCAGGAAACGTCCGAGAACTCGAAAACGAAATCCGACGAGCGTTAGCACTGAGCGATGATGTCATTCGAGAGCAAGATTTGTCTATTGGCGTGATGGGGCCGCAGTCCAAAACGACCTCGGCTCCCAGCATGAACCTAAAAACGCGTCTCGAGGAGTTGGAGCGTGAACTGGTGAGGGAAGCGCTAGAACGAACGGCTGGCAACCAAAGCCGCGCTGCCCAACTACTTGGCGTATCACGCTACGGCCTTCAGAAAATGATCAAGCGTCTGGACGTGATCCACAAGCGTTAGGACGAGCCAGTTTCGAGCTGACGAAACAACGCCGACACAGCGGGAAAAGCCCGCAACGGCTCACAGAACCGTGAAGCCAGGCTGAGCAATTCTTGCTCCAACGAGTCTGCCTTTTGACTAAGTTCTGTCGAACGTTGTTCGATGGCTTCGCGTTCTTTTTCGGAAGACGTTTCAAGGCGAAGCAATCCAGCGCGCAATTCACCGATTTGGAATTCAAGATCGGTCACGACATTTTCTAATTCCACAGCTTTCTTCGATGCTTCCAGGTCCAGCTTGCGAGCAGCAAACCAAGGATCAATCGCATCGGCAAGCCGCCGGTAAGCATCCGCAAGCTGAGAATAAGGCTCCTCGAACGCGCTACGGCCCTCCCACAAAATGACCTCCCGATGCAAAGCCATCGCTTGTTTTCTAAGCGTATCGGTACGAATCGACGCCTTCTCCGCCTGCTCTCGAGCATCGCGAGCCTCTTTTCTGGCCTTGGACGCGTCTAAGCCCAACCCTTCGACGGCATTGCCAAAACGTTGTCGTCCTTCTTTCGACTTTCCTTCCAAGGCCGAGAGCATTCGCTGTTCCTTGATCGCATCGGACCGTAACACACTGAGTTCACGCACTTTTCTTTGAATTGTGGCAAGCAGCTCTTTGGCCTCCGGGGGTTGGTTTCCCCCATGGGCTTTGGCGAGCATTTGTTCGAAGACCAGAGTACGTTGCGCCCAACGATCCGTGGTTGTCGAAGGTAAGGACTTGGCTTCTTCCTCCGGAAACACTTGTTCGACGCGCGGTTCGGGAGGCACGGCAATCCTGGCTTTCGCCGAGATTTCCAGCAGTTCTTTGCATACGGCATGAGCATCGACAGGTCGTTTGTCCGCCGTTTTTTCCAGCAGAGAGGCTATCAACGCTTCGAGCGATGGGGGAACCGATACACCCATCGAAGCAACCGTGGGAGGCGTCTCCTTGATATGTTGTGAAAAATAGGAAGCCACATCGGAAGCCTGAAACGGGAGCTTTCCGGTCAGCATTTCGAAAAGCATCACCCCAAACGAATACAGATCGGCCGAAGGTCCCGCATCGATCGTCGAAATCCGCTCGGGAGCCATGTACTGAGGAGTACCAAAAACCTCGCCAGCCGAAGTTAAACGAGCATCATGCATGGATCGCGCAATGCCGAAATCCAGCAACTTGGCAAGCGGAGACGTCCCCTCGCGCGCGCATAAAAATACATTGTCCGGCTTCAGATCGCGATGAATCACATCGAAGTCATGCGCACGAGCCAAGGCGCGAGCAATCTGCAACGCAATGGGCATTGCTTGGGGCATCGTCAACGCCCCTCTCGCAATGACGTCAGCCAAGGTTTCCCCCTCGAGATATTCCATCACCAAATACGGCAACCCGTCGTCCGTCTCCCCATGATCGAGAATCTCGATGATGTTGGGATGCGCAAGCTTCTGAGTCGCTTTCGCCTCCCGACGAAATCGCTCGCGAACGACCTGGTTACGCCCCAATCCGGAACTCAGGATCTTCACCGCACAGGCGCGTTTCACCACACGATGCCGCGCCACGTACACGGTCGCCATCCCCCCCTCCGCAAGCACACGCTCGATCTCATAGCGTCCGGAAAGCACCAGCCCTATGCGAGGGTCCTGCATCGCCACAAGAGTCTCCCCGTCGACGAAGCACTTCGTGGCATCTGAAGGGTACCGAAGATGACAACGAGGACACGTCTTCATGCTGCTCCTGACACGATTCAGAACCCGCGCGCATCGATGATCGAAAGCGCGACCATGACCCCTAGGCTAAACGGAGGACGCCCGCGAACGGAAGTCTGATAAGGCAATCGATTGAGAACCATCCAACACGGCCGACCCATTCCATTTGGCCGAGATTCCAAGTTCCTACAAACCAAACCAACCGCTCTCATCTTTCAACGGTTCTTACCGAAAACTCAATATCTTCCCGCTTGCTTGCTGGATTTGCGTTTCAGACGATCCGCACACCAGGACGCCGAATGGCAAAAATTCTCGGAATGATGCATGTTGTTTCCAGCGTTGATCTTTCACGGTTCCACCATGGCAAGCTCATCGTTCGCACCCGCAGTCATCGGCTCGTTGCTCGTGATGGCCACAGGCATGGCAAGCCTGTCCGCGGGGATCTGGTTCCTCTTGCCCAAAAACGGATATGCGGCCGAAGGGGTTCGAATCGAAGGAAAGAAAATTCCTCCTAATACGACAGCAGAACAATATATTCGCGAGCTTGCGCAGCAAAAAATGGCGCGAACCGTCGCCCTTCAAATCCCCAATGCCTCCGATTCACCTTGCTCGCTCGAACAACTCGGTGTGCGTCCCGACATCCAGACTACGATGCGACGAGTCATGCAAGTCGGTCGTCAAGGAAGCCTCGCCTATCGAATCGCGGAAAGCTGGCGCGCACGTCGCGCTGAAATCAACGTGCCCCTATCATTCCACGTGGATGCTGACCCGTTGTTGCAACAGGTGATCGAAGCCAAACAAAAATGGGACTACCCATCGACACCCGCACGGTACGATTTTCACACACAATCGGCGTTGCCCCACAAAAACGGAAAAGCTCTGGATTCTTATGGCGCTCTCGATCGACTCTACGATTCGTTACGTTCAGAGGAAAACGCGATTGATCTGCCGGTGCCCGTGGCGGAGGTGCCCCCTGTCGTTACGGCAAATTATTTGGATCACTTGGATATGAGCCAACGGGTGGGGCACTTCGAAACACGATTTGCTACCGCAGGCGGACAAGCCAACCGGGCCCAAAACATCGCCACGGCCGCCGCACGATTGGATGGAATCGTCATGTTGCCGGGCCAAGTCATTTCCTTCAATCAATTGGTCGGCCATCGAACGATGGACAACGGTTTTCAAAAAGCTTGGGAGATCTTCAAAGGAGAGATGGTGGAAGGGGTCGGCGGAGGCACGTGCCAGGTCGCAAGCACCCTTCACGCGGCAGCTTACTTGGGAGGACTCGATATCGTCGAACGCTCTCCCCATTCTCGGCCAAGCGGCTACATCGACATCGGCTTGGATGCAACCGTGGTGGATGGGCTCGTGGACTTGAAACTTCGCAACCCATTTTTATTTCCCGTGGTCTTGCATAGCGTCGTGAACCAAGGACAAATCACCTTTGAAATCTTGGGAGAACAACGACCCGTACGCGTTACCTTTCGCGGAGAAGTCATCAGCACGCAGCGATACAAGCGCAAAGTCCAAGAAGCCTCATGGCTGACGGAAGGGCGGGTTTTGCGAAAACAACGAGGAATTCGCGGTTTTACTGTAAGAAAGGTGCGCTTGATCCGGGCAAGGGATGGACAACAGCGGGAAGAAGTGACCCGAGATTTCTACCCGCCCACGACAGAAATATTCTTGGTACCTCCAGGCACGGACCCGGAAAAGGATCTTCCCCCTCTGCCTCAAGAAGGGGGAAAAGCGCAGGACGACACGGATAGAGACAGCTCCGAGCGACCGAAGCTGGAAATCGAAAACGCCCCCTCCGCGCGAGCCCCCGCCCCCACTCCATCTCACCACGTGTTCATCGACCGATAATGGCAAACATTCGCCCAAATTGACGCGGTGTGATAGGGCCCAATGGGATGCAGAAACGTTCTGAACGCCCTGTAATCGAGATACCGGACCAAAAATCCGATCGGCCAGTCTGGACCAAAGTAGGCGTTATCGCGTTGCTCGGTTTCGTTATCGGGATCGCCGTGCCACGGCTGGCAGAATTTCAACTCGGCCCCACACCCCCCGAAGAAGGATCAAAAAAATCCGAGTCTTCCACCCCCTCTTCGCCAGCTTCCGCTTCGTCCACGGCCTCTGCCCTCGCCACAGCCTCCAGTTCGGCCAAAACCCCAGCCCCCGTCGAAGTGCAAACCGTCGTCGTGAAAAAAACCGATGTCCTCACCTGTCGTGACGAACGCAACAAAACCGTGGAAACATGCGATCGTCCTGATTTTGATTCCCTGTTGATTCCCGTCGTCAAAAACCTCGAAAAATGTCCAGCCGGTGCCGGCCTCGCGGGAAAACTATCCATCGGCTTCGACCTCAACTTCCAAAGCGGCAAAACTGTCGTCCTCCAAGGCAAATCCACCACCATCCCCCATTCCACCGTCCAGGGCATCTTGTCGTGCGCCAACGAAGAAGCCAGTCGCATCAAGCTCGACGGCATGCGCCATGACCAGCGGCGATACACTGTGTTCTATTCTGCCTTTTTCTTCCCCCCGGGAAAAATCATCGATGCAGACATGCAATCCGATGAACCCGAACGAGATTTCCGGGTCGCGGAAGGACCCGAACCAGTCCCCACCGAATCCATGGGCTCCGCCCAGATCGTCTATGACTCGGTCCTGGTTCGCGACGCTCCCAAAAACGGCAAAGTGATATCCCGTTTGGTTCGCGGAACTCGCGTGGAACTTCTGTCGAAAAAAGACAGTTGGTACAAGGTCAAGTTCGGTGAACGGGAAGGCTGGGTCTACCGAGGCGCCATTGCTCAATGACGATACAAATACGTCGATTGATCACACCATCAACATATCGCGGCGGACCAAACTGACGCATTGTCGATGTTCATGAATCGGAAGATTGGCTTTGACGATCGACCTCACGAGTGTCGGGTTCATCCTGCATCGCGACAAGCACAAGGGCTGCACCGAAAACCGGAACGAGCCAAATGAGCCATAGCTGAGCGCGTCGCTGCGCCGGTTCGAAAGAAATGTCCCGACGCACACGTTTCGTTGCCACCACTTGGAGCACCAGGGTGGTGAGCAAAAGAAGCGGGACGATCAAGGTGAGAAAATCGACGTACATGGTGGAAGTGAAATGTAGCCACGGCTTTTCACTCAGCAAGGAGGGCGGCAAACGATTTTGGATTTGTTACGAATCCGAATGTTTGCAGACCGTCGCTAAGAAAGTTGGCCGCATCACCATTTCACGACGATAACGCAGAGGGTATGCCCATGACGTCCTGCCACAACCTGTTGTTTTTTGCACTTTTCGTGTTGGGTTGCGGCCGCCCGGACCAGCCAATCCAAAAACCATGCGCCACGGATGCCGAATGCAGTCCCGGTACGGCGTGCCGCATCGCTCGCTGCCGAAAGATCTGCAGTACGACTCTATGGGTGGGACAGACGGTGCAAGTGCGTGGACTTCAAGGACCACGCACCGCCACGATCTCAGATTGCGAACCCGCTCCGGCTCCGGCCGCAAGTTCATCCTCCACCGCCGCGGCGTCGACCCCCACCCCCGGCCCACGAAAGCTTTGGGTCCGATACGACTCCGGGTTGGAAGAGCAGGTCGAACTCAAGCGGGTGGTCCTCGACGGCTCCCCTGCCAGTCGACCGGATGGCCGATAACGAACGTTCATCCGCGAATGAACTCAAAAAAGGCATCGTCATCGAGAGGCGTGGGAAGCGGTACCGTCTCGGGGACTATCTTTTGGATTTTTTCGGCCAATTCAGCGAAAACGAGCGCCGTGGGAGACGCGGGGGCATACTCGACGATTGTCTTTCGCTCTCGCTCCGCGGCGATGATGAGAGGGTCACGAGGAATGAACGCCAGGTTCGAAGTTCCGAGTCGTTGCGCGAACCGTTCGATGAGGCCGCGATCGGCACTCGGCGTACGAAGATTGGCTACCAAACCCGCCAACACGACACCGTTTTCATGGTACGTGTGAATCGCCTTGGAAATATTGTTGGCGGCAAATAGCGCCATGGGCTCCTCAGACAAGACAATGAGGACTTTTTGAGCGAATCCCTGGCGCAAAGGAGCCGCAAACCCCCCGCAAACCACATCGCCGAGCACATCGAAAACCACCGTATCATAGTCACCTTGCTCCATGACCTCGAGTTCATCGAGCAATTCCAGCGTCCGCGCCACACCCCTTCCCCCACACCCCACGCCAGGAGCCGGACCTCCAGCCTCACAACAATGGACCCCATGCCTTCCAATTCGAAGAAATGCCTCGGTCGACGATAAATTGGGATTCGCCACCAACGCATCGAGAACCGTCGTCATCGACTGGTCCGCATCCATCAGACGAATGGCGGAATCGTGTTTCGGATCGCAGCCGATATGAAGAACCCGTTTTCCATGGCTCGCGAAATGGGCACTGAGAGAGGTTGCGACGACAGACTTTCCAATGCCGCCTTTTCCGTATATGGCGATGCGTTCCATGAGAACGGGAAGATGGGGCGCAAGTCGTCGATGTGTCAACCATGGTCCCCAAAAGGACGCTCGGCTTGCTTGCCCATCCGAGGCGCGGACCGCGATTGTTCCGAAACGGAACCCCGGGTTTCCCATTCCGAATTCGCCACAAGCAACTCCGCCTTGACACCACTGCCATCGTTTCGCATCACGCCTGCCATGACCAAGCACCGAATTTTTTCCGGTATCCAACCGTCGGGCGTGCCGACCCTCGGCAATTACCTGGGCGCCATTCGCCATTGGGTGGGCCTTCAAGACGAATATGACTGTCTGTATTGTGTGGTGGACTGGCATGCGATCACGCAGTGGCAGAGCCCGGAGTCGCTGTTGACCCAAACGCGGGAAATGGCCGCTGCGCTGCTCGCTTGTGGCGTCGATCCCACACGTTCGATTTTGTTCCATCAATCCGCCGTGACCGCGCATTTGCGGTTGGCGTGGATATTCGAATGTGTGGCCCGTATCGGCTGGCTCAATCGAATGACGCAATTCAAAGATAAAGTAGGGAAAAACCGCGATAGCGCTTCCGCGGGTCTGTATACCTACCCGGTGCTGATGGCCGCGGATGTGTTGGCATACAAAGCCACCCACGTACCCGTTGGCGATGACCAGCGGCAACATCTCGAATTGGCCAACGATATCGCCCAAAAGTTCAACCATGATTACGGCGTCGAGTTTTTCCCACCCATCGTGCCCATGGTCCTGGGCCCCGCCGCACGGGTCATGAGCTTGCGCGATGGCACAAAAAAAATGAGTAAATCCGACTCCTCGGACCAATCACGCATCAATCTCACCGACGACGCGGACACGATTGCAGCCAAAATTCGTCGGGCAAAAACCGACTCGGAACCTTTGCCCTCCGAGCCCGAGGGATTGGAAAACCGGCCGGAAGCAAGGAATCTCGTGGGGATCTATGCCGCGCTGGCCGAATGCGAGCCAAAGGAGGTTTTGACCCAACATGGGGGCAGCGGGTTTGGCGCTTTCAAAGAAGCGCTGGCCGAATTGGTCATCGATAAACTCGCCCCGATTGCCGAAAGCATGCGACAACACCTCGCCGATCCATCGCAAATCGACGATCAATTGCGTCAAGGGGCCGTCCGAGCCGCCGCCCTGGCCGACCCTATCGTGACAGAAGCAGAGAAATTAGTTGGATTCCTGCGATGAGCAGGCTCATGGGACAGGCATCGGCGTGATCAGAATCGAAGGAGCCGACGAAATGTCCACCACCACGGCACCCCCGTTGGGCGACAGGGTCTGCGTCTTTTTCGTTTTCGAATAATCCCAGCGATACACAGTCACATCGTGGGAAGCAGGTACGCTGATGGTGGCGCTTGCTCCCTCGCCTGCCGTGGTTTCAGCCCATACGACATAGGCGCGGTCTCCCTGTTTGGTACGCAATGCCACCGAGCTTGGAGAACCAAGCGCTTGGGTAGCGACGGGATCGGAGTGGGCACCGGCCAGCAAACCGCCCAACGTGGCATAAGCGACTCCGGTATCGGTCAGGATAGCTTGCCCCAGCTCACTGATATTCATGAGATTTTCGTATAAGCCCATATAATCGAACGGGCTGGAAGAGGCTCCCGGATCCGCGGAATCGCCCAAAATAAACCAATCGATACGATCGATTCCCGCGTTTTGCGCCAGGGCCATGGCTTTCATCAAGTAATTTGCGGCGTAATCCTTGCCGCCAGGGCGGCCATCGACGGCAAACCGGGGTGCTCCCGACTCGGTTACGATAAACGTTTTACCAGATACCCCCGCCTTTTCGAGTTGCGTTTGTAGCTGGTCGTACAAGTGAAGGAGACCTTTCGCGCCCGCATCGGAGTTGCCGTTGGAGAAGATAGGATAATAGTGAAAGCTGACGACATCGAAGTAGGCATCGCCTTTGCGGGGATGGTCCGCATCCACCTTGCCGCTGGTCGGCTCGTCGGTATAACGTAAGATGGCATTGAGAAACGAGGGATACCCAATCCCTCCGAGGGCCACTTTCCCTTGGGGATCGAGATGGTGGACAACCTCCCATGTAACTCTAAGCAAGCGAATATACGCGAAAATTGTATCGTTCCACCAGATGAGATCCGAGGGATTCGGAGGCTGCGTATCCCACGATGACGTGGCTTGCCAATGGCCCCCCACTTGATCCGGTTCGTTCCATACTTCCCAGGTGTGGATATAAGGACTGTAGGTGGTGACCACCCGAGCGACGAAAGCAGCCCACGGATTGTTCGGATTCACTTGTCCGTTGTCGGTGAAGATGGGCTCATAGAGATTGTTGGGAGAATAATGCTCCCGTTGCCAATCCGCGGACCCGGCGGGAGCGGTCGAATGAGCTTCCGACGCGCCGACGAGGAAGCAAACGAGATCCTGTTCTCCGGCTTGCAGCATACCGGAGAGTTCTTGGACGTGGATATCGTCACCCCATCGGTCGAGAAATGGCTCGGTGAGTTTGTGGCGATGGGAGTTGGCTCCGGCGGCGAGACCGAGTTGCGATTCCTCGCTATCATTGAGTTGGGGATTGTAATAGCCAAGGTTCAACCCATAGGTGAATGGCGAGCCTGTTTGCCCACCGTTGGCTCCGGAGCCCGCCTCGGCCCCCGAACCACCCACCGCCCCATGAGCGCCGGCCCCCCCGGTAGACGATCCGCCGGAACCATTGGCCGCGGCACCACCCGTGCCTTCGTGATGGCCCTGCCCGGCCGCACCGTTGCCCCCAGTCCCCTCGTCGGGACCCGTAACCGGAGAGGCTCCTTGCTCGCTCGAACTGCCACAGCCGAGCATCATCACCACAAGCGGAACCACCCAAGCGCTCGCACGTTTACCTGCGGAGGAAGCGAAACCCATACCCATACCGCCCACGATAGCATGGAACCCAAAGCCTTCGATAGGGATTTGCACGAACCATCCCCAAGCCCCCCAAAGAACGATTGCCCATGCCAACAGGATAACCTATTGAAATTACAGAATAATTATAGGGGTATTCAAACAGGTACTTGCGTATTATGGTGAGTGAATTCGATCGACGGGCAAAACCATTGAATCCGTCTATCGAATTCACCTTTACGTGTATCGATTTACCATGCTTGTTGACGATCCTCTCTGGTACAAGGACGCCATCATCTATCATCTTCATGTCAAAGGTTTTTTTGACAGTCAGGGGGATGGGTTTGGCGATTTTCCGGGTCTTTCGGCGAAGCTCGACTATATCCAAGAGCTTGGGGCGACGGCGATCTGGCTTCTTCCCTTTTATCCTTCCCCCCTTCGGGACGATGGCTATGACATAGCAGATTACTTCGATGTTCATCCTCGTTACGGGACGCTGCGGGACTTCAAGGCATTTGTCCGTGCGGCCCATCGTCGTGGGTTGCGTGTCATTACGGAATTGGTCATCAACCATACGTCGGACAGGCATCCTTGGTTTTTGGACGCGCGACAACCGGGGTCATTGCGCCGGGATTATTATGTATGGAGCGACCGGGATGATCGGCTGGGGGAGGTACGGATCATTTTCAAGGATACGGAGCAAAGCAATTGGGCGTGGGATCCGGTGGCGGGGCAGTATTATTGGCATCGATTTTTCTCCCATCAACCGGATCTCAACCACAACAATCCGAAAGTCGTGCGGGCCGTTCTCAAAGTGCTTCGATTCTGGTTGGATATGGGGGTCGACGGGCTTCGACTCGATGCGATTCCGTATTTATGCGTGCGTGAAGGAACGAATTGCGAAAACCTGCCGGAAACCCACGCGGTGATTCGTCAGATCCGGGCCGAGGTCGATGCCCATTATTCCAATCGTATGCTGCTGGCCGAGGCCAATCAATGGCCCGAGGACGTGATTCACTACTTCGGGAATGCGGATGAATGCCATATGGCCTTTCACTTTCCCCTCATGCCACGAATCTACCTGGCCGTGGCCCAGGGGGACCGCGCCCCCATCACAGATATCTTGCGCCAGACTCCCGCCATCCCCGACTCTTGCCAATGGGCCCTTTTTCTGCGCAATCACGACGAACTGACGTTGGAAATGGTGACGGAACAAGAGCGGGCAGCCATGGTAGCCCATTACGCCAAAGACCCCACCATGGTCTTGAACCTTGGGATTCGTCGTCGATTGGCTCCTCTCATGGATAACGATCGACGCAAAATCGAGCTATTGCATGCTCTATTGCTATCGATGCCCGGTACGCCCATCCTTTATTATGGGGATGAGTTGGGCATGGGAGACAACGTATATATTCGTGATCGGGACGGGGTTCGTACGCCGATGCAATGGAGTTCGGACAGAAATGCAGGCTTTTCCCGAGCCGACCCCCAACAGCTTTACCTGCCAGTGATATCGGATCCGATTTACGGCTATCCCGCGGTGAATGTCGAAGCGATGGAGCGAACGCCAACCTCCTTGCTCCATTGGATGCGGGCGATCATCGCCGTCCGTAGGCGTCATCGAGCCTTCGGGCGGGGTGGTTTGCACCTGCTTTATCCATCCAATCACCATATCCTGGCCTATCTTCGGCACCACGACGAAGAACTGCTGTTATGCGTGTTCAATCTTTCTGCTTCAGCCCAGGCGGTCGAATTGGACCTTCATGAGCATGTGGGGCGGTATCCGGTGGAATTGCTCGGAGGTTCCACCTTCCCTCGCATTGGGCAACTGCCGTATCTGCTCACCTTACCCGCCTATGGCTACTATTGGTTTCGGCTTTCCTCGCCGCATCAACCGCCTCTGCCCATGCCCGACAGACCCGATTTACCCTTTTTGGTCATCGGAAGGCAGGCCCGGGTGGACGACGTCCTCGGCCCTGTTTTCCATGATATCCTTGGGGATTTTCTTCATCGACAACGCTGGTTTCAGGCCAAGGGGAGCGTTATCCTGGCAATCCAAGCTACCCTCGATCGAGTGTGGGAAACAGGACCCGGCGAATGGCTCTGGGCGATTGTCCGTGTCGAAGTGCAGAACCAGGCTCCCCAACGATATTCATTACCTCTCGCCGTATTGTGGGACGAGCAAGCGGAATCGGTGAAACAATCGGCGCCCGCCCGAATTCTGGCCAAAATTCGCAGAGGTCCAAGAATCGGAGTGGTTTGTGATGCCTACCTGGACCCGCAATTTGCCTTGCAAATGTCGAGTGCTTTCGATCGAGCCGAGCATCTTACCCTCGCGGGGGGCACACTCCGCTTCCTTGCCACTGCAGCTTACCAATCACCCGTCCACCTGCAGCCAGCGCAGGTCGAGCCTCTCGATGTCGAACAAAGCCATACCTCCGTACGCCTCGGCTCCTTGCAAATCTACAAGAGTTACCGTAGGTTACAGCGACGTGGCCGCAGTGAGGTGGAAATTGGCAGGTATCTGACGGAATCCTCTCCTTTTCCCAACACCGCACCGGTTCATGGTCATGTGGAGCTTTCAGATATCGATGGGGAAAACCAGACCATCGGGATTCTGGTGGGCTACATTCCCAATGAAGGAGACGCCTGGAGTTATACGTCGAATTATCTCGAACACTATGTGGAAGCGCGATTGGCCGACGAAGAGGGTCATGGCAAACCGACCGAGCGGCATGGGGCCTACGCGCCATTCGCCAAAAACCTTGGGAAAAGGACGGGACAACTGCATCTGGCCTTGTCTCGACCCACGGCGGATCCCGCGTTTTCGCCTCGACCCATGACCGGCGAGGACGTTTTTCGTTGGGCTTCTTTCGTGCGGCAGGATGCGATTCGAACCGTGGATACGGTGGAGGCATCGCTACATCGTCTTGACGAAAGCGCGCTGCCCTATGCACAACGTTTGGTGGAAAGGAAGCGGGAGCTGTTGGAGCGTCTCGAACGGGAGGCGCCGCATCCCTGTGAAGGCCTATGTTGTCGTTTTCATGGGGATTTTCACCTTGGCCAGGTTCTCCTTTCCCGGGGGGATGCTTATATCATCGACTTCGAGGGGGAGATGGCTCGACCCGAGGGAACTCTCGAAGAGAAGCATTCACCGCTGCGCGACGTGGCAGGAATGCTTCGCTCCTTCAATTATGCGGCCATCGTGGCATTGGCAGAGATATCGGCAAGTCTCGGACATGCGGTGCAACTCGAAGGGATTGTCCGAGCGTGGGAGCAAGAGGCCAGGCAATCGTATTTGGAGGGTTATCGAGCCGTGACCCGGGGCCGCGGGTTGGTGCCTGACAACCAAGAGGCATTTTCCTATCTTCTCGAATTGTTTTTGTTCGAAAAAGCTCTTTATGAAATCAATTACGAGCTGAACAGTCGTCCTCGCTGGGTTCTGGCACCGCTTCGCGGTGTGCTCGCCCTGCTTGACCATCCTGGCTTTCCCCAAGAGCCATCTTCGAAATGATTGCAGGATTACCTACGTTTTGGACCATGCTAGATGCCAGTCCGCATCGTCTTCTGGCTCTGGACTACGATGGCACCTTGGCGCCTTTTCGGGTGGACCGTAGGCAAGCGTTTCCCTTGCCTGGCGTGGTGCAAGCGCTCGAGGCCCTTGCCTCGCGAACCGACACGAAACTGGCGATCATCTCGGGCCGTCCGTTGCGGGATTTGAAGAAGCTGTTGCGGCTTTCGGAGGGTGCGGGCCTCACCTGGGTGGGAAGCCATGGCTTCGAGGGGCAGCGAGCCGATGGGAAACCTGGACGCGGCGTCTTACGGCGATGCAATCGGAAAACCTGCTGAGCGCACGACGGGCCGTGGAAGCTCTTGGTCATGGCGCCAGGCTGGAGAACAAGCCTTCGGCGCTTGCTTTTCACACGCGAGGCATGGAGTCCGAAGAGGCAAAAAGCCTAGAAAAAACAGTATATTCCGTCTGGACGGCTCTTGCGGATACCGCCGGACTTCGTATTCATGCTTTCGATGGAGGCGTGGAAATCCGCGTCACGACCGCCGACAAAGGACAAGCCCTCAAGGAGTGGGTGAATCAGCAGGCGGCAGGAGCTTTCGTGGTCTATGTCGGCGATGACAGGACTGACGAAGACGCTTTCGAGGTCGCTCAGGGGTTTGGGGGTATTGGGATTCACGTGGGTTATGGGGAGACCTGCGCCTTGGGCACACTAGCTGATTGTGAAGCGGTATTGGCCTGGCTACAACGTTGGGCGAGGATGCCAACCTATGGAAAGGTTGGGGGAATTACATGAATGGCTCGCGGGATTTTCGACGATTGGTGGTGGTATCGAATC
>Ga0116144_10003290_pt1 | contig 16351 bp, 9 predicted proteins | sample AD_UKC035_MetaG_FD_89746 | JGI IMG/M metagenome (GOLD analysis project Ga0116144, IMG submission 89746) | Active sludge microbial communities of municipal wastewater-treating anaerobic digesters from USA - AD_UKC035_MetaG | ecosystem: Engineered > Bioreactor > Anaerobic > Digestate | place: USA...
TAGCAATATGCTCCTCACTGCCGACCTTACCGAGAACAGCAATCGCCCTCGACAGAACTTTCGAGTCGGTCTCGCTGTTAACCGCGCTTTCGACAAAACTGCGCACACGATCTGGGGATACGCGTTCGATGACATCCATAACATGATAACGCACGTCAGCATCGGCATCCTTGAACCATTCAAACAGTGTTTCGGGGGCAACCTGTTCGGTAGAGGCCTTGAGAATTCGCAATATCATGATTTTGGTCCAGGAGGTGGCAGTCGGGAAAATGCTGACGAGTTCTGAAATTTCCTTGTAATTACCGACGACATAGGCATTCATCCGCCCCTGCTCGGTCGAAAGCACTTCCAGCTCGTCGAAATTTAGCACGTCTTTGAGCAGAATGTCGATTTCGAGGCTGGCCAGCACTTCATCGCTGTCCTGAACCCGGGCCAGGGTTCTGAAATCACCAAAACCATCACCGATGAGCGAAGTCGCACCTTCCTTGTCTCCGGCCTGTCCACGCACCATTTCCATGGCATGCATGGTCAGTTTCGGTGAGAACGGCAGATCCTGACGGCGGCCAAGATCGCGGGCCGCAAGACGCGCTGCATTGAGAGCCTTGAGCAGAGAATCGTGACGACTGGGGCAGGTAAACAGCACCAGAACGCCCGAAGGAAACAGCTGCATGCTGACATTCTGTCCGGGCTGCACGATACGCCGCAGAATTGCGAAACATTCCTGAACTCCAGCAAAGATGCGACTGCCTTCAACACGCGAGATGGCTTCGTCGATGCCGCTGAAATAGAGAAACAGCGAGACGGCGAACAGCTTTTCACCGTTCTTTTCGTTACCGGAAAGTGCCTTGAGCGTTCGTTCGACAATGCTGCGACTGACATACTGCTGCAGGCCTTTTCCGACCATGTCTCTCTCTTTCATGCTCATGATCATGAAATTGAAAGCGTGTGCCAGCTGACCGAATTCGTCGTTACGTTCGATATAGATGTTCTGCCGCAGATCGCCGGCTGTAGCCTGTTCCATTGCCTGAATGAACCAGGAGATTTCTTTAGAGATACGGCGCGAGATCAGATTCATCAGAAACATCATCAGCACCAGAGCCAGCAAAAACAGCAAGGCAAGCCGATCGCGAATCATCGCCAGTGGTTCATAACGGTTACTGCTGCGCAGACTGACCTTGAGCGTGCCCACGCGCAGACGCCCGTTCAAAACAGGAATCAGCGCTTCAAACATGTCCTGGTCATCGAGCCGGAAAATTACCGGCTGATCAGAATTCAGACTCTTGAGATAGTTCTGATCTTCGGCGACATTTGTGCCGGTCATCGTCGGATCAGAGTGAAAAATCACGCTTTCATCGCGGATCAGCGCGATAGAAGCAAAAACATCATCAGTTGCCACGATGCGGCTGGATTCACGCAGATCTTTGTCTTCGCCGGTTTCGATCAAACGCAGGGCAGAGGGCACCAGCATTTTAGAGACGTAAAGAGAATGCCGGAGAAACGAATCGCGCCAGTTCTGCTCATACCAGCGGTGCAGCGTGACCCGAGAAGCCATGAAAAGCAGCAATATCAAAAGAGCAGAGCCGCCGAGAAGAGTATGCTGCAGATTTGAGGCATGATGCTTTCTTACGAACCAGTAAGCCGCCAGAGCCAGCAGAACCAGCGAAAACAGCAAAGTGTTGCGAAAGCGAATCTGTGCGACTCTCTGTTCTTCTGCGTCTCTGAAAAAGCCGACCCGTAGCACCACTTTTTTGCCGTTGGCGGTGACCAGCGGAATGGCTGCTTCGATAAGCGAAGCAGTGCGCGAAGTATCTTTGAACGGAATGAGTTTAAGATGAGGGGTTTTGAGCGCCTCTTCTTCGATTTTTTCGAGAACTCCGACCGGCATCGAATAGTTTTCGGCACGCGCCAGCAGGGCGCCGTCAGATTGTTGAACGGCAGCGTAGGCAATCGCTTCTTCAGCCAGCAGGTTAGACAGGCGCGGCGACAGGTCGAGACGACGGTCAAGCAGATCGATAACCTCACGCGCCAGCATCTTAACCAGCATCACCCGCCGATTATCGAAACGTGACTCGACTTCTTCGACTTCAGCCACTGTAAAATAATAAGCAAAACTGCTGATCGCGACAATGGTTATCAGAACGAGAATGCGCTCAGGCAGTCTTGAATCGCGCAGAAATTTCATGGCTTTTCAGGCCCGCTTTCACTTTTGATCATACGAACGAAATGGGCAGCAATTTCGGGGTCGAACTGGCTGCCAGAGCAGCGTTCGATTTCGTTCAGTGCCGCCTCGATGCTCATTGCCTTGCGATAAGGGCGGTCAGTCGTCATTGCGTCAAAAGTATCAACGACGCTGACAATACGGGCAAGCAGCGGTATACTTTCGCCGCTCAGGCCTTCCGGGTAGCCCTTACCGTCATATCGTTCATGATGATATCTGATGATCGGCACGATCGATTCAAGAAACTCGACTTTACCCATGATGCGCACGCCCAGATCGGGGTGCGATTTGATGATCTCGAACTCTTCGTCATCGAGCCGGCCAGGCTTGTTGAGAATGCCTTCATGAATACCGATTTTGCCGATATCATGCAGCAGACCACCCAGCTTGATCTTTTCGACTTCTTCTTCGGGCACGCCACAATGCCGCGCCAGCCGGATCGAAAGTTCGGTAACCCGTTCAGAATGACCGCGGGTATAGCTGTCTTTGGCGTCAATCGCACTGGTCAGTGCCGAAAGAGTATCGATGTAGGCCCGTTGCAGGTTTTTGAAGAGGTCGGCATTTTGAATGACGAATGCCACCTGACTGCCGAGAATTTTCAGCAGATCGAGATCTTCGGGGCGATAGGAAAAATTGCCACGTTTGTTGGCGACCTGAATGACGCCCAGCAGCCGATCGCGCGGCTTGAGCGGCAAGGCGAGGGTGTCTTTTAGAACCGTTCCCGCAACTTTGCCAACTTCGCTCTGACTGAATTCATTGGTAGAAAGGTCGGTGATGATATAGTGCTTTTCTTCAGCCCGTATGCTCTGAATGAGCTGAGTATAGCCATCTGGGCAGTTTTCTGCGAACTTCAGAGTTGCGTCTGTCGACTTGAGATAAGTGTAATAAGGCCGCGCATCTTTTTCGTGCAGCAGAAAAAGACAGGCAATGTCGCTGTCAGTGCCGTCACAGGCAATCGACAGAAATTTTTCGACAAGTGGCTGCAGCTCAATATTTGAGACAATTTCTTTACCGAGAATGAAAACATTGCTCAGAACCAGCAGGCGCTTGAACATGCGCTCGTAAAGGATGGCGCTTTCGAGCGAAGCTGCAGCCTGAGCTGCCAGAATCGGCAGAATTTCACAGATGTTGTCAGGGGCATCGGGGGTAAGCCGCAGACCAATGACGCCGAGCATGCGATGACGGCGCACCAGCGGCAGCAGAATGAAATCCTCGATGGTCAGCATTTCGGCTTCTGATTCCTGCCAGCGCGAATATTCCGCCTTGAACTGCTGGCGGATTTTTTCCATCTTTTCTTCAAGGATCAGGTTACTGATACGTACATCGAGATCAGAAGGATCTTTGCCGGCCAGAGAGAAAAAAGACGACTCGGCCTTACACAGTACCAACGCCTTTTTGAGTATCGCCTTGAGCAGCGAATCGAGTTCGATGAAAAACCCGGTCTCGTCAAGAGTCAAAAGCTCCTGAATCTGCCGCTTGAGCATGCTGTTTTCACGCTGCAGCGATTCTTTGCTGATGCTGCTGCCGCCGGGATTTATCCAAGATATGTCAAACATGCTTGCGATTTTACCATGATGTGAGGCTAAAAACAATCTTAACCGGCAATTCAGCCGGCAAAAACAACAAAAGTTTACCCGATAACCAACCTGACAAACATGTCAGACGCAGGAACTCCAGCGCGGAGCGCTCAATCACGTCTGGTGATGCGGCCTTCGTTGGCCAGACGCAGCGGTGCATCGGCGCTGTGCCGGGCAACATATTCACTGACAACATCACGCTGCTGACGACCATATTGCAGCTGACGCCCCTTGCGAAATGTAGTAAAATTATCGCCGCCATCGGCCAGAAAGTTGTTGGTACACACTGAATAAAGGCGGTCCGGATCGACCGGCGCGCCGCCGATCATGAAAGAATCGAGAGCGTAGTTTCCATCGGGACGCCTGGAAAATTCGTAGCTGACACCGGCAACCTGCAACAGTCCTCTCTGCAGGCTGGCAGAAATACGGAGCAATTCTTCGATCTCACTGCCGGTGAGCTGCATCATTACCATCTGGTTATCAAATGGCATCATGCTGAACAGGTCGCCAACCGAAAAATCACCAGCCTGAATGCCGCTCTGAATGCCACCACTGTTGTGAAAAGCGATATCGCAACCGCTTTCTTCCCGCATGGCATCTGTGATCATGTTGCCGATCGGGCATTCGCGGTCCCACTGCTGCTGATAATCTGCGGCGAATTCACCGATATAACGATCGCGAGCTTCACGATTCTCACGGGTAATTACATCGACAACCCTGGCAACTTCGGGGTCGGCAGTGATTTCGGCGTGATTGACCGCCAGGCGACGGCCTTTCCATGAAACAATACGTACCGGAGCTGGAGTGATTTCGAGATCGAGAATATCGACTTCTTTCGACTGGTTATAGCCGCTGACAGTTTTAATCACGACTCCATCGCGGCGAACGGCCGGTGGCGCATCGATGTCGAAATCGACCATAACGCAGATATCCGGTGCGGCAGAAGCTATCGCCCGCCATTCATCGGCTTTGATGCGATCCTGGTTATACATGGTAAGAAGCACGACAAGATCGGCTCCGGCTTTGCGCATCGCATCGATCTGCAAACGCAGAGGTTCGGCTGGAACCGCGAAGTCAAGTCCTTCGATATTGCTTAGAGCAGTTAAGGTCGGGGTCGAAGGTGGTGTCAATCCAACCACTCCTATTTTGAGCCCTCCGCCGGGATTGAAGAAAAGGCCCGGTGAAAGATAAGCCGGCGCCCGCTCACTCTCGACCTCAGATACATTCGAGCTCAAAAAACTGAATTCAGCCTGTTCAGCCAGCTCGGCCAGACGGCTTTGACCGTAGGTGAATTCAATATTACCCACCAGCATGGCTTCGATGCCAACTGCATTCATTATTCTGACTATGGCGCCACCACGGGTAAAATAGGCATCGGCAGTGCCAGAAATTTCGCTGCCGATCGAGAACAGATTATATGGGCTGCCCTCGAAAGATTTAACCGCATCTTTGATTACAGCGGCGATACCGGCCGCACCGCCCATGCGCTTGCCCTGATAAGGCTTGAACTTGGCCTTGAAAGGACGGATGCGCCCCTTGCTCATACCGGTCAGAACGAGATGGTAACGCCGGTTCGGGTTGGGATACATCAACCACAAAATCGTGATGATTACAGAAAGAATCGAAGCCGCCAGAAACAACTGGCTCAGGCTGAGTTTATTTGTAGTTTGACTGTTCATGCTGTCTTATTCTAGAGCCCGGGCAGGCGCAAAGCAACGTTTTTTTTGCATAAAAAAACCGCCTCTTGCGAGGCGGTTTTTCAGGGTTCGATTAGAATCCTTCGATTTCACCAAATCTCTTTTCGTAAGCTGACTTTTTGTCTTCAGTTACGTGACCGGCACCGTGTTTTACGCTTTCTTTCACGCGATCGATTACGTCTTTGATCAGTCTGCGGCTGTCGGCGTCGAAAGTGTTCATCTTGTAGGTGAAGAAGGTGAAGTATTCACCGGTTTCACCGTTGTTGCGATGGAGATCCCAGGCGATTACTCTGACCAGAAGCCTGGCATTGGTTTCGCGCAGGTCGTAGGTATTGTTGAGACCTTCAGTTACGTTTACTGAGTAGCTCATTTCAGGATTGGCAGTTCTTCTGAAGTCGGTGATCTCGCCAGACTGTCTGACCAGGTCGTTCATCAGCATGCCCATGGTTCTCAGAGAAATTTCGGCCTGCTCGCTCTGACCAGCCTGACCAGCCTGACCAGCCTGTTCGCTCTGCTCGCTCTGACCAGCCTGTTCAGATTCTTCACCCTGACCGGTCTGACCTGACTGACCAGCTTCTTCGCCGGGCTGTTCTTCACCAGGCTGAGCTTCGCCTGCATTGCCTTCGGCTTCATCGCCGGGTTGTTCTTCGCCGGCATTACCTTCAGTTGCATCGCCAGGCTGTTCTTCACCAGGAAGTTCGGGGAGAACCGGATCTTCGGGAGCCGGTGTTTCGGGAGCCGGTGTTTCGGGAGTAGCTTCGGAAGAGTCACCGGGCACGCCGTTGTCGCCATTTTCAGGAAGTTCGGGAAGGACTGGATCTGCGGGGGCCGGAGTCGGCTCTTCGGGGATCGGTGCAGTTTCGCCACCCTGACCAGGTTCATTGCCCTGACCCGGTTCGTTGTCGATCGGAGGAAGAGGTTCGCCGCCCTGACCGGGGTTATTGCCCTGACCGGGGTTATTACCCTGTCCAGGATTGTTGCCCCAACCTGGTTTAACTACGATCTGGTCATGTTTGCGCCAGTGACCTTTGATCCATTTGCCGTTCTTGTCGTAGTGACCAACAACCCACACGCGATGTTTGCAGCCGGTAAGCTTGTATTTGATTGCTACGCCGGTGTCTTTGAAAGCGTTGTTGATCTTGGCTCCAGCCACTTTGATGGCCTTGCCGGTTTTTACAGCTGCGTTCTTGATGGCCTGGCCAGTTTTCTTGGCAGCAGTCTTGATTGCCTGCCCGGTCTTCTTGGCAGCTGTTTTAACTGCTTTGGCAACCTTCTGAGAGGCTTTCTTGATGCATTTGCCAATCTTGCTGAAGAAACCTGGTTTGTGGTGGCAGCCAGAGTTATCATAACCCTTGCCTGCAAACACTTCAGCCGAGAACAACATACAGAAGATAGTTACAAGAGCTATCAGTCTTGCCCAGTTCTTAGACATACAGTCGCTCCCTCCGGATGAATAATAAAAAATAATAAAATCAGAACGCTGTATTACAACGCAAAACGTGTACCACAACAAAACATCGGTATTAAAGCGAGTTACAGAAAAACCGCGCCCGATATATGCAAAAATTCAGCAGCTGTCTGCCTAAAATTAATCGTCGTTTCTACCTTTGCTGATTGTTGCCTGTGTCTACTCCCGAAATGGCGAAAATAACCGTATCATTCCCGCGAAAGCGAGAATCCACCGCGATGCTGAACAGAGTCATTTTAGCGCAATGATCGCGGCTCGTAGCTCAGTCAGACATTTCAGCGATTGCCTGTTCAGACGTATCAAAACAGCCGGCATAAAGAAAAACGCCGACCATCTCGAGAACCCGCCGCGACACATCGTTGAGTTTACAGAAAGCGAGGTTGCCCTGACGGTCATCGACAATCTTTTCGGTAGTGGCAAGAATACCGGCAACGGCAGCGCTCTCAAGCATCGTTACGCCTGAAAAATCGAACAGAAAATCGCGACAGCCCTCGACCAGAAGTTCCTCAATTCTTGGCACCAGAGCTTCGGTCACTCCAGCAGCAAGATATCCGGTGAACTCAACTATCGTTATTTTGCCCGAATTCTTGAAGTTGAGGGAAAAATTCTTGTTATCCAATCAGCCTCCTGATTATCGGCGAAAAATATTTTTCAGATCTTTGCCAAGATCCTTGATCTTGTTTTCGATCTGCTTCTGCGGCGACGGCTTCGGAGCCGGTTGCACCGTCGAAGAAGCAGTAGCAGGTGCCGGTGCTGGAGCAACCGGGGCCGATGCAGTTGCAGTCTGAGCTGCTGGCTGCTTCTTACCACCGAACAGACGATCGAGAACCTTGCCGGCCTCTTTCTTGATCGTCGACTTCGCCCGGCGTTCAGCCGCTTCCTTGAGCATTCGATCCAGCGGAATACCTATCGAAGGTGACATAAACGAACCCTTTATGGTCACCGGTATTTCAACTGATGCTTCATCGCCGATCAGTTCCTTCAGAATGTTGCTCTTCAGAGCCGTCTGGCGATTCAATTGAAAACGCGCTTCACCGTCGAGGGTGGTATCGAGACCTACCGACCCTACAAAAGTTACTCTGTCTTCACCTGCTTTGGCAAGCACATTGTTTGAACTTATCCGGCCACCCGAAATCTTATAGTCGCCGGCAGCATTATCAATGGTTCCTGAAGCGAGTTGCGGGGCATTCAACTTGTCGGCAATCTGCTTGAGAAAAGGCGGAGAGTTGTAAGTTCCCTTCGGCATGGCAAGTTTTGCGTCGCCGTTGAGTTCAGCCAGGCCAAGAGTGTTGCCACGGCCGGCAAAACTTCCATTGAGCGCGCCGGTCAGAATGTTCGGGTATTTTGTGTTCTGCTTGAGAAATTCCTGGGTCATCAGATTATCGATGTTACTGTTGAATTCAAATTTGATCGGCTCAGAAGCGAGAAAAACCTTGCCGTTGCCCTTAACCTTACCGCTGAAAATATCGAATTCCGCTGCTGGAATCGAGAACACCGATTCGGTATAAGCAAAGCTGGCAGACAGCTTCTGAAACGGAAATTTGAAAGCTTCGCCCTTTTCTGCAACCTGAGCTGTTACCAGTCCGGCAGGAACAGAAGCCACTCCGGCAACCTTGATCTTCTCGAGCGGACCGGTAATAGCACCGCTGCCGGTACCTTTGCCGTCAAAGACATAGCCGGTATCTTTGAGAAAAAAGCCAGCGGCATCGGTTGCGTCAAGCGGGCTGACAATAAATTTGAAGTTGCTGACCAGTTTTCCCCAGTCAGTGAGTTCACCCGTGACATTGGCTTTCGAAGTTCCCCAGCCTGCCGTCAGCCCACTGGTAGTAAGACCTTTATTGCTGATTTTGATCGGCCCGCTGATGTTTTCAACCGGTCTGAATACTGCCGGATGAAAAAATCTGATTCCTTTCAGCGTAGCCTCTCCGTTGACGTCAGGTTTTTCGACAGTTCCTCTGACATTGACATTAAGGTCTGACTTGCCGCTAATTTCAAGCTCTGCCGGCATTTCCGGATAGTTTTTGGCAACCATCGCCCTGATTTGACCCAGATCGGCGCCGCTGATACCAAGACTGGCATCTACAACCGGTTTTTTGAAATCTTTCAGAGTCCCGCTGATAGCGACTTTGCCCCCGAGAATCTCGGCAGCTACCTTGTCGAGAACGAGTTTGTCGAGATCGGCGCTGGCGGCACCGTTGAGGTTTGCCAGAACCAAACCGCGCTCAGACAGGTCGGCAAAAACATTTTTCAGTTCAAGACGGCCCTTTGGCCTGATATCGCTGAGTTTACCACCGACCTGCATGGCCAGTATCATCTCACCCTTGAACTGCCCGGGTTTTATCGGCAGCTTAAACAGGCTGGCACCGAGCCTGGCGAATTCATCTATATTGACGTTACCATCGGCCGAAAAGTCGAGACCGATATCGGTTGCGTTGGTCAGAACACCCTTGAGTTTAACCAGAGCGCCGACACCCTTCGCTTCGAGGCTCTCTACGTGTATTTTTCCTTTGGCATCGCCAACCTCTTCAAGACGCACCTTGACCTTTTCGATCGTAGCCTGGGTTGAAGTCTGCTTTTCTTTAAGAGTAATACGATCTGAGGCAAATGCCCCGTCAATTCTCGGGCCCTTGCTGTCGTAAGCGATCTTTCCCTTGAAAGAAGCCTTGCCGGAAGGCGTCACTCTTTTTGCATCATCACTCAGATAATGCGACAGCAGCTTCCAGATACTGTCAAAATTGGCATCGGCGCTGATTTCGCCGCTGAAGGCGAGCGGCTCGATTTTCAGACTTCCGCTGACCAGCTGAATCTGCGAGTCTGCGATTTTAGCGGAAAAACCAGAAAAACCGATTTTTTCATCTTTATAAATAATCTGTCCACGTTCGAGCTGAACCGGTTCTGGCAAAGCCTTTGCGGTTACCGTTATCTTCTCAGGAATAATCTTCACGTCAATTGCTGCCGGAACGGCGTCGATCAGCGCAACCGAACCTTCAGCCTGAACCGAACCATTTTTGACGAGCAGACCGTGTTCGGCCGGCACAAAACCTTTGACCAGCGGCCACAGCATGTCGACCTGCAGCGGCGACAGCTTGAAAGTGGCAGTAGCATTGAGCGGCGAAACACTGGCAACGTCTACGCCGATATCGGCCTTGATGCCTGGTTCAACAATAATCTGAGCGCCGCTTACCTTGATTGAACCATTTTTGAGGTTATATACAACTTCGGCCTGTGTACTGGCTGACTTGATAAAGGTCAGATGTTTCTGATGCTCCGCCGGTATCAGCTTTTTGAGTTCTTCAATATTTTCAGCCGAAACCTTGAGCGAGGCGCTGACACTGTCAGGCCAGACGATTCTGCCTTCGATCTGCGCGGCAGCGAGAGATATCACATCGACATCAATATTGAACGGCAGTGTACTCGACAGCATCGACCTCGAGATACTGGCATTTTTAAGCAGCAGTTCATGCGGTTTTTCAACATCTGCCGTCTTGACGCTGAACCTGAGATTGCTCATGCCAACATTTCTGAATGGCAGCTTAATGGTAGAAAGATCGAGAGGCTTCTTTTCGACACCGGCATCTGGAGCTGCTGAAGCAGCATGCGAAGATACCATCTCGACTCTGGTCACGCCGGAAGCGATGTTGACCGAGTCAAGCACAAGCTCACCCTGAAGAGCGGCAAAAAAGTCTGGAGTTACGCTGAGCAACGAAATATTGGCATCCAGCTTGAGTTCGGGCGAATCGGTAGCCACTCTGATATCTTTGATAGTGATATTGGGAAACGATACTTCGATTCCCGCAAATTTCACTTCCATGCTGATAGCTGAACTGATTTTCTCGCCGACAATCTTCTCGAGCTGGCTGTCTGTAGTCAGGCGATGATAAACGTAGTACACACCGATTGCCATCGATGCGCCCAGAAGCAGTATGAAAACCAGAAAAATCTTGAGATAGAACATTACCCCGCGCGATTTTTTGACGGTCTTTACTTCGTTTTCTTCCATTGTATGCCTCCATGCGAACCCGAGCGGACATTGTTCTGCCGCGTTCTATTTATCGCCTTACCATAACACAAATAACTCCTCCCGTAAAATTTTGCCCGCAAAATCAACAGTAGCCAGCAGGTGATTTTGGTTCTCATGACTTGGAGTGAAACTGACGAAATATATTTATGATGACAGCCGAGAACGTAAAAAAACCGAAGAAATTCAAACCTGGCAGACAATACGGCAATAGCTTCTATTCGCTGGTTCTGCTGGCCATGATCTTTCTCTTCAACGGCTGCACCGGCAAGGGTGACATGCGCTTCAGTCCTCTTCCCGATGGTGATCACTTTACGCTGACCGGCCAGATCAAGCTGCCGGAAATCGTTGAAACCGATCTGGCAGGCTCTTTGCGCAATGCCCTCACCTCCATCACTGACTTTACAAAATTCACTGTTTCTGCCGGCGGCGTCACTTCCCGGCCGGATAAATCAGGAAACTACTCGCTCAGGCGGGTGCCATTCTCAGAAGATCTGGTGATACGTGCCGAAGCCGGCAAAATTGCACTGCTGCGCCGAGTTTCGCCTGATGATCTTTACTACAGCGACCTCAGCAAACTTGAGATAAATCTGCAGCTGACTGCCGAAGCGCTGGTCTGGCAGCAGGGTTTACAGATCAACAAGAACCTTACAGCTGCCGACATCAGGGCACGCGAATACGAATCGCTGGTCGGCGAAGTTGTGACCGCTCTCAAGCTTTGCCTGCAGCTTCCCAAAACGGCAGTTCCTGAAACGGTTCTCGAACTGGCAGCCGTGAAAAATGCGGCAAGTTCGGCAGCCAGTCAGATTCTCGAACGCGAAATCATGATCAGAGAAGCCAACAGCGTTCTGCGTCATATTCTTTTGCGTGGCGACGTCGAGCTCCTCAAAGTCTATATTTCGCCAGCATTTTTGAACGACTGGGATACGACATCGAACTGGAATGACGTAATCACGCACTTTACCGACCTGTTCAAGGATTTTACCTTCACCGAAGTCGCCTGGCAGATCAAAGACAGCGAATTTCTGCCCGAAGATAAGGTCAGAGTTCGCACCGAAGCGAAAATCACGCTCAAAAGCCTGCGCACTGAAGAGATCGTGCGCGAAAAGACCTACCTGTTCGACGCCATCTGGCGTAAAGAAGGCAATTTCTGGAAGGTGTATCGCAACATGCCCTACCGCGACACTCACCCGACTGAAGTGCATGCTGACAGTCAGTGGGGAGAAATCGCCGATGCCCACCGCGAACTGCAGGCGGCCCTGGCCACTGAAAAACTCGACGTCGTGATGAGCCGGATATCTCAGAATTTCGGCAACGACTGGGATGTAAACAGCACCTACACAGACCTTGCCAGCTGCACCCAGCTACGCTTCAATGCCATGGATGTGAAGCTCGCCAACTATTCGGTAGACTCGATCAGTTTTTACGAAACTGACAAAGCCAGAGTCAAATGCACTGCCCAGGTTCGGGTTATCAGCCTGATACCCGGGGTAGACATCGATTCTGGCTCGATCAAGGCAGCAGTCGAGTGGCGCCGCGAAAACGGCGTCTGGAAGATCTGGCGTAACCTGCCCTACCGCTTCACCCACCCGACCAGCATCGAATAATTATTTCTTTTCGAGAAGCTGAATGCGGCGGTTGACTTCCTGATTTTTGGGTGCCATTTCTCTGGCACGATGCAGCAGACTGACGACGCGCGGCGCATCTTGCGGGTCTTTGAATTTGTCGGCCAGTCGCAGCAGAACCTGCACGTGCTCAGGTGCGTAATCGTCGAGAATGCGGTTCTTTTTGAGAATCTGGCGCGCGCCGGCGGTATCCATGCCGGCGTAGAGCGTCGGGAAATTACGGCTGATGAAGAAAAGCTCTTCTTCGACATCGTTTTCGCCGGGAGTGAATTCTCTGGCAACGAGCAGACAGGCCAGAGCCACATCGGGCTGGCGGCGTTCGAGCAGAATAAAAGCGAGACCACGCAGGGCGCCGGCAAAATCTTCCGGGTTGTCGGCCAGTTCGAGGGCTTTGCTGTAAGCGACCTGGGCCATCAGCGGATTCGGATTGGTATTATTCCTGAGCAGCATGTAGCCGCGTTCACAATAAAATGCCGAGCGCACCGGGTTCCAGTACACGGCCCGCTGCATGTTGGCCAGCGCGTCTTCGTGCTTGCCTTCCTGAAAGTCGAGCATTGCCAGCAGGTAAAATCCGTCAGAAATCGGCTGTTCGACCCAGACTACTTCTTTTTTGCTGCCCTGGCGACCTTCGAGCAGATGATAAAGTTCCTTTTCCATGATGGAATGGAAGCTTTTGTATTCCTTGCTCTCGGTTGCCCTGAAATTTTCATGGCCGAAAATCATCTGATCAGCTATTTCACGGGCTTCAGCAAAGTTGCCGGCTTTCATTCTTTCCATGAAAACCATCATCATCTGGTTATTCAGCTTGACCGGATCGATCTTGCTGACATCGACCGTTCCGCTGGCAGTTTTCTTCACTGCTGGTACTGGTTTTACCGATTTGGCAGTGGGGTTGGCAAGCTCACCCTGTTTGGCAGGAGCTTTGCTGCTTGCTGGTTTGGTTGTTGAACCGGCTGTCTGCGCGACCAGGATGTTGCCAACCAGCATCGCTGCAGCCAGGCAGACTGGCAGATATTTGTTGATCATATTTTCAGTTTCCTTTTGAGTTACGTTTACATGGCGTAATATATCGCTTCCCCTCTTGATTTGCAACCCTGCCTCAAACATGCCGTGTCTTTGAGCGAGAATCGATTACGATTACGAGCACGAAAACGAGAACTAATGCCGAAGATGCTGCTGAAAAATAAGCCGGTCAGCTGCCGGAAATTAGGCAGATTTGAGTGCAAAATCACAGAATTGGCTATATCAGGCTTTCTATACAGTGGTACAAAAATTGCTCAAAACACCACATCCTTAAACTTTTTAGAGGAAGGAAACTGGATATGTTGCGAAAGACCGCTCTGGTTCTGTTCTTAACTCTCGTTTCTCTCTCAGCCTTCGCTTTTGATCAGGCTGATTTTAACAATTGTCTCGGGAATTATGCCGAAGCAATTTCTCAGGCCGCCTACCTCGCCAGCGAAAAGGCTGGCAGCGCTGAGAAGCAGGCATTCGAAGGTGCCGCCGACCGCGCCGACAAGGCCGAAAGATCGATTCGCGACATCATCAGTAAAATTGAATCAACCCGGGATTTTGAAACAGCACAGAACACACTCGCAGCCTTTGCCGCCGGCAGTGACCTTAATGCCCACACAGTAGCGGTAGTTGAAAAACTCCTGCAACAGAGAGCCGGTTTCATCTCGGGTAGCGCCGCAATCGCTCCCGAAATCAACCTGAGCACCAGTGGCCGCGCCGCTGCCAATCCTGAAGTGTTGATGAACAAACGCCAGCGCCGCCTGGTAATGATCGAAATTCCTGTAGTCGAAGCGGTCATCTCTTTCACCGATACCGACAAGAACCGACGTCTCGACAACCTTAAGAACATCTTTTCGCGCCATAACTGCCGCATCCTCTCAGACAACAGTGACGACAGCAACGGCCTGACTCACACCTTCTATTTCTCAGGTCGCAAATTCGTAGTCGATGCCATTCTCGGTCACTTCGGCGGCGATCTCGTGCAGAACGATATGAAAGCCGTGGTCAGACTCACCACCGGTGGTTTCTGGTCTGGCAAAAAATCGGTCGATTTCAAAATCGCACCGGCTTCCGGCAACAGCGTAATGGGCGAGCTTTCCTGGTATAAATCAGTCGTCGAAAAAGATCCGACCAGATACCTTGCCGACAACCACTACAAAGAACTTGCTACTCTCGGTTCGCTCGAGAACGTAGCCGGCGAAAAGAAACTGCAGCTTAAAAACGCTCTCGCCGAAATCTGGGTAATGTCGAAAAATGGCAGCCAGCGCAATGCCGTATACTTCAGCAAGATCGACCTTGGCGATGTATACGTAGACGCCCGCTGAAGAAATGAAGGGAGAAAACCACATGAATATCAATAAGAATTTGATTTTAACAGGTATCTTTTCGGTAACCATGGCGATCAATCCTTTCATGGCAGGTGCAGCTGAAGAAAAGGACATCGAAGAACTCGAAAAAAAGCTGATCAGCGTTGAAACGCAGCTGCTCGAACCTGAACTCAGGCTCGACAAACTGCAGCAGGAACGTTCGAAATACGATGGTGCCAGCGGCTGGTTTCAGGGCAGCAAAAAGAAGGCTCTCGACAGCGAAATCGAAAAAAATGAAGCACTGGTCAGCGAGAAATACAGTGAAATGAAGTCGACTGCCCAGCAGGTGCAGAAGATGGTTTTTGATGTCGCTTACGCTTTCGAAAAGCGTGGAAACTACGACAAGGCCATCGAATATTACCTCAAGGTCGAAAATCGCACTGACGAAGTGCGGGCCCGCATAGCTTCGTGCTTCAAAGCCAAGAAAGATTATCACCAGGCGATCAAGTGGCTGCTCGAAATGAGTCGCACCGACAACAACCTGCTCGAAGTCGTCGACTGCTACAAACTCGATGGCAGCATGCGCGAAGCCGTCTACTGGCTCTTTGAAATCCTGGCTCCCTGGTCTGGCAATTCAGCTGAACTCGCTGCCCTCGACCTTATCGAACAATACAATTATCCACAGCGTCCGCAGGACTACCCCGACTTTTTCAAGCGCCTTTCCGATGTCTACCTGACCAAGGCTATCGACGCCTACGACAGCAATTTTCTGCAGGCCAGCAAAGACTATCGCAAGGCAGTCGATCTGCTTTCACAGGATCTCAACGAAACTCCGCAACTCGTCAGTTTTTCAATCGTCGAGCGCCATCAGAACGACTATCGCGTCGCGCTCGAGATCCTCGACCGCCAGAGAGAAGCAGCCGAACGCAACTTTGAAGATCGTGTGCGCCGCGCCAGAGACGAAATCGAGAGAGCAGAAGACAGTCTGCGCCGGGCACGTCACGATGCTGACCGCGACTACGAAAACCGCCTGCGCAATGCCGAGCATAACGTAAAACGTGCTCAGGATCGCCTCAATGAACTCAGCAAAGTCACTACCACTCCGCCCGAAGAAATCGAACGCGCCAGACGCAACCTCGAAAATGCCAACCGTGAACTGCAGGATATCAGACGCAACCGTGACCGCATCATCAGAGACTACCTCAGACCTTACGAACATGAAGTCCGCACGGCCCGTGATGACTACGACAACCTGCTTGCCAACCGCACCAGAATCATCGAAGAATATATTGCTCCTTACAAGCGCAAGGTCGCCGAAGTCAAAAAGTCACTCGACCGCATCAAAGCCATGCATGACGCCAACTTCAACAAGTAAAAGTTAAATTAGAACACCCCGTTACCAGCCCGGTAACGGGGTGTTTTATTTTCAA
>Ga0116144_10003291_pt1 | contig 16347 bp, 12 predicted proteins | sample AD_UKC035_MetaG_FD_89746 | JGI IMG/M metagenome (GOLD analysis project Ga0116144, IMG submission 89746) | Active sludge microbial communities of municipal wastewater-treating anaerobic digesters from USA - AD_UKC035_MetaG | ecosystem: Engineered > Bioreactor > Anaerobic > Digestate | place: USA...
CCGCCACCCTGGACAAGGCCATCACCCGCGCCGACCTGGAGAAGCTCGTCGCCGGCATCGAACTGGAGGATGGGCTGGCACAGGCGGACGAGGCGAGCTATGTGGACGGCGGCTCCAAGAAGGAAGTGGGGCTGAAACTGCACATGGGTCGCAACCGCGTGGTGCGGCGCATGTTCGAGGCGATCGGCTACGAAGTGGTGAAGCTGGACCGCGTGGTCTTCGCCGGCCTCACCAAGAAGGACCTGCCGCGCGGGAAGTGGCGCCACCTCACGGAGAAGGAGGTGCTCTTCCTGACGAAGCGGAAGTGACCGATCACACCAAGGGCGAGTAACACGCCGCTGTGAACGAACTGCACGGCTTTTGCCGTTAGCCCTTCATGGGCCAGGGTACCTTTCGCAGCTTCCGCATGGTGCGCAAACTCCGGAACCTCGCCTTGGTGCTGGCCGCCCTCTTCCTGCTGGGTTTCGGCGTGCTGGTGGCCCTGGCCAAGGTCTACGAGACCGAGGTGAAGGTGAAGCTGGTGGGCACGCTCAACGGCTACCTCAACGCACCGGTCACCGTGAGCGACATGGACCTCACGCTGGTGGCGCGTTTCCCGCAGGCCAGCATGCGGCTCAAAGATGTCCTGGCCATGGAAGTGCGGAGCGATGAGCGCCAGTCGGACACCCTGCTGTACGCGAAGGAACTCCACCTCGAATTCAGCCTATGGGACCTGTTCACCGGACACTACACCGTGCAGGAGGTCCATGCCGTGCATGCCAGGGTGTACCCGGGCTTGGACACGAACGGCAACGCGAACTACATCGTTTGGAAGACCGACAGTACGACCACTGCATCCTCCCCCATCCGGCTCGACAAGGTGAGCTTCGACCAGGTGGTGGTGCGCTACCACGATGACCGGTCGGGCCTGTCGATCCGGACGCAGAGCAAGTCGCTCGGGTTGAGCGGTCGGTTCGGATCGGAAGTGAACAACCTTGCGCTGGCCGGCGATGTACACCTGCTGGACTGGAACGACGGCAAGAACATGGTGTTGTCCGATCGCAACGCCTACCTGCGGTTGGCGATGGACTTCGGTGGCCCGGACACACCCTTCCGGATCACCAAGGGCGAGGTGACCAGCGGATCGGTGCCGCTCGAGGTGACGCTGGCCGTGACGCGCGACGCAAAGGGCGATGAACTGGACCTGCGGGCATCGGGCCTCGGCGTGGAGCTTGCCGATGTGGTACAACTCCTTCCCGACTTCCTCACGAAGGACCTGAAACGCTACACCATGAAGGGCGAGGTGGACCTCGCGGTGCGCTACGCCGGACCCCTGGATGGTCCGCAGTTGTCCGTCGGCGCCAAATTGGTGAAGGGTAGATTGAAGGAATCGAAGAGCGGCATCGCCTTCACCGACGTGTTCGGGGAACTGGCGCTTGACCTCAATGCGAAAGGGGTGCCGAGCAAATTGGTCGTCAAGGACTTCTCCGCGAAGAGCGCGCACGGCAGCATCAGCGGCGATTGGCAGAGCACCGGACTGACCAACGCGGCGGTGAAGGCCGACCTGCGCGGCGACATCGCCCTGGCCGAACTGCTCCGCTTCGCGCAGGTGGACACCTTGGAACAGGTGAGCGGACGCTTGAAAGCGGACCTCCACGTGAGCGGGCGCCTGCGCGACATGGGCGACATCAAGCCCGCGGATCTGCGCACGTTGAACATCACGGGCACCCTCGCCTCGCGCGACGCCACCTTGAAGATGAAAGGGGTCCGCCACCGTGTGGAACACCTCGATGCCGACCTCAGCGTGCATGGCAACGATGCCACCGTACAAGGCTTGAAAGCCGAGCTGCAAGGCAGTGCCGTCACCCTCAGCGGCACCTTGCGCAACCTGGTGCCCTACCTCCTCTTCGATGATCAACGATTGGTGATCGAGGCGCGTGGGGCATCACCGCACATCGACCTCGCGGCGTTGGTGAGCCAGGAAGGGTCCACCAGCGGGAAGGATTATCGCCTCACCCTGCCCGCCTCCATCGAGCTGGACCTGCAGGCGAAGGTGGACGAGCTCGTGTTCGAGGAGTTCGCCGCCACCGGCATCCAGGGAACGGTGCGCATGAAGGGCCGAGTGTTGCGGATCGAACCGATGCGCTTCCAGACCGCGAGCGGGCAGGTGAACGGGCGTTTGGAACTGGACGCCCGTGACGGTTCGCGCAACTACCCGCTCGCCATCAACGCCACGATGGACGGCATCGACCTGCAGCAGCTCTTCCGGGAGTTCCAGGACTTCGGCCAGGACTTCATCGGCCACCGCCACATCAGCGGCCGCACACACGCCGAAGTGGCCTTCCAGGCACCGCTCTCGCCCGGCATGGCGTTGGACATGGACCGGCTCGTGTGCGTGCTGGACCTGCGCGTGGATGACGGTGCGATCAAGAGCCATGCACCGCTGCTGCAAGTGGCCGATCACCTGCAGAAGAACAAGCTCGTCGCCCCCTTCGTGGACATTCCGGAGCTGCGCAAACGTCTTGCTGATGTGCGTTTCGCACGGCTGGAGAACCAGATCGAGATCCGCAACGGTGCCGTGCACATCCCGCAGATGCTCGTGAGCAGTTCGGTCATGGACATCGAAATGAGCGGCACACATTGGTTCGACGACCGTATCGACCACCACCTCAACTTCCGCCTGAGCGACCTCTTCCGCAGATCGGCCGTGGACGATGAGTTCGGCCCGGTGGTGGACGATGGCACCGGCATGCGCATCTTCCTGCACATGTATGGCACGGCGAGCGATCCGCAGTTCGGCAACGATGGGGCCATGGCCGCCGCCAAGCGGAAGAAACAGTTCCAGGAGGAGAAACAGGAGCTGAAGCAGATCCTTCGGGAAGAGCTAGGCCTCTTCAAGGGCAAGACCCAGCCCACCGCGGCCACGGGCCAGTCCGATCCCGCAGCCCCGCGCTTCGAGGTGCTGCCAGCCGATACCGATCCGCTGGCCGGTGCACAGACCCCAAAGCCCAAGGAACGCAAGGGCCTCGGCCGGTTGTTGAAGGACGACACCGAAAAGGAGAAGGTGACCTTCGAGGTGGAATGAGGGAGCGCGGTAAAGGGCGAGGGTGAGGGTGCGAGAGCGGGCACAGGTCCATCCGCTCACCCTTTCACTCCCGCACCTGCGCACGGATCGGCCACACTCCCGAACTTCACACCCTTCCATGGACCTCTATTCCCGCAAGCAACGGTGGAAGCTCGTGCTCGCCGTGGTGGCCATGCTCATCGTGGGCGCCTCCTTGTGGTACAGCAACACCATCGTGGAGCGGGTGCGCGCCGAGGAGCGCCGCAAGGTGGAGCTCTGGGCCGAAGCGGTGAAGAACCGCGCGGAGCTGGTCAACTACACCGAGAAGCTCTTCGACCGGCTGCGTGAGGAGGAACGCAAGAAGGTGCAACTCTTTGCGGAGGCCATGCAGCGCCTGGGCGGCAGCGATGAGACGGACTTCTCCTTCTACCTGCGGGTGGTGAGCGACAACACCACCGTCCCCGTGGTGATCACCGACGAGAAGGGCGAGAAGCGCTTCGACCGGAACATGGACAGCACCATCGTGAACGATCCGGCGCGGCTGGCGGAGGAGATCAAGGCCATGGCGCGTGTGTACACCCCCATCGGCATCTCCATCCCCGGTGTGGAAAAGCAACTGCTCTACTACAAGGACTCGAAGGTGGTGACCGAATTGGAGGAGGTCATGGACGGCATCATCCGCTCCTTCATCTCCGAGACGGTGATGAGCACGGCGGCCGTTCCGGTGATCTATACCGACAGCACACGCACGCGCGTGATCGAATACGGCCACATCGATCCGATGACGGCCGGCGACAGCTCCGCCATGCAGGCGCGCATCCGGTCCATGGCACAGGCCAACACGCCCATCGCGATCGACCTGCCGGGCAAGGGCCGCAACTACATCTTCTACGAGGAATCGTTGGTGATCACGCAGCTGCGCTACTTCCCCTACGTGCAGCTCGTCATCCTCGCGCTCTTCCTCATCGTGGCCTATGCGCTCTTCAGCATCTTCCGCAACGCGGAGCAGAACCAGGTGTGGGTGGGCATGGCGAAGGAGACCGCGCACCAGCTGGGCACACCGCTCAGCTCGTTGATGGCCTGGATGGAACTGCTGAAGGCGGAGCACGTGAACCCTGAGGCGTTGAACGAGATGCGGAAGGACGTGGACCGCCTCGAGGTCATCACCGAGCGCTTCAGCAAGATCGGATCGGCGCCGGACCTCGCCTCGGAGAAGCTCTACCACACCTTGCGGGCCACGGTGCTCTACCTGCGTCCGCGCCTGCCGGGCCGGGTGCGGATCGAAGTGACGCCACCGGCGGACACCGAGCTACAAGTGCCCCTGAACCGCGCGCTGTTCAGCTGGGTGGTGGAGAACCTGATCCGCAACGCCGTGGACGCCATGGAGGGCGAAGGATCCATCACGGTGGAAATGGTGCCGGAGGGTCACGAGGTACACATCGACGTGACGGACACCGGCAAGGGCATCCCGGCCTCGAAGCACCGCACGGTCTTCCAACCCGGCTTCACCACGAAGAAGCGCGGCTGGGGCCTGGGGCTCTCCTTGAGCAAGCGCATCATCGAACAATACCACGGTGGCAAGATCCTGGTGAAGCGGAGCGCGCCCGGCAAGGGCACCACTTTCCGGATCACCTTGAACCAGGGGGTGTTGAGCAGTGCGTTGGTGAGTGAATGATCACTCCACCACCACGCGCTCGTGGCACACCCCATCCGGGCTGGTGAACTTGATCACGTAGGTGCCACTGCCGAAGCGGGACAGGTCCACCTCTTCCACCGTGGCACCGGGGGGAAGACGACGCTGCAAGAGCAATTTGCCCATGGCATCGTAAACGCTGTAATAGCGCTCGGCCATGAGAGGATCCGCGAACTGGACGGTGAAGCGGCCGGTGTTGGGGTTGGGCTTCACTATTGGCCGGTTCGGGTACTGCCGGGTTTGTTGCGGAATGCTGGTGATCAAACAAACATTGAAGTTCCCATTCGGCCCCAAAGTCGAATCACTCACGACCACCGAATGAGCGATCACACTATCCCAACCTGTAAGAGTGATCATACTATCAGTTGGAAAAAGATCTACGACCTCGACCGGATGGTGCTGCTCATGACAAGGAAGGTGACCCTCCACATCCGTCCTGAAAACATAGAGTGCGCCTGAGAGGTCCGGTGGAATATCACCATACATGATGCCACTGAACAGATAGTCGCCACTTGAAGAAGCGAGCAGATCCCTCGTTATGTAACCATATCCCTCCGTGCCTAGCGAACGGGTCCAAAGGGTATCGCCATTCTGATCCGTCTTCATCAGAAATGGGCGATATTCGATGTTATATCCAGGCCATCCAAGATTGGCAAGAACCACGTAGTTGCCGTCCTGTGCTTCTGCGATACGGGAAGGCATCCTTGCATACCAGTCATTCGGCGAACTATCAAAACCCTTGCACCACTGCACCTCACCCGCACCGTTCAACTTCATCATGAAAAGCTTGGGTTGATAGGTGGCCGGAACCGGAATGAACGCATTGGTTGAAGCGATGCTGTCCGTGCATCCGGTAATGATGAACGAATCATCCGATCCGATCAAGGCGTCATGCACCATACCATCGGGCCGGATATAGCTCTTACACCAGAGGAAATTACCATCCGGATCCATCCGGGCGATCACCACTCCGGCCGTATCCATGTTGATACCGGCCAGTAGATCCCCGCCGGGCAATTCCTTGATGAACTGGAATCCGCCTTGCTGGTCGATCTTCTTGGACCAGACCGGTAATAAGGCCGAATCCACCTTCAAAGCAAAGAAGTTGAGCCCTCTTCCCCAGGTTAGTGCACCTCTATCCTCCAACACTTCCAGACCCTCGGGCAACCCGGAACATAGCCCTGAGCTCAGTTCATAGTTCTTCATGGACAAGACATGCCCTAGTGAATCCATCCGCCCCAAGACCGGGCGTATCAACGAGTTGCCACCTGTAGCGGCGCAGGTACCCGCATGCATCCCACTTGTAAAATAGAGATCGCCGGTGGCTCCGGGTTTCAACGACTGAACCAAGAACGTGCCACCACCGTGATATACGCTCCTCCGCAGCACGGAGCCCTCCTCATCCAACAGAAGCAGGGCACCCATTGGGGTCAGGATCCTTTGACCGGGAAGCTCGACCAGATCGATGGAATAGCTCGTCGCCGTATAATAGGTCCTCATGAACGGCTGCTGGGCACTAGTCGTAAGAACACCTGCGGCTAACAGAGTTATCGTCATTGAGTATCTCATGGCCTATTGGATTATGAGTTTCTTGACTTTCCGATGGCTTCCATCGGATACCTGCACCCAATAGGATCCCATGGCCAGGTTGCCGGTCTCTAAGTAGTGCGATGTTTCCGTAATGTTCGCTTGCAGGACCACTTGTCTACCAGCCATGTCAAAGACCGAAACCCGCTTCGGTGTGTCATCCATGAACCTCAAGTACAAAATCTCCCGAGCAGGATTGGGATAAAGCTCAAAGTCCCAATCCGGTAAAGGGGCAAGTTCAACGACCGGACGCTGCTGAATCCGTTTCTCAAAATAGGCTGGGGTAATGATGAAGGCATAATCACTCCGTAGGGTGTCTAGGTAATTGTTGACCGCGCCACCCAAATAGCCGTATAGGTCCAGGCGCAAATCCCCGGTAGTCGTTATCAAGGTATCATGCGGCGGATGCACCGTGCTGTTCAAATGGGTGGGGAACCACGTGATGAATAGCGGCGTGTTGCGTGCGAAGCCCGTGAGCGTGATGGTGGTGGAGTCCGGCGGCGTACAACCCAGGAAGTTCTGCAAATTACTATTGAGGTAGTAGTTGTTCATCACCCAGGCATTGCGGTTGTGTACCCAGCCGATGGCGGTGGTGCTATCCAAGCTCTTCAGGTAGTACGCCTCGTTCACGTAGGTATCACTTGTATCGAACACCCGATTGGCCGTGTAGTCACCGTTGAAGAACCCCAGACCGGTCCAACTCGGATGTGCGAGTAGGTCGGCCAAGGACTTGAAATGGTGGTGGATCCGTCGATTCCTAACACCTATCGAATCCCCGTTGACGTATATCTTATTCACATCACCTAGAACGTTGGAAAACTGTTGTTCTGAACTGAAAAAATATGGATTGTTCTGATCTGGTGGCGGCCTCCGCGCGCCTTCCGAATTCGGCCACCAGAAAATCCTGGCCCAGTGCCAGCTCAGGCCCGTTGCGAAGCTACCGGAGAAGGCTCCGGACCAGATCTCGTTGTGGAAGGAAACGTCGTAGTTGTGCAGGCACTTCTCCAAGTCCTTCGCGTATCCCGGAATGTGGATCTGGGTGAGGTAACCACTCTCTCCATGATTGAAGGGTTTCTTCGCACCGCCGTTGGTCGGAAAATCCCTATGGAACTCATCCCCGCTGCGTGCCACCCACTCCAAGAATGCATCCGGACGGTCTGCATCGCCCGGATCATGGAAGCCGTACACGTGCGTGTCCAAAAGGTCCAGCTTGGGATTGTTAAAAGGTCGATAGAAGGTCTCCCGATCGGAACGAAGCGGTTCGTTCCAGGCGAAACCTTGTATGAACAGTTTATCCTCACCCAAGGGAGATGTCACGGGTTGGTCCACATCCACCTCTCCACGCACAAAATCCGTCAGGTCGGTGATCCACGTATCCAATGTGGCAGGCAGGTCGGGGTCAGCCAACCATAACCCGTTATTCGGTCCACAGTTCGCATTCGGCTCCACGGTCCTCTCGAAATAGGAAAGCATTTGATCGATCTCGTTGAAGGGCTCAATGGCGGCAATGTTCACTGAATAGCCCCAACGGGACATCATGTACTTGTATTTGCGCTTCCAATAGTAGAATGCACCGCTGTCCAACAAGGGTTGGCCGGTCGAGTCCGGGGTGTAGAAGTAACGCTTGATATCGCGCGGATTGCCGACCACCCCTGGGAACGGTTGCACGAAGTGTCTCCAGTAAGGACTGTGACCCCAGTCGTCCTTTTGCCTTCCGATACTGGGAAAGGAGAACGCGTCAACGCACATCTGGATATAGATGTTGTTGGCCCGGGCTTGGTCCAGGACCTTGTCGAACGCATAGCATTGAAACTGACAGTTCCCGCGCTGCACCCCACCACCGCATGGATTGTCCGCCCGGTAGCGATCATACACCCCGAGGTTCTCATGTTCCACTTGAAAAATATGGCGCATGAGAAAGATCCTCGTGAAGTTGCCACCCACCTCATGCAATTGTTCCATGGTCTCCATCAGCGTGTTGTGGCGCATCAAGAACCAACTTTCTCCATTCACTCCCGCAGGCACGGAATCCTGCTGCGGCCCGCCATCCTGATCGGCGAGGTTCGGGCCCATACCGAAAAAGGGCTCTCCTGTTTCGAACTTCAAGGTACGGTGATTCGCATCGTTCACGCGCAATCGTCCCTTGTTATCCGGCAACGGCGGGTCACAGACAAAGCTGTACACTGGGTAACTTACTTCCGGAAGTGGCTGTCCCGTTGAGGTGAGCGTGTTCGGCGCCTTCACCGAAATTGAGAAGGACCAATCGCCGATGGTGTCCGGTGCGAACCGGAAGCGAGTACTGTAAGGCGCCAGGGAACCTATAGTATCCTGGATGAGCAAGGCCACTTGGGATACCTGGTTCTCCCATACGGCCTCCCGCATGAAGAAGCCCCACTTCAAGGTCTGCTGCCCGGAAGGCTTGGTCAGGGTCATCACCAACTGCAAGGAATCATCGGCGTAAGGGTTCAGGTCATGGATCGGGTCCACCATCCCTGGTGTTGCAGCGGCATCCGGTCCGTTGGAATAATAATGCGTGAAGAAACTGTCGATGGCGGCTTGGTACATGGTGGGGAGCTGCAGCCCGAGTTCCAGTTTCTCCCATTGATGGACATGGACGGTACCATCCGAAATGCTCGTATCCGGTCCGGGTGATATGAGTACGAGCGCTGTCGGATCCCCGAAGCCTTCTCCGATGTGCGCGTGGAACTGCCCGGTTCCAATGAAGCCCCCGGCATGGAAGCCGTCCTTCAGGTGTACCGCTGAACCGGAAACGAATTCGGCATCCGCATCATTGGTGATCTCCATGGAAGGCTGCGCCTCCTCCGGACAAATGATCTCGGGTAACGCCGTGTAGTGATGAACGCCGCCGTTCCAAGTGGCTCCGGGCAAGGTGAACGGAGGTGTGGGGAATTGCGTTTGGGCCGATAGGGCCACGGCATGGACGCAGGTCGCGACGAGCAAGCCGGACCGGAGCGATATACCACCTCCAAATAGCGCTCGGGCAGCCATCACCTACCCCTGTTGAGGTCCTCGATGCGTTGCTCAGCTGCCTGAAGGCGCTCCTCCAATTGAAGGATGTACAAGGCCTGTTCCTCAATGGCTCGGAGCATGCGCACTTGAAGGTCGCCCACCTCTACGCCGCCCTTCGCTTCCACCTCAGTGGCGCTTGGTATTCCCGGCAGGTGTCTTTCGGTGCCGATATAGTCGCGGTACTCCTTCATGGGCAAGAGCGCATAGTTCGGCTGGAAGACGTAGTCCGGGAATGGTCCTGTCTTTACGAGCACATCGCGGCATACCACACCTCCTTCCACGAACAACCGATAGGTCCCCACCGCGCCTGCAGGTGGTTCAGTTCCGATGCCCACCTTGCCGGTACCGGTGATGATCATGCGCTGCTGGTTGAAGGTGATGAAGCGCAAGGGCACGCCACCGATCGTTCCCAATTTGGGGATCTCCTCTTCACAAACGCCCGTGAAGGAGTTACCCCATGTCTTCCAATACCGATGAGGTCGTAGATCGGTACACGGCGCCGGATCAATGGTCGGCCAATCATCCGGATCACCTATCCGTAACTCCCCACTGCCTGTCCGTGATAGTGGTCCCGCTTCACTGAGGTTCCCAAGCAGACTGATCGCTCCATTCGCTTTCAAGCGGAAGCTCTCCTGGCCGTTGGCCTTGAAGACCAGATCCTTGTTATCGCTGGTGCCGATATACTGGGTTCCTGGATCCGTCCCGGCATTCCCGCTCATGGTCCAGTCCGATCGCTCGGGTTGCGTGATCTTCACGACCGCACTTTCCTCGCATCCGTTGGCATCGGTAACGGTTACTTCATACTCTTTCGGACCCAACCCATACCGGTTCGCACTTGTGCTCGGCGAATCGTCCCATGTGTAGCTATAAGGCGGTGTGCCTTGTGTTGCACCCGCCTGGATCCAACCGTTACTACACTCGAAGCAACTGATGTTCTCGCCATTCTCGAAGGAACTCACGGTCGGCTTGAGCTTCAATGGCTCAGGCTCCGTCAGGGTGATCTCCACCTTGACAACGGCCGCAGCAGCGTCCTTCACTTCAACGCTATAGTACCCTGCTGCGATCCCGCTCAGATGTGGGGTTGTCTCGCCATTACTCCAGAGGTAGGTATATGGCGTGGTGCCACCCGTTACCGTGGAGGTGATCGTTCCCTCCTTCTTCCCGAAACAGGGCACGCCGGAGCCGTTGTGCATGGAGCCTGTGAGCGAGACAGCCAGTTCCTGAGCTTGAAGCCCGACCACCAATATGAAGTACATGGTCACGAACGCGGTATAACGGACGCACTTCTTGGGCTCCATGGTGGTATGGTTGGTATTTTAAAGCTAGAGGAATAATTGATCCAAACAAGTCGCTCTGTGCTCGGTCGTTCAATCACCCTAAAAAAACCGTTAGGAAGACAGTCGTCCTTTGCCGGTCCTGCACCTGCTCCACCTCACTTACAGAACTATTCCGCGTTCCGCCGGTCCATTCGAACGCGATACCGACCTCAAACCTCGCATTCATCACCTTTACACTCGATGCCCGGCCTCTACCTCCACATCCCCTTCTGCAAGCAGGCCTGCACCTATTGTGATTTCCACTTCAGCACGTCCAAGGACCGATCCACGGTGCTGGATGCCATGGAGCTGGAGCTGATCAGGCGCAGCAAGGAGCTGGGCGATGGTCGCGTGGGTACGATCTACTTCGGCGGTGGCACACCGAGCCTGCTGGAGCCGGGCCGCATCGCTGGTTTCATCCAACAAGCGCATGACCTCTTCCGCGTAGAGCGCGATGCCGAGATCACCCTCGAAGCCAACCCGGACGACATCACCGCAGAGCGACTAGTTGAATGGAGGGCCGCTGGTATCACGCGCATCAGCCTCGGCACCCAGAGCTTTCGCGATGAACGGTTGAGGTGGATGGGGCGCGCCCACGACCGCCGTCAGGCGCTGACCAGCATCGCGCTCATCACGAAGGCGGGCTTCACCACCTGGACCATCGACCTGATCTACGGGCTGCCGCAGATGACGCTTGCCGAATGGGACGAACAACTGACCATTGCCCTGGACCATGGCATGCCGCACCTGAGCGCCTATTGCCTGACGGTGGAGCCACGGACCGCGCTCGCGCACCAAGTGAAGAAGGGCGGCGTGCACCTGCCCGAGGATGAGGACCAGAGCGCCCAATTCGAGCGCTTGATGGAACGCATGGACCAGGCCGGGCTTGATCATTACGAGATCAGCAACTTCGGCAGGGCGGGTCACTACTCGCGGCACAACACCAGCTATTGGGAGGGGGTGCCCTACCTCGGTATCGGTCCCTCGGCGCACTCATTCGATGGCCACTCGCGTCGCTGGAACGTGGCGAACAATGCGCGCTATGTGCAGGCGATCCGGGAGGGCGGCAGTTATTGGGAGAGCGAAACGCTCACTGCGGCCCAGCGCACCAATGAGCGCCTGATGACCGGCCTGCGCACCGCGAAGGGGGTAGACATCACCCGGCTGGAGATCGACGCCCTGCGGATCAACTCGTCGGCTTTCCAACGGCATGTGTCGAACGGCAGCTTGGGCATTGTCGATGGCCGTTTAGTTTTGAGCAGAGCGGGTCGCCACTTCGCGGACCGCATCGCATCCGACCTCTTCGTCACCGACGATGATCGCTGAGATCACCCACCACGGCCGCGCCTTCCGCGTGGACCTCTCCCGCCCCCTCGACCTTTCGTTCCCCCTGCACGCCGGCGCAGCGCAGGTCCGTGCCTGGTGGGTGGGTCCGGTGCGCATGGAGCCGGTGCGCAATGGCGACGTGGAATATGCCGTGCGTTCCGGCGCTCCGGTGAACTTCCGCGACGTCCACTTCAATCCGCACGGCCACGGCACCCACACCGAGAGCGTGGGCCACATCGCCCCAGAGGTCTATCCGGTGGGCGATCAGTTGAAGCGGTTCTTCTTCACGGCACAGCTGATCAGCATCCGCCCAGAGGAACGCCGTGCTCCCGACGCGAAGACCGACCATGTGATCACCCTGGAACAGCTGCGCAGTGCGGTGAACGAGCGACCGCCGGAAGCGCTGATCCTGCGCACGCTGCCGCAGGCGGACAACAGCGCGCGCGATTGGAGCGGAACGAACCCCACCTACCTGCAGAGCACCGCCACCGCCTGGTTGCGCAGCATCGGGGTGAAGCATCTGTTGCTGGACCTGCCCAGCGTGGACCGCGAGGAGGACGGTGGCGTGTTGGCCGCGCACCATGCCTTCTGGGATTTCCCGAACAGCATCGACCGCGAGCGCACGATCACGGAGCTGTTGAACATCCCGAGCGCGGTGCGCGACGGCGACTACCTGCTCGAGCTGCAGCTTCCGCACTTCATGAACGACGCCGCACCGAGCCGCCCGGTACTCTACGCGCTGCTGCCATGACCCTGGACGCGTTCCGTGCCCATTGCCTGGCCAAGCCCGGCTTCAGCGAGGACTTCCCCTTCGGCCCGGAAACGCTGGTCTTCCGCGTGGCGGGGAAGATGTTCGCCCTGATGGACGCGGATGGCTTCGCCAGCGTGAACCTGAAGTGCGACCCGGAGCGCGCGATCGAGCTGCGCGAACGGTACGATGGCATCACACCCGGCTACCACATGAACAAGCAGCATTGGAACACGGTGGTGACCGATGGCAGCGTGCCGGGCAAGTTGCTCCTGGAGCTGGCGGATGATTCCTACGATCTGGTAAGGGCGAGTTTACCGAAGAAGGTGCGGGACCTGCTCTAGCTTTGTCGCCGCCATGAGCTACACCGCACGCCGCATCGGCCGCATCCTGCTCAGCTTCTTCTTCCGAGGATTGCTGCTGCTCGCGCCGGTCACCATCATCGTCTGGGCCTTGTGGCAATCACTCCGGTTCCTGGATGGGATCATCCCGCTGGACATTCCCGGCCTCGGACTGCTCACCCTGCTCGCCATCATCACCGTGGTGGGTTGGTTGGGCACCACCTTCCTCTATGAGCCGCTGGCCCATTTCGGTGAAGAGCTCCTGCAGCGCATCCCCTTCCTCAAGACGCTGTACGCGGCGATCAAGGACCTGGTGGAAGCCGTCGTGGGTAGCAAGCGCAAGTTCGACCGACCCGTGCTCGTGCGATTGGGACCCGGCATGGAGGTGGAGCGCCTCGGCTTCATCACCCAGAACGACCTGGGCCATTTAGGCATCAGCGGCGCGAAGGTGGCCGTCTACCTGCCGCATGCCTTCAACTGGAGCGGGAACCTCTACATCGTACCCGCCGGCAACGTGACACCACTGGATGCGCGCGCTGCGGATGTGATGAAGTTCGTTGTGAGCGGCGGCGTCTCCCAGGTGGATGATGACGAGTGACCAACACCGTTGCGGCACGTCCATTGCATAGACCCGATCCAATGACCCTGCTGCGCGCCCTGCTCCTTCCTCTGGTCTTCCACGGTCTGTTGCATGCCCAGACCACAGCCGAAGTATCCTCCTTCGCATTCAGCGACGGCGTGCATCCCACCTTCAGCTTCCTTTTCGAGGGCACGGACACGAAGTATGTGGAGAGCTATTGGCGCGATGAATTGAAGAAGATCAGCGCCTGGGTCAGCACGAAGAAGGACCTCGTGGCCCATGGCGCGCTGGTGCCGCGGATCTCGAGCGATACGTTGCGGATCTACGTGAAGGCCGAGCAGCGGAAGAACAGCGCCAACCTCAACGCGCACGTCGCCATTCTCACGGTGGATGGCTTCGTGGGACCGGGCAGCGACCCGAAGGTCTTCGAAGAGGCCAAGGCCTACGTGCAGCAGCAGAGCACCGCCCTTCGCCGTCAATTGGCCGAGCAGGAGCTTAGTCTGGCGGAACGTGGCCTTGGCAGGCTGAAGGACGAGCTGGCCGACCTGGAGCGGGACCGGGAGCGTGCGGAGTCGAGCGTGGAGAAGAGCAGGCAGCGCGCGGCGGAAGCGGTGCAGGAGCAGGAAAGCACACGGGTGGAAGCCGAACGACTCGGTCCGAACATCGCCCGTTTGCAAGCCGAACTCGGCGATGCACCCGACAAAGAGGGCACGAAGGAATTGAGCGGGCTGATCCGCGACAAGGACCGAGCAGAGAGCCGCAACCGCAGAGCCCACGAGGAGGAGGCGGACATGTTGAAGAAGGTGACCGAGCTCGAGCAGGAACTGCGGAAGAACGCCGAAGCGCAGGTGCGCAAGAAGGAGGAGATCGCCCGGCAGGAGACCCTGGTCGCCAGTTCGCGCGAGAAGTTGAGCAACATCCGGTAGGCCCCAACCCCGACCCGTCCCCGGTCATGCCCGACCCGGAGGAGCGGGATCAGGGTCGCGCCAGCATCTTTGCGCGGCCGAACCATGCATTCCCGTCGCAACGCGCTGCTCCTGCTGCACCTTACCGTGTTCCTCTGGGGCTTCACGGGGATCTTCGGCAAGCTGATCCAGCAGGGCACGGCCCACCTCGTCTACACACGCATCGTCATCGCCATGGTCGGTCTGGCGGTTGGCGCCCTGGTGCTGCGTCGATCGCTCTCTCCGCGAACGCCCGACCTCAAGCACTACCTCTCCACCAGCGTCATCATCCTGCTGCATTGGATCACCTTCTACGGGTCCATCAAGGTGAGCACCGCCAGCATCGCGGCGGCCTGCCTCAGCACGAGCACCGTGTTCACCGCGCTGCTGGAGCCCATCTGGTTCAAGCGTCGCATCCTGCTGAGCGAAGTGGTGCTCGGCATCATCGTCATTGCGGCACTGGTCCTGATCTTCGGGCTGGAAACGCAGCATCGCCTGGGCATCGCCATCGGAGTGGTCAGCGCCCTGCTCAGCGCCTGGTTCAACATCATCAATGCGATGCTGGTGAAACGGGGTGAACCGGTGCGCATCAGCTTCTACGAAATGGGAGGTGCGGCGGCGCTCATCGGCATCTACCTGTGGGCTACGAGCGATCTGCCACCGCCTTTGTGGGAATTGCCCGCTTCGGACATCGGCTGGCACCTGCTGCTCGGCCTGGTGTGCACCTCCTTCGCCTTCGTGGCCGGCATCCTGGTCATGCGCCAGCTCACGCCCTTCACCGTGATGCTCACCGTGAACCTCGAACCCATCTACACCATCCTCATCGCCCTGCTGATCTGGGGTAGTGAGGAGAAGATGCGCAGCGGCTCCTACCTCGGCATCGCCTTGATCATCGCCTGTCTCTTCGTGAACGGCTGGTTGCAACGGAGGCGGCCGGTGGCAGAGGTGGTGGAACCCGACCCGTTGGCGCAGGGCTGAACGATCTTTGCGGGATGAACAAGTTGAAGGGCCTGTTGCTGCTTCTGGGGGTCGGACTGCTCGTGTTCTTCATCACGAGGTCGATCTACGAGCCGGCGGCGAGCGAGGAACAGGTCAGCTCCACGGTCCTGTTGGAGCGCATCCGACCGGTGCTGAAGCTGGTGACAGTGGAGGGCGACTTCAACGAGGTGTACACCTACCGGGACGCACAGGCCACCTTCGATTGGTTGAAGCAATTCGCGCCCTTTCAGAAGAAGGCGATGCTGCGCGTGCAGGCCACGGTGAGCGTGGGCTATGACCTGGAAGGCCTCGACCTTCAGTTGGACGAGGCTTCACACACGGTCAAGCTGAACGGCATGCGGGTGCCCGAGGTCCTCGCGATCGATCACGACCTGGACTATTACGATCTGGAAGCGGGCACCTTCAACCCCTTCACAGCGCAGGACCATACACGCATGGAAGCGGAAGCGAAGAACCTGATCAAGCGCAGGGTCGCGGAGAGCGGCCTGTTCCGTGTGGCGGCGGACCGGAAGCAGGAAGTCATCAAGGTGCTCCGGGCGATGGTCGAAAGCAGTGGCTGGACCTTCGTGGATGAAAGCACCGCCGCCGCCGCAATAGACGCCCGTTGATCCGAGGGATCGGGTCTGTTAGATAAAGTGTGTCATCATCGTTATTGCTGATGATGTTGATGTTGTTGGGTTTTGAACGAGGGGGTCCGGGGGAGACTCAGAACCTGTTGATCGGTGTTGATCGCCTGTGGA
>Ga0116144_10003300_pt1 | contig 16279 bp, 4 predicted proteins | sample AD_UKC035_MetaG_FD_89746 | JGI IMG/M metagenome (GOLD analysis project Ga0116144, IMG submission 89746) | Active sludge microbial communities of municipal wastewater-treating anaerobic digesters from USA - AD_UKC035_MetaG | ecosystem: Engineered > Bioreactor > Anaerobic > Digestate | place: USA...
GGCGGCGGGGCGCGCGCAGTTCGGGCGGACCATCTGTCGCCAGATCGGCCAGTGCGGCCAGCGCGGCGCGTTGCTCTTCGCGGGCGGCCGTCATATCGTGGACGCTTTCCAGCCCACTCAACAGGGCGTACCGCAGATCGGGCGCCTGGGTCAATTCCAGGCCGCGTCGGTAAGCCGCCACCGCCTGTTCGTGGGCGTAAGTCTGCCGCGCCTGATCCCCGGCCTGGAGCAGGTAATAGGCCGCCTGGGCCGGTTGCTGCGCGTGGTCAAACTGGTAGGCCAACAATGTCACCTCGGTTGGGTAGAGGGTTTCCAGGGCGGCGGCCAGGCGGGCGTGGAGCAGCCGACGCAGCGGCGCGGGGACGTTCTGGTACAAGGCGTTGCGGATGTTGTCGTGCGTAAAATCCCAGGCTGCGCCGACCGACCGCACCAACTGCCGCGCCTGCCATTCGGTCAGCGCCGCTGCGACCTCTTCCGGCGCACATGTGCCGGCGTTGGTCAGCAGGGCAGCATCGAAAGGCTGCCCGTAAGCGGCCGCCAACGTCAGCAGATAGAGGCTCGTCTCATTGAGTTGCGCGGTGCGCTGCAAGATGATGTCCTGCACGCTGGCCGGCAGGGCCAGCGCGGTCACGTCGCCTTTCCATTCCCACCCGGCGGGCGCGGGCGTGAGCCACTCCTGGTCGCGCAGGGCCGCGAGCATTTCGGTCACGATGAAGGGATTGCCCGCGCTTTCCCGGTACAGATAGGCGGCCAGGGGGGCGCTCTCCTGCGCCGTGAGCAGCCGGGCAGTGAGCTGCGCGATCTCCTGTTCGGTCAATGCGGGTAGACTGTGGCGCTGCAACAGGCCATTGCGATCCAGGGTGCGCTGCAAGCGGGCGAGTGGATGATCGGGCGGGGTCTCTTCGGGGCGATACGTGCCCACCAGCCAGCACGGGGCGTCGGCCAGGGCGTACACCAGTGAATGGAGCAAGTCCAGGGTGTCGCCATCGGCCCAATGCAGGTCGTCCAGGAACAGGACGAGGCCACGATGCGGCGCGGCCAAAGCCCGCAGGTATGCGGCGACAGCGGCAAACAAAGCCGCGCGTTCTGGCCGAATGCGCTCCTGCGCATCCGGGCGTAGTTCTGGCAGCAGCCATGCCAGATCGCGGCAGACGGCCGGAGGGAGTGGGGGTGGGGCGCTGGGGCGTTTCAGGGGCAGCCGCAGGGCTTCGTAGAGAGCCTGGTAGGGCGCGGCGTGGTTGAATTCATAACAGCGTCCGTGCAGGATCAGCCCGCCCTGTCCGGCAATCAGCCGGGTAACTTCGCGCATCAGGCGCGTTTTGCCGATGCCGGCCGGGCCGGAAAGCAACGTCACCCCCCCGTCGGCGGCGCGGCGGGCGGCTTCCCAACGCGCCAGGAGCCAGGCGTGCGCCTCGGCGCGGCCCACCAACGGCAGGGTTTTGAGGTTGGACGGCGGGGGATGCGTCCCAGGGACGCCGCCTTCATCCAACGGCGCGCCGTTGAGGAGACTTTGATGCAGGGCCTCGGTTTCGGCGGTGGGGGCGACGCCCAATTCATCTGCCAATATCTGGCGACAGTGCTCGTACTGCTTGAGCGCGGCGCTGCGCTGCCCGGCGAGCGCCAGGAGCAGCATCTTGTGACGGTGCGCTTCTTCGCGCCAGGGGTCAAGGGTCAGCAGGCGGTCGGCATACCGCAGACCGATTTCCAGGTCGCCCCGGCGGGTGTGCCAGGCGATCAGGGTGTGCAGCGCGGCGGCGGCTTTCTGCCGCCACTGTTCACGCTCGATGATCAGCCAGGTCTCGAAGTCCGGGCAATCGTCGAGGTACATCCCGGCCATAAAGTCGTCGCGGTACAGGGCCACCGCCTCGGTCAGGGCGGCGTTGTCGGCGGGCGGTTGGAGCAGGGCGGCGAAGGTGGTCAGGTCCAGCCAGCAGGCGGCGGCGTTGAACGTCACCGTCTCGCGGTCGGCGCTCACGCAGCCGGGGAGCAAGGTGTTGATGTTGTTCAAGACGCGGCTAAGGTTGCCGCGTCCCCGCGCTTCGGGTTTGTCCGGCCAGAAGAGGTCGGCCAGATGGGCGCGCGTCTGTAGGCGCCCCTGCGCCGCCAGGTAGCACAGCAGGGCCAGCGCCCGGCGTGATTCGAAGCCGTGGACGGACTGCCCGGCGCGTTCCACGCGCACGGGGCCTAAAAGGTACAAATAATTCTCGAAATTCATACCGTTGCGCGTTTTTGCGAAGGATTTGCGAAGGGTGATGGGGTATAAGATAGCATAGTTGCTTGAAGTCACAAGCGGGCGAGTGAGTGAGCGAATTGCGAATTACAAATTGCGAATTACGAATCGGGGGGAAGGATGCCGTTGCATGAGCCGCACTACCGCGCTTATTTGTTGCGCTGCTGGCAGGAACCGCCGGCGCAGCCCGGCGAGGCGCCGGCGGAGTGGCGGTTTGCGCTGGAACAGGTGGCTCAGGAGCCGCAACGGTATGGGTTTAACTCGTTGGAGGCGGTGTTTGCGTTTTTGCAAGCAGCGTTGGCAGATCAACTCAATGTGGAGGGACTATGTATCTCGTCAGGCAACTCAAAACTCAATGTTTAACCATCCTGCTCGTAATTCTGTGTGCGGCATTGCCTACCCGCGCCGCGGAGACTGTTCGTTACGTCTCCACGACTGGCGTTGACAGCGGCGCTTGTACGAATCCCGCCGCGCCGTGCCGAACGGTTTCGTATGCTATTGGGCAGGCGGCGGCCGGCGATGAGCTGCGCATCGCGGCGGGGACCTACAGCCCGGCATCCACCACCAAGAGCCTGACGCTCAAGGGCGGTTATGCGGCGGATTTCAGCAGCCGCGACCCCGCCGTCAATATCACACTCTTGAGCGGCGGCGGATGGAATACGGTGGTCAGCGCCAACGGGCAAAGCAACGCCTTCATTGATGTGACGCTTGATGGGCTGACCATCTCCAACGGCGGGTCGTGGGGCGGCAACAGCGCCGGCGGCGTCAGCACGCGCTACGTCAACCTGACGATGGAAAACTGCCGGGTGCAGAACAACACGGGCAGCAGTGGCGCGGCCGGCGGCGTCTACTTGATGGAGAGCAACGCCGTCATCCGCCACAGCCAGTTCCTCACCAACACCAGCGCCGGGCGGGGCGGCGGCCTGTATCTGTACGGCTCGTTGTTGGATCGGTATACGCTCGTGTTGGAAGACACCCTTTTCCAGGGCAACCGGGGCGGCTATGGCGGCGGCGCGTATCTGTGGGCCGGCGTCCTGACCCTGCGCGACAATATCTTTGACAACAACACGGCGACCGAGGTGGGCAGCGAGTATGACGATTATATGGTCGGCGGCGGGTTTCATATCGAGGACGCGCAATTGCTGATGCAGCGCAACCTCATCCGCAACAACACCGCCACGCGGGGCAGCGGCGCGGGCGGCGTCATCGCGGTGGATCGCGATTGGAGCGACCCGGAGGTGACGCAGCAGTTGGAGAACAATGTGTTCATTGGCAACACACTTGGCAATGCCGCCCGCTATGGCGCGGGGCTGCTTTTCGTAGACGCCGAAGCGGCGCTGGCGCACAACACGTTCAACAGCAACACCGGCGGCGATGGCAGCGCGTTGACGCTGGTGGAAGATGCCATCGTCACCGTGACCAATGCGATTGTCGCCAACCAGGTCGCGGGAATGACGGTGTACACCAGCAGCGTCCTGAGCGGCAACGGCCTCTTGTGGCGCAACATCACCCAGAATACGCGCAACATTGCCGGTACGATTACCTTGAGCAACGAGTACACCGGCGATCCCAATTTCACAGCAGACGGCTATCACCTCGGCGCGGGGTCGGCGGCCTTGGGTCGCGCCGTCGGCGTGACCTTGAGCGAGGATTTAGACGGCAACGTGCGGCCTCAGGGCGCGGCCGCGGATTTGGGCGCGGATGAATGGCTGGATGTGGGTCTGCGCGTGACCAAGCAGGTCAACGCGGCGGCGTTCTATCCGAGCGCCGCGTATGGCTACACCGTCACCGTTTTCAACGACGGTATTAACCCGGCGAGCAATCTCACGCTGGCAGATGACCTGCCGCCGGAATTGCGCGCGACGGCGGCGAGCATCACGGCGGGAAGTTGCGCGCTCAACCCTGCCTGGGGCGGCGTAACGACGTGCAGCGTCGGGACGCTCGCCGCCGGCGCGACGGTGACGCTGACGCTCTCCGTTGAAACCGCCGCTTCTACCACCGGCGCACTCGTGACCAATGTCGTCACGGCGACGGCGACCGAGACGCAGAACGGCGTCAGCCTCGCCACGCCGTTCCACACCTGCCGCGCCCACCTGAACGCCGCGCCTGCCGAGTATACGACTGTGCAAGCGGCGATTGACGCCGCCACCCATCCCACCGACGTGGTCAAAATCTCCGGCGTGTGCGTGGGCGTGAATGACGTGGCCGGGCTGCGGCAGTTGGCCTATGTGGATCACGCCCTCACCTTGCAGGGCGGCTGGAACAGCAGTTTCACCGCGCGCGATACGACGCTTTATCCCACCACGCTCAACGCGCTGGGGCTGGGGCGCGTGATCTACGCCCACACCGGCGTGAGCGTGACCCTCGAGGGATTGAATCTCACCGGCGGGAACGCTTCGCGGCTGGGCGGAGCTTCACTGAATGGGACGGAGGGCGCGGGCGGTGCGCTGTATCTGCAATACGGCGCGGCCACCGTGCGGGATACGGCCATCTACGGCAATTATGCCTCCACCGCCAGCGGCTATGGCTATGGCGGCGGAATCGCCATCTACAACGCCGCGCTGACCGTCACGAATAGCACCCTGCGCGAAAACGTCGCCTCGCTCAACAGCAACGGCGCCGGCGGCGCGCTGTACCTGTATCAAGACCAACTCAGTTCGCGCAACAACTATGATGTTGTTATCCAAAACTGCCAACTGCTCACCAACACCGCTTCGGTCGCCGGACACGCCCGGGGCGGCGCGCTGCGGATGACGTATTACTACTATGGGCACATTACCCTGCGCGATAACGTGCTGCGCGGCAATCGCGCCGCCAGCGGGCACGGCGAAGGCAAGGGCGGCGCTTTTGATTGCAGCGGCTCGGCCAATAACACCGCCACCCGCCTGGAGCATAATCAGATTCTCTACAATGAAGCGGCCTCCGGCAATTTCTCCGGCTACGGCGGCGGTGTTTATGCGGATGGTTGCAATCTGGCCCTGAGCGAAAACACCATCGAACACAACCGCGCGGCCAACACCGCTCACACGGATTACGCCGGTTACGGCGGCGGCGTGTACGTGACCGGCGGCGGTACATTCAGCGCCAGCGAGGGAATGTTCACGCGCAACACCCTCGCCTACAACGCGGCCAACCCGCTCGGCCACGGCCTGGGCGGGGGGCTGTACCTGGCTTCCTCGGCCGGCGTTGGTTCATTCATTCCACCCAAAGGCAGCCTGGACGGCGACCGGTTGCGCTTTAACACGGCCGGCGCCAGCGGCTTTGATTCACGCGGCGGCGGCCTGTACGTTTACCGGGTCAGCCCCGTGCTGAACAACCTGCTCGTGACCGATAATCAAGCCTACGCGCAGGGCGCGGGCATCTATGTGGGCGGGGCCAAAGTCACGCTTTACCACGCGACCATCCTCCGCAATACCGGCGGCGACGGCGCGGGTATCCGCGCGGCAGAAGCCGTCATCGGCCTGAACACCTACACCAGCACGCTGAAACTCTACCACTCCATAATCGCCACGCAGACGGTGGGCGTCTCGGTCAATTTGACCAACACGGCCATCCTGGACACGAACTTGTGGTACGCCAACACGGCGAACACCGGCGGCAGCGGAACAATCGTGAACACCAACGCGCTCAGCGGCGACCCGCGCTTTGCCGCCGACGGCTACCACCTCCTCAGCGCGTCGCCGGCCAAAGATGTCGTGGAGTTTTCGCCGCTGGAGGATGATGTGGACGGCGATTATCGCTACGGCGGCCACGGCTACGACCTGGGCGTGGACGAGTATCCCGCGCCGGCCTTCCGCCTGCGCAAAACGGCCAACACGCACACCACCGCTACCGGCGAGGTCATCACCTACACTATTGTCATCACCAGCAGCGGCAACGTCACCGCCACCGGCGTGACGCTGTACGACGCGATTCCGGCGGCGGCGCGCGCCCTAAGCGTCCAGACCACGCGGGGGACATGCGCCGCGCCCGGCGGTTGGGGCGTGGCGGTGACTTGTAATCTGGGCGATATGCCGCGCCTGACAGACGCCGTCATTGCCATCGCCGCGCAGGTGACAACGACCACGCCGGCCAACCCGCCGCTGGCGCTGACCAACGTGGTCACGGCGACCGCGCCCGGTGAGGGCGACGGCACGCAGCGGACGGCGAGCGTCACCGTGCTGCTGTCCGAGTGCTGGGCCAAAGTAGTCGGCGGCGCGGTGTACGGCAGCGTGCAGCAGGCGATTGATGCGGCGGCGTCCGGCGATGTGGTGCGGATTTCCGGCGCGTGCTACGGCGTGACGACCATCGGGACGCTCAAGCAGGTGGCCTCCATTACCGGCAAAGCGCTCACATTGGAGGGCGGCTGGAACCGCGATTTTACCGCGCAGGACGCCGCGCTTTATCCCACCACGCTCGACGCGCAACAGCAGGGGCGGGTGGTTTACATCAAAGACAGCGACGCCGTCACGCTGACGCATCTCATTCTGCAACATGGCTCGTCGCTGGGACAGGGCGGCGGGCCATCAAAAAGCCCTTTCAGCGGCTATCACGACGCCGGCGCGGGGCTGTTTGTGGATAACACCAACGTCAACGGGCGGGTCACATTACAGCACTGCACAGTGCGCGAAAACGGGACGGATGCCCGCTCCTATGGCGGCGGCGCGTATATCCTCAAAACTTATGATGGCGTGCTGGTGGAGAATACTCTGTTCGAGGACAACGGCTATTACGCCTCCAGCAGTTCTTATGACGGCTATAACATTGGCGGCGGGCTGTGCGTGAACGCTTCCGATAGTGTGACGCTGCGCGATAGCCGCTTTATCCAAAACGCTTCGGGCTATGGCGGCGGGCTGTACTTTACAGCGAGCAGTTACGACGGCTGGGGTACAGTGTTGGAGAATCTGGTCTTTGACGGCAACCGCGCTTACGCCGACGGTGGCGGTTTGTACGTCAACAGCGGCTCGACGACCGGCGACGCGACGGTGCGCAACCTCGTCGTGGTCAACAACCAGGCCGGCGCGGGCGGCACGCCGGGCTTTTACTATTCGCCCAACATTACCGTCAACGCCTTCGACCATTTGACCATCGCCAACAACACCGGCGGCAACGGCAACGGGCTGCGGTTTATGAGCGCGCCTTGGAATGGCGTGCAGTTCACGGCGCGCAATCTGATCGTGGTCAGCCAGACGTTGGGCGTGTACGCCGGGTATGGGATTACCGTGGCGCTGAACGGCGTGCTGTGGCACGGCAACACCGCCAACACTGGCGACTATGCCGGTTATCCCTGCGAGGTTATCTCGCAGAACGTCCGCAGCGGGGCTCCACTCTTTGCCGCCGACGGCTATCACCTCACGGGGCCGTCGCCCGCGCTGGATGCGGGCGTGGCGGCCGGCGTGCCGGACGATTTCGAGGACGACGCGCGGCCCGTCGGCGACCCGCTCGACCCGCCCGACCTGGGCGCGGACGAGTTCACGGGGCTGACGGTGCGGCGGCCCATCTCCACCACAATGACCTTTGGTGCAGCGCGGGCGAAAATCGTGTTCGACAGCCTCCCAGCGGGGTTGGAAACCATCACGGTCACGGCTGCGCCGGGGCGCTTCCCCACGAACCGGCCGGCCGACGCGGTCATCAGCCGCACGGTCTGGATCACGCCCGCGGCGAGTGTGGCGTTCACCGCCAGCCTCGCGCTGGGCTACGCGGAAAACGAACTCCACGGTCTGGCGGAAGCCGCTCTGACGCGCCTGTATCGTTGGGACGGGGGCGCGTGGCAGGCGCACACCGGCGCGGTGGATGCGGCAAATAATGGGGTCACGGCGGCAGAAATTCACGCTTTTAGTCCCTGGGCGATTGGGACGGAAAATCAACCCACGTCCGTCGCGCTGCGCGAGTTGGGCGCGCGGGGGATAGCGGCCGGAGCATGGTGGTTATTCCTGGGGTTGAGCATGTTAATTGTAGTCGTATTGCGATATTTCAAATCTTATCGTCATATCAGAAAGGAGATTGAACGATGAACAGGCTTATGCGGTTTTGGCTGTTAGCGGCATTGTTGCTGGCGTTCTTCACCCCCCAACCCACGCAGGCCAACGCCGGCGAGTACGACTTCGACGTCTCGTCGGGGACTTATGACGACATCAGCGACGACCCCGGCTACACCGACAGCACGGCCACCGGGGACTTTACCCCCCAGGACATCACCCTGCCCTTCACCTTCAAGTACGACACCGTGGACTACACCACCGGTCACATCTGCGCGAATGGCTGGCTGGAGATGGGGCAAAGTTATACCGACTGTTTCTGGGGCAACAATCTGGCCAGCACCACCGTGAAGCCCATCCTCGCGCCCTTGTGGGATGATCTGTCTGATGACGCCAGCAGCAAAATCGGCTACATCACCCTGGGCAGCGCGCCGGACCGCGTGTTCGTGGTGCAGTGGAAGGACGTGATATGGACGTCCGGTCGGCGTCAGAACTTCCAGGTGCGGTTGCACGAGACGACCAACGTCATCGAGTTCGTCTACGGAACAATGACCAATCCCGACTACCAGAGCGCGTCCGCTTCGATCGGCATCAACGACGCCACGGGCGGCAGCGGTCACTTCCTCAGCGTGACGCCCGCGGCCGGGACTGCCGATATCGTCAGCAGCACGACGGCCAACAATGACATCAAATCGGCGGCATACCTGCCCGGCGGCAAGACCTACACTTTCACCCCGCCGCTTCCCGCGCCGCCGGGGTGCGCGATCAACCCTGTTCCGGCCAACGGCACGACCGATGTGCCGCTGGCCGCCAAACTGAACTGGAGCGCCGGGACCGGTGCGCCGACCGGCTACAAGCTCTTCTTCGGGACGGATAACCCGCCCACAAATATCGTCAACGGGACCGACCTGGGCACCCTCACCACGTACACCCCCACCGCTGCCCTGACTGCAACGACAGTTTACTCCTGGCAGGTTGTCCCCTACAACGCCCACGGCGACGCGACGGGCTGCCCCGTCTGGAGCTTCACCAGCGAGCCAACGCCGCTCGCCGCCTTCCCCTACGAGGAGAGCTTTGAGAGCGGCGCGGGCGGCTGGACGAGCGGCGGCACGGGCAGCACCTGGGAGTTGGGCGCGCCGGCCGATGACGTCATTGACAGCGCCGCCCACGGCAGCCGGGCCTGGACGACCGGCCTGACCGCCGATTACGCCTTGAACGAGCAGTCTTACGTGCGCAGCCCCGGCTTCGATTTCTCCGGGCTGACTTCCCCCGCCGTGCTGCTGGACGTGTGGTGGGAGAGTGAATACTCCTCGGATGGGGCGGCGCTGCAATATTCGACCGACGGCGGCGTGACCTGGACCACCGTGGGCCAATACACCGACCCGCAGAACTGGTACAGATCGAACTCCGTGATCGCGCTGGACTGGGCCGGTAATTCGCACGGGTGGACCGGCAACAATGACTATGGCAGCAAGGGCTGGCGCACCGCCGGGCACAGCCTGGCCGCGCTGGCCGGGCAGCGCAGCGTGCGCCTGCGCGTGGTCTTCGGCGCGGATTACCTGGGGACAGACGACGGCTTTGCCTTCGACCACGTGCGCATCTTCGACAACACCACCCCGCCGCCCTGCACGGCCGGCCTCGGCCCGGCCGACGGCGCGACCGACGTGCTGCTGAACGCCGCTTTGAAGTGGGACGGCAACAGCAGCAGCCTGGTGACCGGCTATTACATCAACTTTGGCACGGACGATCCGCCGATGAACCTCAGAGATCATATCAACCTGGGCTCCGTCACGACCTACGACTGGCCGGGCAACATGGATGCGATGACGACCTACCGCTGGCAGATCATCCCCTATAACAGCGTCGGCGAGGCGACGGGCTGCCCCGTGTTTTCGTTTACCACCGGCAGCTCGGTGACGTTGCTCGATGAAAGCTTCGACGGCGCCACATATCCCAGCAATTGGAACACCCTGCCGGGCGGCGCATGTAGCTGGTACCGGACCACAGCCGGCCTCACCCCGCCGCAGACGCCCCATTCCCCGCGCTATGAGCACCGCTTCAACTCCTACGAGTGCGAGGCAGAGGCATACCGGCAACTGATGGCGCCCGCCGTCAACTTCAGCGCGGCCGGCGACTACACCCTCTTCTTCTGGATGTATCACGACGCCGACTACCCGGCGGCCCCCGACCGGATGCAGATCCAGGTCACGCTGGACAACGGCGCGACTGTCGCCGATGTCGGCGCGCCCATCCCCCGCTATGCCGCCACAACCGGCTGGACGCAGCACGAGGTGGATCTCTCGGCCTACGCCGGTCAATCTTCCGCGCGGGTGATCTTCAACGGGATTTCGGGCTACGGCAACGATATGTTCATGGATGATGTGCGGATCGTCCATTCCACTGTGGTCGCCGCACCGAACTGCGCCGTTTTGGTCGGGCCGGCCAACGGCGCGACGGATGTGCTGGTCAACGCCAATCTCGACTGGGGCGCCGGCGGCGGCGCGCCGGCCGGTTACCGCATCGCGCTGGGGACCGATAACCCGCCCACCAACATCGTCGCCAATACTGACCTGGGCAAAGTGACCTTCTACGATCCCGCCACCCACCTGGCGGGCGACACCCTGCACTACTGGCAGATCACGCCCTACAACAGCTATGGCGACGCGGTTAGCTGCCCGGTGTGGTCGTTCACCACCGGCGCGACGCCGCACAACGCCTATCCCTACGTCGAGGGCTTCGAGGGCGGGGCGGCCGGCTGGACGAGCGGCGGCGTCAACAATTCGTGGGAATCGGGGACGCCGGCCGGCGCTGTCATTCAGGGCGCAGCGGCCGGCAGTCACGCCTGGGCGACTGACCTGGATGGCGCTTACAACAACGATGAGCAATCCTACGTGCAGAGCCCGGCCTTCGACTTTTCTGGGCTGACCCATCCCTACGTCAAATTCGACCTGTGGTGGGACTCTGAGAGCAGCGCCGACGGCGTGCAGTTGCAGATCAGCCGCGACGGCGGCCAGACCTGGGCGACGGTGGGGTACGACGGCGCCGGCTTGAACTGGTACAACGCCACGGTGGCTGGGCTGCCGGGATGGACGAACGACGGTTGGAGCGGCGCAGCGGCAGAGGATCTCATTTCCGGCCTCCACCAGGCCGGGCGCGGCTGGCGCACCGCCCTGTACAGCCTGGAACCTTACGCCGGCGCAGGGCACGTGCTGCTACGCTTTTTCTTCGGCGCGGACGACGAGTACACCTACGATGGCTTCGCCTTCGACGCCTTCGAGATTCGTGCCGGCTGCGCCTGGACGGGCGCGGTGGACGACGACTGGCACACCGCCGGCAACTGGGACTGCGGCCACGTCCCCGGCGCAGCCGAAATCGCCACCATCCCGGCGGACACGCCTGCCGATCCCGTCATCCGCGCCGCCGCCGCGGCCTGGGCTGTGGGCCTGGACGCGGTCTGGGTGGGCGGGCGCACGCTCACCCTCGATGGCGGCAGCCTGACGGTGGGCGACACCCTGATCAATCATAGCGTGTTGAGCCAAACGCAGCCCGTAAACGGCGCGCCGGTCGCTTTCTTTGCCACCGGCGGCTACGGCGGCTTGACGCTCGACCCCGGCGCGCAAGACCTGGGCGCGACGACCGTGCAGATTCGCGGCAATCAGGATTGCACCACCGTTCCCGGCGAAGCCCTGCGCCGCTGTTTCGATGTCACGCCCGGCGACTCGCCCACCGGCGGCGTGACCGTCACCTTCGCCTTCGCCGCCTACGAAATTCCCGCCGGGCAAAGCTGCGCCACAATGGAAGTTTACCACTGGGACGGCGCGTGGAGCGATGCCCTCACGGTGGCCGGGCGCAATTGCGCTGCCGAACCCTACACGCTCACGGTCACGGGCGTGACCAGCTTCTCCCCCTTCGCGCTCCGCAGCGGCGGCCGCCCCACCGTCGTCGGGCTGCGCGGCCTTGACGCGCGGGGGCTGGCGGTCGGCGCCGGTGGGTTGTTTTTGGTCTTGAGCCTGGGGGGTATGGTCGTGTGGCGGCACTTCAAATTCTGGTTCTTTAGGACTTTGCGGGGTTAGAATGGCGGAGTCCCCAACTTGTTGGGGTGTCTGCGCGTCAAACCCGAACAAGTTCGGGATTCCGACACGCCATCCCGGGAAATCCCAAAGAGCCCAAATTCTATAGTGATACTGAAAAGGAGATTGAACGATGAACAAAATACTACGATTTTGGCTGTTGGCGACGTTGGTGTTGACGTTTTTCACCCCTGCACCGGCGCAGGCCGCCGCAGCGGATTATGACTTCAGCGTGTCGCTGAGGACATACGACGACATCAGCGATGAAACAACTTACACCGTCAGCACAGCGGCGGGCGACGACGGCGCGGAGAACCTCGCGCTGCCCTTCACCTTCACCTACGACGGCGTGCCTTACACCACCGGGCGCATCAGCGTCAACGGCTGGCTGGAGATGGGGCAGGTCTATGCAGACACCGGCCACATCAACGATTTAGCCAGCACAACGGGTAAGCCATTTCTGGCGCCCCTGTGGGATGATTTGCTCGACGACGCCAGCAGCGAAATTGGTTACGCCATTCTGGACAGCGCGCCGAATCGGGTGTTTGTAGTGCAGTGGGCCAATGTATTGTGGCGTTTGACTTCAGGTACGCCCCAAAACTTCCAGGTGCGGCTGTACGAAACGACCAATGTAATCGAGTTTGTTTATGGGACCATGAACGCGCCGGACAATAATCCTTCGGCCTCCATCGGCATCAACGACGCCACCGGCGGCAGCGGGCATTTCCTCAGCGTGACGCCCGCCGCCGGAACCGCCGACGCGGTCAGCAGCACGACGGCGGACAACGCCATCGCCTCGGCGACCGATTTGCTCAACGGCAAAACCTATACCTTCACGCCGCCTGACCCCACCGCGCCGCCGTCCTGCGCCGTCAACGTCAGCCCGGCGGATGGCGCGACGGATATCGTGCTCAACGCCGCGCTGAACTGGCGCTCCGGCGGCGGGCAGGTGACCGGTTACAAACTCTACTTCGGGACGAATAACCCGCCCACCAACATTGAAAATGGGATGGATTTGGGCAACGTGACCACCTACGACCCGGTCGGCAATCTGGCGGTTCGCACAACCTACTACTGGCAGGCCGTCCCGTACAACGCCAACGGCGACGCGACCGGCTGCCCCGTCTGGTCGTTCACCACCGGCGCTATCATTGCCACTGACCTGCTCAACGAGAGTTTTACCGGCGCGACGTTCCCGCCGACCGGCTGGACGGTCTCTACTGGCGGAACGTGCGCCTGGAGCCGGGTGACGGCCGGAACCACCCCCGCGCAAGCGCCCTATTCTCTGCCGGCCGAGGCGAAATTCAACTCGTATGACTGTAACATTGGCAATTTCAAACAACTGATTTCCCCGGCGCTGGATTTCAGCATGGCGGGGGAATACCGCCTGAGCTTCTGGATGTATCACGATACGCTATACGCGAATACCTTTCCCGACCGCCTGCAAGTGCAGGTCAGCCTGGATGGCGGCAGCACCTTTGAGGATGTTGGCGCTGAGCTCTCGCGCTTCACAGGGCTGAATGGCTGGGCGCAGCACACGGTTGACCTTTCGGACTACGCTGGGCAATCCGCAGTGAACGTGGTGATTAAGGGCATTTCCGGTTATGGGAGCAACATGTTCGTGGACGATGTGCAGGTCGCGCAGACGGTGGCTATGGCTCGCCCGAACTGTGCTATCTCCCCCGCGCCCGCGAACGGGGCCGGCGGCGCGCTGCTCGTCGCCGATCTGAATTGGGCCAACGGCGGGGGCGTCCCGACGGGCTACAAAATCTCCTTCGGCACAGACAATCCGCCCACCAACCTGGCGCAGAATGTTGACCTGGGCAAAGTGACTTACACTCAAACGGCGTTGTTGGACGCCAATACACTCCACTACTGGCAAATCGTCCCCTACAACAGCTTTGGCGACGCCGAAGCCTGCCCGGTGTGGTCGTTTACCACCGGGGCCGCGCCGCTGAGCGCCTTTCCCTACGTCGAGGGCTTCGAGGGCGGCGCGGGCGGCTGGACGAGCGGCGGCGGCAATAGTTCCTGGGAACTGGGGACGCCCAACGGCGCGGTTATCCAGGGCGCTTCCACCGGCAGCAACGCCTGGACCACGGGCCTGACCACGGCTTACAATCTCGACGAGCAGTCCTACGTCCAAAGCCCGGCCTTCGACTTCTCCGCTCTGGCGCACCCGTATCTCAAATTCGACCTGTGGTGGGACGCCGAGGAAGATCAGGATGGCGCCAACCTGCAAGTCAGCCTGGATGGTGAAAATTGGGACGTCATCGGCGAATGTTGCACCGGGGAGGCCAACTGGTACGGGTTTTATCCGGCGGGGTTAGATAGCGCAGAGGGCTGGAGCGGCGACACGACCACGGATGACACCAACGACACGTATTATGCCAGTCGCGGGTGGCGGACGGCGATTCTCGATATGAGCGATCTGGCGGGCGAGCCGTATGTGCTGCTGCGGTTCTACTTTGGCGAGGATGGCGCCACGGTGCGCGGCGACGGTTTTGCCTTCGACAACTTCGAGGTTCGCCCGGGCTGCGCGTGGAGCGACACGGCAACCAGCGCGGATTGGCACACCGTCGGCAACTGGGACTGCGGCCACGCCCCCGGCGTGGAGGAAATCGCTATGATTCCGTGGTTTTGGGCTGATCCTATACCGCCGTATCCGGTGATCTCTACCGATACCGCCGTGTCAGCCGTTCGCGCGAATGGGCCGTTCACCCTGACCGGCGGCAACCTGACCGCGCGCTACATCTACGAATATGATGTGGTCAACATTGCCGAGGGCCACGAAGTGACTCTCATCGGCAGCGGCAACGCCTGGGAAGTCACCTGGGAAACGCAGGCCGCATGGGGCAATCCCGCCAATGGCCGGGTGCGCTTCAGCGGGCCGGGGGTGCAGCGCATCGTCCACGACTACGAAACCGACTACTTCCCGCCGACCGCTTATGCTCAGTTCTACGATGTGCAGGTGGACAACGGAAGCTATCTCGATGTGAAAAGCAACTTGTTGGTCGCGCGCAACCTGACCGTGCAATCCGGCGGCACAGTGGATATGGGAACGTTCGCGTTAGGGGTCAACGGTGCGCTGACCAACAACAGCACGCTGCGCCAGCAAAAGACCATCGGCACGGCCTGCGCCACGACCGTCTTTCTATCCACCGGAGGCTATGGCGGATTGGAACTCTACAATTGCGCCGGACACAATCCCGGCCTGACCACCGTGCAGATTCGCGGCGGGCAGGACTGCACCACGGTCTCCGGCGAGACACTCAAACGCTGCTTCAATATCACGCCCCAAACGCCCGTCGGCGCCCCTGGCGTGACGTTCACCTTTTACTTCACCACCACCGACATCCCTGCCGGGCACACGTGCGAGACGGTGGAACTGTATCATCACGACGGCATCACCTGGACGGCGCCCCTCACCCGCGACGTGGCCTACGGGACGGCGGGCCGCATTTGCTCCGGCGCCCTGTACTCCATCCGCGTCACCGGCGTCACGGATTTCTCGCCCTTCGTGTTGAGCGGCAGCGGCGCGGCGCCGACTGCCGTAAGTTTGCAGCGGCTCCGTGCTGCGCCCGGCCTGGCGGCCGGGTTCGGCCTCGTGTTGGGCGCGCTGGCGGTCTATGGGACAAGCCGGCTCCGCAAAACGGCGCTACGGAAACGTAGAAAACATTCGTCAGTGGCGCTAGACTTCGAAAACTGGAATTAATCAAGATACAAGCAAAGGAGATGACGATGAAAACTTACCGAAAATGGTTACTGGCTTTGATTGCGGGAGCGATGGTGCTGAGCATGGCGTTGTTGACCTGGCACTTGACCCAGGCGGCGATGTTGCACGTCAGCAGCCTGGCCGACACGACGGCCAACGACGGCTACTGCACGTTGCGCGAGGCGCTCATTAACACTAACGATGACGCGGCTACCTGGCCCGACTGCGCCGCCGGCAATGGCGCGGATACCATCTATCTCACCAATCTGAGCGGCCAGATTATACTGCTCTCCGATTTGCCGCCCGTCAC
>Ga0116144_10003302_pt1 | contig 16275 bp, 13 predicted proteins | sample AD_UKC035_MetaG_FD_89746 | JGI IMG/M metagenome (GOLD analysis project Ga0116144, IMG submission 89746) | Active sludge microbial communities of municipal wastewater-treating anaerobic digesters from USA - AD_UKC035_MetaG | ecosystem: Engineered > Bioreactor > Anaerobic > Digestate | place: USA...
CCCTGCAGCCGCGCAGTCACTTTTCGATCAACACCAGCGAGCAAGCCCCCGATCAACGGCGCAAGCAGGATGAATGCCAGCATCTTTTGCAGGAGCTCAAAAGATTGATACACCATGCAGAAACCATTCATACTGTGATCACTCCAAACATAATGAGCAGAAAGGTTATGGAAATGACAACACCAGCGGCAAACAGCACCTCTTCATTAAAGTATCTTTGCAGATAATAATTCTTCATTTGGACCGGTTGGCGTGAATTCATGGCTCCCTCGAAGCTTACCCGATCGATGTTGCCGCCTCCCAGATAGGTTCCCACCCGCTTAACTTTCCGGTCGCGGAAGCCATAGTAAAACAGCCCCAGCGGCATAATCACCCACAATCCAATCATGGCAACGAGAATGATGCACATATTGAAGGGATCGATCGTGGGTACTCCTCCGAAGATTCTTTCAACATAAGGATCGATGACATGATATGCGAGAAAAGGAAACGCCAGAATCACTGCTACGGTTGCAAATGCCAGAATCACCAATACCACCTGTTCCCAGGGACTGACCTGGTGCTCGACGCTGCCTATGTCTGCCCCGGAGGTGCTGGAGACGATTTTTCCCATCCATTTGGTCCAGAAGAAAACGGTAGCAGCACCGCCATAGGCAATCACAACCGCCATTCCCGGGTTGGTAGCTACAAACGCTTTAAGAGTAGCCACCTTGGCGATGACCATGCCAAAGGGGGCGACGACCATACCCGCCATGCCAATCATCATCGAGGTTGCGAGTCGTGGCATGCGTACTACCAGATAGTCCATATCTTCGATGTCCCTGCTTCCCAGTTTCGATTCTACGATTCCGACGCATAGAAAGAGAAGCGACTTGGCGACAGCATGAAAGATAATGAGCAGCAGGGCCGACCACAAAGCAGCCCGGCTGTTTACTCCGGCGCAGGCGACGATCAATCCGAGATTGGAAATGGTGGAGTAGGCAAGCACCTTTTTGGCGTTGCTCTGGGAAATAGCGATCAGCGCAGTTACAAGAAAGCTCACTCCGCCCACCAGGGTGATCATTTGCGCTGGTACGGTGTTTTCCAGGAGTGGAGCAACGCGCAGGATAACATAGACCCCGGCTTTCACCATGGTGCTCGAATGGAGCAGGGCTGATACCGGTGTGGGAGCAACCATGGCTGCGGTGAGCCATGATGAAAAAGGAAACTGAGCTGATTTGACCAACCCTGCAAAAGCAATGCACACTGCGGGGATGAGCACCACGCCTTCACCGAGCCAGAGAATTCGATCAAGTTCCATGGTGCCAGTGGAGTAGTACAGGTATATCAGACCAAAGGCGAATACCACACCACCAAAAAGGTTCATTTCGAGAGCCCGAAAAGCGCTTTGACGCGAGAGATCATCGTTCTGATAGCCGATCAGCATGAATGAGCAGAAGGTGGTAATCTCCCAGAAAAAAAAGAGCCAGAGGAGATTATTGGAGAAAACGATGCCGAACATCGCGGAAAGAAAGAGGTACATGAAAAAGAAGAAGAATCGGGGACGGTTCTTTACTTCAGGATGGTGCTGATGGTACTCCCGGATATAGCCGATGGCATAGAGGCAGATGGCGCTGCCGATGCAGCCGATAATCAGGGCCATTACGATGGAAAATTTGTCAACAAAGAGGCTGTGTTCAATGCGCAGGGAACTGCTGTTCAGGAATTCAAAGCCGATTATGGCTGCCGACTGAACAGCTATGAGCAGTGCGGCAAGGTGTTTTTTGAAGGTGAATGACACATACAGAATATAGACGGCAACCGCGATTTCGATGATGAGCATCGCATCGTCTATAAGGTGGTTTTCGAGTCTATAATAGGCAGGTGCGGCACTGAGGGTGGTGAAAAGAAGATACAGCGGCACTGAGGCCAGGACCATGTTTGCTCCCAGGCCGACAATCCTGGCAAAAGGGCTGCGCGGCAACAGCAATGCCAGGAGTGCGATAACCAAGGGGAATACGATCAGAAAGACCAATGCATTCACAGAACGATTTTCACCTCTGTCAGGTGGTGTCTGGTATCGTCCCGATTATGAATTTCCCTGGTCATGCTACTAGTTTAATTGAAGATATTTATATATCAATTATGAACCGACTGCTTCTAATTAGCAAGGGTGTTTTTTTTACAGCAGTACCGTGGCTCTCGATCTATCCTCCTCCGACCACCGGAAAAATTGCCAGAGTATCACCCTCCGACAGCACCTGGTCCAGTTCGACGTGTCGGGAGTTGACGAGAATGATTCCTGCATCGTTTTCATTAATGTTGAGATCCTGGAGGATACGGTGGACGGTCGTGCCTTCAGGGCACGCCCATTCTCGTTCGGTGAATCGGCCATCTCGCAAAGAAGCAAAGAGTTTTACTTTCATAGATTTCCTCGTAAAGAGTAAGGAGATCCTTCCCTGGTGCTCACCCACGATTTCGCGCTGGGACGCAGAGATCGCAGGGAAGAAAATGCAGATATTCTTTTCTCCGCGTTCTCAGCCCTTCGGCGGGACTCAGGGCAGGCTCCCCTGCGCGAGAGCAAGTTTCATACGAGAAGTGAAAAGTTCTGAATAATCGGCGCTCGGCACGCATCATCTCAGAACACCTTACGCTTTACTCTTCACTCTTTACTGTTTCACACATCAGCTCTCAATCCCTTTCCGCGCTGCTACTCCTTGGTCGTAGTAGTGTTTGATATCCTTCATTTCCGTTACCAGGCTGGCAGCTTCTATCAATGCCGGGTCAGCATAACGGCCGGTGAGAACAAGTTCCACGAAGGAAGGCTTCTCTTTGATCAGGCTGAGGACGTCTTCTAGCGGTATGAGGCCGAAATGGACAGCAACCGCTATTTCGTCGAGGATGACCACATCGTATTCTTCGGAAATCAGAGCTCTGCGTGCCTCAATCAGTCCTTCGGCGGCCAGAGCCATGTCCCGGTCAGTTGGTTTGTCTTTGATAAGCTGGCCGGTTCCGAAATGCATGATTGTCACCAGATCACTCAGCCGCTCAAACGCCTTGCGCTCAGCCGATGCCTGACCTTTGAGAAACTGAACAATGAAGACCTTCATGCCCGCTCCGGCGGCTCGCAGCGCCAAGCCCATTGCCGCAGTGGTCTTACCCTTGCCATTGCCGGTATAGAGATGGATGTATCCGCGCTTCTGCTTCACTAATGTCTCCTCAGTCAAGGGTAAATGCTCTTTCGTATTTCAGCACCTCGCTCACTTTTTTTCTAAAGGAAGGCTGGGGTGGATTTTACAGCAAGCACAAAATTCCCGGGTTTCGCTTCGCTCTACCCAGGCTACAGAGCTGATACATGCTTCCACGGTGCTGCTGGCTTCCAAACAGCATGGAAGCAGTATGGCTCATCACATGAGGATGCTTTTCTCTGATCGGCATCTCCCGATCAGAGAAAAAGATACCCTCTCTCCGTGCACTCTGTGTCTCTCGCGAAGCGAGTGGTTTCCTCTTTTCCCTCAGCGCTGGTTCAGAACCGCACCAAGGCAAAATGACATAAGACCGAAAGCCAACAGCACCGGCGACAGATCAAACCAAGCCAGCTCGGTCCTCTTCGTATACTCGACCGCTTGGGCATGCTGCAGGAATGACGTTACGACCTGCTCTCCGCACGAGCCCTCACTGGGACGGAAATACCCCCCCCGGCCGGCTGCGGCGATGGCTTTGAGAGCATCCTGCTCCAGGCGGGTCTTCAGAGGCGTTTTATCCTGATCGCGATAATAGTCGATCACAGCATTTCCATCAGGACTGCGGATGGGGATAAGCACGTTGCTGCCCCTGCCGGTGCCCAGTGTATAGAGAATGACGCCTTTTGAGGCCGCTTGACCGGCGGCTTCCACGGGCGCCGCCGGGTCGTCTCCGATATCCTCTCCGTCAGAAATGAGAATAAGCACCTTAACATGAGACGCTGGTGTGCCTTCCAGCATTGATGTTCCAGTCATAATTGCCTGGCTCAGATCACTGCCAGGAATGGTGATAGCCAGGTCATTGATGTGTTTCAGCAGGTACTGGCAGTACCCGTAATCGCTGGTCAGTGGAACAATCTCAACACCGCGGCTGGCAAAAATAAAAACACCTACGCGTTCACCTCTGAGTTCCGAGATGATCTCGAGTGCGCAGGAACGGGCGCGGTTCAGCCGGTTCGGGATGGTGAAGATGGCCTGGTTATCCTGAGGCAGCACCTCATCCTCGGCAAGCATGGACTTGGAGACATCGATGCCGATCGCAATGTCGATACCGCTCCGATTGAAGACAGTTCTGGTGTATTGCACTTTCGGCTCTGCAAGAGAAACAATGCTCAGCAACAGCGCTATGCCTAACGATCCAATGGCCCCAAGAGCAGAAGATGTCTTTTTCTCTATTCCGGCAAATCGATACAGCCAGGCGCTCGAAGAGCGATACGAGGCTACAGCCGCATAGACAAAAACGGGGACGATGAGTAGGAACCAGAGATACTGAGGATTACTTACGGACATTGGATTCCGTTGCTTTTTATCTATTCACAAAAGGCAAGCACGAAGCCGCCTGCTCTTACTTCTGAATACGGGTTTCAATCGGTTCCCCAGGAGCGTAACCTCCAATCTCCGGGATCAGGGTTTCCAGGTTTTCCTTGAGCGCCTGGTTCCTTTCAGGATCAGTTCTGGCCGCCTCAATCCGCTTGACGTACTCCTGTCCGATCAGCATTTCCAGGTTCCAGCGTGGTATATTCTTTTCGAAAGCGGGGTTTTCCGTTTTTTCGACCGCCTCAATTGCCGCCTTAAAATCCGAAACTGCTTCCCGGACTACCCCCTGTGCCTTGTCGACGTTTGCAATATCTTCAAGCATCAGGAAAGCGGTAAGCAGCTTGACGGCTCCTTCGATGTTCTTTGCCCGCCAGAGGATCTCTGCCGGGAGCGAATCGGAATCCGTAAGAATTGAGCTGCTGCGATCACTCATCGCTTCCAGGTGCTTCCTCAGCTGATCGGTGTATCGAGGAACTTCGTTCTGCAGGTTGCGCATCCTGGCAAGCTGAATCTGCCTGAGGATAGCAAGAGCCTGAGGCCACTGTCGCTGCAGTATTCGTATCTGTATCTCCGGGCGGGTAGATTTGAGATTCTCATACGCTGCTATGGCTGCATCGTTGCTCGTGATTGCATCAGCTGCCTGCAGCGCCTGCTGAAGCTGCCGCATCTGCAGTTCTTCGTTCTTTTCGGCCTGATACCGGAGCAAAAAGAATATGCCTGCAAGCAGTCCGGCGAGGCCGATGCCTACCGCAAGGACCATATGGTGCTTTTTTTTCATGGTTACCCTAAATCTTTCTGAAGTATGGAATTACCTGCACAAGACAGTATGCTGCCATAATACTCAGCGCGCCTGCAGCAAAAATCCACCGGGTATCTTTTTTTCTTCTTTCCATCTTCACCAGAAGCCTATTTTGCTCCAAACGATTGATGGTATCGTAGACTTCCTCGATTTTCTGCTGATTGAACGTATGCGGCATGTAGAAGATATCTCCGGCGGTAGAGCTTCCTTCTGGTCCTTCCAAAGCCATCCGGACTTCCGGATTGACATCCCCTCCAACCACAATCAGGTAAAGTCTTACGCCCAGCTGCTTGACCAGTCCCACGACATTGGCAAAATTGAGAAGCCCTCGCCGAGCATCCTCTTCTCCAGAGTTCGCCTCGATGCGGCCGTCAGTGAAGAGCACTATGGCCATTCCCTGGCCGAAATTGATGTTTCGCAGCGTGTCAGGGACCGGAACACGAGAGATTGTCTTTCCGGTAAGAGCATAGCGCAGGTCGCTGATTTCTTCATACGTGGGCTGATGTTCTTCCGGCAGCAGTACAAAGAATACGCTCAGTGCCAGCCAGACGGCGTAGGATGCATTGGTAGCCCCGCCAACGGCAAGCTCCCGAAAAATGAAGGTGTCAGCTCGACGGCTCAGGAGATTGAGCTTGGCATTGAGAATTTCTTTGTCAAAGGCCGGAGGTGCAATCAGCTTGGCATAGCTTGAAAAAGCCACGATCCCAATCAGGTCGCTGGTACGCCGCTGCTCGATAAATGCCCGGGCGCCTTCGATCGCTACGTCTCCCAGGGTCATTCCCTCTTCTTCGCCGCTGGCACGCTGCATCGAGCCGGAAAGGTCCTGCACGAGCATGATCCACTTGGATTCGAGATAGCTCCGCTGCCAGTAGCTTGCATACTGAATGTTGGCAATCGAGAAGACCAGGAGCAAAATGGTCACACCGACCATGATATCACTGCCATACCGCTTTATCCGTCCCGGTTGGAGTCTTTTGCCAATCAGTGCCACGCGGGCAAAGCCGGTTCTGCTGATATACTTCCTGCGGCTGTAGATCACCACCGGGATAAGCACGAGAAGAAGAAGTGTCCAAGGGTATTGAATAGTCATGGCGTATCTGGTATCTCTCCGGTGCCGGGACGCTGCGTCACCTGAAGCAGGTGTGCGACCGAGCGCCTGACGCCTTCACTATCAGGGTAATACTCCAGCTCCCGGGCAACTGCATCGTCAACAGCCGCCAGTATTGCAGCGAGGGGGCCTGCAGCGTTCCCGGGAATACGGGCGCCAAGGGAATCGACCAGCCGGTTGCCGCTTCCACCAAGGTGCTCGGTCGGGATGCCATACTTGATGCCAATGTACTGCCGAACCAGGGCACCGATTTCACCGAGGTGCTTCCAGTGAGGAGCGGGGGGTATATCCTCAAGCATAAGCCTCAGCTTTTCCGCCAGGACTTCATCGCGGCTCCGCTCCGCCACCATTTCTTTCCCGGCCTGCTGGCGGAACCAAAGCACAAATAAGAAGGTTATGCCAAGCACAAAGGCTGCAAACCCAGCAATCGTTAGAACAAGAGAGCGCTTTTGGAGCTTCTCGATAGAATCAAACCGGTAGCTTAATGGTACGGGGTCGGTTGGCATCAACAGGCGGTTCTCTTCCAGCGCTGCCGGGACAAGTGAGGAGACCTTGAAGGGTACCGGCTCGGTAGCCACAGCGCGGACGGTTTCTCCTGAACAATCCGGGCAGCTGTAGTTGATGGTGATTGATGGAAGCATAAACTCGCCAACGGCGTAAGAAGCGATGCGGCCGGTGATGGTCACCGGGCTTTGCATCACTGCCTTGGCCGGATCATACGGATCAAACGAACTTTCAAACAGCTCTCTCTGAAGATTCCCAGGCCGTAAATTGATTGTGCTGAGGGAGCTCGGCTCGATGCTCACGCGTTCGGAAAAAGTGATCGACAAGGTAACGGGAATGGTGTCGCCTACGTGAGCGCCGTTCATTCCGACCGCAACAACTGCCCGGATTGTCGGCTTGAGTTCCATCAGATACGGAGTCGTCTCTTGTACGGTGATATCCTGGCTGAGCAGATGAAGCGCGGTAAAAAATGGTGATCTCATCACATCGACTCGATAAACACTATTCTCCTGGTCAAAAAAAGCGCCTGCCTGCGTGAGAACGCTTTCCTTGCGTGCCTCCTCGACTCCGGTCTTCCAGGTAAGACTGAAGGCGTTGAAAAAAGCATAGATCCGGTCTTCGAGGAAGAGCGTGGGATGAGTATAGGAGATGGCTTCATCCTGGTTAAGGATGTCCATGACGTGCTTCAACTCCGGCTGTGTTATCCCTTCTTGAACCCTGAAGAAGCAGGCATCCTCGGCAAGGTTCGGATCGTAGAAATAGTCGACGAATCCGAGGTTCGAGTTCAACAGCTCCCGAGCTTTGTTCTTGATGAATCCTTCGTATGTTCCCTGCGCCTCGCCAGTGTAAAGGTTTACGTCCATGAAGCGGATATCGAAAACAGCCGTAAGCCAGGTCAGGTTTACTTCCGGGATAATCGTTTGTCCGCCTCGGGTGAACCAGATATCGTCAAAGCGAAATTCAGCAGGAAGAGTGTCTTCGGTTGTATACTGTCCGAACCGGGTAACACCATACGCAGGCAGCGTCCATGCAGTAATAAAAAGCAGCAGGAGGAGCAGGGGGCTTATGTACATGCATTGATAAAATGGTCGCATAGTCGGTTTCCTTTGGTCAGGGAAACATCCAGGGTTCCAGGTTCAAAGTTCACGGTTGAGTTTTTATATAAGTCCTGTATGCCTTATATGACCTATACTTCCCTCTCACATCAACCTTGACCTTTGAACCCGCAACCTTTCTAGTACGTTGACGGTGGTCGTTTCATAAAGTCGTTAATCACCTTGCCAAAATCATCAGCTGGCGTAACCTGTACCATGCTGATACCAGCATGATACAGGCGCTGCTTAACGAATTCCCTTGCCCGGGCCATTTGTTCATTGTACTGGCGCCATTTACTAAGATCGAGCAGAACGGTTTCTCCGGTTTCAAAATCATAGAGCGGTATGATTCCTTTGGAATGGGATGAAAGACCTGTTTCTGCTTCCTCGAGTACCTGTATTGCCTTCACTTCATGCCTGTTAGTTCCGTGTACCATAGAGTGAAAGCTATAGGTGAATTTCAAAGGGTAGAGAAAATCAGAAAGGATAAACGTCAGGCTCTCCGGCACTTCATTGACCAGTTCCGTCAGTGCATTTTGGAGACTGGTGTTCCGGCAGGGAACCGGCTCAGCGCGGACAATTGCAGAAAGAATCTCGAAACCATGAGAGATACCCATGCGGGGCGGGATATACTCTATAACCTCATCGGCAAAGAGTATCAGCCCGCAGCCGTTATTGGTCGAAATAGCGCTGTAGGCAATGGAGACAGCGATCATCGCCTGGAGCAGGTCCTTTTGTCCGAAGCCGACGGAAGCGCTGATGTCATAGAGAATCATGACATTGAAATAGCTTTCTGCCAGGTACTCCCGCACGTAGTATTTCCCTGTTTTTGCCCGGGCCTTCCAGTCGATATTCTTGATGGGATCGGTTGGTTCGAGTTCCCGCAACGACCAGAATTCGTATCCCAGCCCTTTGAATGTGCTCTCCCAGTCGCCAGGGAACGGTGAGTGCACCCGATGGTTGATGAAAATATCCAGTAATTCTTTTTTTTTGAGCAGGAGCTCTTCGTTTTTACGCATTGCTTCAGTAGGGGGTGATGGTTTTCAGAATTTCATCGACCAGAATATCAGGAGAAATCTGCTCAGAGAGAGCGATTCCATTAAGCAGAATACGATGTCGCAGTACATGAACGGCACAGGTCGCCACGTCGTCGAAGCTCACGTAGTCTCGATGCTGGTAAAAGGCAAATGCTTTGGAGAGCGCAAGCAACGATTCTGTAGCCCGAGGAGATGCGCCAAGTCGTATGTAGCGATGTATACCCAGGCTCCGATTCTGGGATGCATAGGTTTGGCTGGGCCGGGTAGCGACGCAGATATTGAGAATATAGTCCATAACCTTCCCGCTTACCCGGACCTGATCGTGAATCAGCTGCTGGAGGTCGAGGATTTCCTGAAGGTTGAGAAGATTCTTAACTTCAGACCGCATTTGGTCGAAATTCGAATTTTTTCTCTGGATAAGCTCGAGCTCTTCGTTCCGGTTGAGATATCCGACATCATATTTCACCATGAACCGGTCTACTTGCGACTCAGCGAGAGGATAGGTGCCGATCTGCTCGATGGGGTTCTGCGTGGCCAGCACCATAAAAGGCTTGGGGATATCATAGCGCATCCGTTCAATGGTCACTTCTTTTTCCTGCATGGCCTGCAGCAATGCTGACTGCACCTTTGGAGAAGCCCGGTTTATCTCATCCGCAAGGAAAATGTTACAGAAGACAGGCCCAAAGTAGAATTCGAATTTTTTTTCCTTGTCGTTGTAAACCATGGTGCCGGTTACGTCGCTCGGCATCTTGTCCGGAGTGAACTGAAAGCGTCTGAAGTCGCCCCCGATCACTGTGGCAAATGTTTCCACCGCCAGGCTCTTCGCTAAGCCGGGTACTCCTTCGAGAAGGATATGTCCTTTGGCGAGAAGTGCCAGGAGCATCAGCTGGACCATCTCTTCCTGGCCGATCACTACCTTGGCGATTTCCGCCTTTACCTGCTGAACCTTGCCGGCATAATGACTGAATGCGGTTTCGGCGTTGACGCCGGGGGAGATACTATCCTGCATGCCTGTGTACTCTTTGAACGTTTAACGATAACCGGGCAGGCACCTGGGCTTGCCGCTCCGACAGGCTAGAAATCTGCTTGTCGGTATCCTTCACATATACTCGAACCGCTTACGGTACTTGATGATGAGATAGAGAAAAAACGGGCCTCCAAGCAGCGAAGTGATAATACCGATCTTGAGATCCACTTTAACGATCAGGCGGACGAACAGATCGGCGTAAATAATGAAAACCGCAGCCAGGAGCCCGGCAAAAAGTATCAACTTGCGGTTGTCCGGCCCGATCAGACTGCGCATAATATGCGGGGCCACCAGGCCGACAAACCCGATGACGCCGGATACGGCGATTGCACCGCCGGTCTCTATCGAAGAAAACAGTAGAAGAGCATTTCTTGACAATTTGATGTTGACCCCCAGATTTGCTGCTGTCTCTTCCCCCATCATCAGGATGTTCAGGTCCTTGATGAAGAAAAGTGTGCCCAGAAGCGCCAGCATGGTTGTAAAAAAGACAATCGAGACATGCTCCCAGGAGCGATTATTGAGGTCTCCCATGAGCCAAGTCACAATGACGCGGCCGACATCGAATTCCCTGGTGCTCAACGAAATAACAAAGGACGTAAGCGCACTGAACACGAGATTGAGCGCGATACCGGCCAGCAGGAGGGTCGAGATTGAGGTCTGACCGCGTGACGTTGCAATCGCAAATACCATGATCAGCGTGATCAGCGAGAACGCCACGGCAAAAAGAGGCAGTGCCAGCAGTGACTGAGATGCCAGCCCTATGTAAATTGCCAGCACTGCACCGAGAGCAGCACCTGAATCAATTCCCATGACTCCCGGACTTGCCATCGGGTTTCGGAATATTCCCTGCATGATCGTACCGGCCCCACCAAGGGAAAATCCCACCAGGAGTGCAACAATAAACCGGGGAAGCCTGCCGTCCCAAACAATTGTAGCATCAACATCCTTGACCGCGCAAGACAGCAGGCCGGCCTTGACGAGAACGATGCGCAGCACCTCAATGATCGGGATTGTCCAAGGCCCTGATGAAAGGGCGAAGAATCCTCCAAGGAGAATGAGACCGATTAAGGTTATCAGTATTGTGATCTCTTTCTTGGTCATGTATCGGTGAATGGAAAGATGGTTAAATAGATAAATGGGAAACCGGTCAAATTGGTAACATGGTTGAATGGTGAATTGGTGTACTGGTTAAATGGGTAATTGGTTAAATGGTAAAATGGTCAGTGGGAAAAAGCTTAGCAATCGAACCGATACGTGAGTAGGCTACTCAACCATTGTACTAATCAACTATTCAACCAATATTCCATTCTACCATTTTCCCATTCTACCATTCGACTAATTTTCCAATCCACCATTCTACCGTTTAACGAATTCCCCCGTACACGATTCCCGCCAGCATGTCAGCGCTGAGAACCATGAACTGCGAATCCGCCTTGAGAATGGCCATCGGGACCGTGTACACAGTTCCTGACTTGATCGCAGTCAGGTGCGAGAGCACTTTGCTCGATTTGAGGAACTCTTTGAGATTGCTTTCTTCCGGCACGACGATGACGTCCGGATTCCAGGCAAGCAGCGTTTCATTGTCGATCTGTTTCCATGACTTGACTCTCTGTTCGGCACCCACATTGACAGCCCCGATGATTCCGCACATGGAGGTAAAGTTTGAAGAAATTCCCGGCACATAGCCGCCTTCGTCATAATAGAGAACCCGAATCGGTTTCTTCCGCATCGGAATGCTGGCTTGAATTTCTTGAATGCGGGTGTTCATGAGTGCTACCAGCGCCGAGGCATTAGCTTCTTCACCGATGATTCTGCCGATGAGAAGAATCTGCTCTTTGATCGACTCGATTGTTCCGAAGTAGCCGAGATCGAAGAAGGGTATACCGGCCTGTTTGAGCTTTTCTTTGAAATCAGCACTCGAATAAAATACGGTAAAAATCAGATCCGGCTGATAGCCAATGACCAGCTCAGTCTGGCCTTGCAGAAAAATCGGACCGCGGCTGCGGATCTCCTCAGCAATGACACTTGAATCAGGTTGCGTGGAAAATTCGTTGAAAGCGACAATTCGCTCACGCGGGCAGATTGCCCAGAGGATTTCGGCGACACCGACGGAGTGCGGGATGATCCTCATCGGCTTCTTCGTCATGACAAAGACTCGTTCTTCTTTCCGAAAGGAATCTTGTCGATAATCATAGGTGGTAAAGGTGTACGATATTGTTCGCGGCCAGGTGCCTGAAGTCTCTTGCTTTCCGAGAACAAAGCTGAGTTCCTTTTTTAGCTGCTGTGGATCGAGCGGCGCCGCTGCACCCTTTTGAATATCTTCCTCAGTATAGCCCGGAGCGCAGAAAAGAACCGACACAGCACAGACGACCAGAGCACAACGCAGTATTCTTTGCATGATCAGAACCTCAGGATGGGTCAGATATAAAAGTTCAGAAAAACGGTTGAGTCATGTTTGAACTCTTTGACATTCACTTCAAACACCTGCCGGATTGTATTCTCGGAGAATGCACCTTCCGGCGAGCCGGTATAAAACAACGTGCCGTGATTGAGAATTGATATGGTGTCGCAGAACCTGCGGGCCAGATTCAGGTCGTGGACGGTCATGAGAATGGTCTTTCCCTTCTCCTTCAATGTTGAGAGAATGTAGATAATGCTCAGCGTGTGCTTGACATCGAGATCCGAAGTCGGCTCATCGAGCAGAATGATCGGTGCCTCGGTTACGAGTGCCCGCGCGATAATGGCTAACTGAGCTTCACCTCCGGAGAGCTCATTGATAATACGGTCTTTCAGATGGTAAATATGCGTCTCTTGCAGCGCCCGGTCAATGATTTCCCGATCCTTTTTCCTCAACAGGTCAAAACGGCCAAGGTGTGGATTGCGTCCCATGGAGACCACATCGTATACAGAAATGGGAAAGGTGATCGAGGTGTTTTGTGGCACCATCGTTATCAGAGTGCTCAGATCTTTTCTTGATATAGTTCGATAGTCCCTGTCGTCAATGAAAATAGTACCGGTTTGTGGCTGCCAGATGCGGCAGATATTTTTCAGCATCGTCGATTTTCCGGACCCGTTCGGTCCGATGACGCCGTGAATACGCGCGGCATCAAAGCGTACTGAGACACTGTCGAGGATCTTCTTGCCGTCAAGTGAGAAGTGAATATCCTGTAACGTGAGCATGGCCGGTATTCCTTCAGTGCCTTCTCTTACGAGCAGACCCGCAGCTTATAGGCTGCCGGCAAAATGAATTTTGAGCAGACGACAAGGAGAAAACCGCTGCAAACGATAAAGGTCATCGGCACTGCAGTGAGATTCTGAGAAAAGGCAGTGGTTACTCCCAGTGCGGCCCAGATGAAGACCTGACCGAGAAGAAGCTGGAAGTTCTGTGCCAGCGTGTATATCACCCAGAAGTTTTGAGCCAGAACGAGATTTTCTCCCCGGCGGATTTTTATTTCAACAATCTTGAACCAGGTTCTCCCTTCGATTATCTGGCCGGAGCCATCGAATATATGGTGCATCAGGTAGATGGCCACAAGGATGTACGGAGTTACCGGAAGTCCGTAGAAAACGTACCTGAATACCGGTGGAAAACAAAGGAGCAGGCACAGCGCACCCAGAGACTGACTTGCTGCAATTCCCACATGAGCGAAAATGAGGAGTCTGAGTTGGCCTTTGGTCTGTTTCAGTGCTTCGAGACGATCAACAAACCCGGACGTGTAGGTGCTCGATACCATGGTAATAGCTGGATAGGCATATTTTACCAGAACGCCGAGGATAGCTGCTACCTTGAGTTCCTCTTCCGCCATAGAAAACATGGTATACAAGATAACGCCATCGAGCAGGTTTTTTCCGATTGTGTAGCAGATATTGCCAATCTCACCATAACGATAAAAAGGGACAGCTACGAGCGCAGCAATATAGAGTCGGATTTTTTGGGGGAGAGAAGGGACACAGTAGGTACATTCAGGTGCGGTCTGCTCTTGTTCCATGCACAAAGCTCTCTAAACAATTCAAGATTCAAGGTTGAGGAACAGTAAAGAGTGAAGAGTAGGGAGTGAGGAGTGTAAAGCTGGATAAGACGTTCGCGGCGGGACGCCGCTCCCACAGAAAGACCGCCTTCTACCTCATGCCTCTTTCCTCAGCGAAGCGCGCCTCTTGCCTTCTAACGTCTGCCTTCTGAACCTTGAACCGCAATTATTCCTTGCGAAAAAGCGAGCGCTCCAGACCGGTACGGAGCACGTATCCGGCTGGAGCGCTCATACCGTACGATCGCTAGATCTCCATCATGCCTTTGAGCAACCTGACGGTCTGTTTTGCGGCCACATCCGGCTTGGTAGCCAGCGTGGAAATACCGCAGACTACTTTTACGATATCATGGTCTACTTTCTTTTCAGCCCATACCTGGCTTTTCGGAGCAGCGATATACACCGAGTAAGCATTCTGGCCGCTACCCGGCCGCTCGCCGATGATATGAATCACCGCTCGATGCTTGTTAGGATCTGACTTGGAGAAGAGAATGTCGCCGATCTGATAGCCGGCCCGAACCCGGCCCATGGTGACCACGAGGTTCTGCTCGCCTACCGTCAGGCCGGCAGCTTGAAGCTCTTTTTTCACTTCCGTGAGATAGGGCATCAAGTGTCCCTGGGTCATGATCGAGTTTGCATTCAAACCGTCGGAAATGACGATCTGAACGTCCGGCTCTTTCCCGGCCCAGGAATCCCGCAGCTTGGTCAGCGTAGCCACGGACTGCTCGCTCAGCTTCTCACCGGTGTCAGGATGAACAATGTAGTTCTCCCGGTCCGTGGACATCGTGCTGAGCTGCACGCCATTGGGAATCGACTTGATGAATTCGGGAGTAAACTCGGCCCAGATCGCTTTTTTTGCATCAGCATAGAGGCTGCGGATTTTTGCATCCAGTTCAGGGTTTAAGTCCCAGATGTTTTTGCCGTAGCCGGCAGCGAGCGGCACCCGCTGCGCGGTTTTCAGCCAGACGCCATGAATGGCATCGAACTTCTGCTTGCCCTCGGCCATGATCTGATCCTGAGGCCGCTTGTCGCCCTTGGCGAGCAAGTACTGGTAGTATACCCAGACCGGGTCTCCGAAGTGCGCGGTCGGTTTGTCGTTCTGGTCGATGATCTGGATCCGCTTGAAGAAGTCCCACATGGCGTCATTGACCTTGTAGCCGAATTTTTCTCTTATCCGCACATGATCCTGATATGCCGTAGTGAGATAGCTCAGCATGGGGTCGTTTTTGGTCGGCAGAGACATGAGGTAACCCGGATTTGCCGGCATAATCTGATCCAGGCACCAGTCGAGATCATCGAGGCTCACTGACATGTGCAGCGTCGAGCAGACATCGAGGCCGGCTGCGAGGCCATGCAACTTGCCCATGCAGATGTCCTCGAGGCAGCAGCGCACCAGCTGCTCCCTGGTCCGGAACACTTCCGGCCCGATGAACCCGGCCACGTCATTGAAGTGAGTCCAGGCGCCTTGCGGCTGCACCTTGGCAAGCTCCTGCTTCAGGCCGCGGGCGAATCCATACTTGCGGGATTCAAGCACCACCATATCCACGCCCTCGGCAGCGCCATTGGTGAAATCAGCGCCCTGTCCGGTTTCATAATAAAGGCCGTACTTCTGCCCCTTGCGGGACTGGGCATGGTTAATCATCTTTTCCACGCTGACATCAAAGACCTTGTTAGCGGATTGGGTTCCAGCGAGGCTCTGGAACAGGAAGCTGACAAGTCCCGGGTTCTTGTCGAAAATCGCCCGCTGCACATCGATATGGGCGAGCACGCACCAGGGAATGGTTTCTTCCAGCTTGAAGGCAACCACCACATCGCGGAGACCTTCCTGGATCCTGGTAACACTTTCTTCGGAACCGTCAACCGGGTTGGTTCCGATCACCAGGTCACCTACGCCGTAGGAGAACGCGCTGAAAACCTGCCAGACGATCTCCTCAGGGTCATCGGTAGGAGAGTTGGGCTGAATGCGCGCGCTCATATAGCCTTTGGCTCCCAGTTTACTGCCGGGAAGCGGGTTGAAAATCTTGCTGTCCACCTGGATCAGCTCCTGATTGCTCATCAGCTTCGGCACGCAACCGATGACATCGCTGTTGAGCCCCCCCATCACCGCCTTGATATCCGCCTCCGACTTGGTTAAGAGAAATTC
>Ga0116144_10003307_pt1 | contig 16259 bp, 12 predicted proteins | sample AD_UKC035_MetaG_FD_89746 | JGI IMG/M metagenome (GOLD analysis project Ga0116144, IMG submission 89746) | Active sludge microbial communities of municipal wastewater-treating anaerobic digesters from USA - AD_UKC035_MetaG | ecosystem: Engineered > Bioreactor > Anaerobic > Digestate | place: USA...
GGCCGGTGAGCTGCGGTTGAGTATGCAAGAAGAAGAGAAAGGATGATTCGTTCATCTGCGTCCGATCTTACCCTTTGCGACAGTACTGGCCGATTGCCACTTCATTTATGAATTTTTGTTCCTGGCTGTTTTCCTCGTGAATAAATGCTTTCAGACCCTTCTCCTTCAGTCGGTCAAGAGTCTTGCGCTTCTTCATGGCTTCAAGCAGATCGTTTCTTTTTGCGCTGATCGTGCTTTCAAGCGCTGCCACCTGTTCGCTTTTCTTTTCGAACTCTTTGGATACCCGTTCGAGAAATGTGGTGTACACGAGGAGCTCAGATATAGTAGCCGCTTCGCGCTGTTTCAATTCGAATGCTGTCACCAGCGAATCTCTCACTCTGCCAAGGTTCAGAAGATCTTCCTGCTCCTCCAGAAATCTTCGCACCAGGACTGCCAGCTCTTTCTGAAACAGCTCTTCCGTAAACTTGCGATGCCCGAGCAGAGATTCTAGCGCAAAACGGTACACTGCCATTGCTGCTCCTGCTCCCTCAATACAAGAACAAATCAGATCTTCCGGGCAAACTTTCTCACTGCCGCGCACCAGCTGCAGCCACCGGCTAACCAGCACCCATACTACTCTATCTGAACGAAGAACTCAGCCTGAGCCGACGTGCACCTTACGACGCTTTCGGTTCCGCCTGAGCGAACATCTGATTCAGTTCGAGCACGCTTTGCTGGAATGAGACCTTTTCATTGACTGCCTGCCGTAAGTATCGATTGATCTTTTCGATCATCTCGATAGCATAATCTATCTGTGAACTACTACCTTTGACATATGCTCCGATGTTAATAAGATCCTCTGCCTTCCGGTACGTTGCCAGGACAGACTTGAGCTTGTTGGAAAAGTCCTTATGCTGCGGGCTGATAATATCGCTCATTACCCGGCTGATGCTTCGAAGAACATCAATCGCCGGATAGTGGTTCTGGCTTGCCAGATCCCGGCTTAAGGTAATATGCCCGTCGAGAATCGATCTCACTGAATCAGCCACAGGTTCGTTCATATCATCGCCTTCGACGAGAACGGTATAGATGCCGGTTATGCTGCCGCTCCCAGATGAGGTTCCCGCCCGTTCCAGCAGCTTCGGCAAAACGGTGAAAACCGAAGGCGTATAGCCCTTTGTTGTTGGAGGCTCGCCGAGGGCCAAGCCGATTTCACGTTGCGCCATCGCAAAGCGAGTCACGGAATCCATCATAAGGTTAACGTGCTTGCCCTGATCGCGGAAGTATTCAGCGATAGTGGTGGCAGTAAATGCGCCTCGCATCCGGATCAGTGGAAGGTGGTCGGATGTGGCTACGACGACTACTGAGCGCTTCAGTCCTTCGGCACCGAGATCCTTTTCTATGAAGTCATTCACTTCCCGACCTCGCTCTCCAATCAGAGCGATGACATTGACATCGGCGCTCGTCATACGCGCAATCATACCGAGCAGAACGCTCTTCCCCACCCCCGAACCAGCAAAAATGCCGATGCGCTGTCCGCATCCAATGGTAAGGAGGCCGTTTAAAGCGCGGATCCCAACGTCGAGAGGATGTGTAATCCTTCTGCGCAATAAGGGATTGGTGTGCATACCGTAGATCGGGTATTCCCCTTCGAGGTGGATCGCTCCCTTGCCGTCAATGGGATTGCCCAAACCGTCGATCACTCGTCCCAGAAGCTCATCGCCTACTCCTATCAATGCCCTTTGCTCCTTGGCGACCACCAAACTCCCGGGTCCGATGCCCCAGATTTCTTCCAGCGGCATGAGCAGAACACGATCATTGTTGAACCCCAGAACTTCGGCGCGTACGCTCCGTCTTTCTCCTTTAGGATAGATGTCACACATGCTGCCCAGCCTTGAAGCGAGGCCTTGCGCCTCAGTAACCAGGCCGACCACTTTCGTCACTCTTCCCCGCGCTGTTACCGGGCAGAGATGGGTAAGGGTCCGGTGGTATCTTCTCAGGTCAAAGGCAGGTTCCATGAGCTATTCCTTTCCTTCGCATTTTTTGAGTTCAGCTTTGAATGCCTCTTCGACGGCTTTCAGCTGTTCCTCAATGCGTGCATCGATATTGCCCAATTGCGTTTCAATAACACACCCGCCTGCAGGGATACTCATGTCTGGTTCAACGACAATGCTGTCAACATGGTCCACGAGCGCGGACAGCTGACAGCGAGGATCTTTCATCGTTTCAACATCTCCCGGATTGACGCGAATGAGAATTTGATCATGATCAGCAACGCGCTTGAGCGCCTCCTTAACGACATCGAGTACTACGGTACGGTTTACGTTCACCTCGTGACATATAATCTTCCGGGCTACCGCCAGCGCGAGATCAACCGCCTGTCGCTCCGCATTTCGGTAGAGCTGCTTCCGGATTTTTTCGAGTTCTGCGGCCGCCTGTTTGAAGCTGTTCAGCATAGGTTCAATTTTGCTTGTTGCCATCTCCATCCCGGCTTTTTGTCCTTGAGCGTATCCGTCATTGAATGCCTGCTCATGCGGATTAGGGACGGAGGAACCTCCGTTGGTCCCGATTGTGTTCAGCGTCTGATCAAAAGCAGACTTTGCAGCCAGGCTTTTCATCTCGGTCAAACGGAGACGCTCAAAAGATTCTTGAGGGAACACACGCTGGCCGTTACTCGCTATCGGCCTCTCGGCAATTTGAGGAAAGCAGAGCGCCTGAATACAGTTCTTCGTCTCCTCATGTTCGCTCTTAATAATTCTACGCAATGAGATCTTCCCCTTTCCTGCCACTGATAATTAGTTCACCCTTTGCTTCTTTTGCTTGAACGATCTTTGATATCATCTGCTGAGCATCTTCTACGTCTTTCATTCGGACCGGTCCCAGAGACTCGATCTCCTCTTTCAAAATTTCAGCTGCCCGCTCTGACATGTTGCGGAAAATCTTCTCCTTTACTGAACTGGACGCCGCCTTCAACGCAGTGGCAAGCTCTTTCGTTTCAACACCGCGCAGAACCTTCTGCAGGCCTTGATCGTCAACCAACACCAAGTCCTCGAAGACGAACATTCGTTCCTTGATTTTGGCAGCCAACTCCGGATCGCTCTCTTCAATCTCATTGAGAATGACTTCACCGGTTCCTTCAGTCATCTGATTAAGAATATCAGCAAGGCACCGAATTCCACCGGTCTCATGTAAAGCCGATGTCTTCTTATGTTTCAAGACATCCTCGAACATCTTGTCGAGCATTCCAACCATTTCGAGTTTCACCCGGTCGAGATTTGCAATGCGGACCGCGACATCGGTCTTTACATCGTCGGGAAGCTTGCTCAATACCTCCCCCGCAACTTCCGTTCTCAGATGTACCAGAATCATTGCCACTGTCTGTGGATGCTCATTTCCAATGAGATCTGCCAGCGTGTCGGCATCAAGCGACTGTAAGGTCTTGAGTTCAGAACTCTCAAAGGTTCCGTTTGCTCCCGAATCCTTCTTCTTTTCAGGAGCTCCGGAAAGCGCCCGTTTCTCCGGCCCCGGCTTCACCCGCTGCCCCCGGCTGGTAAACTCCTCTGCAATAAGTTCAGCCAGTTCGATTGGCACCTGTCCGAGCTGAGCTATATGCCGCTGTATAGTTTCTCGCTCAGCGCCGCTGAACTTGCTGAGCAGCTGATCCCGTTCATTTTTTCCCAGTTGCTGCACCAAAATCGCAACTTTTACTGAGCCTGGTAGATTCCTGACATCCATAGAGCGTCCCTGCGCTGCATCCTAACCGGTTGTATATCTATAGCCGTATCATCTTCGAGCTCATGCTCCCTCTTTCAACCACTCCTGGAGCATTTTTGCCGACTGTTCACCATCTTTGGAAATCATCTCTATAGCACGATCACGAAACGGAAGACTCCTTGTATCATGGGTATACTCTCGCTCCAGTTCTTCCACCGTACGGGGGAGCCGGTTAAAAATCTCCCCGTCATCCGGTCCGGGAAGGATAAGCCACTGTACCAGCGGCCGAACGACAAACACGAAGGCGAGCAGGCAGAAAACTCCTACAAATCCATACCGCAGGAGTGGTGTCACTTTCTGCACATACTGCCACCAGCCTTCTCCGCTGGTCTCCTGGTCGGACAGTGGCGTCTTTTCGAACGGAATGTTAACCACTTCCACTTTGTCGCCGCGATTGGCATCGTAGTCGACCGCGCTTTTCACGATGTTCTCGAATTTCTTCATTTCATCTTCGGTGCGAGGTACATATACCGTTTGCGTCTCGCCATCTTCATTTTCCTCGGTCCGGTAACTTCCATCCACCATGACTGCTACCGATACGCGCTGAATCTTTCCTACCGGCTCAACCGTGTGGCTGGTGATTTTGCTAATCTCGTAGTTTATGGTCCGGTCCTGTTTCTGATATCCATTTGATACCAGGCCAGTCGCTTCCGGTACACCGTTGACGCCTGCCACATTGCTCATCACACCCGGCACACCGGCAGGAGCAGTATCTCTTCCGCTCGACTGTTCATTAACCATCTGCTCACTGCGTACAACCTGCGTGTCGGGATCATAGCGCTCTTCCGTCTTTTCGAAGCGCTTGAAATCCATGGAACACGACAGTCTTACCACTGCTTTGTCCGGACCGAGCGCTTTTTCCAGCATGCTTTTAATGCGCTGTTCGAGATTGCGTTCGACTCTATCCTGAAATTCTACTTGATCGGAATTCACCATTCCGATGCTTGAATCCTTCTTGAGGCCGGCCAGCATCTTTCCGTAGTTATCGACCACAGTAACATTTTCCGGATCCAGTCCCGATACACTCGAGGAGACTAAGTGGACAATGCCTTGCACCTGTTCATTCGCTAACCACTTTCCCGACCTCAGCTTGAGAACCACAGACGCGGTTGCCGCTTCCTCCTCCTCGACAAAAAGAGAGCGTGACGGCATGACGATATGTACTCGACAATTCTCTACTTCGGAAAAGCCGGTGATGGTTCGTGCAAGCTCTCCTTGCAGCGCCCGTTGATAATTTACATTCTGAACAAATTCCGTCATACCAAGTTTTGTATTATCAAAGATCTCAAACCCGACCGCACCCCCCTGGGGGAGGCCTTCGGAGGCAAGGCTGAGCCTTGTTTCATAGACTCGTTCCTGAGGAATCTGGATCGACTTGCCGTCTTCCGATATATGGTATGGTATCTTCTGTTCCTTGAGCTTCGCTAAGATGGAACCTGCATCTTCGGGCGTGAGATTGGAATAAAGCACTTGGAGATTGCTTTTGGCTGACCAGGAGATAACAAAAAGAAGGGCCGCTATCGTACCTCCCAGAACCACCACAAGAGCAATCAGTTTTCCTGCGCTTAATTTCTTTGCGAGGGTTTTCATCTGCTGAGGGAATTCCTGTATCGCCATTATTCAGTATCCTCTTAGACCTGCATCCGCATTATTTCTTCGTAGGCAGCTACAATCTTATTGCGAACCTGCATCATCAGCTTGAACGATACTTCAGCTTTCTCCAGAGCAATCATAGTTTCATGGAGATCCTTCCCTGTCCCCCGGGCAAGTTCCTGTACTGCCTGGTCTGCTTCGGCCTGAAGACGATTCACCTCCGAGAACGACCCCTTGAGAACCTCGCTGAAGGGAACGCCGACCTCGGCAGCACCTGCCTTCTGGCGGGTCAACGATCGAAATTGGGTATCAGCCATTGGGTCAAACGAGATTTCTTTCATGACTACCGTCCGATTTCCAGCGCCTTAAGCGCCATTTTCTTTGTGGCATTAACTGCTGTTACCCCTGCCTCATAACTGCGGGTAGCTGAAATCAGATTTACCATTTCCTCAACTGCGTTGATATTCGGCGTAGCGACATACCCTTCTTCATTCGCATCAGGATGCGCCGGATCATACTTCATCTGAGGTGGCCGCGGATCAGTGATAACCCCTGCCACCTTTACTTCATACAGTGGAGTGTCTACCTTCGACTGCAGCACTTCCCGAAACGATCCCTGCATTGGCTGAGCAGCAAACACCACATCCTTTCGCCGATAGGGCCCGCCCTCTGGTGTCCTGGTGCTGTCAACGTTAGCAAGGTTGCTTGAAATTGTATCCATGCGCAGACGCTGCGCCGATAATCCTGAAGAACTCGTCTGTATTGCATCGAAGAAGTTCATGGTTATCACCTACTTCCCTTCCTGAATAGCACTGAGCATGCCTTCAAATTTTCGTGCCGCGACCTGTGCTAGTGCGGTATAGAGAATCGTGTTCTCGGCAAGACTTGCCATTGATCGGTCAAGGTCAACAGTGTTGCCATCGCATCGTGTTGCAGTCTGATCGCTGTTCATAGCCTGAGGCGCTATCATCATGCGAGTACTTGCGGCGGGCAGGTGAGCTGAATGCGTCCGTTGAACGGTGATTCCTCCTCGAGCTCCGCTATCCGCTTTAGCCATCTCTTCCCGCACGACGACATCAAAGGCCTTGTAATTAGGTGTATCAATGTTGGCAATGTTCGACACCATCACATTGTGTTTGGCCGATCGAACCGTAAGCGCCCGCTCCAGAAGCGGCAGTGTTGTACCAAAAATTCCTTCAGCATTCACAGAGAGACTCCTTGAATAAGCATGTGTTACTCTTTTCAGCAAGGAACATACCAACATTGTACCGCTGAATCATCCCGTTTCATCACAGCGCAAGGCAGTGTCCTCGCTTGGTTTTATTATGCTATCGGCTCAGGTGCGAAATGTCTCGCTGCGACCCGGCATTGTTCAACAGGCAATTTTTTCCCCTACCGCTGATCATTTCTGCCAGGAGTGCCCGCATCCTTCCAAAGCTACTGAACTGTCCGATATTCTCGCAGCTTGTTCCGAAGTGTCCTAATGCTTATTCCGAGAATACCTGCTGCCTGGGTCCGGTTGTTCCCCACTTCCTTCAGGGTCTTGAAAATAAGTTCTCGTTCCATATCGCGCAGTGATACTCCAACCTTTACCGGTATCGCATCCGATGGATACTCGCCAGATTCTTCCAGGAATAGGTGCTTGGGCAACAGTTGCTTCCCTTCACCCAACAGCACTGAACGTTCAATGGTATTTTCAAACTCGCGAACGTTGCCCGGCCAATCGTATTTTCGAAGCAACGTGATCGTCTCTTCAGCAATCTCATTCATTTCACGATCATAGCGGTTTCTGTACTTCTGCAAAAAATAGTGGGCCAGGACAGGAATATCTTCAGGCCGTTCACGAAGCGGCGGTATCACCAGCGGCACCACATTCAACCGGTAATAGAGGTCTTTCCGGAATCGCCCCTTTTCAACAGCCTGTTTCAGGTCAACGTTGCTGATGGCAATAACCCGTACAACGATCGGGACGGGACGGCATGCTCCGACCGGATCTATCTCCTTTTCCTGCAATACCCGCAGCAGCTTGGCCTGCAGGTGCATCGGCATTTCACTTACTTCATCAAGAACTAACGTACCGTTATTGGCCAGTTCGAACTTGCCGATCTTCTTGCGTATCGCACCTGTGAATGAACCTTTTTCGTGTCCGAAGAGTTCACTTTCCGCCAACGCCTCCGGCAAAGCCGCACAGTTTACCGCTACGTAAGGCTGCTCCTTTGCACCGCCATGTTCATGGATGTAAGTTGCAAGCAGCTCCTTTCCCGTTCCACTCTCACCTTGGATCAACACGGTGGCCTTGCTTGGAGCAATGCTGCGTGCCTGTTCAAGCATCCGCATCATTTCGCGGCTGCTGGTGACGATTTTCTTCTCGTCATCACTATCCTGTTGCAGCGCAGCACAGTTCACGCGCCCCTGGCTCCGAATCTGTAATCCTATCTTACGCACCGCCGCCTCGAGAATGTCAGCTGAAAACGGCTTGAGGATATAGTCTGCGGCTCCTTCTTTCATCGCATCGACGGCATTGCCGATCGTACCGTATGCAGTAATCATTATGACCGGCACATGTGGCGACATTGTTTTTATTCTTTTCAGCACGTCCATTCCGGACATTGCCGGCATCTTCATGTCCGTGATCACCATGTTAAAGCGTTCACGTTCGAAGCGTTTCACCCCCTCAGTACCATCGGCGGCTGTGGCTACGTCAAATCCGCTCGTGCTTAACGCGTGAGCAAGAGCAATGCGCATATCGGGTTCGTCGTCGATTACCAGTATAGGTTCTCCAGTCATAGTATTCACTGTGCTCCGTGATGCCTCTGTTCGCCGCACAAGGGGAGACTGATAACGAACTCCGTTCCGGCTCCTTGAGTGCTTTCAATATCAATTGTTCCCCCGTGGCTCTTGATAATAGAGTGGACGATAGATAAACCAAGTCCCGTTCCACGTGTTTTCGTCGTGAAAAATGGATCGAATATCTTATTTATATGCTCCTTGGGGATTCCCATTCCGGTATCGACAAACCGAATCACTGCACATCGCTCATCACTTCCGTTGCGATGTCCTTCCTCAGCAGTAATTTTCAGCGTGCCTCGGGAAGGCATAGCTTGAATAGCGTTGAGAATGAGATTCAGAAATACCTGTTTCAACAACTCCCCGTCGCCATTAACAAACAATGGATATTCACAACCGCAAACCGATACCTGCACACCGTCGTTGCCCTGTACGAGGTGGGACGAAAAGAACACCGAGTCATTGAGTGGTTGATGAATATCGATACGCTTGAATAATGCTTTCTGCTGCGGTCTCATGAACATGAGCACGCTCGAAACGATTGAATTAATGCTCTTTACACCCGATGATATGTGCTCAAGCAGCTTACATGGTTCCTCATGCGCCATCAGCTCTCGTTTCAGCACGCTTACGAACAGTTCAATGCTTCCCAGCGGATTCCTGATATCGTGAGCCATTTTCGCCGCCATTTCACCCATCGCCGCCAGTCTGCTGTTGCGAACCGCCTGCTTCTCAAGCCGCTTCACATGAGTAATGTCCTGTATTGTCACCAATGTCCCTGTGCGTTTTCTTCCACTCTTTTCGAGACATGCTTCCGACACAAGCACCGTTACCCGCTTGCCACCGCGGACGATTTCCATTTCCCTAGGGCCAACCTCCTCGGTGTCATCCACCCTCTGCATCTCGACATTATCTGACTCGCTGCATTGGCCGCTGAGGATCTCATTCAACGACTTTCCAACCGAGTCTTCAGCACTAACGCCGATCAGATTCTCGGCGGCACGGTTCAAGGTAGTAATTGATCCTTTGAGATTGACAGCCACGACACCAATGGGGAGACTCTCGAGAATGGCATGCAGGTACTCCTGCATTTCCTCTTTCTGCCGCAATGTTTCATTAAGCTCATAGTTCTTTTTCTTAACTTCAGCATCAAGCTGTCGAACACGCTCCTCCAGGTGGTGATAGGAACTCTCCAGCCGTGAGGCCGCTCCGTTGAAGCAGCTCATCGCCTCAGTCAGTATACTGAGGTCTTCAAGGTTATGTTTTTCCCTCTTGAGCGTCATCCGTGTCGCCCGGCTCTTACTGTTCACCGTCGTATCCCCTTCTGCTGAAGTGTGCCGCGAGTGGCTGGGTTGTCGGTCATACTTATGAATAGTCCTCTGCCAGCGCTTACTTGAGCGAAGAGCAAGAAGCATGCCATGGGGTATCCAAGGTTCAGTCGGCGATGTGCGGCAGATAAGACTACTGCCCCGCTGGCATGCGGTAGTATGAGCATTTTCAGCGACCTACATATACTGTACCTGCGAGAGAATACATGCTGCCAGCACTATATGCTAGGTTAGAGATGTGTTAGACATGTTTACTCTATGGTGGCTGCTCGAACCTCACCATACTATAAGGGCCGGCAGAGTGTCGGGTTTATTGACCCCTGTTGGATATTTTGACGATAGCAGATATGACCGGATGTTCAATTTATTAGCGCAGTCCAGGGCAGATATAAACTCAACCTGTGTCCCTCTGTGTGCATGATAGCAGTCCTGGTGGCGAGATGCTGGGAAGCAGTGCTGACAGGTTTGCAAATAAGTCAGGTACTAGATGGATCGATGACTATGCATCGTCCATCTAATACCCGCTAAGGGAGGAAGTATGGAAGAGAAGACAAAGAGAGAATGACGTTCTCGTGTACTCATGCTGAACACCGCTGCTGCAGGCGGTGCTTCTTGATTTTTTCCACCAGCGTAGTGCGATTAAGGTGAAGCAGCTTTGCGGCGCGGTTCTTCACGCCATTGCTCATTTCAAGCGATTTAAGAATCAATGCCTTTTCGAATTCACTCACTGCTGTATTCAGGCAGATTCCTTCTTCAGATATTCTTACGGTCGGAACAGCCGATATCCTGCTGCTGTTTCCCAGGATATTCCTTGGCAAATCGACAGTGGTAATGGTTCCATTTCCTTTGAGGATAACCATGCGCTCGATCACGTTCTTCAGTTCACGCACGTTACCCGGCCAGGAGTATTCCATCAGGAGCGACATCGCATCATCGCTGATGCCATCAACCTGCTGTCTTTTGCGCTCATTGAATTCCGCTAGAAAGTGATTGAATAGAAGTGGTATGTCAGATCGTCGTTCCCGCAGCGGCGGAATGTGGACTGGGATGACATGGAGTCTGTAGAAAAGATCTTCCCGGAATTTACCTTCCTCGACTGCACGCTCCAGATTGCGATGAGTCGCAGCAATCACCCGCACATCTACCTGAACTGGCTTTGTCCCCCCCACTCGGAGGATTTCACCTTGTTCTAAGACCCGCAGCATTTTGACCTGCAGATCTGCACTCATATCGCCTATCTCGTCGAGGAAGATGGTCCCTTCATGAGCAAGTTCAAATTTGCCCACCTGAGAGGATATGGCACCGGTAAATGAACCGCGTACGTGACCAAACAATTCACTCTCCAGCAGGTTTTCCGGAATAGCACCGCAATTGATCGGAACAAACGGTTTTTCATTTCGCCGCGATTGATGATAAATTGCCCGGGAAACCAGTTCTTTTCCCGTACCGCTCTCACCATAGATGATGACTCGACTATCGCTGTCAGCCACTCTGTTGATCAGGCGGTATACATCCTGCATAGCCTTGCTTTTCCCAATAAGCTCAGCAAATCCTGCAAGTGATGTTGTCGTTTCGCTGTTTCCGCCTGCATCATCAAATCGCTCCGCCCCGATGTATCCCTCCGTCCTCCGATTCAATACCACGTTTTCCACTCATTCTCTCCTTCTTGCTGGTCCATCATGGTCACGCAACTGGTATCGAAACTTCATCACGTTCGGTGCTTCGTTCATGCCCTGCAAACTGTTTTGATAGCAAAGCCCGTGCCATAAATAAACCTGCACTCTTAATTCCTCGTCGCGAAGAGGCAGCGATTTTGGAGTCCCGGTAATTATGTACATTTTGCACACAAAATGTTGTCAAGAAGATCTGAACCAAGTCAAGATGTGCACATCTCGTGGACAGGAGAGAAATGACAATAATACAAAAAAGAAACACTTCGGAGAGCAGAAGAGCAGCATGCGGCTATCCTGCAAGCTGTTTTCTTTTGCAGAATGCAAAATTCACCATCTCACATCTGAGTTGTCAGGCTTGGGCGGGAGTTAGAAGTATCGTCACGGAAAATAAAGGCTTTTCAAGAGAGGTAAACCGAGGGATATTCTTCCAAAGAAAAAAGATGCGGATAAATCAAGCGATTAGGAGACATACGGTGTGAAACACACCAATCTGGATATAAGCATCAGATATAATAAGATTTTCGCATTTTGAAAGATATTTTCGCTTAATGCAAATTCTCGATTCCATACTTTTTCAGTTTTCGATACAGCGTGGCAAGGTTGATGCCCAGCAGCTGCGCTGCATCGACCTTGTTGCCTCCCACCTGGCTGAGTGCTTTTTTTATGAGAATTGTCTCATTGGCTTTGAGATTCAGTGTCCTCTGCATTCCCGAGCCCTTGTCAGGATTTGTAATTTCCGCTGGGAGATCACCAACATCAATTATGTCCTGAACTCCAAGGGCAAATGCGCGAGCAATGACGTTTTCGAGTTGCCGCACATTCCCGGGCCAATGATAGCTGAGCAAAGCGTCCATGGCTTCCGGGGTGATTCTTATCACTTCCCCTTGTTCCCGTGTATTATAACGGTTGATGAAGTGATGAACCAGTACGGGAATGTCCTCTTTTCGCTCGCGTAAGGCGGGCATGTCAATGGTAACGACATTGAGGCGATAGAAAAGATCCTCACGCAGTCTTCCTTCTGATATAGCCTTTTGAGGATTCTGGTTGGTTGCGGCAATGACTCGCACATCGACATCATACTCCTGAGTATCGCCAACCGGGCGAATTCGTTTCTCCTGCAATGCCCGCAGCAGCTTGACCTGTAGCTGGGAACTCACTTCGGCAATCTCGTCGAGAAATAGCGTCCCCTCGTGGGCGGCCTTAAAAAGTCCCATTTTATCACGGATGGCACCGCTGAATGACCCTTTGACATGGCCAAAGAGCTCGCTTTCCAGGAGTGTCTCAGGAATAGCACCGCAGTTAACGGGGATGAAAGTTTTGTCCTTCCGGTGACTGTTAGCGTGAATCACCCGCGCGACCATCCCTTTTCCCGTGCCGCTTTCTCCTTGAATAAATACCGTAAAATCATTGCGGCTAACCTTGTCGATCTTTTCGAAAATCTCATGAATGCAGGTGCTGATACCGACAATATCATCGAAGCGATGCTTTTCCTTGAGCTTCTTCTTGATAAGAATATTTTCCCGTTGCAGTTTCTTTTTTTCGATGATCCGGTCAGTAATAATTCTCAATCGCTCTAAATCAATCGGCTTCTGCAAGTAGTCGTAACAGCCCCGCTTCAGTGCCTCGATGGCTGTCTCGATTGTCCCGAAGCCGGTGATGATGATGACCTCAGTTTCCGGATGATAGTCTTTTATAGTCGAGAGGATCTCGATTCCATCGACGCCCCTCATTCTCAAGTCAGTAAAGACTATGTCGTAATCACGTTCCTGAAGCATAGCTATGGCGCTCTGACCGTTGTCACTGACCTGAACATCATACCCGTGTGGCGTCAGGTAACGTTGCACGCATTCCAGGATCTCCGGCTCATCATCAACCACCAGAATCTTGAAAGTATCTGGCATGTCCAAACGTTCTCGTCCTCCGCGTTGTTGCTGAAGCCCTTCGCCCCTCTCCGGCCTAACAGATCCCCTCAGCCGCCATCGCCGACAATCCACAATACTCATGCTCTACGGCCGTTCTAGACAATATTCTTGGGGGGTGAAGCGTTCCTAAAGTTTCTTTGTCCCTCTGCCGATTAGTATGAATGAGAATGCCGAAAAAGCTTTATTTGAGCGGCCCACGTCAGAAAATTTCCGCCGACAATAAAATATCCGGTGGGACATCATGGACGCGGCTCCTCGCCAGCAAAATAAGCTTTTTTGATCTCGAACACAAGAATTAATTAGACAAGATACAGTCCCGGAACAAACACGTCCGTGGTCCGCAGCAGTCTTTCAGGTTTTTTTCCTTAGACAGCAGCGGGCCTGACTATTAACATGTGAACGCGATCAGTGAGTATCTCTGATCAGAATCTGCTTGCTGCCATCAGCCAGGCAACAGGAACAGAGCTTTTGCCGGGAATGTTCCATGCCTATTCTGCTACTCAGTTTTCTCGAGTAGGGAGTCGACGTATGCCGGTATCTAAAAAGAAGACAGCGCTGGAATTAACACCTGACCTGGACCTCAACAAAGCAGAGATCAAGAAAATCATTCAGAAACTCGACAGCCTTCCTACTCTTCCCCAGATTGCTGTAAAAATACTAAAAATCTTTTCTGAAACCGATCCGGATATTTCAGAGGTGATCAACCTGATCAAAACCGATCAGGCGCTGATGATGAAAATCCTCAGGCTGGTAAATTCCTCCTACTACAGCCTTTCCAACCCGGTCAGTTCGCTTCAAAAAGCGATCATGCTCCTCGGTTTCGAGGAGGTGCGCTCTCTACTCCTCAGTGTTACCGTTTCCGAGTCCATCCTAAAATCACTCAACAAATCGTGCGTACAGGAGCAAACCGAGCTTTGGAAACACGCCCTTGCCACTGCAATCTGTGCTGAAATGGCAGGCGAGCAGATATGTCGCGCCCTGAAAGGGGAACTATTCATCGGCGCGCTCCTGCATGACGTTGGCAAACTGGTCCTGCGAGAATGTTTTAACGATCGCATGGCCAGAGTTCATCAGGAAAATAGCACCCTGGGAACAGCCCTAATCGATGCAGAAAACGATATTATCGGTGTTGATCATACCACAGTAGGAAAATGGTTAGCCGAGAAGTGGAATCTTCCCAAGATCTTTATCGAATCGATCTGGCTGCATCATCACCAGCTACCTGTGCTTCTGGACCTGGAATTCATGCATCACCGAGATGCGGTCCTCGTTATCCGATTTGCCGACATCCTTGCTCATCGAATTATGGCTGATACGCTGACATTTCATCCGGGCACGGAAGATTTTGACGACTTGCAGAAACACTTACACCTCAAACCAGAATTCACCCAGCATGCCGCCGCTACTCTTGGTAAGCTGTTCAGTGAATGGGCAGCTATTCTCAATATTCAAGAAGACGAGTTTTCGTTTTATTTTCATGCCCTCCAAAGGGCTAATCAGAAACTGGCGACTCTGGTGATAGAGAACCTGCAGCATCAGCGGCTGAAAAAATCCAACCATGAACTCAGGCTCCTCCATGACCTCCACCTTGCTCTGGCACAGCTTGATCGAGGAGAACAGATTATTAACTTCGTGGCTCACATGGTCAGTGCGGAACTAAACAAACCGGATGGCGTCGTCTATTATCATAATCAGATCGAACGGTGTCTCATCGGAGCCTACTGGACGGCAGGAATGGAGCCGGAACCGTTCCAGATTTTCCTGAACGAGGACGAACAGCCCCGCAATCTTGCGGTCTTTGAGGCGGCAGATTCGGTACGGCAATTTATTGCATCGCGACATGAGCGCATTCACACTGTTGCAGTCACTGCCAACGATATCACATTCCTGCAGTACAGCACCCCTTATCTAGTGATTCCGCTGCTCCACGAAGGAAACTGTCTCGGTGAGCTCGCTCTTGCTCACGATTGTGCCGTTAATAACGAATCGATAACACAAGAGATGCTCAACACGCTCGGCTATCTCGTTTCGATTACTCAAAATGCGCTCGCGCGTGTGCAGTTGCTGGAAGAAGTGAAAGGCTCAGCCGAGTCGCTCAGCACCGCCCTGGCGAAAAATCAACAAATGATGTTGCTCCTGAGAAAATCGAACGAAGAATTCGAGCGGCTCTTTGAATATTCGAATGATGCCATCATCCTGCATCGGACTGACGGCACTGTGCTGCGAGTCAATGAACGTACTGTTGAGCTCCTCGGATATAGCAAAGAGGTAATAAACTCGGACCACATTCTGGGAAAACTGTTCGATGATCTGCGAAATGCTCAGTCGAACCGCTCCGAAAAGGACGACAATGGCAAAGGTGTTGTTTTTGAGACGCAGCTCCAACACCAGGATGGTACGGTAATCGATGTCGAAGTAAGCTCACGTATTTTCGATTTCAAATCCGGTCTGGCGCAGAGTTTGATTCGCGATATCACCCGGCAAAAAGAAACAGCGCGAGATTTATCCATGGAAAAGGAACGCCTGGCGGTGACACTGCGCAGCATTGGAGATGGTGTCATCACTACTGACACAGAAGGAAAAATCGCGCTCATCAACGCAGTGGCCGAGCATCTCACCGGCTGGGGACAGGAAGAGGCGGTGGGAAAACCGCTTCAGGAAGTTTTTCGCACGATTAACGAACGCACCCGTGAACCGATTGGAAACCCTGTTGATCGAGTGCTTGCCAGCGGCAGGACGGTCGAGCTTCCTCGCTTTACCGTATTGGTCGGAAAGCAGGGAGTAGAGCGATTGATTGCTGACAGCGCTGCGCCCATTATCGACCGAGACAACACCATCATCGGCGTCGTGCTCGTATTCCGGGATGTAACGGAAAAGCAAAAGCTGGAACTGGAGATCCTGAAAGCGCAGAAATTCGAATCCCTGGGAATCCTTGCGGGCGGAATCGCTCATGACTTCAATAACATTCTTACCGCGATCAGCGGAAGCATAACCCTGGCGAAGATGTATGCCAAGCCTGGTGAAAAAACCTTGGAAAAGCTTCTTCAAGCTGAAAAGGCATCGCAACGCGCCAAAGATCTGACGCGTCAGCTTTCGAGCTTTTCCCGTGGTGGCATGCCGGAAAAGAAGACAGCCTCACTCGCTGAACTCATCAGGGACTCCGTGGGCTTCGTTCTGCGCGGATCCAATGTTCGCTGCGAACC
>Ga0116144_10003310_pt1 | contig 16254 bp, 17 predicted proteins | sample AD_UKC035_MetaG_FD_89746 | JGI IMG/M metagenome (GOLD analysis project Ga0116144, IMG submission 89746) | Active sludge microbial communities of municipal wastewater-treating anaerobic digesters from USA - AD_UKC035_MetaG | ecosystem: Engineered > Bioreactor > Anaerobic > Digestate | place: USA...
AATGAGATTTATGACCGACCCCGCTACCCGACCAATTTATCAAGAAATTGCGCAGGGCAAGATAACGCCCGAAATGCTCGAAGCGTACAAGCGTCAAAAACAGCAGGCTATGGACGCGCAGTTACTTTCGGGGGTGAAGTAGGATGGCAGAATTTAACGCCAACGAATTAGCGAGGCTTATAGCCGAAAGGCAAAGACCGCAAGGACAACAGTTACAAGCTTCACGCGACGCAAACGGAAATTATATTTTAAACGCCGGTACAAAAAGCGAAAGAGTTGTGTCGCCGCAGGAATGGGAGAAAATGCAAGCGGCAAATACAAGCCCCAATGCTTCCATATTATCGCTTCAACGAGAAGGATTAATGAATGCTTTGACTCAACCCCAAAGTGGTAATAATCCAACTTTTGCGTCAACAGTACCGGTTGATTATTCTAACCAAATAATAGGGCCGTGGAAAAACCCAGATCCGTCAGCCTTTAAATCAAATCCATCTCTTGCGGCCAGATACGCAGAAATGAACTTGCCCGCTCGGCAAATGCAACAGCCCCAATCGGCACAAGCACCTCAAGCACACTTCGATGACGCGGGTGGCAAACATGCGGGAACGCCTCCGTCAACGCAAGCACCGCAGGCACGTGGCAAACATGCGGGAACGCCTCCGTCAACGCAAGCACCGCAGGCAGATTTTGATGACGCAGGCGGCAAGCAGGCCGGAACGCCTCCAACAACTTACTCACAGACCGCACCCACGGCAAGCGAGTTTGGCGCGTCTAAAGTTTACAAGCCGACCAACTACGCGGCTCAAACGCTTGAAAAACTTAAAAGCAACCCTTTGTTTAAAGGAATAAAAAATATACAAAACTATTTGACGGATGTTATTCAAAAGCCAGAGTCAAATAAACTAACTCCAGAGGCACAAGCAGCGGTTGACGAATATAAAGCCGCCGTTGAAAAAGACAAATCAGCACTCAAAGATGGCATGATATATGAACAAGACGGCAAACAATATGTTTGGAATGAAAAGGCTGGTAGGTGGTTAGAAGGCAAAGATATAGATAAACAATCTAAGGCCTATCAAACCGTACAGACTTATAACGAAATATACAAGCCTTATTACAATGCGAATAAGACCGCACTCGATAATCTTAAATATCTTGAACAGGTTTCACCGATAGATAACCCAATCGCTCAGGTAATACCGCTTACGGAAGAATTTCTTGCGGCCAAAGCAAAAGCGCAAAAAGAAGCCGATAATCCGACCGGCATGAAAGAACAAGACGAAGCGGCAGCGATGATAAAGCAAGGCGCAGGCCCGACAGACCTTGAAGGTAAACTGCGCGATGCGTACGGCGGCTACACAACGCCCGAAGGCATGAAAGCATACCAAGACGCTCTATACGAAAGCGTGGCGCAAAGGTTGAGGAATGAAGCGGGCGACCTTCGTAGCCAACAGGCGGCAGACCTTGCCTCTCGCGGCCTCGGAATGTCAACGGTCGTGAACGATGTGCAGGCCGAAACCAATAAGCGACTCTTACAAGGACTCGGCGAAGCAGCAAGCAGAGCGGCGGTCGGCGCGGAGGAATTACGCAGAGGCTATTTGCAGGACGCACAGACCCTCGAAAGCGGCATCGCCAACCGTGGTTTACAGGCCGGAACGCAGATGTCGAATGTCGGCGCACAGAAGCAGAACATCTATCAATCGGCGCAAAGTCCTTATATGCAGGCCATTCAATACCAAGACGCGAACTCTCTGCTTAACCTCAGCTTGCAGAACCAGGCATGGAAAGACAAGGTGGCAAACGCGCTATACCTCCTTAACCTTCCGCAGCAGATAAACGCGGGGCAGGCGGGAACGCAGACCAACGCGGCGAATGTCGGCGGCAAAGTTTACGACGCAAACCTTCAAAGTGCGGCAACACAAAACGAAACGGCTGGCAAGGTCGCGGCGCAAATAGCAAACGCTATTACGCCCAAAACTGGCTATGTGCCGTTACAACAGGTTCAAGGCGGCTTTAATGGTGCAGTTACGGGGGCAAACGCAGGTTTCGCCAATCCAGTTAAGAAAACTTATACCGGCCAAATAGCAACATAGTAGGAGGGCAAAATGCCGATAGCGACTTCAATTCTCGATGTAGTGGAAGCGATCAAAAAGCAAATAACAGACAAGGCGGTGGGGATGTCAGGCACGGCAAGTCCGCAAGCGCAGGAACCGCCGCAGCAACTCACGCCAGAACCGCCGCCTGATGTCGATTACACCGCCGGCATGCAGCGACCGGAACTGACGAAACTGGCCTCCAATATGGAGTTCAAAGCCACACCTTCACGCGCAACCGCCATGCTCGTCGCGCTCGGCAACATCCTCCAGGATAAGCGTAATGTCGAGGCCGCAAAACAGGCAGCGCAGCAGAGCGATTACGACGCGAGGTTCAAGGACGCGCTCGACCTCACGAAGGCCCGCAAAGGTATGCAGATGAAGCGGGAGTTTGACGAGAGCGATCCCGACACGCAGTTACGGCGCGAACTTTTGCAGACCGAACTTGCGCAGAAGAAAGAAATGTTTCCGCTTGAAAAACAATACAAGCAGACGGCACTTGACAGGCTTTTGATGAAAGGCACAATGGGCGGTGGCGGTGGGCGCGGAAGAAGTGGCGGCGGCGAAATGCCAACGGAAGAAATGCCCGCAGGCTTTCAAGCGATACTTGCGGCGAATACAAGCACTTACGACCCCGTTACCCGCGAACCGAGGCCCACGCGAGCCGAATTAGAATTTTCTTATCGCAAATATTTAACGACAAATCCGAAGCCCAAAGACAGAATAATAGCTGACAAATATCGCAGTTCGTTAATGGGCGAAATGCCGAAACCGGAAAAGGAACAGAAAGCGGAAAAAGTTTCTACCACGGAACAAAATATACGCTCATATATGGAACTTTTTGGCGTTAATCGCATAGACGCAATTAAGATGTTGAACGAGGATGTTTCAGCCTCGCGCGGCAAGGGAAGCATGAAAGGCACAATGTCGGCCATAAACGAAATGGACGGTGGCACTACCGAAGAAACACCTTCTCCCCAAGCACCGCCCGCAAAGCCACAATCGGCATACGCCCCCGGAACCATTCTTAAAGTGCGTGGCAAACTCATGAAGGTCATTAACGCTCAAGGCGATTTGCAAGAGGTGAAGTAATGAATATAAACGACTTCAACCCCGAAGAAATAGAAGTTGTTCAAGAAAAAATACCGGCTAAATTAAATATAAATGATATTGCCGAAGATGAAATAGAGGTTGTTCAAATCCCCGAATCGAGCCGAATTATAAGCGCGGCAAAAGATTTGCCGGTGGCATTAAACCAACTCGGCTCTGGTGTTTTAGACTATATGGGCGGCGCGGCAACGGCGGTCGGCAAGGCGGCAACGGTTCCTCCACAAGAACTTTTAAAAGCGGTTGCCCCTTCTGTTTTTGCGACTCCACAGGCCGAGGCCAACGCCGCTTTAATGCGTCAAGACTTGGGCGTTGATATTGATACCGCGACCGGAATGGTTAAAAATATCATGGGCGGCACACAAAACTTATTGACCGGAATCCCACCCACAGAAGAAGCAATACAGCCTCAAATGCGTCGTGAACTTTTGCCTGCCGACTACGAAATGCGACGCGCAAAACAGACGGGCGAGATAGTTGAAGCCGGTTCATCGTTAAAGCAATATCCAGGTTATAGCGAAATAATAGATAGCCTTGCCGCAATACCTGAATTTTCTAAAATGAGCGTTGAAGAACTCGGAACAATAGCCGGTGCTATTTCGGCAGGCGATCCCGAAATGATAAAGCAACTTTCTAATAAGCCTTTTTCAACCGCACTCGCTCCAATAATTGGCGCGCTTATTCCAATCGGCATAGGGTTAAAAACTAAAAGAGGCTTGGAAGCCAAACCGCAGGTGAAAACTACTAAAATAACGCCGGAACAGCAGGCGGCACTTGAAAGATATAACGCAGAACTTGAAAGCGTAAAGGCACAGGAAACAGCGCCGAAGTATCAAGCCGAACGCCCAAAAATTAGCGAAGAACAGTTTGAAGAAACAATGGCGCAAGAGATAAGAAAAAAATATGGGTTGCTTACGCCAGAACAACAAGCGGAGGCAAAGGCGCGTAAAGCAAACGTAGAAGAAGGTATGTATTCAGAACCTTCACCAACAACCATATTTCCTTACGAAACCACAATGGAAGGAAACCTCAAGCCTTTTGAAGGAATAGTTGAGGGCGGGCGTGAGTCGGTTCGCAATAAAAATATTGTAAACGAAATACGCAACGCAGGTCTTACTACAAAAGCCGAGGTAATGAACCAATTTAAAGAGCGCATACCAGACTTAACGATGGAAGATGCGGCAGACTTGCTTGATCTTTCACGCGGTTTACCTTTACGCGATAGAGTTCCAAACCAGAACCCTCCGTTTAGTAATAAACAATTAAGTAAACCCGTTAATCAACTATTCAGAAAAGAATCCCCGACCGCAACCGAGCCACCTCCGCAGAATATGGAGCAGACGACGGAACAATTGGTAGTGCCGCCCGAACCCGCACCGACCGTCATTCAGCAACCGCAAATCCCAGACGCGAGGCTTGAACGAGTGCAACCAGAATATCAGCAAGAGCCACGCCCCGAAATGCGTCCGCAACCTATCGACCAATTATTCAGACGAGAACGCACCATAACGCAACCGGAGGCCGCTACAACGCCCGTTTCCGAACCGGAAGGCATAAAACCTCAAGCCATTGCCCCGACCGTTACGCAACCCGCCCCGATAACTTTTAGGAAGGAAGCGGAGCGCAAAATAAAACCAGAACCGGAAAACAAAGGAATAATTGCAAGGCCCGCAGCAGAGGTAGGCATTAAAGAATATGAAAAACTGCCCGAAAACGTATGGCTACATGGAACCGATATTGATGGCGAAATCAAAAATTTTAGTGTAACAGACACAGAAAGAGGCGTTTATTTAACCAAAAATTGGCGTGTGGCGGAAAACTATACTGATGGTGATACCGCAAAAATTAAAGCGATAGAATTAAAAAAAGATGCAAATATTTTTGATTTAAACGATGACGCCCAAGCCGAAAAACTTGCAAAATTATTAAAAGAAAGAATTGACGATTTCGCCGATTTTGATATTAAAGAATTTGCCGCCAATTTGCAAAAGGCGGATTATAACCAAGTTGGCCTTATTGACAACGCGGAAATCGGGAATGTTTTGTATGAAGCAAATGTTGATGCGGTTATTGACACGAAGGGAAATGCCGCAATTATTAATGACAATGCGTTAAAAACTTATCGGCCCGAAGGCAAGGGTATGACCGCCACCGGCCAGCCGACGCCCGAAGCGATGTTGACGAGGACTAACAAAACATCTCTTTTAAGCGAAGAAAAATTTTGGGAAATCGTAGAAACTGCAAAAAGCCAAGATGAAATTCGTCCATACGCGGAGCAAGTTCTAAAAAACAAGGCTGCTTTTTCCTCGGACGCCCAACAAATTGCCGCCCGTGCTATGCCAGAAATTCAAAAAGAAGCCAATACAAGATACGAACAAAATAAAAAAGATATAATGGGACGTTACGAAAGGTCAAAAGAGTTTGTAATGGAATCTATCGGCGGTGAAACGCCACTTTTAAAAAAGTTAGGATATGATATCAATGGCAAGATGTATCGCGGAGTAAAATCCGAGGCTGCAATAAACGACCTTTTCACGAAAAAAAGCGTGATGACCAAGACAGGCGAAGGAACGACAAACTGGGCACCAGATACATATTCACGTTATATGTTTGATAAGGACACACATGGCGGTTATATTATCGAAAGCGACGCCACGCCTGACAATTTCCAAACCTTTACCAAGTTCAGCAATAAATATTATAAATCAAAGGGGCCGATCCCGTTAGAAAATATTTCCAGAATAATAAAAATTGAAAGAACAAAGCCGGAGGTCGGAGTAAACAAGGACACCGTAGGCCATGAGGTTATATATGACCGTGATGCAGGAATAAACAAAATAAAATCCGTTCAGCCGGCTGAGCCGATGGCCGTTAAAACGCCGGAGGTTAAGGGGCCGTCGAATGTTGAAATTGCTCAACAAAATTTTAACAGAATAATGAACGCTCAACCTTACGAATTAACTTTAGAAGATTATATTTATCAAAAACAACAAAAAGCCAGAGTTTACAGAAAGCCAACAGGTCAAAAAGATAGGCAAGAAATGAAAAGCCGAATTAGAGAAGTTGGCGACCAATATGCACCGGACGAACACAAAAACGCAGTCAAACGCGCCCTCGCCGAAGGCAAACCCGTGCCTCCCGAAGTGCTTGCGGAATACCCGGACTTGAATCAACCCCGCCCCAAGACCGGCCCCTCAATGTTCGGTGGCGCACAGTTGCAGAACGCTTACGAGAAGGTTGAGCCGACCCTCAAGAAAGGCGCGGACTTGCTGTTCAAGAAGGGCAAAAAGTTTGTCGAAGACGAGAGCGGTTCATTATCTGTCGGCCCGCTTGTTGACGCGGCAGTCAATATGTTTAATAAAGGCCGCAAGAAAGTTACCGAGATGCGCGAGAAAAGAGAATATCTCGGAAACCCGATTGAAGCGTTGCGAACGGTTTTGTTTGATAGGTTTGCGCCGGCGATTAAACCCATTGAAAAGAAACTCGGCAAAGCAGAAGCGACAAAAGCCGTTAATACCGTTGACCGCATGCTATATGCTGACAACCTTATGAAAGAGTTTGCGAAGGATAGCGGTCTGGCCGAGAACATGGCAAAGAATTTGCAATCGGTCGGCTTAAACATCGACCATTTTGGCGCATACGCCGAGGCCCGCCGAATACTTTACGAACGCGACCCGCGCGGACTTAAAAGCAGGCTTACTAAACAACAGGCTATTGACCTTCTTGACGAATTTCAGCCTAAACAAAGGGCCGTTCTTCAACAAACATTTGAAGAATTACAAGAGAACTGGAAGAAGACGGTTGTTCCACAGATAACGGGAAGCGAAGTGTTTGACCCGAAGATAAATAACTATATTGAAAACAACGATAACTATTCCCGCGATGTCGTAGTCGATTATATAGGCACAGAAACAGGCAAAGACGCTCGTTATAAAAATCTGGTTGAACACCTTAAAGGAACCGAGAAAGAAAAACTTAACCCGGTTGAGCAGATGGTTTTATACGGTCGCGCGATCAACCAATTTACAAGCCGCGAAATGGCGAAACGGCAACTTACGGAAATGCTTGACAAGGCTGGTGAAATATCTGCCGACCCCAAAGAAGGCTATGAGCCTATCCGTTATATGCACAAAGGCGAATGGGTTGAGAAGTATGCCCCGCGTAGAATTGCACAATCGCTGATGGATGCGCCGCGCGAAACGCACGATGCGATAAAACTTGTTGACAAGATATTTTTTAATAACAAATACGCCAAGTGGATGACGAGGCAACTTATAAACAACCCAGGCTTTATGCTCGGCAACTCATTAATGCTCGACCCCGTTACGACATGGGCGCAACTGCCCTCGTTTAAATCAAAGATCGGCTATCCTATTGTTCACGCTTTGACGATGCTTGAAAAAATAAACGCGCCCGGCGTGGCAAGATTATCAAAAGCCTTTGGATTAGATACCCTTGCGGACGTTAAGAAGAAGATGACTAAAGAGCGTATCTACAACATCGGCTCGTTATACGAAAGAACGACCGGCGAAGAAACCGAACTTGGCGATTTTATGAAAGGCATAGGTATAAACGAGAACGCTCTGGAATTTTTCACGGGCAAGAAAAAATGGAAGGCTACAAAAGCATACAACACTTTTGAAGATATGGTAAGCAAGGTTGACCAATCAAGCAAGGAAAGCCTTTATCGCTATCTCAAAGCGTTTGAGCCAAATTTGGGCGAAGAAAAAATAGCGACCATGACGCGCGAAATGGGAACACCGGCCACAAAAAGATCGGGCCTTGCCGAGCCTATCTTACGCAGAGGAACGCTTTTTGGAAACGCAATATTGCAGGCGTTAAGAGCCACGGCCAAAAATTACAAAGACAATCCCGCCGTATTCACAACCTCAAATATTGGTGTTCCCGCCGCACTTGCTTATGGCGTTTATCAATATATGCAACGCGACCCCGAAGCAAGACAAAGATGGAACGGGTTGAGCGACTATCAGAAGAAAAACTTTGTCAACATTTATACCGGACAAGATGCGAAAGATAAACCAATATTTTTATCGCTTCCGCTTCCGCGTGTTGCAAGAGTGTTTTACGGAATGGTGGTCGACATGCTCGAGAACGACAAAGGTTTTGCGCAGACGGTCGGCGAAGCGGTTAAGGGATTAGGCAAAGGGGCATTATCAGAACTGCCTTCTGGTTTATCAAGGCCCGTCGGATTAGCCTTTGATGTTGGCTCATACATGGCCGGCAAAGCACCTTACGATTATTACCGCGATAGCGAAATCATACCCGACCAAGTTATGAAAGCCGATGCGACGCTCTGGAATAAAATTGTTGGCGACAACAAGATGAACGACCTCTCAACCACAAAGGCGTTTGGCTCTTATCTGCTTAACACCTACGGCATAGGCGGTTGGTTTAACATGGACACCATGAAGAATGTTCCAGAAGGCTATGGCGCATTAAAGGTCGCACCGATCAGCCGTTTATTCAGAATGGGCGGTAGTGGTATTCCGGGCAAACTTTATGAGGCAAAAGAAGATGTTCAGAAGTTAGAGGCCCGCGCTAAAATATTAATCCAGAAAGCGGTCGAGGACTCTGTTCAGAATGAAAAGCCGATTAAGTTTACCGACGAATTAAAAGAAGCACTCACATACGCGCCCAAGACAATTCAAAGCCAGATGGAAAAAGCGTATGTTAAAAAGATGAAGGGCATGAAAGGTTCAAAAGCCTTCGACCTTTACGGCGCGCTCAAAGGCGCAACCATGCGCGAAAAGTTGGAGATACTAAAGGCTTTTAAAAATCTAAATAAATAATTGACACTCACCCGTAGGTTATGTTAAAATAATCTATGGGTGGTTAAAATTTTGAAGAAAGGCGCGACATGGATAACGAAAACATTATACTGTCCATGCTGAAAGAGATTAAAGACGACATTAAGGACATAAAGAAAGACTTTAAGGAACACAAGGGCGCGTGCGAAGGCCGCTTCCGTTGCCTTGAGGATTTTAAGACGCGTGTCGAAACGATCAAGGGCGATGTCAAAGACCGCCTTTCCTTTTGGGCGTTGCTCGTTGCTTGCGTTAGCGGTATTCTTACGATCGTGGTCAATGCGGATAAAGTTTTTGGAGGCTTAAAATGAAAAAGATCGTTCTTTTGGGAGGTCTGTGCTATGCCGGTAAAACCTACATCGCAAATCTGTTGTGCAAAGAAAGCGAAGCCTATTTCAAAACAAGTTTCGCGTCTGCGCTTAAAGATGAACTCCATGACGCAGGACTTATTGACAAGAAGTTGCTCAACGATAAGCAATATAAATCGGGCGTTCGCGGCATTATGCAGCGTTTTGGCCAAGAAAAGCGGGCCGTTGATCCCTTTTATTGGGCGCGTATCGTCGAGGGTAAGATTAACGATTCATCGCCCGCGGGCATAGTTTTCATTGACGATTGGCGGTTCGTGAACGAGGCGCAATACTTCATCGACAAAGGCTATCCGGTCGTGAAGATATACGTTAAGCGTAATGATTATAATAAAATGTTATCTGTCGGCAAGGCCGTGCTAACAGACTATTATCAGAACTTGCACCAGGATATAAGCGAACAGGAACTTTGGTCAATCAGCAAAGACTGGATTGACGGCGCGCCTTATTTCGACCTCATCTATCATAATGACGGCGAGAGCAAGGACGACCGCAAAATGGTCGCACACCTTCTTTCATTTATCGCCACGAACGGGAAGGCGGTGAAGAGCAATGCCGTGCGGTAAAAAGCATACGAAAAAAGGCGGGAAGAAAAAATAATTATAGGGGCGTCGTATAGAAGCATTATATCTGGCTTTGAACCAGAAGAAGGTGGAGCATTACCACCCGCCCTTGCCAGTTAAAATTCTCTTGACAATCCCAAAACTTTATGGTATATTAATCAAAGTTCTTTTATACATCCCTTACATTTATGTTTTACGCCGGCTACCCCCGTGGCCGGTCGAGGGGTAGAAGCAGGTATGGCCCCCTGCCTCGTCAGCGTTTAGCTACCAGAACAACAGTCGGTTCTTACCCGATGTGGGTTGCAAGAGTTCTCGCGAGATGCAAAACACGGTTGTTGACGAGCCACGAAAGTGCGTTTTGGTTCGAGTCCAAACTACTCCATACAATGCGGTCTAACCTCCCCATTGTTTTACCCAACTCCTTTATAACTTATAAGCCCCCGACCGTAATTGGCCGAGGGCTTTATTTTTATTATCGGATATTATGTTTTATTAACCTCTTCCAGATCCATCTCCAAATCCATCTCCAGATCCATCTCCAGATCCATATCCAAATCCATCTCCAGATCCATCTCCATATCCAAATTCATCTCCAGATCCAGATCCATATCCAAATGCATCTCCAGATCCAGATCCAGATCCAGATCCAGATCCATATCCAAATCCAAATTCATCTCCAGATCCAGATCCAGATCCAGATCCAGATCCATCGTCCCTCATTATTACTGTTTCCATATCGGCACCGCCTTTATTGCCGCTTCGGCTTTTGCTGTGCAGTCAAGTATTTCGATAACCTGCAACAAAGTAATGGTTTCAACTTCTTCCGGAAATTTGCAGCTGTTAGGTTTCTGCGGGCCGTCGATTGCTAACTGTGAAAGACTGGCGGCTCCATCCCAATACCACAAGCGACGAGCGTTGCGCATTACAACTTCACGCCCGTTGCGGCTTTCGATATACCCCGCAAATACGCCGGCGGAATAAGTCCTTACTATCTGATAAGGTTTGCCGTCGGCGTTGAAAGCCATAACTTTAGCCTGTGTTGCCGGAACATAATCGACACCATTGATTGAGATAACATTAATTTTTTCTTGATTTTCCATTTGATTACTCCTTTATTTTTATTTATCCATAAGCATTTCGTCCATCTGCTCAATAGTCTTGTTCAATGTTTTTTTATACTGCCCTTCGCCAAAAAGAGCGTAAAACTCTTTCCAGAACCGGCCCGTGATACTGTACTTAACACGCTTTCGCCTTTTATCGCGGCAGTCGCGGCAGAAAGATTGTGGCTTTGTTTGGCTGGTTTTAAACTTTTCACCGCAATCTTTACACACGACCTTTATTCTGCACCAGATTGAATTATAGTCTATGCCGAGAGCTTTGCAGCAGGTCGGGCAGTATTTATATTGAACGGGGCGTTGGCATCGGGCGCATCTATTCATCAGAACGGAACCTCCGTTTGTGTGTCTGCGGTTGCGGTTTCATTGAGCATAGATTCCGGTATAACCGGCTCGCTTGATTCATTTGCCATCGGATAGTTCGACTCCGCGCCCCATACCGGCTCAACCTCTGTGGCATTAACAGAAACTTCGTAGCATTTCTTGCCGGTGGCTTTGTCGGGCCAAGTGTTGAGCTTGAGGCTTCCGCTGACGAACACTTTCACGCCTTTGACGATCTTCGCGGCTTTGTCGGCCCAATAGTTCCAGCACTCGACCTTGAAATAATCCGTTACTTTGTCCTTGCCTTTGACGAATGGCCTCTCGACCGCAAGCGTAAACTTTGCTACTCTGTGTTCACCGACCTGTCTGACTTCTGCCTCTCTGACTGCTCTGCCTGTTAATAAAACTGTGTTCATTATTCCTCCTTATAGTCTTTATTGCACAATACATAAATAAGCCCGCCGATTGCGTCGCTCTCATCGTAGGTTGCGTCCTTGCCGTAGTGCGTAACGCTGACGCTCGTCTGCAAGATTGCTTCGATGTTCCTGTGCGCCTGTATTTTTTCTTCCTTGTCCGATTTCTCGTCCGTGAGAACGCGCAAGTATTTCTTCCATTGTTGATTGCCGATTTCCTCGATGAGCGTCGCACGATCTCGCACCGCCGCCATAATCGCGCCCCTTGCCTCGCCGAGAAGCATCGCTGTCTTCTTTGACTTGAATACGCCTTCCTCGATGAAGATTGCTATGCCACTCAAACTTACAGAGAGGTCATTTAAAAGCCGGTTGGCCATCGCCGACAGCTTGCATATCCTTTCGAGCACGGAGGCGTTGCTATCGGCCTGCAAAACGCCATAGCGTATGAACTCGTTTTCGAAATCCCATGCCGCCCAGCCGGTTGACTTCGTGCTTACATCAAAAAATATCGCGCGGTTCGTCCTCCAATATGGAGTAATCAACTGCTTCAACTTCTGCGGTAGTTTGATCGTCGTCATGTCTAAAGTTCTCATATCCCCCTCTATCTCTCATGTTTATTAGATACCCATTTACTGCTTGCGGGCAACCATCGATGAAGTCGGCTGACTTTGGATATTTGCCCTTGTACCATGCCACGCATTCGGCAAACTTACGTTCGTATTCTGTGTCCGCTTGCAACTCGGCAAACTCTGAATCGATCTTTGCCTGGAAATGCTCGCTTTCCTTCTGGCGCAACTTTGCTTCGGCGTCGGCGCGTTGGGCGGCCTCTGATTTCTTGCGCTCAATTGCACCGCTGTCAGTTCGCAAACAAGCGTCAAGGTAACCAGCCGGATTTATCTTTGCGTTTCGCACCGCTATTTCAAGGTTGGAACGCAAATTCTCGTCCGACCTTTCCTTGTATTTATAAAGAACATCATACACTGGCTGCGTCTGCCACGACAAAGGCAACGTGCGCCATAATGCTTTGACACGAATCTCGGCTGTCCTCACGCAATACGCCAACCCGACACAAAGCATAAACTCCACGGCGTCGCTCACAAACTCGGCCAGATCAGCGCCCACTTTGTTGTATTGCCAACCCTCCTTGCTGGCAGTAAATGTTGATGAGTTGCGTTTGGCTACCACAAAATCGGCAACGTCTGCGTCAACAATCTGGCGTTGTGCGGCCTGCAACTGAAACATCTGGTCAAGCGACAGTACCTTGCCGAAGCCGTCTAACTTCGTGTTGAGGAACGACAGGAATTTCTGCGTTGCTCCGTTCATACCCGCCCCTCTTTGTTGTCGGCAATCGGAATGTCAATCGTGCCAGGTTCGACGCCTTCGACTTTAATGGCCTCCGGTTGTATTTCAATCGTTTCTACCGTTTTCATATCGTTGCTTATTTCCTTCTTTACCGTTTCGTCCTGATCAATGGCCTCGCGCTCGTTTACTGACAGCGGTAAAACCTTGCATAAATATTTTATGGCCGTTTTTTTGCGCATCTCGTCCGGCCATTGCGACCAAACATTGCCTGCCCGACCAACATTCTTGCGCTTCTGTATTTCGTGTTCGGGAAGAATAACCCACACCTTATTCCCATCGTCCAAAGTTGCAACGGCATAGGTAAATATCGGCTTGCCACGGTCTTGAGTAAAATTCGGAACATGAACGAGTTCGCGATTTAATCCGAATATTACTTTATATTCGTCCTTTTCGTAGATGATTTCGGAATAGACCTCTTTTACTTTGGTCGAGCGATAAACGAGGGTCAAAAGTCCCTGATAGCCGATAATAAGCTGACACTCTTTTTGTCCGGTGGTCTTGTTGTTGAATGGGATTAAAAAGCATTGGCCAAGTAGCGAAGGTTCTAAGCCGATTTGTGCGGCGTTGAGAAGCGAACCAAGAAAACTTTCTTTGGTGCAAAGCGCGAGGTCTGGAGTTTTTCTGACCGCCGTTAATGCAGTTCGCAAAAAGTGCTCGATTTTAATGTGGTTAGGAAGTGCGTCCGAAAGTTGTTTTTTCATGCTTTGGATTAAAGTATAAACATCTTGTCCTTTGGTTGCCTTCGCTACTGCCTTTGCCTCTACCTTTTGCATAAGTTCATTACTCATTGTTGCCTCCTTCAAATTTCCTTGTAATTGTCGGTTAAAAAAACAAATCCAATTTTTTCTAACTTTTCTTTTTCGTGTTCGTTCCAACCATCTTTAATGCTAATTACTATCATCCGTGCCTCCTGTTAATTTATCAAAACATTGTGGACATAATCTTGAAAGGTTTATCCAACCTCGACATTTAAAACAGGTCAATTTGCCGCACTTGCTACAAGTATCATAGTTTATTGGCAATGGCCCGAATTGGCCACAACACTTATATTTTTTATAGCCAAGCCAAATCATTAATTTTTCGTATAACATTTATGCCTCCACAAGTTTCGTGCCTATTTCCTTTATTCTGAATTGTCTATACGAAGTCGGCTTGACCTCGTAGCCCTTCCTATTTACCGTTTTCCATTCGACCAAGAACCTATTGTCGATGAGGCCGAATGTTGACTCACCAAGCGCCTGCTTAATCTCGTTCTTCATCGCCTCGACCTCTGCTTCGATACGCTTAATCTCTGCCTCCTTTGCCTTGAGAGTTTCGATGAACGAGGCGGGGCGTGAAAGTTGCTTTGTGCTTCCGTCATCCTTGTCATAAACGAGTGCGATGGTTTCGGCCTTCATTTCACATGATGGCGGCGTCTTTGTTTCAACATGATTATGCCAGAAATTGCAAGCGATTGTCAAGAGATTTTTCTGCAAGCGCAGGTCGGCGACGATCTTTACCTCGCGATAATCCTGCCCACCTATCAGCACGGCAAGATAAGCGTTTGTCAAGCCCGTGAGCATGAGATACCATTGAACCTGTAAGCGGTATTCGTCAGGACAGTCGCCGTTATCCCAATCGCGGGCATTGTATGCGTTCGTAGTCTTAACTTCCAGAACACCTTGCGAACCATCTGCTTCGACATAGATGAAGTCCGGTGTGCCGCCGATGAAGGCGTGTTTGCGATGGCATATTGCCCTGCCTGGAACGAGGTCGAAAGCGTGTTCCTCGGCAAACTTATCGGCAACGACTTTTTCGAGTCGTCGGCCCCACTCACAAGCGTTTGTGTCTTTTCGCTGATACGCTTCGCTGACCTTTGAGAGCCAGACCTCGTATTCGCCTTTGTATCGGCTAACTCCGCACAGGGCCGCTATGTCGGAGCCTCCAAGATATTTACTTCTTTCCATACTATCTCCTTTCTATAATCGGGTCGCGCGGGTTGTCGCGTTCCGTGGTGTCTTCCTCGTCCGAGGGGCCGTCGTAGCATTCACAGGCTTCATCGTCTTTGCCCGTAAATTCTTCACCAACAAAGCACCAACCTCTTTTACAAATTTCGCAGCAAGGGCTAAAATTTTCGCAGTCGCCGCAGATTTTCATTTATATCAACTCCCATTTTACATAGTCGTCTTTCCAAGTTCTATTCATTGTAATTTCATTTCCCCACCTCGCTTTCTCTGCGCTGGGCGTATGAACAAAATTTAAGATAATAAAACTTAAACGGGCCTTCTATTTTTGATGTGCTTTCCTGAAAAATAACAGCCGCTTTGCATTGGTTTTTATATATGCAATCTTTGCAATAAACAACCGCCGGCCTTTTTTCAAGCTCAGCTTTGAGGCGGGTGTTATCTTTTAAAACACTATAATAAACCGTTTGTGTTTCGTTTACTTCTTCTTTTAACTGCTCAATCTCTGCGGCCATGCGCTCGGCAATAGCCCAAACCTCTTTAACGCTATCGCGCGACACTGGATATTGGTTTGTGCAGCAATCAAAGCAGCCGTCGTCTAAAAGTTCTTTTATTTTTTTAGCGTCTTCGTTTTTCTTGCCGTCACAGCAGTTTTTCGGCACTTCTATTTTTGGGTAATCGCTCATTTGTGCGCTCCTTTCTCAATCTTCAAAAGTTCTTCCGCCTCTTTGCGAGTTATGCGACGCAGTATCTTCATTTTCTTGACGCGGAATTTTCCATCGGTCGTATAAGGAATAGCCACAATATCTTTTGCCGTGAACTCTATTTCAAGGTATTGATTTTCGGTGTTTTTGCTGTCGTGATAGCACCAGCACAGAGTAGCGACATTAAATCCGGCGCCGCAGTTTTGATGTTCGTCAGCGTTAAAGTTGTTTTCTATATAGGTTTTTCCAACCTCGTATTTTTCCGAAAACTGGTTATAAGGATTGCTACCGTCAGCCTTGACATATTTCCATGCCCTGATTTTTCCCGTGCAGTGTTTTATGATTTCGAGATCGGGGCGATAAAAGAGATTCTTCGCGCCGTCGAGGTTCGCGCCGTAGAGGTTCGCGCCGTAGAGGTTCACGCTGCGGAGGTTCGCGCCGTC
>Ga0116144_10003314_pt1 | contig 16227 bp, 7 predicted proteins | sample AD_UKC035_MetaG_FD_89746 | JGI IMG/M metagenome (GOLD analysis project Ga0116144, IMG submission 89746) | Active sludge microbial communities of municipal wastewater-treating anaerobic digesters from USA - AD_UKC035_MetaG | ecosystem: Engineered > Bioreactor > Anaerobic > Digestate | place: USA...
CCGCAAATCACTTCGATTTCATGCCGCGGCAAGTGAAAGCCGGGCAGGATTTCCCGGGCGATCTTGCAACCCATTTCTTCGTGCCCCTTATAAGTATAAATAAATCCTGAATCGTGAAGCAAACTGGCCAGGCGCAGCAATTTGACATCCTTCACGGCAACCTTTTCGGTTTTGGCAATTTTAAGAGCGGCATTCAACACATCCTCGGTGTGGTGCAATCCGTGATAAGAAAGATCACCGGGAAGTTCTTTTTTCAATTTTAACCGAATCGCTGCTTCAGCTTCTTTATATTCAGGAGCTTTTTGTCTCATAAAAAACAAGGCAATTTCATAAATATAGATTTTCCCTGCAAATCCCGGTTCGGTTATTGCTGAATGATTACAAAAATGAGTCCAAATTTCAGTTAAAATAAAGGAAATGAAAAATTCCGGATTAAAAAAGCCGGTTTTGGGTTATATTAAATTGATAACCTATCAGTTACAAATAACAAAAAAAATTAAACTATTTATTAAACCTAGCCGCTTTATCCTTTAAAACACCCCTGGGCTTCAACTTAATCACAGAATTTCTAACTTGCAGGGATGCGTATAGGAATTGTCTGCTACCCCACCTTCGGGGGTTCCGGGGTAGTGGCCACGGAATTGGGCCTCGGCCTGGCCAAACGCGGCCACGAAGTGCATTTCATCACCTACAAGAGACCGGTCCGCCTAAGCCATTTCATGACCAATATCTATTACCACGAGGTGAATGCCCTGGATTACCCCCTTTTCGAGTACACCCCCTACGACACCACCCTGGCGAGCAAACTGGTCGATGTGATCAAATTCGAAAAAATCGACCTGCTGCATGTGCACTATGCTATCCCGCACGCCACCATCGCCTTTATCGTAAAAAAAATACTGGAAACCCAGGGCATCCGCATTCCCGTGGTCACCACCCTCCATGGGACGGACATCACCCTCGTCGGGGCCGATCCTTCCTTTGCACCGGTGGTCGAATTCAGCATCAACCAGTCCGACGGCGTCACGGCCGTTTCCCGTGATCTGAAAGACGACACGCTCCGTTATTTTAATATCAGCCGGGACATCCGTGTGATTTACAATTTCATCGATTTTGACCGCTTCCGGAAGATCGACAAGGAGCATTTTAAAAAAGCCCTTGCCCCCGATGGGGAAAAAATACTGATTCACACCTCCAATTTCAGGAAGGTGAAAAGGGTGGACGACGTGATCCATATTTTCCAGAAAGTCATCCAGCAGGTACCCTGCAAACTTTTGCTTATCGGCGACGGCCCGGAGCGCCAGCGGCTGGAGGAAATCTGCCGGAAAATCAAGGTCTGTGAACACGTACGGTTCCTGGGAAAACAAGAAGCCATAGAGGAGTTGCTTGCCGTCAGCGACCTGTTTCTGATCCCCAGCGAAAATGAAAGTTTCGGACTGGCGGCTTTGGAAGCCATGGCCTGTCATGTCCCGGTCATCTCTTCCAATGCGGGCGGATTGCCCGAACTGAACCTGGACGGGACAAGCGGATTTGTTCACCCCGTCGGGGATATCGAAGGCATGGCCGCGAGTGCCATCCGGCTACTCAAGGATGAAACGCTCCTCGATCAATACCGGAAGCAGGCTTTTGAGCGGGCCCGGGAATTCGATATTGACAAAATCCTTCCGCAGTACGAGGATTATTATATGGAGGTGATGAAAGGATAAGGGTGGGTGGTGTGTAGTGGTTGGTGGTTGGTGGGTGGTGTCGATTTAAGGCTCTTCGGAACTTCGGGGCGGTGGGGGGTTTCCCTTATTCAAAGCAACTTCGCATTTATTCCGGTCGAATTCATTTTCGTTGTTGGCAATCCAAATGGTGGCCACGCCATTTCCGATAAAATTGGTAATGGCCCGGGCTTCTGACATAAAACGGTCCACTCCCAGCAACAATGCCAGGCCTTCGATGGGGATGACTTTTACCGCGGCCATCGTGGTAGCCAAAACGATAAACCCGCTGCCCGTCACCCCGGCCGCTCCTTTGGAGGTGACCATCAGGATGCCGATAATGCTTAAAATCTGGCCTGCACTGAGATGGACATGATACACCTGGGCCAGAAAGAGGATTGCCATGGATAGATAAATGGTGGTCCCGTCGAGGTTAAAGGAATATCCTGTGGGCACTACCAGACCCACCACGGGTTTTGAACAACCCATTCGCTCCAGCTTCACCATCAGGTTGGGCAGGCCCGCTTCGGAAGAGGAGGTACCCAGGACGATCAGTAATTCTTCTTTGATGTATTTAAGGAATTTCCAGAGGTTCACTTGGTAGTACCGGAGGATATACCAGAGAACGATAAAAATAAACAGGGCCATGGTGCAATAGACGGTAAGCATCAGTTTGCCCAGCGGGAACAGGGCTTTGAGGCCGTATTTCCCGATCGTGAAAGCCATGCCGCCAAATGCCCCGATGGGCGCAAGCAGCATCACCATATAAAGGGCCCTGAATACCCACTTGGATACCGGGACCAGGGCATCGACCACCCGGTGCCTGAAACTGAATTTATTGAGCACAATCCCGCTGAACAGAGCCAGCATTAAAATCTGGATGGTCGAATTATCCTTGAAAAACTGCCACCAGCTGAAGTCCGCCGCCTGGTCCGCATACCGGGACACCTCTCCGGCCTGACCGGCAGGGATCACCCCAAACCCGGGCTTGATGATATTCGCCATGACCACCCCGATCAACAAGGCCGCTGTGGTCACGACTTCAAAATAGATCAGCGCCTTGACCCCCACCTTCCCCACTTTTTTCAGGTCGCCCATATTGATGATCCCCAGGGTGATGGTCAGGAAAATGATCGGATTGATGAACAGTTTGACGATGGATATAAAACCGTTACCGAGAAATTCGGCCAGGGTCCTGCCCACTTTGAGCTCCTGGCCCAGGAAATGACCCTTCCATTCCTTTTCGAGAATGGGCTTGAGCACCCACTCTGGATAATAGTGGCCCAGGAGAATACCCAGGGTAATGGCAGTGAGTACCCAAAAAGTGAGGTTGGTGAGCAGGCGCTTCATTCGCGGTAAATATAATGAAACGAATGAGGTCCAGAAGAGTTAAGGGCCTATCTGCCAGGGTTGCATTGAACCGCCCACCCACTTACTAACTTACCAACTTGCTAACTTACCAACTTGCTAACTTGCTAACTTTTTAAAGATTTGACACATGATCCGACCTGGTTTATTTTTATTAATCCTTATCACGGGATTTTCCTGTAAGACCAAACAGGATCCGCCCGTTGCAGAATCCATAAAGCCCGTGTTTAAAAAACTGGACTCCGGAGAAACGGGGATTGCCTTCAACAATGTGGTCGATGAAAACTATGGAAATTATTTTGATGCCTTTGCCTATGTGTACAACGGAGGGGGTGTGGCGGCGGGCGATATCAACCAGGACGGCCTCCCGGACCTTTATTTCACCGGCAACGAAGTGGAGAATAAACTTTACCTCAACCTCGGCAATCTGCAATTCAAGGACATCACGGAAGAAGCGGGGGTGGGCGGCGGACCCGGCTGGGACAATGGGGTCACCATGGTTGACATTGACCAAAACGGCCTCCTGGATATCTATGTTTGCCGGGGAGGATGGCAGGATAAGGATGAACAAAGGAAAAACCTGTTGTATATCAACGAAGGCAATCTCCGTTTTACTGAAAAGGCCGCCGAATACGGGCTCGACGATGCCGGTTATTCGATGCACGCCGCTTTTTTTGACATGGACCGGGACAACGACCTAGACCTCTACCTGACCCAGCGGCCGGACTCCTTTTACCTGCCCCTGTCAAAAATGATTTCCGGAAAACTCAATCCGCCGGATAAAAACCGGGATAAACTCTACAAAAACGTTAGCGGCAAATTTATGGATGTCAGCGATGCCGCGGGCCTGGGCCATGGGTATGGTTATGCTTTGGCCGTGGTCACTGCGGACCTCGACCGGGATGGCTGGCAGGACCTCTTTGTTTCCAACGATTATGCGGACCAGGACTACCTTTTTATCAACCAGCGGGACGGCACTTTCCGGGAGGCCATCAAAGAAAGCACCAATCACCTCTCCCTGTTCTCGATGGGAGCCGACATCGCCGACCTCAACAACGACGGTTGGGAAGACATCCTGGTCATGGAAATGTTGCCGGAAAATTATAAACGCTCAAAAGTATCCATGCCCCGCATGGATGTTCAGGGTTTTTGGGCCATCGTGGATGGGGGCATGCACAAGCAGTACATGCACAATGCGCTCCACCTCAACCACGGCAACGGGTTTTTCAGTGAGATTTCCCAACTGGCGGGGATTGCCAAAACAGAATGGAGCTGGTCCACCCTGGCCGGCGATTTTGACAATGATGGCCTGCGGGACATTTTTGTGGCCAACGGATACCGGAGGGACTTGTTTGACGGCGATATCAAAAACAAACTCGATGCCTTCCTTGCTGCCAACCAGGAAAAATACCTGTCCAATGAGGATTTTTTCACCCGGGGATTCAAGGAATTCATCAGTCTCTACGATCCCATCAAGGTGGTCAACTACCTTTACCGGAATAAAGGGGATCTGCAATTTGAAAATGTAAGTGCGGCCTGGGGATTTGCGGACAGCAGTTTTTCAAACGGGGCGGCCCTAGCCGATCTCGACCGGGATGGAGACCTGGACCTCATCGTCAACAACCTGGAAGCGGAAGCTTTTTTATATGAAAACACCAATCCCGGCCGCAATCATTTTCTTAAAATCCAATTGAACGGGCCGGAAGGAAATCGCCAGGGCATTGGAACCAAAATCACCCTGTTCCTGGGGAATACCATTCAGTATTTTGAACAAAAGACCGTACGCGGATACCTGTCCTCCAATGATCCGGTGATCCACTTTGGCCTGGGTAAAATCCAATCGGTGGACAGTGTCCGGGTGCAATGGCCGGATGGCAAAGAAAACCGGATCCCTGCAACCGCCGCAAATACCCTGCTGCAGGTGAATTACGGGGAAGCCCATATGCCGGCGCCGGCTCCGGAACCCGCCCCCGTCCTGTTTTCATTGGAGACCAAAGCCCTTTCAACCCCATTCAAACACCATGAAACCCCGCTGGACGAATACAAGGACCAGGTCTTGCTGCCCCATGAATTTTCAAAGAGCGGACCGTTTATCGCGGCCGGTGACGTCAACGGGGATCAAAACCAGGATTTTTATGTGGGCGGCGCCGAAGGCCAGGCCGGCTGCCTTTACCTGTATTCAAATCAAAGGTTTATCAAACAAAACACACCGGTATTCGAACAGGATAAATCATATGAAGACCTGGGCGCTTCCTTTTTCGATGCCGATGGCGACGGGGACCTGGACCTCTATGTCGTTTCCGGCGGGGCCGGCCATCCCGAAGGGTCCGGTTTGTATCAGGACCGGTTGTATCTCAACGGGGGCCGCGGAAATTATTCCAAAAAGGAATTGCCCAAAACCCTGAGCAGCGGTTCCTGTGTATTGCCTTTTGACCTGGATGGCGACGGGGATCTCGATATTTTCAGGGGCGGGCAGGTGGTCCCCAACCGTTACCCTTTTCCTGCGCTCTCCTATTTGTGGATCAATGACAAAGGAAGCTTTACGGATGGCAGCGCCCTGTTCCCCCATTTGTCCGGCCTCGGCATGGTCAACACCGCCGTCCATACCGATCTGAACGGGGACCGGTCCCCTGAACTGGTCATTTCAGGCGAATGGATGCCCCTCCGCATCTTCGAATTCAAAAACGGGAAAATGGAAGAGGCCACCGAAGCTTTAGGACTGGGTCAAACCCATGGCTGGTGGAACCGGATCGTCGCGGACGACCTGGACGAGGATGGGGATATGGACCTGATCGCAGGCAACCTGGGCAAAAATTATAAATTCATTGCAAGCAGGGAAAAACCCTTCGAGGTTTACGCCACCGATTTCGACCGCAACGGGACGAATGACATTTTTCTGGCAAAATACGATCACGGGGTACAGGTACCCATCCGGGGCAGGGAATGCAGCAGCCAGCAAATGCCCGCCATCCTTCAGAAATTTCCATCCTTCCTGTCCTTTGCGGTAAGCGATATTCGCGGGATCCTGGGACCCGGGATTGACCGGGCCCTCCATCTCAAAGCCTATGAATTCCAGTCGGCCCTTTTTATCAACGACCAGGGAGTTCTGCGATTCAAGCCCCTGCCCGTTTTTGCACAGTTATCCACGGTCAACGGAATTATTGTCAGGGATGTGGATGGGGACGGTCACAAAGACATCCTGATAGCCGGAAACCGTTTTGACGTGGAGGTAGAGACCTCTCCTGCGGATGCCTCCCCCGGCATGTATCTCAAAGGGTTGGGCAAAAATGACTTCGAGGCGATTGGTCCACTGCACAGCGGCTTTTCCGTGCCGTACAATGTAAAGGACATCCAATGGCTGGACTCGGGAAACCGACGCTATGTCCTGGTGGGCATCAATGACGGGCCCCTGCTTTGTTACCGGGTCAATCCACAATAGGCTGACCCGCTTTCCATGCACAAAGCGGGAATTCAAAAATTGGACAATTGGGCCGGCCCTGCGCTCCCCAAAACCGGTTCGGTTTTGGGATTCGTTTTACACTGACTCACAAGCGGATTTGTATTAATTTTCTATTCCAAATTTTTTCTGATGCCCCAAATGTTCTATATCCTCCTGGCTTTCATCCCTTTCGGATTGAGGTCTCAAAACCCTGCTTATTTCCTGTCCAATCCAAGCCTGACCCCGGACGGGGAAACAGTGGTCTTCTGTTTTGAAGGGGACCTGTGGAAAGCGGACGTCCAGGACGGAATGGCCACCCGGCTTACCGCGATGCAGGGATATGAGTCCTCCCCCAGGGTATCTCCCGACGGCCAGTGGATTGCCTTTACCGGCAGGCAATACGGCAACGGCGATGTCTTCGTGATTCCGCTGAAGGGCGGGGAGGTAAGGACCCTCACCCATCACAGCGCGAATGAGGAGATGCGAAGCTGGAGTTGGGATTCAAAAACGATCTATTTCAACAGTTATATCACGGGGAAGGTGGCCTCTCACCAGGTCAGCGCAGAAGGAGGTACGCCGGTCAGGGTGTTTGGAGATCAATTTTTTCTCTATGACCATAACCTGGCCGAACACCCGGTCACCGGGGAATTGTTTTTCAACGATACTTGGGAGAGCGACAACCAGCTTGCCCGGAAACGTTACAAAGGCCCATTCAACCCGGATATCCAATCCTATCATCCCAAAACAAAACAGTATAAAAAATATACAACCTGGGAAGGCAAAGACTTTGGGACTACCATCGACCGGAAAGGAAATATCTATTATATCTCCGACCAGGCAAACGGAGAATACAATTTGTACACCCTGAACCGGAACACTCCAAAAGCCCTGACCTCCTTTTCCACCTCCATCAAATCCCCCCAGGTCAACGCCCAGGGCGGCCGCGTGGTGTTTGAAAAGGACTATCAGCTCTGGATCTATGAAGTCCGCAGCGGCAAAGCACGGCCCCTGGCCATTTCAATCCACCGCAACCCCATCCTCCCGAAAGAAAAGGACTTCGAACTCAAAGGCCAGATTTCCGCCTACGACCTCTCGCCCGATGGAAAGAAAATGGCCCTGGTATCCCGGGGAGAACTGTTTGTAAGCGATGCGGAAGGCAAATTTATCAGGCATTTAAAACGCCCTACCTCCGAAAGGGTGAAAGAAGTAAAATGGCTCTCCAACAATAAGACCCTGCTTTTTAACCAGACGCTGGACGGATATTCAAACTGGTTTACCATGCCGGCGGACAGCCTGGGCGCCCCGGTCCAGGTCACCGGGGATAAAAAAAACAACCGCAGCCTGGCATTAAATTCAAAACGGACCCTGGGCGTGTACCTCAGCGGCCGCGACGAAGTCCGGCTTCTGGAGCTCTCCACGATGGAAAGCAGGACCCTGGTCAAAGATGAGATCTGGGGACTCCAGAACAGCACGCCGGGATTTTCGCCTAACGATGAATATGTGGTTTACACCGCCTATAAGAATTTCGAACAGGACCTTTATGCCATTCATCTCAAGGAAAATAAAATCATCAACCTGACCCGGACCGATGTCACGGAGACCGGGCCCCAATGGTCGTCGGATGGTCATTACGTCTATTTTATATCCCAGCGTTTGAAGCCGGCCTATCCATTCGGCATGGGGGACGCCAAGGTTTACCGGCTGCCCCTGGAAAAGCTGGATGCCCCGTTTAAAATGGACAAGTACAACGAGTTGTTTAAGGAAGAAAAAAAAGATACGACCAAAATATCACCGGCCGACAGCCTCAAACCCATCCTGATCGATCCGGACGGGATCATGGAACGCGTCGAACAGATCAGCCCTGCCCTGGGGACCCAGTTTCTACAGGCTTTATACCAAAAGGGAGACCAGACTTCAGTCCTCTATTCCAGCAATCACGGCGAAGGGAAATACGCCCTTTGGAAAACCGTCATAGGGCCCTTCGAACCGAACAAAACGGAGAAAATAAGCGGCACGGACAATGCTTCCCGGTTTGACATCGTGGAAGCCGGGAACAAACTCTATTCGCTTCACGCAGGCAATGTCCACAAATTGAACCTGGACGGCAATAAGGCGGAACTCATCAATATCAATTATACCTTCCGTAAAAACCTTTCCGATGAATTCAACCAGATGTTTTATGAAGCCTGGGCCCAGATGGAAGAAAACTTCTACGACGGGCAGTTTCACGGCCTCGATTGGCAAAAAGCCAGAGAGCAGTATAAAGCCTACCTCCCCCACCTCAATACCCGTGCGGACCTGCGGGTGTTGCTGAATGATCTGCTGGGTGAATTAAATTCTTCCCACCAGGGCTTTGGGACCTTTGGGGACGATGAAACCATCGACCTGCAAAATCAAACCATGGAGACCGGCATTGTGTTTGAACCCGCCCATCCCTATACCGTCCAAAGGATCGTAAAGCGGTCCGCAGCGGATAAAAAAGGCATCGATATCCGGCCCGGGGATGTGTTGATCAAAGTGAATGAGGAGACCGTTGATCCTTCCCGGGACCGCCATGCCTATTTTACCCGGCCTTCCCGCGACCAGGAATTAAGCCTCGTTTTCTCCCGCCAGGGACAGGCCGTCACGGCCAGGCTGCATCCGCAGGCTTCTTTATTCAATGAATATTATGAGGAATGGATTGATCAGAATCAAAAAAGGGTGGACGATAAAAGCAATAAGCGGATCGCATACGGCTATATGAAAAACATGGGCCGGGGAGAACTCGATCAGTTTATCATCGACATGACCGGGGAATTGAATCAAAAAGAGGCCCTGATCCTGGACCTCCGTTACAATACCGGGGGAAATGTCCATGACGAAGTATTGAAGTTTTTGAGCCAGCGTTCGTATTTACAATGGAAATACCGGGATGGCAAATTATCCCCACAGTCCAATTTCGCCCCCAGCGATAAACCCCTGGTCCTTTTGACCAATGAACAATCGCTGAGCGATGCCGAAATGACCGCCCAGGGATTTAAGGCCCTGAAACTGGGTAAAATCATCGGCAACGAAACCTACCGCTGGATCATCTTTACCACGGGCATCGGCCTGGTTGACGGTTCATTCATCCGCATGCCCAGCTGGGGTTGTTATACCATGGAGGGAAAAAACCTGGAACAAACCGGAGTACAACCGGATATCCTGATCATCAACGGTTTTGTGGATAAATTGAACGGAAGGGATCCCCAGCTGGACCGGGCGATTGATGAAATTCTAAAGCTGTTGAAGTGATCAAAAATTTGGGAGCCCTGGGGATCAGGATGACTAAGGCAATAGGCCTGTGCTTTCTATTCATCTTTCCGTTTTTTCTGTTCACACATTGCAAAGGCAGCAAAAATAAAAAACCTCTGGAGGGATCCACCAGTCCTTATCTGCTCCAGCACCTGGACAACCCCGTCCTCTGGCATCCCTGGAACGAAGGAGCCCTTGAACTGGCAAAAAAACTGGATCGGCCCATCCTCATCAGCATGGGTTATGCTTCCTGTCACTGGTGCCATGTGATGGAAGAGGAAAGTTTTATGGATACGGCTGTGGCCCGTTTGATGAATGATCATTTTATCTGCATTAAAATCGACCGGGAAGAAAGGCCGGACATCGACCAGTTGTACATGCACGCCCTGCAACTGATCCAGGGCTCGGGAGGTTGGCCGGCCAATGTCTTTGCCTTACCGGATGGCAGGCCTTTCCACGCGGTCACCTATATGGAAAAAAACCAGTGGACAGACCTCCTGTCTCAGATCACCGCCTTGTACCGGGCCCAACCGGGAAAGATCAGGCAGCAGGCCCTCTTGCTGGAACAGGATATCCGGGCCGACCCCCTGGTGCGGTTGCCGGCCCCGGCCGATACGGCCTTCCGTACCGGTCTATACCAAGCCCTTGCCGACAGCCTGATCCGCCATTCGGATCCGGACTATGGCGGCCTTGAGGGGGAACCCAAGTTTCCCATGCCCTCCGTATGGCTGACCCTTCTCGAATACCAGTCCTGGAAAAAAGACAGTACGGCCCTGGAACAGGTCGTCCGCACTTTGGACGCCATGGCCTCGGGAGGGATCTATGATCAGCTTGGGGGAGGATTCTCCCGATATTCAACCGATCGTTTTTGGCAATGGCCCCATTTTGAAAAAATGTTGTACGACAATGCCCAGCTCATTTCCTTATACAGCGAGGCTTTTCAGGTCACTGGCAAACCAGGGTATGCAAAAATCGTCCGGGAAAGCCTGCATTTTATGGAAAAAGAATTAAAAGCGCCGGCCGGGGGATATTATTCCTCGGTCAATGCAGACAGTGAAGGCGAGGAAGGAAAATATTATCTGTGGACTCGGAAAGCGCTGAGGGATCTCTTAAGTCCTGAAGAATTCGCCCTGTTTGAAAAGGCCTATCGGATTTCACAGGATGAAAACAAGGATAATGTCCTTTACCTGGACGGAGCTGAAAATTTTTCGGCATCCCAAAAGGAGATGCTGGAGTCCTGCCGGGCCAAACTGGTGGCTGCCCGCGAGAGGCGCATTGCCCCGGCGACCGATACCAAAATCATTACTTCCTGGAATGCCCTCGCGATCGGTGCCTGCCTGGATGCTTTTCACGCCCTGGGCGATAGCCTCTTCCTGGGCCAGGCGCTTCAAACGGCGTCCTTTCTGCTGCAAACTCAGCTAAAACCGGATGGCCGTCTTTTGCGCACCGGTTCAAACTATGGGTTTCTGGATGACTATGCCCTGGCCATAAAATCCCTGCTGGCCTTGTATGAGACTACCTTCGACCGTCAATGGCTGCAGCAGTCGGACCGGCTGATGAAGCGGGTCATCGTCGATTTTTCCGGCCAAAATTCCGCCTTGTTTTATTACAGCCCGGAGGAAACCAGTTTATTTACCCGGCGGAAGGACCACTATGATGAAGCCCTGCCTTCCTCCAACGCGGTCATGGCCCGCAATCTATACAAGATGGGTACCCTGCTTCAGGACAGCGGCTATTTGTCCCGTGCGGAGGCCATGGTGAAAGAAGTGCTTCCGGGCATCCTGGCCTATCCTTCCAGTTTCAGCCATTGGATCAGTCTGTATGGATGGATCGCCTGCGGCAGCCATGAGATCGTTATCCTCGGAGATCAGGCCCCGCGGGTTAACCAGGAAATGCGACGGCATTATCTTCCTTTTACGGTTTATATGGGGGGACGGGAGGAATCCCTGCCTCTGACGAAAGGAAAATACAAAGAAGGCGAAACCACCATCTATGTATGCCGGGATAAAGTTTGTAAATTGCCGGTCTCTACTGCATTGGAAGCCCTCGACCAGATTGAATCCAGGTAAACGGATTCATTATTTAAACTTATTTCTATATGTATAGAGGTTATCGCCTGTGCAGGGCCATCCAGGCATTCATAATGCTTATTTTTTTGAACCCCTTGTTTGCCCAGTCCTGGCTGAGTTCCGAATCCGGATTCCCGCTCCACCAGGCAGGGGCGATTGTGATCGACCCCGGGGATGAAGCCCTCACCCTGAAAACCGCCGAATTGTTTCGCCAGGATCTGGAAATGGTCTTCGGCATCCATCCCGAAATCATATCCGATGCGGATCCGGCGCGCCTGGCCGGAATAAAAAATCCGGTCCTGCTTGGCACCATCGCCGGTTCATCCCTGGTCAAAGCCTGGGCAGCACAACAGCATATAAACCTCGAAAGCCTTCAGGGGAAGTGGGAAACCTACCTGGTATCGGTGGTGGACCAAAGCGGCTCCGGACAGAAAAGCCTGCTTCTCGCGGGCAGCGACCGGCGCGGCATGGCCTTTGGCGCCTTTGAGTTGTCCAAACAGATGGGGGTTTCACCCTGGTATTGGTGGGCGGATGTGCCTGTGGTTAAAAAGGAGGCCTTGTATGTCAAGGACAAATTACTCGTCACGGATGCCCCGAAAGTGAAATACCGGGGCATCTTCATCAACGACGAGGCCCCCGCCCTCTCCGGATGGACCAGGGAAAAATTCGGAGGATTCAATCATCTGTTTTATCAAAAAGTATTTGAGCTCATCCTCCGGCTTAAGGGCAATTACCTCTGGCCGGCCATGTGGGGCAACGCCTTTTACGATGACGATTTTATGAACCGGGCTTACGCCGATTTATACGGCATCGTCATCGGTACCTCTCATCATGAACCCCTCATGCGCGCGCACGACGAATGGAGGCGGTATGGCAAGAGGCAAAAGTGGAATTACGACAGTACGGAAGCAGGATTAAAAGAATTCTGGAAAGGGGGGATGCAAAGGGCAAACCATGAAAAAATCGTCAGCATTGGCATGCGCGGAGACGGGGATGAACCCATGAGTCGTGAGACGGCTACCGCGTTGCTGGAAAGAATCGTCAGGGATCAGCGCCAGATCATTGAAGAAGTCACCGGTAAACCCGCCCCGGAAACCCCTCAACTCTGGGCATTGTATAAAGAAGTCCAGGATTATTACGACCAAGGCATGCGCGTACCGGATGATGTCACCTTATTGCTGTGCGACGACAACTGGGGCAACATCCGCAGACTGCCCAAAACCGGTGACGCACCGAGAAAGGGAGGTTACGGCATTTATTACAATTTTGATTATGTGGGCGGGCCCCGCAACTACAAATGGGTAAACACCAATCCCCTGCCCCGGGTTTGGGAACAAATGAACCTGGCCTGGGAATATCATGCCCGGCAAATCTGGATCGTCAATGTGGGCGATATCAAACCCATGGAATTGCCCATTTCCTTTTTCCTGGACCATGCCTGGAATCCAGAAGCCTTTGGCCCCAGGGATGTTCAGCCTTATATTGAAAATTGGTATTCCGCTTTTTTCGGGGCCCGTCACGCCAAAGAAATGGCAGACCTCACCTCCGCTTATCTGAAAATCAACGGCCGACGGAAACCCGAACTCCTTGATTCCCGCACCAACAGCCTGGAAAACTACAATGAATTTCAGCGGGTGTCCGATGAATACCAGGACCTGCTCCGGCGCGCCGAAATACTGAACGCAGACCTCCCTGCCTCCTACCGGGACGCCTATTTCCAACTTATCCTTCATCCGGTCCGGGCCTGTTCCAACCTCTATCAACTTTACCTGGCATCGGCAAAGAACAACTGGTATGCGGGCAGAAAATCACTGCTGGCCAATGAATGGGCAGACCGGGTCAAACAATTTTATAAAACGGATTCCCTGATCACCCTTGAATACCATAAGTTGGGCAATGGCAAATGGAACCATATGATGAGCCAGACGCATATCGGTTATACTTACTGGCAACAACCTCCGCGCAACCGTATGCCCCGCGTGATCTATGTTGACCGGGATTCGGCGGTATCCTTTGAAGGTAAAACCCCATGGACGGAAAACGCGCCCCCAATGACCAGGCAACTCAAAAACAAAAAACATACGGAAGCCCGGGACGGCGTGATTTCCCTTGCAGCGGACGCCTATACCAGGGCTATTCATGCTCCGGGCGCCCAGTGGACCCTTCTTCCGGATCATGGGCGAACCGGCAATGCCATGACCACCTTCCCGGTAATGGCGGCGGATATCGCCCTGAATAAAGGATCGCCTCATCTCCGGTACCGGGTACGTGTCCGGGATACCGGCACGTTTACCCTTTATTGGTATTTTTCACCCACCCTCAATTTCCACAATGATGGCGGTCTGAAATGCGCCGTCTCCATCGATCGCGAAGCGCCTCAGATCCTGGATCTCAATTCGGAAGACCACAAAGTCCGTACCTGGGAAGCTTGGGTGGCCAACAACATCATCCTCAAGTCAAGCAGGCATACCATTTCCAGGAAAGGAAAACATACCATTAAATTCTGGATGATGCAGCCAGGGCCGGTCTTACAAAAATGGGTACTGGACCTGGGAGGAATGAAGGCAAGTTATCTGGGGCCGCCTGAATAAGCTGTTCAGGCTCCTGCAGCTTCCTGCTGCATCAGGGGGTTCACCACTTCCGCCTTGTATTCACCTCTTTGCAATTTTCCGCTGATCGCTTTGAATGCCGCGAGGGTCAGGTCGATATCCTCCTGGGTATGGACCGCCGTCGGGATCAGGCGAAGAATGATTTCACCTTTGGGAATGATCGGGTAAATGACCATGCTGCAAAATATCCGGTGATTGGCCCTGAGGTCATGGACCATCTGGGACGCCTCCATGGGGTGTCCTTTCAGGAATACCGGAGTGACAGGGGTATTGGTGATCCCGATGTCAAAACCGGCCTCACGGAGCCCGTTTTGAAGGGCATTGACATTTTTCCAGAGTTGTTGTTTAAGCGAGGGATTGGTGCGGATGAGTTCCAGGCGTTTGAGCCCGCCTACGACCAAAGGCATGGGCAGGGATTTGGCAAAGACCTGGGACCGCATATTGTACTTGAGGAACTTGATGATATCCGGAGGGCCGGCAATAAAGGCCCCAATGGAAGCCATGGATTTGGCAAAAGTGCCGAAATAGATATCGATCTCATCCTGCACGCCCTGCTCCACCCCGGCGCCCTCCCCGTTGGGTCCAAGGGTGCCGAAGCCATGGGCATCGTCCACCAGAAGCCGGAAGGGATATTTGGACTTGAACGCTACGATTTCTTTGAGTTTGCCCTGGTCGCCGCGCATGCCGAAAACCCCTTCGGTGATGACCAGGACGGATCCGCCGCCTTCTTCGGCCATCTTGACCGCCCGGACCAGTTGTTTTTCAAAACTTTCGATATTGTTGTGTTCAAAGGCTATGCGTTTGCCCAGGTGGAGCCTGACCCCGTCAATGATGCAACCATGACTTTCGGCGTCATAGACGATCACATCGCGCCTGCTCACCAGGGAGTCGATGCAGGAAGTCATGCCCTGGTAGCCGTAATTCAGCAGGCAACCCGCTTCTTTCTTCACGAAGGCGGCCAGTTCCCGCTCCAGCCGGATGTGCTGGTCGGTCTCCCCCGTCATGAGTCGTGCCCCCATGGGATAGGCCAAACCCCACTCCGCGGAGGCCTCGGCATCGATTTTCCTTACCTCGGGATGGTTGGCCAGGCCCAGGTAATTGTTTATACTCCAACAGATGACCTCCTGCCCGTTGAACATCATGCGGGAACCGATTTCACCGGTCAGTTTTGGGAAGATATAATATCCTTCGGCGATATCCGCATACTGCCCGAGCGGGCCCATATTGGCACGGATTCTTTCAAAAATATCCATTGTTAAGCTCAAAAATTTTGGCCAAAGGTAATAAGAAATGGTCAGGTTTTTCGCTCATGGCTGTTCGCACGGGGTGGGCTGAGGCCTTTTGTTTCGCACGGGGTCCGCTGGGGCTTTTTGTGCGCACGGGGTCCGCTGGGGCCTTTTGTTCGCACAGAGTTCACGGAGTCCACGGAGTTTTTTTTTGTATGTGATTGCACTACCCAATCTTAACAAAACCTGTCTCCGTGCGAAATACCTCGGATAGGTCGGTTCGCACGGAGTCCGCGGAGTCCACGGAGTTTTTTTTGTATGATGATTGCACTACCCAATCTTAACAAAACCTGTCTCCGTGCCCTCCTTTCCTCCGTGCGAAACAACTCGGACAGGTCGGTTCGCACGGAGCCCGCGGAGGCCACGGAGTTTTTTTTTAGGATGATTGCACTACCCAATCTTAACAAAACCTGTCTCCTTGCCCTCCTTTCCTCCGTGCGAAACAACTCAGACAGGTCGGATCGCACGGAGTCCGCAGAG
>Ga0116144_10003315_pt1 | contig 16226 bp, 12 predicted proteins | sample AD_UKC035_MetaG_FD_89746 | JGI IMG/M metagenome (GOLD analysis project Ga0116144, IMG submission 89746) | Active sludge microbial communities of municipal wastewater-treating anaerobic digesters from USA - AD_UKC035_MetaG | ecosystem: Engineered > Bioreactor > Anaerobic > Digestate | place: USA...
CACATCACATACCTCTTTTGCGTTATTTACAAGAGAAATATGCCCTGAATGCAAGGCGCCCATTGTGGGTACAAATCCGATCTTTTTTCCTGATTTTTTTAATTCAATTAACTGATTATTAATTGATAGCGCATTTTCAAATACTATCATTACTGCGACATTGAAAGGAGTAAAAACACGCAAAACTATTTTTTTTTCTTGAAAATCAGAGAATTTTTATATATTTTTGTAAAGTTTTTTCAAACCTATAAACACAAATGGAAAAAAAGAAAATTCTATTTATATCACAAGAAATTGCACCTTTTTCGCCAAAGAATGAAATTTCAGCTACTGCCAGAAGACTTCCACAAGCAATTCAAGATGCAGGTAAGGAAATACGCGTTTTTGCACCCAAATTTGGAAGCATCAATGAAAGAAGACACCAATTACACGAAGTAATTCGCCTTTCGGGGATGAATATTGTAATTGATGATACCGATCACCCACTTATCATTAAAGTTGCTTCCATTGCACAAGCACGCATGCAAGTTTATTTTATTGATAACGAGGAGTTTTTTAGACGAAAAAACAACACAACCGACGAAAATAATGAAGAATATGTGGACAACGATGAACGTTCCATTTTCTTTTGTCGCGGAGTATTGGAAACTGTTAAAAAATTAGGCTGGCAACCCGATGTAATCCATTGCCATGGTTGGATGACGGTGCCTTTGGGCTTGTATTTGAAAAAAGTATATAACAAAGACCCGCATTTTGCTGATACCAAAGTTGTATATAGTTTATACGACAATAAGTTTAACAAAAATTGGGACGAAAGATTGGCTGAAAAACTTAAATTTGACGGCATCGATAAGGAAACAATTGCAAACTTTAAAGATACTGACTTTTATTCAGTTACTGCAAGTATGTTGAAATATTTTGATGGCGTGAACATTGCATCAGAATCATTGTGTCCAAAACTCGAAGAAATTTACACCAATTTGGATTGTTGTAAACAAGATTTTGTAGCAGAAGAACATCAAAACAAAGTGATGTCTGAATTTTTTGACCGTATAATAGAAGAAGCACTTGTATAAAAAAAATAAAAATAGTTGTAAAAGTTGGCGGAGAGAAGTGGTTCTTTCCGCTACTTTTTTATTGATTGCATTTGTTGGAATCAATTTAACGAGTTGTAAGAAAAGTGATAATTTATTGGGAAACAACTACATCGATCCTAGTAAATTGTTGGTTTCTGGCGGTGTTGATACGTTTCAAATGGAAACCTACACGGTTGTAGAAGACACCATTTACACCAGTGGCGCACGCTATGGATTGCTTGGTATTTTGAACGACAACCAATTTGGGACAATGGATGTTGGATTTTACTCTCAAGTGCGTTTGTCTGGTTTGAATCCTAATTTTGGTGATGTACCAAACATTACCATCGATTCTTTTGTTTTGGCATTGGAATATGTAGGGGGCTATGGCTACACAGGCAATCAAACCTTTGAAGTATTTGAAGTGGACGAAAAAATGTACAAAGATACCTTGTACCGTTCCACACAAGATTTAACCCTAAAACCAACAAACTGGGTACAAGGAAGCGGAACACTGAGTTTAAATCCAGAGCAACTAACTGTTGTTAATGGCGATACTGTTAATTCTCAATTGCGCATTCCTTTGAATCCTGCCATTGCTTTGCAGTTGATTCAAGATTCACAAGGCAATACTGATTTTAGCAGCAACGATTTGTTTACTTCCAATTATTTGAAAGGAATTTATGTAAAAACAAATGGTTTGGCTCCAGGAAATAATCAAGGAATGGTTGGATATTTTAATTTGTTGGATCAAGATTCTAAATTAATAATTTATTACAAAGAAAACGGAACTGCCAAACCACCATTTGATTTAATTTTCTCAAGTGATTGTGCAAGTTATAACCGTTTCAAAGTAAACAATACAGGCAAACGTATTGAAAGCGTAATTGCGAATCATGCCCTTGGTAACGAAGAATTTTATGCACAAGCTGGTAAGCACCGAGCAAAAATTAATTTTCCAACGTTGAAAAATTTACCAAAAAATATTGTGGTGCACGAAGCAAAATTGTATTTGCCAATTCAAGCATTAGCAACTTCTAAATTTACCTATCCATCAACATTAAGCATCACCATAAAAGGAAACAGCACATTCTTGCCTTTAACTGCAACGTATGATAGTTATTTAAAAGGCTATGTAGCAGATGTTCGAATTTTTGTGCAGAATTATTCAACAGGAGTTATTCCACAAAGTGAATTGACAGTTTCGCCAGGAACTTCTTTTATATCCACTGTGGATAGAATTGTGTTCAACGGACCTCAAACAACCAATAAAAATAAACCTAAATTAATCATCTCTTATACTGAATTTAAGTAATATGTGTGGAATTGTAGCGTATATCGGAAAAAAACAAGCGTATCCAATTATTGTTAATGGATTAAAACGCTTAGAATATCGTGGGTATGACAGTGCTGGTATTGCATTATTAAATGATGCCAACGATTTGAATATTTACAAAATTAAAGGAAAAGTTGCGAATTTGGAAGAGTTTTCAAATGGCAAAGATATATCTGGTACAATAGGAATTGGGCACACACGTTGGGCTACTCATGGAGAACCAAACGACGTGAACGCACATCCTCATTATTCTGAAAACGAACATTTAGCGTTGATTCACAATGGAATTATTGAGAATTACGACAAAATTAAAAGCAGCCTAGAAAGCAAAGGATACCATTTTAGAAGTGAAACCGATACAGAAGTGTTGGTGCATTTAATTGATGATATCCAAAAAAATGCCGATGTTTCATTTGCAGAATCAGTGCGTTTAGCATTGGAACAAGTGGTAGGAGCTTATGCAATAGTTGTGATTTCAAAAGACAATCCCAACCGTTTAATTGCTGCAAGAAAAAGTAGTCCACTTGTTGTTGGAATTGGTGAAGGCGGTGAGTTTTTCATGGCTTCGGATGCATCGCCAATTGTAGAGCACACAAAAAATGTGGTTTACTTAGACGATGAAGAAATTGCTATTTTGGACCGTTTTGAAGGCTTGAAAGTGTACAACATTCGTAGTAGTGAGCAAAAAAGTCCATACATCCAAGAATTGGAATTGCAATTAGAAGCATTGGAAAAAGGTGGCTATGAACACTTTATGCTCAAAGAAATTCACGAGCAACCTCGTTCTATCCGCGATTGCTTCCGTGGACGTTTAAGCGTTTCTGAAGGATATGTTGCTTTGGGCGGAATTAAAGATTACGAAAATAAATTAACCAATGCACCACGCATCATCATGGTGGCTTGTGGTACTTCTTGGCACGCATGCTTGGTTGGTGAATATTTAATAGAAGATTTGGCACGTATCAACGTGGAAGTGGAATATGCCAGTGAATTTAGATACCGTAACCCTATCATCAATGAAAACGATATTGTGATTGCTGTATCTCAATCGGGTGAAACTGCCGATACCTTGGCTGCATTGAAAATTGCTAAAGCAAAAGGCGCAACAACATTGGGTGTTTGCAACGTGGTAGGTTCATCTATCTCACGCGAAACAGATGCAGGTTCATACACCCACGCTGGACCAGAAATTGGGGTGGCTTCCACAAAAGCATTTACAGCACAAGTTACAGTGTTGACCTTAATGGCATTGCGTTTAGCCTATAAAAAAGGAACTATCAGTGAATCGTATTATAGAACCTTGTTGGCAGAAATGGAGTCTATTCCTGCTAAAGTTCAATCCATTCTTGATTCAACCGACCAATTAATCAAAGAAATTGCACATACTTATCACAATGCAACAAATGCGTTGTATTTGGGTAGAGGAAACAGTTTCCCAGTGGCGTTGGAAGGTGCTTTGAAATTGAAAGAAATTTCTTACATCCATGCTGAAGGATATCCGGCTGCTGAGATGAAACACGGACCAATTGCCTTGATTGATGAAGAAATGCCAGTGGTGGTAATTGCTACTCAAGGTCCATCTTATGAAAAAGTGGTTTCCAACATTCAAGAGGTGAAAGCTCGTAAAGGAAAAGTGATTGCTATTGTTACAGAAGGTGATACGCAAGTGAAAGCCATTGCTGATCAAGTGATTGAAATTCCGTTGGTGGACGATCATTTTGTGCCGTTGTTGGCGACTATTCCACTGCAGTTGTTGTCGTATTACATTGCCATCATGCGTGGATGTAATGTGGATCAACCACGAAACTTGGCAAAATCGGTTACGGTAGAATAATAGCTTGGCATGAACCTCAACGAACGTCATGCGGATTTCTTTGAGCGTGTTTTTGACATCGTACGTTTAATTCCCAAAGGAAGAGTTACGTCATACGGAGCAATTGCAAAAGCATTGGGCACACCTTCATCATCAAGAATGGTGGGCTGGGCTATGAATGCCTCGCATACACACCCGGGAGTTCCAGCGCATCGTGTAGTAAACAGAAACGGCTTGTTGACAGGAAAAATGCACTTCAATCCGCCAGAATTGATGGAACAACGTTTACGTGAAGAAGGAATTGAAGTGGTAAACGATAAAATCATTCATTTTGACTCCTTATTTTGGGATCCTATAAAAGAATTGACAGGAGAATAAATAAAAAATGCGTTGACCAATCATCAACGCATTTTTTTGTGTTATAGATTTTTGTTTTATCTTAATTCTGCTCCTAATTGCTCTTCCAATTGCTTGCGAATTTTATTCATAACTGCATCCAATTGTGCATCTTGCAAGGTTTTTTCTGCATCTTGGAATACAAACGAAACAGCATAGGATTTTTTGCCTTCTGGTAAGTTTTTGCCTTCATACACATCAAACAAGCCCACTTGCTTCAATAAGTTTTTCTCCGCATTTTTAGCTATTGCTTCAATTGATGCAAAAGTTACAGCGTTATCCAATAGCAATGAGAAATCACGGCGAACAGCAAACGTTTTTGGTAATTCTTTGTATACTATTTTATTCATTTTCAACGCATTCAAAAGCGCATCCCAATCCAAATCGGCTACAAAAACATCGTTTTTAATATCAAAATGTTTTTTCAATTTTTGGGAAATCATTCCAATTTCACCAATTTTTGTTTTCAACAAACTCAATTGAACACCATCCATTAAATCAGAATTTTCAAGCGCTTTTTCTTTTAAAAACTGTTCTAATCCCATGCGTTTCAATACAGCAATTACAATTCCTTTCAAACTATAAAAGCTGTGCGCTTCGGCATTATCGTTCCAGTTTTCTGCCAGTTTTTTACCCGTTACAGCAATCAATAAACGTTTGTTTTCAGTGTATTCGTTGTATTTGTGATAGACTTTTCCAAATTCAAATAAGCGCAAATTAGGATTTTGACGGTTTTGATTGTGTTCGATAACTTCCAATGCATTGAACAATAACGATTGACGCATCACATCCAAATCATTTGACAAGGGGTTGAGAATTGGAACGTTGTTTTCTGATTTTAAACGCTCACCCCCCAATTTCTCCACATACGCCGATTTGGTGAGTGAGTTATTCATCGTTTCACTGAACCCTTTTCCTACCAAAAATTCGCTAATTGTTGCTTGCACTTTTTCTATATCTGGTTTAGGGAAAACGCCCACCGACATGTTCATTTTTTCGGGTAATGGAATGTTGTTGAAACCATAAATACGCAATACTTCTTCAATCACATCGGCCTCTCGGGTAACATCCACACGGTAGTTAGGTACCACTAAAACAGCATCATCGTTGTTCACCGATTGAATGGTAATATCGAGATTTTTTAATATTTCATTGACTTTATCACGGGCTATTTCCGTCCCAATTAAACGGTTGCAATGCTCATAATTAAACGCCACTTCGCGTGTAGTTTCCATCGCTCCAACGCAGGTTTCATTCATTGCAACGGTTCCACCAGCTACTTCCAAAATCAACGAAGCACATCTGCGCAACGCATATTCGGTGAGGGAAGGATCTACACCACGCTCAAAACGAAACGATGCATCGGTGTTTAAGCCATGTTCTTTGGCTGTTTTTCTTACAGAAACAGGATTAAAATAAGCCGATTCTATAAAAACAGCAATTGTATCATCTTTAACTCCAGAATCCAAACCACCATACACTCCGGCAATGCACAGATTTTCTTTGCCGTTGGTAATCATTAAATTAGAAGCAGAAAGAGTGCGTTCTACACCGTCCAAGGTTACAAATTTATCTCCTGCATTTGCTGTTTTTACTACAATTTGACCGCCTAATTTACGGCAATCAAATGCATGCAAAGGAGTTCCCAATTCACGCATCACATAGTTGGTAACATCCACAATATTGTTAATTGGCGATAAACCAACAGCTCTCAAACGTTTTTGCAACCATGCAGGTGAAGGTTTTACGGTTAAACCAGCAATGGTAATTCCCACATATTTAGGGCACAATTCGTTATTTTCTACCGAAATTTTTACAACTTCTGATTGGCTTTTTGGTGTTAAATCAGCCAATGCTGGCAAGGTCAACGATAAATTTGCTTGATGGTGCACATTTTGGTAAGCAATGTAATCGCGCACAACGCCTATGTGTCCCATTGCATCTGCACGGTTAGGTGTTAACCCAATTTCTATGGTATAATCGTCTTCCAACTCAAAAACAGTTGCTGCTGGCGTTCCAACCTCTATGGCGTTATCCAACACTAAAATTCCATCGTGTCCTTTACCTAATCCCAGTTCATCTTCGGCACACAACATACCGGCAGATTCTACCCCTCTAATTTTAGATAATTTAATTTTGAACGGTTCATCAGGAGTGGGATACAAGGTAGTTCCCACTGTTGCAACAACCACTTTCTGACCTTTAGCCACATTGGGAGCTCCACAAACAATTTGCAACAATTCGTCGGTACCAACATTTACTTTGGTTACTTTCAATTTATCGGCATCAGGATGTTTTTCACATTCCATCACTTCACCAACTACCACACCTGCCAAACCACCTTTGATGGCTTCCATTTTCTCAACTCCTTCAACTTCTAAACCCGTGTCGGTTAGAATTTTGTCCAAATCGTTTGGAGTGGCATTAATTGTTGTGTATTGTTTCAACCAATTGTAAGATACTTTCATTGTTGTTCAAATGTTGTGTTTATATTTGTTCAAAGCTACAAAATTACGATAAATTGGCAATTAGAAAACAGATAAGACTATAAGTCGCATTTTAACTTTATATTTGTGCAAAATCACGAAAATGAAAAAACTATATAAATTTTTGCTTCGCAAGTTACCACGTCCGTTATTAATTCGTTTGAGCTATCCGTTCAAATTGATTGCTCCCTTATTATACAAAGGAAATAATGTAGAATGTCCGGTTTGCGAAAGAAGTTATTCTAAGTTTTTAGCTTACGGCACTATGAATCGTGATAACGTATTGTGTCCCGGTGATTTAACGTTGGAGCGCCACCGTTTAATGTGGTTGTATTTACGCGATTTTTCCAACTTTTTTACAGCGCCGCATTTAAAAGTATTGCACATTGCGCCAGAACAATGTTTTCATAAAAAATTCAAGCAACAAAAAAACTTGGATTATTTAACCGCCGATTTAGTGTCGCCCATTGCTGATATGCATTTTGACTTGCATAAAATTCCGTTAGAAGACAATCAATTTGATGTTGTGTTTTGCAATCATGTGATGGAACATGTTGACGATCCGATTCAATGCATGAGTGAATTGTATCGCGTTATGAAACCAGGAGGATGGGCTATCATGCAAGTGCCTCAAGATATTGCAAGAGCAACAACTTTAGAGGATAAAAACATCACTTCAGAAGCCGATAGAGAAAAATACTATTGGCAAAAAGACCATTTGCGCTTGTTTGGTATGGATTATCCCAACTGGTTAGAAAAAGTGGGGTTCCACACCGAAATTTTCGACAAGGATAAAAATATTGGCAAAGACAAAATGGAACGTTACCGATTAATGGAAAAAGAGATTTTCTATATTTTCCACAAAGATTAATCGACGTATTTCTGAATTAAATTAGGATCACCTACAATCCAAACAATATCTCCTGGCATCAACATCCAATTGGATTCTGGATTAAGATAACGTTCTCCATCACGTTCAATACCCACAACCAATCCGTGTGTTTTTTCTTTTAACCCAGAACTGCGAATAGTTTTTCCAATATTGGGTGAATCTTTTCTGACTGTTAGTGCATGCAAAATCACATTTGGTGCTTCTTGTATTTTTGAGCTATGCAAAGATCGTGGAACAATGATTAATTCCATTTCTGCCAATTGCTCATCCGTTCCAATTAACCCTAATTCATCATACGGATAGATAATTTCATTAGCTTTTGGAATGCGAATACAATGCTCGCCACGCATGATCGAAGCAACGTTGACACCTACTTTTTCACGCCATTGCAACTCGCTCAATTTTTTTCCAATTATAGGTGAATTAGCAGGTACTTTAATCACCACAATGTGAGAATCCCACGGAGCCATTTTTGCTACATTTTCTGCCTGATTGTCTTTTACATTCAAATTGGTTTTAAAACGGTCTTCGAAATAATTATAGAATCGTTGTACTTTTTTTCTAAAAACAACCAAGAAAAATAAGATAATGATAACGCTGGAAACAGTGACAGTATTTGAAAAATAGGCGCGCAACATAAATGAAATAAAGAACACAGCCAACGCAACTTTAAACAAGCTAACCATGTAAACGAGCGCACGGTATTTTTCTTGAGCCAACAATCTGCTTCTTAATTCTGATTTAAAATTTCTTGCAATTATTGCCCATAAAAAAGGTGACATTGCAACCAAAGTAATCAAAGAAGCAATGATTCTTGTTGTTAAATTTTCTCCAAATTGTTCAAAGAATATAGGTGCCAAATAACGCGAAAAGGCAAAAATAATGGTGATTAAAATAACCGAATAAATCAAAGAATTGGTAATAGACACTTTAACCAATTGATGCCAATCTTTTGTTGCATTTGCCGATTGTGCATTGATGGTGTAATTGTTCAATCGTGTCATTACACGCTCAGGCAACTTGCGTTCTACCCAACTTATAACTTTTGGTGAGGCTTTAATCATGTAGGGTGTTGTCAGCGTTGTAATGGCTGAAACGGTTACAGCAATTGGATAAAGAAAATCACTGATGACACCAAGTGACAAACCTAAAGTGGCAATAATGAACGAAAACTCACCAATTTGCGCCATACTCATCCCTGTTTGAATGGATGTTTTTAGTGGTTGTCCAGATAAAAATGCTCCTGTTGATGTTATTAAACTATTGATAAATAAAATAACAAAAACGAGAATAACAATAGGGACGATGTATTCAACAATCATGTTGGGGTCAATCAACATCCCAACCGATACAAAGAATATTGCTCCAAATAAATCTTTTAGTGGACTCACTAAGTGTTCAATTTTTTCACGCTGCTTGGTCTCTGCCAAAATAGAACCCATGATAAAAGCACCCAATTCTTTTGAAAAACCAGCATTTACAGCAAAAATCACCATGATGAAACAAAGAGCGATTGACACGACCAACAATGTTTCATCATTCATTAATTTTTTTGTTTTCTTAAGTATTGTGGGAATAAAAAAGATACCCGAAACAAACCACAAAACTAAAAAGAATACCAATTTTAGTACCGACCAAAGAATGGATGCATCTCCCGCTGAGCCTGATCCTGTGGCGATGGTAGAAAGTAATACCATTAATAAAATTGCAAGTAAGTCTTCTACAATGAGTGTTCCGAGGACTACACCAACAAATTTTTCAGTTTTTATTCCGAGTTCATCAAAAGTCCGAATAATAATAATGGTTGAGGATAAAGATAACATTCCGCCGAGGAATAAGCTATCCATGGTATTCCATCCCAAAAGGGTTCCCACCATAAAACCAACAAAGCCGATTCCAGTAATCTCAACCAATGCCGTGACTGAAGCTGTGCCTCCCACTTGCGTTAATTTCTTGAAACTAAATTCTAATCCTAAACTAAACAAGAGAAAAATAACACCAATTTGCGACCAAATTTCAATGTTTTTAATATCAGTAATGGTTGGGAAGTGGTGAAAATTGGGACTCACCAGAAAACCTGCAAGGATATAACCGAGTACTAAGGGTTGTTTTAATTTTTTAAATAAAAGCGTAACTACACCTCCAGCAGTTAGTATGATTGTTAAATCAATGATTAAGTTGGGTAAATGACTCACTTATATGTAATTTTTACAAAAATAGTAAAAAAAAATAAAATGCGAAAGGGGAAGACTTACGTCCTCCCCTTCACATTAACCTAAACTACTACTACTTATGAAAACTAACTCTTACTACTACTAATTTAACCTATTCAAACATTGTGCCAAACACATTTTGTTTTTTCGGTGGATTATCATTTCTGATATCTTATTACAAATTTAAGCTATTTCATCGAATATTCCAAAAAAAACTGTTTAAAAATTAATAGGCATTCTTGAAAAGCTAACAGAAATAAATGAACTTTTATACAAAAACGATAAATTGTATGGAATATTGTGTAAAGAGTAAATTAAATTATTGTTTTTCAATTAATTTAAAAGTTCATGTACACTTTTTTTGATGTTCATTGCAATCACATCGGTTGGTAAGTCGTTATCATCACCTCCAAATGGATCTTCAATTTCTTCTGCAATGATTTCAATACTCATAAGAATGTAAAAGATAAAAGTGGCTATTGCAGAGGCTACATACCCTAAAAGAGGCACCAATGCAATTGGAATGGTAACAACATAAATTAAGATGAATTTTTTCAAGAACATGCTATAAGAATAGGGGATGGGTGTTTTTTTAATACGTTCACACGCCCCACAAATTTCCATCAACGTTTTTAATTGTTTGTCTAAAACCAAAAAGTCAATTTCAGAAATTTGTTGTATTGCTTTTAATTCGTATATTTTTTGGTAAATCATTTTTACAATATGCGCGGGCACGTGTTCTTTTGATTTCAATTCCTGCAATTCTTCGGCTGTTAGATCTAATTCCGACCAATTATTGACACCATTTTGTAGATGCGTTTTTAATGCAAAAGCAAAATTGGGCAACATGCGATTGTAGAAATTGTGTTCATCTTTGTCTTTTATTAAGTGTGATAATTTTATTGCAATATTGCGTGACTCGTTGATTAATTCGCCCCATTTTCGTCGACCTTCCCACCATCGGTCATAAGCTGTATTGGTTCTAAAAACTAAAAGCATCGAAATAACAAAACCTATTAAAGTGTATATTGTCATTAGGTTTTTTAAATAGGCAACGTCTTTCAAATAGTTTATTTCTATATAAGCAATTAGCGTTGTGAAAACTGCCATGGAAATAATTGGAATAAGCAAAATGCGTGTAGTATCGCTTTTTCGAAAGGAAAAAACTAGTTTCAACCAACTTTTTGGATTGTATGTAATCATAAATTGTTTTTTGCAAAAATATTTTTCTTCGCTTGAAAGAAAAAATACTTAACAAAAATTATGCTTCATCCACACGTACAAAAATTATAAAAGTTCTTCATTTGGTTCTAACAACAAAAACTATTGTATTTTCAAAAAAGTAGACTGAATACATCTTTTTGTGGGAAATGACGGTTCCGATAGCTATCGGAACGAACCGCCGACCTTAACAATTATTTCACATCGGGATAAACTAAATAGCAAAAAAAAAGCCATCCGAAGACAGCTTTTTGTGGGAAATGACGGATTCGAACCGCCGACCCTCTGCTTGTAAGGCAGATGCTCTAAACCAACTGAGCTAATTTCCCTTTCTTTATATTTCAACTAACTCGTTTGTTAATTGTGGGTGCAAATCTAAGGTATTTTTTTCATTCTGCAAGCATTTTTTTAGAAAAAATTAAAAAAAATCTGCAATTAAAAAAAAGCTGCCCAATACCAAAATCGTATCTTCTTTATTTACAATTGTTTTTGCAACTCGCAACGCTTCTTGAGGTGATTGAAAAAATTGTCCAGATATCTCATATTTTTCTGAGTAGTGCTTCAATTTTTCAATAGTTGCCGAACGTTCATTTGAAAATTCTGTAAAAAAATAGGTAAAATGCTTGGGAAATAACTGAAAAATCTTGTCTAAATCTTTATCTGCACTTGAACCATAAATCACAACAAGGTGTTTGTAATCCTTAAAATAATCAAGTGTTGCCTTCATGCCGGCTTCATTGTGCGAAACATCAAATATAACTTGTGGAGCTTGCTCTACCACTTGCATTCTGCCGTAAAAACCACTGTTTCTGTTCAAATTCTTCAATCCTAATTCAATTGCTTTTTCTGAAACTGGAAAAACGTGTTGCAAGCAATCCAACGCTTTGTGCACCAACCGATAATTGGCATGTTGGTAATTTCCTAACAAAGGAAAATTGATGGGAACTTCAATGTTTTCTTCGGATGCAAAATAAATTGGAGCGTGTTGTGCTGTTGCCACTTCTTTAAAAACAGGCGCAGCTTCTGGGTGGTATTCACCTATCACAACGGGCGTATTGGCTTTTATAATTCCCGCTTTTTCACGTGCAATTGCTGCAATGGTATTGCCCAAAAATTGTGTATGCTCTATGCTAATGTTAGTAATCAACGAAATTTCTGGCTGTATGCAATTGGTGGCATCTAGACGTCCGCCCAACCCTGTTTCTATCACACAAACACTGCAATTTTGTTGCTGAAAATAAAGTAAAGCCAATAAAAAACTAATTTCAAAAAAGGAAGGTTGAATAGTTAATTGTGCCGATTGGATAGCTTGCACTTGGTCTATCACAAATTGTTCAGTAGCCATTTCCCCGTTTACTCGTATGCGCTCTCGAAAATCGTGTATGTGTGGAGAGGTAAATAACCCCACAGTTTGCCCAGCTTCTTTTAAAATGGATGCCAACATGGAGCAAGTTGAACCTTTGCCATTGGTCCCAGCAACATGAATGAATTTTAGATGGTGGTGTGGATTACCAAAGTGATTCAACAACAGATGTACGTTCTCCAATCCAGGTTTATAGGCCGAGGCACCAATCTTTTGATAAGCAGGAAATTGTTGAAACAACCAATCAACAGTATCTTGATACGTTAATGCCAATTGAATTTTATTGCGGTTGAATCCAAATGTGGTAATATTCTTCGGTAATGCTTGATCCTTTAGCATATTTCAACTGCGCCTTGCAAGCCGAAGCAACCTTACTTATAATACTTTGATCGTTGGTTGTAGTTTCTTTACCAACAACGCGAGTTCCAATTACTTTTCCCTCTTCATTGACTTGCAAAATCAACGTTACTTTAATCAATGAATTGGTGTAAATGTTAGAAGTTGTAATTTCGTTGTAGCGTACACGTGCTTTTCCGCTACCACTTCCATCACCACTTCCTGTTCCAGTTCCTTTACCTCCTTTACCATTATCGTTACCAATAACACCACCGCTTCCAGAGTCATTTCCACCACCTGAGCCACCTTTTCCACCAAAAATTGGATTGGTGTTGTTTGTTGTTGTTGCCGTGTTTTGAGATGGTTTTTCTGAAGTTGTTTTATTGGATTTCCCCGACTGAATAGCAGTTGCATTAGGGTCAGTTGTAGTTACAACACCTGTTTGTTGTGGTGGATTGGTTTTATTCAAAATTTCATCCGATGCTTTTCCGCTACCACCAGGTGAGCCTCCTTGGTCTTTTGTTGGATCAAAATTTAATTCAATGAATTCTACTGGAACTTCTTTCGTTAATTCAGAATGAACTGGTGGGTCTGTTACAGTAGTTACTGTAATGAGACTAATCAACAATAGGAGAATAAGAAAGATAGCGCTTGTAAAAATGCGCGATTTTGTAACTTCTTGCTTATTTGATACGATTACCAGTTCCATACTATCATTTTATACGTGTTACAGCTGATTTTGTTGCATCGTTTAACGAATTTTTGCAATCTCATAGCTTGCTATAAACTTATTCACGGTAAAATTACAATTGTAAAACACAAGAAATTTGCTGCCAATGAATTATCATTAACAACGAATTGTGAAATATGGAAAATAAGATTATAAACCTTTTAGTTCAACTGCTCTCAATGTGTTAATCATCAACGAAGCAATGGTCATTGGTCCTACTCCACCAGGAACTGGCGTAATGAATGAACATTTTGGAGCTACGTTTTTAAAATCAACATCGCCACACAAACGCCATCCACGTTCACGCGTTGCATCCTCTACACGAGTAGTTCCAACGTCCACCACAACAGCGCCTTCTTTAACCATTTCTGCGGTAACAAACTCTGGTTTCCCTATTGCAGCAATGATAATGTCTGCTTGTTGGCAAATTTCTGTAAGGTTTTTTGTTCTACTGTGCGTTAAAGTCACCGTGCAATTTCCAGGATTGGTATTTCTTGCTAAAAGAATGCTAACTGGCGAACCTACAATGTTGCTTCTACCGATTACAACGCAATGCTTACCTGCTGTCTCAATATTGTTGCGTTTTAAAAGTTCGATGATTCCAGCTGGTGTTGCAGGTAAAAACCCTGGTAAATTAAGCACCATGTTTCCTAAATTTTGAGGGTGAAATCCATCCACATCTTTTGAAGGCAAGACAGCTTGGGTAACTTTTAACTCGTCAATGTGTTTTGGTAAAGGCAATTGAACAATAAAACCATCAATGTTTGGGTCTTCATTCAATTCGTTGATTTTTTTCAACAATGCTTCTTCGGTAATAGTATCATCGTAATGAATCAAGGTGCTTTCAAAACCTATTTCTTCGCACGATTTTACTTTGTTGTTTACATAAGTAAGCGATCCCCCATCATTTCCAACCAAAATAGCTGCTAAATGAGGGATTTTCTTTCCACTTTCTTTTCTGTTTTTTACTGCTAAAGCTAATTCTTCGCGAATGGAAGCTGCTGTTTTTTTACCGTCTAATAATTGCATTGTATCTAAAATCTGGTACAAATTTAATAAAACTAAAGCAATTTAGTAGCGAAAGAACAGAAGTTTACTAAATAACACCAATTAATTCGAGCGTTTCTTTAGCAGCTGCTTGTTCGGCTGCTTTTTTTGACGGTCCAATACCTAAACCATATTTTTTTTCATTCAGCAAAACAACCACTTTGTATTCCCATGATTGCCCTGTATTTACCTCGCTAATTACTTGAAAATCTATTGAAAATCGTTCGCGTTGACAAAAAATATACAAGCGTGATTTAAAATCAATTTCCTCTTCCAAAATTCGGTTGATGTTGACGTATTTTCGGTAAATATGGCGTTTCAATGATTTTTGAACAGCATCAAATCCACCGTCTAAATAAATAGCACCAATGATAGCTTCAAACGCATTTCCTTCCAATGTATTAATGTTGATGGAGCGCCCTTTGTGGTAGTTGAGCACGTTACGAATTTCCATTTCTTCTGCAATTTCAGAAAGGGTTTTTCTACTCACCAATTTTGATTTTACTTTTGTGAGGTAACCTTCATCTTCTTTTGGGAAACGATCGTAAAGCAGACTTGCCACAACGGCATCAATAATGGTATCGCCAAGAAATTCTAGGCGTTCATTAGATTCTGCAAATTTGGTATTAACGTTGGATTTATGTGTTATAGCTTTTTCAAAAAGGGCAATGTTTTTTGGTCGATAACCAAAACGCGAAATGATAAATTGCGTTAAATCAAGTTGTTTATCATTTCTACCGAATCTAAAGATGCGACCAAATTGAAACAATTTTATTTTGAAAATTTCTTAACAATTACACTTGTATTATGTCCGCCAAACCCAAAAGTGTTTGACAATGCAACATTTACAGTTCTCTTTTGTGCTTTATTAAACGTAAAGTTCAACTTAGGATCCAATTCTGGATCATCTGTAAAATGGTTGATTGTAGGTGGAACAATATCTTCTTTCACTGCCATGATGCTTGCAATTGCTTCGATTGCACCGGCAGCACCTAATAAATGCCCCGTCATTGATTTAGTAGAACTAATGTTCAAATCATAAGCATGTTCACCAAAAACTTGTTGAATAGCTTTTACTTCTGCAATATCCCCTAATGGTGTGGATGTTCCATGAACATTGATGTAATCCACCTCATTTGGAGAAATATTTGCATCTTCTAAGGCTGCCAACATTGTGTTTTTAGCACCTAATCCTTCTGGATGTGGCGCCGTAATGTGATAAGCATCACCCGACATTCCACCTCCAATTACTTCTGCATAAATTTTTGCACCTCTTGCCAAGGCATGTTCCAACTCTTCTAAAATTAAAGCACCAGA
>Ga0116144_10003319_pt1 | contig 16204 bp, 10 predicted proteins | sample AD_UKC035_MetaG_FD_89746 | JGI IMG/M metagenome (GOLD analysis project Ga0116144, IMG submission 89746) | Active sludge microbial communities of municipal wastewater-treating anaerobic digesters from USA - AD_UKC035_MetaG | ecosystem: Engineered > Bioreactor > Anaerobic > Digestate | place: USA...
ATTGATTAAACAAGTCTTTCCCCCCGTCTACCGTCTACCGTTTACCGTCTCCCGTATACCGCGACATCACATTCAAATCCACGCGCGGCGTCCACCCCACGCTCTTCCAAAAGGCAATCGCGTTGGCGTTGACCGCGAAGACGAAGAGGTGGCACTTGTCAATGCCCTCGGCGGCGAGGGCGGCGAGGCAGCGGGTCGCCAGCGCCTTGCCGAGTCCCTGGCGGCGGTGGCTTTCGCGCACGGTCAGGTGGTGGATGTAGCCGCGCCGCCCGTCGTGCCCGCAGAGGACGGCCCCCGCCAGCAGGTCGCCATCCCAGGCTGTGAAACTACAGCCGGGGTTGCGCGCCAGGTAGCGGCCAATCGCCTCGCGGGAATCGGCATCGCTCAGCCCCACACCCTCGACGGATTGCCAGAGCGCGAGGACGGCGTCGTAGTCGGAAAGGGTTAGTTCACGAAAGGTAACAGTCATTGGGCCTCTTTGTCTCTTATGGACACCACACGCCCAGGTCTTTACGAACTTCAAAACAGGCTGTGGCGTCGGGATTCACGTAGGTCTGGTAAAAAGCGTCCGGTTGAATGTCGGCGGCTTCTTCCAATGTGACCGGCATACAACCGGGATAGCATCCCTGCATCTGTTTGTCCCACGCGATTTCAGGATGGGGTGTTGTCAAAAGCAAGCTAACCTCGGTCATGGTCTCGGCGGAAGGACAGATCTCCATTTTACCATCTTTGCTCTGCACTTTGCCGCCGTATTGCGCCATAACTCCCGCGTCGTCATACGCGATCGCCAAATAGAAATTGCCGAAACAATCCAATTGTGTGTAGTCAATCCAAACTTGAGACGGCGTCCCCAGCAGTTTCAGGGTGGAGGCAAGCGTGTACCGCTGCCAATCTTGCGTCAGGTGGCGGGATGTCGTCATGACCGGTAGGCCATTGTGATGCCGGGGGTAGGGTTGGGGGCCGTCGCCGGTGGCTTCGGGCATCGGGGGTTCTCCGACTACCCGAAGGGCGGTCACTATGTGATCTGCGACCTCGAATTTATGCCTGATGACGTAATCCAGCGGCGCCGGGTTATGCCGGGCGAAGAGTCCAACTTCATACACCGTCTCATCCCCCCAATTCCAGACCCCCATCGGTTTACCATACCCAGCGAACAAAGTCCGCGCATCCTCAAGGCGTGTGACGCCCGGCGTGATGCCCCACCAGCACGGCAATTCACAGCCGCCGTTGGTTGCCAAAAGCTCTTGCAAGTACGCATCTTCTTCCGGGCGGAAAACAGGATCGAAGTTCACAGGGAGCAAGGGGGTCATATCCTCGGAAACTGACTTGACCACTCGCAAGCAATTGGGAGATGCTGGCTCTCGGAATGCGGTATAGAAGGCCTCCGGCGACAAGGTCTCTATCACTGTCCAATCAGAGTAATACTCTTGCGTCGCCTCCAAATACTCGCGGTAGGCCTGAAAAACGTCGCCCGTCGCCTGGAAGTTGATGGCAATATGGGGAGACACTTCAGCAATGGGACAAATTAGGGGTGCGGCATTGTCATAGATGGTGTCCACGGCATAACCGAACAAAAGCCCCCGATCGGCATACTCAATCCAAAGCCTATCGTAATACGCGCCTATATACCCCTCGCCGTATACCTGCGAAGGTGGGCCATATTGTTCAAGAACGTCAGGCAACTGAAATCCTGCCAGATAGGTGTTCAAAGTTCCGGTGTAGACGATGCTGTCGTCGTAGAGTTGGCCTCCGATGTAAATCCCCGTCACCGTCTCGTCTTTGCTCCACATCTCGACACGATCCGGATCGTAAGTAGCATATCGCTCATTCAGGCCTAAAATCGCGTAGGTGAAATCAGATTTCCCGTTGACTTTAGTAATCACCCCCCGCCACAAATCCAGCGCCTCCTCCCACGAAGTCTCCCCTGGCGTGATGCCGCCCCAGCAAGGCGGCTCGCAGCCTGCAATGGCTAAGTTTCTTTCAATGATTTCCCGCTTTGCCTCCAGGCTCAAGGTTGGCGTTGGCGTCGGTTTGGGTGTCTGCGTCGGTTTGGGCGTCCGCGTTGGCGTCCGGCTCGGCGTCAAGGTGGGGGATGGTGTAGCCGAAGGAACGGCGGTAGGCGTGAAAGAAGAGGGGACGGTGCTTGTCGGAAACGGAGAGGCTGTCGCTGCCTCCACCGTCGTTGCCGGCGTCGTCGGCCCGGTGCATGACAGGCATCCCAAAACCATCCCTACCAGCAGCCATCCCAGGGCAAAATGCTTCAAACGTCGCTCAGACAAAGCCATCCCCCCTCAAAACGAATCTCACCCCTTCAAAAATCGTTCACAATCTCTGACCCGCCGATCCGCTGATTCGTAATTCGTAATTCGGTTACTGTCACGAAGTATCCGCCACCCGCGCACCGATGATTGAAATCATCGGCTGCTATGCAAAGTGCGTTAAAAACGCACTCAATTCACCGTCGCGCGGCTGGTTGTCAACCCGTTTTAACGGGTTTTCTGTATCAGCCTGCGAATTCATTCGCAGGTGGCTATAGCGGCGAAGACTTTGTGACACTAACTAATTCGTCATTCGCAATTCGCAATTCGCTTTCTCGATCACTCGCTCTTCCGCCGATACACCACCTCCCCATCCACCAGCACCAGCTCCGGGACGGTGCGGTAGTCGAAGGGGTGGCCGCTGAAGACGACGACGTCGGCGTCTTTGCCCGGCTCCAGGCTGCCGATGCGCTGCTCCACGCCGATGATCTCGGCGGCGGTGATGGTGATCGCTTTGAGGGCGTCCTCCTCGGACATCCCCTCGCGCACGGCCAGCGCGGCGTTGAGCGCCAGGTACTTGACCGCGCCCATCTCGTCGGTCTGGATGGCGACTTTGACGCCGGCCTTGCTCATCAGCCCCGGATTCTTGGGGGTCATATCTTTGAGTTCGTATTTCAGCGCGGAAAAGATAATCGGCCCGGCGGTCACGGGGATGCCCTTTTCTGCCAGGATGTCGGCGATTTTGTAGCCCTCGGTAGCGTGCTCGATGCTGATGTCCAGCCCAAATTCTTCGGCGATGCGGATGGCGGTGAGGATGTCGTCGGCGCGGTGGGCATGGATGCGACACTTCAGCGCCGGGCCGCGGTCGGCGGTGGGGAGGACTTTGCTCAGCGCTTCCAGCTTGAGGTTGCGCTCCGGCGGGGTGGGGCGCTTGGCCGTCTCCCCGGCGGCGACTTTCGCCTGGTAGTCGGCCAGGTCTTCTTCGTAAGCCTGCCACTTCGCCATGTAGTTCTGCGCCTCCACCAGCGCGGTGCGCAGGACGGCGGCGTTGCCCATCCGCGTGGACGGCATCTTCTTTTGCATATCGCCGTAGACGCGCTTGGGATTCTCGCCCAACGCCATCTTCATCCCGGCCGGCTCCAGCAGAATCATCTGCTCGACGGTGGCTTTCGGCGCGGTCTTGACGCAAATCCACTGCCCGCCGATGACGTTGGCGCTGCCCGGCCCGGTGAGCACGGTGGTGACGCCGGCCTCGACGAGGTCCTGGAAGGCGTCTTCCGGGTGCAGAGCGTCCAGCGCGCGCAGGTGCGGCGTGACCGGGTCGGTCATCTCGTTGCCGTCGGACTCGCGCGAGCTGACGCCGTTGTGGAAAATCCCGACGTGGCAGTGGGGATCGATCAGGCCGGGCATGATGACTTTGCCGGTCGCGTCGTAGACTTCGGCATCCGGCGGGAGTGTCACATCGGCGCCTACCGCCGCGATGCGGCCATCGTCAATCAGGACCGTGCCGGGATCGTAAGTGCCCTGGGTGATGGTCATCACTTTGCCGTTGACAATTGCGAACATAGCATCCTCCAAAAGTTTAAATAGGACACGGACGAACACAGAAAAACACGGAACAGATCGCTGTACAAAAAATCCGTGTCCGTCCGTGTTTTCCGCGTCCTGTGAAGTGTCTATCGGTCAAATTCCTCAGTAGACTATCATTGATAAGGCACTTGTCAAATGGATGAAGCATAAAACGTAAAACGTAAAACGTGGAGTCATTACGTTTTGCGTTTTACGTTTTAGGAGGTTGTTTCTGACGCTGTTTGGAGTATAACAGAGAAACTGCTCAATTCTGGAGGCGGCAATGCGTGTCCTACTGCGTTTGATGGTGATCATAGCTTTACCCGTGGTGTTGACGATAACCGTGGTGCGTCTGGTGACGTTGCCCTGGTACGCGGCGTGGGAATACCGCAAGGCAAATTTTCCGCCGGACCCGCTGGGGATGGAGACCGCCGACCGGCTACAGTTGGCGCGGCTCAGCATCCACTTCCTCAACTTGCCGCGCGGTTCCGGGCTGCTGGACGATCTGCGGCTGCCCGATGGCGCGGTGGCGTTCAATGCGCGCGAGTTGCAGCACATGGACGACGTCAAAGTCGTGTATGATCGGCTGACGCTGGCTGCGGGGCTATTGCTGGCAGTGGGCGCGCTGGTCGGGTGGGCGTTGGTTCGCTGGTGGGGGCGGGCGGCTCTGTGGGGCGCGCTCTCCGATGGCGGCCTGCTGACGCTGCTGATCCTCGTGCTGCTCGGCGCGTGGATGGCGGTGGGCTTCGAGGCGTTTTTCACGGCGTTTCACGGCATCTTCTTCACCGGGGATTCCTGGCTGTTTGCTTACGACGACACGTTGATCCGGCTGTTCCCGCTGGAATTTTGGTCTGACGCCGGGATGTTGATCGCCGGGATCGTGGGCGTCATTGCGCTGGCGCTGGCGCTCTTTGGCCGCGCCGTGCAGAAGCGGGCCGAACGTCCGGCGGAAGCATCGCCGGCCTGAACTTTGTTGACAGAACACGGGGAGGATGATACAGTATCTTCAGTAGTGTTCTTAACCCTTTGACAACGCGACTGACGACTATCAGACTATTTTTGGAGAAGTCCTCATGTGGGAAACCACACCGACAAGGACGAAAATTCGATCAACGGATTGAGACTTTGGACTTTCGACTTGAGACTTTGGACTATTTTCGGAGGAGATGATGAGCGAAGACAAGCGAATTCTGATTGTGGATGACGAAGCCTTCATCCGAGTGTTGTTAATGCAAACGTTGGAAGAGTTGGAAGACCTGGGGGTAGAGTTACTTTCGGCGGCTGATGGGCAGGAAGGGTTGGATATTGCCCTGAGTGAGCAGCCGGATTTGGTGTTTCTCGATGTGATGATGCCCAAATTGAGCGGCTATGAGGTCTGCCGTAAGATCAAGGAAACCAATAAGACCATCTATGTGGTGTTGTTGACGGCGAAGGGTCAGTCCATTGACAGGGAAGAGGGCACCGATGCCGGCGCGGATGAGTATGTCACGAAGCCCTTTGACCCGGATTACATCCTCAATCGCGCTGCGGAACTCCTGGGATTGGAAATTCTCATCTGATCTTTTGGGATAGGCAGGGATTAGGGAGTGGGGAGCAGTCACCATCCCCACCCCTCATGCGCACTCCTCCTGTGTAAGTTCGCTCAGAAGTTGCTTACTTTATGAAGCGTCAGCCTCTTTCCGTGACGGCGTGGGTTTTGTTGATAGCGGCGCTGTGTGTATTGTTATACAACACCGCTACGATTATCTTTGCTTGGCGTTCTCCTACGGATGGTTTGAGTGGGCACTGGGACGCGCGTGGGTTTGTCATTGACGCCGCCCCCGAGGCCAGCCCGGTGCGTCCCGGGGACATCCTTGCACAAATTAACGGGGGGGATGTCAGGACTCGTATCCATGCACCCGGTCACTGGCACCGCTTCCTCTTTACATTGCCGCCGGATGCCATCACGTATACCCTCCTGCGCGACGGCAGTCGTATCCAACTGCCGGTGCGTTGGGAGCTTTCTTCGCTCATTCAGGTATTGAGCCGCGCTTTGCCGCTGACCCTGGTTTCTCTTTCTTTCGTCGCGGCGGCCATCCTCATCGTTCTTGACCACAAGCCGGACTGGGGGGCGGCGTTGGTTGCCATCGAATTTTGCCTTCAGGGACTCAATATCGCCAACAACGCCGTACTCTCTTTGGGTGCCAACGTGGGTTTGAGCCTCACCTGGCTGATCAATCCCCTGGACCTTTTCACCTTCACGCTGGGCATGAGCTTCGTCATGCACGTTTTGCTGGTTTTCCCCGAACCCAAGCGGCTGGCTCAACGCGCTCCACGCCTCATTTATGCAGCGCATGGTCTTAGTTTGCTTCTGGCCGTAGTCACCTACCTGGGGATCGGCTGGCCCGATCCGATAGCGGCGCGCGTGGGGATGTTTCAACAGGTTCTGTATCCGTTGGCGGCTGTGGAATTGCTAATCGGTTTAGGCCATCTCATGCATACCTATCTTACCACGCACCGCCCCGGCGTGCGGAATCAGGTGCGCTGGCTACTATGGGGCGCGCTCTTAGGGCCGTTGCCCTGGCTGCTGCTCTACAACCTCCCGATGGCCCTTACCGGACGGCCTTTGGTGCCCTTGGCCGTGGCCGATTTTCCACTCCTGTTGATCCCGCTTTCCTTTTTCTTTTCCGTGACGGAGCGCGGGTTAATGCAGGTGGATGTTTTGATCCGCCGTAGCCTGGTCTACAGCGGCCTGACCGCTTTCCTGATCGCTTTTTATCTTCTGCTTGTCGGTGCGCTAAAATGGATTTTGCCCGCCTGGTTAGGTGTTGTCAATGCCGAACTCGCTTCCATCTTCGCTGTCGTGCTGATTGCCCTGGGGGCTGCCCCCCTGCGCATGCATGTCCAAAAATGGGTGGATCGCGCCTTCTATCGCCACCGGCTGGATATGGAGGTTATGCTGCGCGAAGTTGGTGCGCGCCTCTCCACCACGTTGCACCTCGTCGCGCTGGAAGCGCTGCTGGTGGAGGAAGTTCCCCGGCGCTTGCACATTGCCCAGGCCGCGCTGCTCCTACGGCAGGCCGACGGCAGTTTCCGCGCCGTTACTCCAGTGGGAGAAACCGCCCCTGCTCTGGAACCCGATGCGCCCCTCGTCGCTGCCCTGGCGGCCCAGGACGCTCCCTACGTTTTGCGCCGCGCGCGCCCCGCCTTGCCCTCGGTCGCCGAGTTGCGCCGGCAGCAGTGGGAGTTGTTGATTCCACTGCACCGGGGTGGGGAGTTGATGGGGATCTACCTGCTGGGGGCGCGTCAGAGCGGTGACCTCTATGGGCAGGACGAGCTGGCGGCCTTGCGCTTGTTGGGGCAGCAGAGCGCGGCCGCAGTTGAAAATGCGCAGCTCTACCACCAGAATGAATTGTACGCGCGCAACCTGGCCCTGAAAGTTGAGGAACGCACCCGTGAATTGGCTGCCGCCAATGAGGAACTCAGCGAGCAGCGCGACCGCCTGAACATCCTCCTCGAAACGATGACCGACGGCCTGCTGGTGACGGCGCCCGACGGCCAGGTTACATTGACCAACCACGCCCTGACCGAGATGTTAGCCCTGCCCGCCGCCCACTTGACGCAGCGTTCTCTGGCGCAAACTCTGGATTGCGCCCCTCTGATGCAGGCTGTGGCGCAGGCTCATCAACAGCCGGGACAGGTATGCAACGCGGACTGCGCCGCCAATGGTCGGGTGCTGCGCACGTCCTCCACTGCCCTGCGCGACGGCTCCGGCATTATCACCGTCGTGCGCGATGTGACCCACGAAGCGGCCATTGATCGCATGAAGACGGAATTCATCTCCACGGTGTCACACGAACTGCGCACCCCACTTACCTCCGTGTTGGGATTCACCAAGCTCATCATCAAATCGCTGGAACGCGACGTTATGCCGGCGCTGCCGCCTGACCACCGCAAGGCCGCCCGCGCCATGCAGCGGGTTCTCGAAAACCTCCAAATCATTAACCTGGAGGGTGAGCGCCTGACCAGCTTGATCAATGATGTGCTCGACATCGCCAAGATTGACGCCGGCAAAGTCGAATGGCGCGATCAGGTTTTTGAGTTGTCGCCCGTGATCGCCGCCGCCGTGGACATAGTGCGCCCGCAGCTTGAGAAAAATCGGAATACTTTGCAAACCATCCTGCCCCCCAAGTTGCCGCTGCTGTTGGCCGATCCCGACCGGATCCGTCAGGTATTGCTGAATTTGCTTTCCAATGCGACCAAGTTCACTGAGGATGGCACGCTTACCCTCCGCGTCCGGTCCGTGTCTTTTGCCGAGATGACTGCGCGTTGGCGTTACCCGGCCGAGAATCCGGGCGGGGTGTTGGTGACGGTCGCCGATACGGGCAGCGGGATACCGGAGAGCGAGATGCCCAACCTCTTTCAGCGTTTCCGGCAATTGCGCGACGATGTCCTGGTGGACAAGCCGAAAGGCACGGGATTGGGGCTGGCGATTGCCAAACATATCATCACCCACTATAATGGCGTTATCTGGGCAGAATCCACCCAGGGTGTCGGTTCAACCTTCCAATTTGTCCTCCCCTTGCCGGTTCAGGAGATAACCGGGGAGGCAGGCGTCGTTCTTCCTCCCCCTGCGCTCGACGTGGCGCCGGCTGCCATAGGGCACTACAGGCTGTCCGACGCGGTGCCGACTACGATATTGGTGGTGGACGATGAGGCGCATATCCGCTTGATGCTCACACAAGAATTGACGGAAGCTGGCTATCAAGTCCTGGAAGCCGCCAACGGCGCCGAGGGGATCGCCTTGGCCCGCCGCCATCATCCGGCGCTCATCATCCTGGATGTGATGATGCCGGATATTTCCGGCTTTGACGTTACCCGTCTCTTGAAGTCTGACCCGGCCACTGCGCCCATTCCTATTTTGATCTTATCCATCGTTGAAGACCGGGACTACGGGCTGTCCCTCGGCGCGGCGGCCTACTTGAACAAGCCGGTGGAAGCGCAAGCCGTATTAAGCGCCGTGGCTCGACTCGTCCGACCCTTGCCTCAGCCTGCGTCTATCAACGGGAATGACCCGGCGACCGACTCCTTGGCCGATGTATTGTCTGTACCAGAATCAGGGGAATTGCATGGCTGTTGAATTACCTTCCATGCCCGTGGCGTCTGATGCGGCGGCGCGCGAAAACGCACAGTTGCGCGCCCTGTTGGATATTTCACGGGATATCGGATTCATCCTCGACACGGACAGGTTGTTGTCCCAGGTCATCGAAAGCCTGGAGCGCGTGTTCGGCTATTGTGGCGCGGCCATCTTCCTGAAGGATGCCGCCGCCTACCGCGTCGTTGCCTGCGCCGCCGACCGGCTCTCGTGCCCGCTCAACGTGTCGTACCCTCTGGATGCTGCCACCCTGGTGGGCAAAGTCTTCACAACCGGCGCGCCGGCCACCTTCACCGCCGTGGAATGTGAGGAGGCGGGCGCGGCGCCGGTCTGCACGGAATTGGCCGTGCCGCTGCGAATCAACGCAGAAACGGTGGGGGTGCTCGATTTGACCGCCTCCACGACGCAGCCCTTCACCGCACAGGACCTACAAACCCTGACGTCCGTGGCCGACCAGGTCGCGGTGGCGTTGCACAACGCGCGCCTCTATCGTCAGGCAGAGGACCGCCGCCAGATAGCCGCCACCATGGCCTGGGTGGCGCAGGCCGTCAATTCTTCTCTGGACTTGAACGTGGTGTTGGATCGCGCCCTGGAACAACTCGGCAAGGTGATTCCCTACAACTCGGCAGCCATTATGTTGGTGGAAGGCCTCAATCTGGTGGTCACTGCCGCGCGCGGCTTTCCGGAAGAGGCCAACATCATCGGGACCGTTTTCACGCCGGAGGATCAAAAGAATATCGGTTATCAGGTTTTGCAGGAGCAGAAAGTGCGCGTCGAGGGCGACGTGCAGAAACTGGCTGATTGGGGGCGGGACGAGGGCGATCCAAATGAGTTTGCGCCGATTCATGCCTGGATTGGCGCTCCCCTGGTTTTCAAAGGCCGGTCGGTGGGGTTGATGACCATTGACAAACACGAGCCGAATTTTTACACTCCGGAACATGCCCAATTAGCCGGCGCCGTGGCGGATCAGATTGCCGTGGCGGTGCAGAACGCGCGGTTGTATCAGGAGGCGCGGGAACGCGCCCAAGAGATGGCCTTGCTCTACGAGACGGCGCAGCACATCAGCACGGTGTTGGACCCCGACGACTTGATGGCCGAGATCATTGCGCAGGTGCGGCGCGTTTTCGGCTACCAGATTATCTCCATTCATTTGTTGGACGAACAAACGGGAAAACTTATCCTGGCGGCGCATCATGGCGTGGATGCGGCTTTTTTCCGGCAGGCGCTCTGCGAATCGGCGGATAAGGGCGTGGTCTGTTGGGTATTGCATCATCGTCAGGCGCTATTGCTTCCCGACGTGACCCACGATCCACGATACGTGGCCTACGCGCCGGGAATCCGTTCTGAATTGGCGATCCCCTTGATCACCGGCGATCAAATCGTCGGCGTGTTTAACGTGGAGAGCGAACAGGTGAACGCCTTCGATGAAAATGATGTGCGCTTGCTGACCGCCCTGACGCATCAAATCACCGGCGCGTTGATCAATGCGCGATTGTTTGCCAGTGTCCGCCGGCAGGCTGCCGCCCTGGCCGAGATGACCAATACCTTGAAGGCAGAAAAGAGCACGCTGAACGCCATCCTGCGCAGCATCGCTGACGGTATTCTCGTCAGCACTCCCGACGGACAGATCATGTTGGTCAACCCGGCCTTCGAGTATATGTTTGACCGTCCGTCTGGCGAACTCCTGGGAAACGTGCTAACGGCTTGCATCGCGCAGCCGGAATTGATTCACCTGATCGCCGGCGCGTTGGAAAAAACCACGGAGACCTTCACTGCCGAAATTCCTATGCCGGAAAGACGCACCTTCAAGGCCGCCGCCGCCGCTATCCACGAAGGCGAACGAATTCTCGGCGTCGTGACCGTCGTGCGGGACATCACCCATGAGAAGGCCGTGGATATGATGAAAACCGAGTTCATCTCTGCCGTTTCTCACGAATTACGCACCCCTTTGACTTCCGTGCTGGGTTTCACCAAACTAATTCATCGCATTCTGGATAAGGACGTCACGCCGGCGGCGCCCGCCGACAACAAACGCGCGCAACGCGCGCTCAAGCGGATCACCGCCAATCTGGACATCATTGCGTTGGAGTCGGAGCGGTTGACGCGCCTGATCAACGATGTGCTGGATATTTCTAAGATGGAGTCCGGCAAAGTAACCTGGAATGATGCGCCTTTTGATTTCACCCAACTGTTGCGCCAGATGGCGTCTGAAGCCCAGGCGCTGGTCGCCGAAAAAGAACTGACCGTGACGATGGCTCTGCCCGAAGTCCCGTTGCATCTGGTGGCCGATCAAACTCGTGTGCGTCAAGTGTTGCACAACCTGATTACCAACGCGGTCAAATTTACGCCGGCCGGCCAAATCACACTGGCCTGCCGGCCTCTGGCGCCCGGCGAGGTCGTGCATGGATGGAAAACGCCTGCTGCCGCGTCAGACGATACGCTCTACGGCGGCTTACTCTGCGCCGTTACGGACACCGGCGTCGGGATTTCCACGGCGGCATTGCCACGGCTGTTTCAACGCTTCCAACAGATCGTGGCGGATCCTCTGGTGGACAAACCTTCCGGCACCGGGTTGGGACTGGCAATCTGTCGGGAAATCGTCACCCACTATGGCGGCGCAATCTGGGCTGAATCCACTCCGGGCGGCGGCGCCACCCTGAGCTTTGCCTTGCCGTTGCGCCCTACCGCCGTCAAATATGGCGATGTGCGCGTCATTGCCGAGGCCCGCCCCGCGCAGTTCATTTCCCCACCCCGACCTCTTGCCTCCCGCATCCTGGTGGTTGAGGACGATGCGCACATTCGCTCGTTGTTGACGCAAGAATTGACGGGGGCCGGCTACCGCGTGTTGGAAGCGGCGGGCGGCGCCGAGGCGCTGGCGCAGGCCCGCCAGCATACCCCGCATTTGATCCTCCTTGACGTGATGTTGCCCGACATCTCTGGATTCGACGTGACCCGCGTTCTCAAGGCCGACGCCAGCATGGCCGCCATCCCCATTCTTATTCTCTCTATTGTCGAAAATCGTGAGTTGGGCCTGAAGTTGGGGGCGGATGCCTATTTGCTTAAACCGGTGGAGATGCCGGTTTTGCTCCAAACAATTGCCGCGCTGCTGCGCCGCAGTGAGGAAGGTTCAGAGTCTGGAGTTGGTTCTCATGGGGAATGATAAGCTATTTCACACCCGAATTGGGCGGTTGATCCGGCGGTTTATTGGGAGCAGCCGCGCCTGTCGGCTGCTGCTGGATTGCCTGTTGGTGCTGTTGCTGGCGGGGAGCGGTGGGCTGTTGTGCGCTGCCGGGCGCCAGCTCATTGGGGATGAGTGTGTCCTCACGGCGCTCATCACCCTCTTGCTCGTCGGCCTTTTTGGGATTTTGTCGCCCTATATGACCATATTGGCCGACCGTCTGATCTATCGCCGCCGCCTCCATCCTCAGGTTGTCCTTGCCCAGATGACCGAAAAACTCGCCGGCGCGCTCCATATAGAAGAGATTGCCGCGCTGCTGACCCAGGAATTGCCACAGCAGATGGCCGTTGCGCATGGCATCCTGTTGATTGCCAATGAGGAGCATACACTCTTGCACTCTGTAGGGCCGGGGGATGCGGGCGCCCTACCGGCTGCCGACTGGGACCAATTCTGGTTGACGTTGCCCAATGCCCCTTTGTCGCGTTCCGCTGCGCCCGCGACCACGCCGCCGCCTGTGCTGGAATGGATGCGCGCGCAATCCATTGAGCTGTTGACCCCCTTGCAGGCCGGCAAGCGCTTGATCGGATTGCTGGGCTTGGCCCCACGTTCCGGCGCTTGGGCGTATTCCACCGCCGAAGTGCGCATGATCGGGATGCTGGCGCGTCAGGCAACCGTCGCCGTACAAAACGCGCTGCTGGTGCAGCATATCGAGACGCACGAGCAACAGCTTCAAGAGGAAGTGGCGCAGCACACGCGCAGTATGGCGGCGGACCGCAACCGACTCAACGCCATCCTGCAAAACCTGGCCGATGCTTTGATCGTCACCGACGCGGCCGGCCGCATCCAATTGGTGAATCCGGCTGCCGAAAACTTGCTACGGCGCGCGGCGCGCGCCCTGGTGGGCCAGGACATCCGCCAGGTGGCGCCGGTGCCCGATTGGCTGGACGCCATCACCCATGCGCAGGAATACCCCGGCATCATTGAGGTTGCCCGTATCCGACTGGCCGATCCGCGCGCGCTACTGAACAACAGCATGTTTGGGGAACGTATCCTGACCGTTTCGGCCACCGCCTTGGGAGATCGGAGCGCCGTGATCTGCATCCTGCGCGATATCACCCACGAAGTCGAAATTGATCGGATGAAGTCCGCGTTTATCACCACCGTCTCCCATGAGCTGCGCACGCCGCTGACCTCCATCCTGGGATTTGCCAAGTTGGTTCAGCGTATGTTCGCCCGCAATATCCTGCCGTCCGTCGGCGCCGATGTCGCCGCGCAACAGGCCGTGGATCGGGTCACGAAAAATCTGGAGATCATGGTGCAGGAAGGCGAGCGGTTGACGGATTTGCTCAGCGACGTCTTGGATATCTCGGCCCTGGATTCCGGCGGCATTGAATGGAACGATCAACCCTTCTTCCCGGCGGAAGTGATCACGCAGGCCGTCACCCAATTCCAGCCGTTGGCTGCCCAAAAAGGCTTGCAACTGAACCTGATCTTCGAAAATGTGTTGCCGGAAATGTATGCCGATCCCAAACGTATCGCGCAAGTGTTGGGCAACCTGCTTTCCAATGCCGTCAAATTCACCGCGCGGGGCAGCGTTACTTTGACGGCGCGCGCGGTGGAGGGCGAGGCGATTGTTTGCGACTGGATCGCCCCGCCGGAAGGCGGACTGTTGGTTTCTGTCGCCGACACCGGTATTGGGATCCCCCATGGCACGATGCGGCGCATCTTTCAACGCTTCAGCCAGGGCGGCGATCTGTTGATTGACAAGCCGGAGGGCGCGGGACTGGGATTGACGCTGTCTCGTGAAATTCTCTTGCACTATGGCGGCGACATTTGGGTGGAATCCACCGAAGGCCAGGGCGCTACCTTTTACTTTGTTCTGCCGCGCTTGTCGGTTCCTACCGAGTCGTAGCTGTCATCGGGACTGGCCGGCGAGGTAAATATTGTTTGCTGATGCACGCTTATTGGGTGATGAATAACCCATTGGGAGGAGAGAAGTAATGGAAATATTATCGGTACGACGTTTATTGAACCGCCGCGATGCCAATGATTATCTGAAGCGTTACGCCCGGCTGTTGCCCGATGTTGTACTGGGCATCTATGACCAGGAACACTTGCTGACGGCTGTGCGTTGCGCGGCGGACGCCGGCGAGGTAGCCGACGTGGGGCGGCAGGAAACCATTGCTTGGGAACGTCGTTTGCCGGTCTATGTCAACCATCAGGAATCCGGCGCGCTGGTCGCTGCCGGGCCGGGACTGGCCTATCCCACCGCGGCGGATAGTTTGGCATTCCTGCATCACAGCCTGATCTTGCTGCTGGAACGCTCCCTGGAGGCGCGTTCGCTGGCCGAAGAGACGCTGGAACGCTATCGCGAGATCAACCTGCTCTACAACATCGGCGAGACCATCAGCGCCTCCCTGGACCCGGACGAAATCCCCGACCTGGTCATGGCCGAGGCCGGACGCATCATCCGCGCCCATGGCGGTATTGTGCTGCTGTTCAACGAAAAACAAGAGATGATCGTCCGCTCCGGCTTCGGCAGCGAAGAATTTGTCCGCAACCTGCACCCGGCCACACATTCCTTGCTGCTGGAATGTCTGAAGTCCGGCGAGCCGCAAATCTGGGCCGCCGCCCAACTGGACCTCCGCGACTCGGTCATCACCGCCGTGCTTCAGGCGCCGCTCAAGGCGCGCGAACATATCCTGGGGTTCGTGTTGTTGGGGCGCGACATGCGTCAGCCTATTTTTACTGCCGACGACAAGAAACTCCTGACGGCCCTGGCCTCACAGGCCGCTATTGCAATGGAGAATGCCCGGCTTTTTGCCGACGTCAAGAGTCAGCGCGACGCCATCGCCGAGATGAAGAACTACATGGATAACATCTTCGCCAGTATCGCCAGCGGCGTCATCACCACCGACACCGCCGATACCGTCACGCTGATCAACCGCGCGGCGGAACGCATCCTGGGCGTGCTCGCCGAGCAGACGGTGGGCGCCTGTTATGCGGATGCGCTGTCGGGGTTAGGGGACGAGATTCTGCCCCTGATGGATGTGATCAAACAACGGGACGAATCGGTGGTCGGCTATGAATTGCAACCTACCTTACCCAAGCGCGGGCCGGTCGTCTTGCGTTTGAGCCTCAGCCCGCTCAAAGACAACCGCGAGGCCACCAACGGGATCGCCATCGTGTTGGACGACCTGACCGAGCAACGCCGCCTGGAGGCGCAGGCCCGGCGCATCCGCCAGACTTTCGAGCAATACGTGGTGCCGCGCGTTGTCGAACAACTGCTCTCTGACCCCACCAGTGTGCGATTGGGAGGCGTGCGCCGTGAACTCACGACCCTCTTCGCCGACATTCGCGGCTTCACCACCTTCAGTGAGAAGTTGGCCCCGGAAGAATCGGTGGATGTCCTGAATCGCTATTTGACTCTGGCATCCGAGGCGATCCTTTCCGAGGAGGGCACCCTGGACAAGTTCTTTGGCGATGGGGTGATGGCCTTGTTTAACGCGCCGCTCTCGCAGCCCGATCACACTTTGCGCGCCGTGCGTTCGGCGTTGAAGATCCTGGACGCCCTGAAGGTCATTCACCAGGAATTGCCGCCCATCAACCGCTTGGCGTTTGGCATTGGGATCACTACCGGCCCGGCGGTGGTCGGCAGCATTGGCTCTACCATGATCAAGAACTACACGGCCATCGGCGACAGCGTCAACCTGGCGTCCCGGCTGCAATCGCACGCCGAACCGATGCAAATCCTGCTGAATGTGCCGGCCTATCAGCAGGTGGCCGAGCACGTGATTGCCCGTGAAATCGGCTATGTCCAGGTGAAGGGGCACAGTGAGCCGGATCTGGTCTACGAAGTCCTGGGATTGCGCGCGCCCTGAGGCTGTTCCGTGTTGGCAAAACTTCAAGAGGTTATCGGTTGCAAGAAACACGTCACAATATCGGCTGCTTGCTTTTGCCCCTTTTGGCGCTGCTGATTCTGAGCGGCGCCTGGCTTTATGTCAACTGGAAATCCAGCCAGTCCGTGCTGCCGCCCGGTTTGACCATCAACAACATCCCTATGGG
>Ga0116144_10003320_pt1 | contig 16201 bp, 15 predicted proteins | sample AD_UKC035_MetaG_FD_89746 | JGI IMG/M metagenome (GOLD analysis project Ga0116144, IMG submission 89746) | Active sludge microbial communities of municipal wastewater-treating anaerobic digesters from USA - AD_UKC035_MetaG | ecosystem: Engineered > Bioreactor > Anaerobic > Digestate | place: USA...
AGTTTTGCATTGGCCAGCGGTTGCGACGCATCAGGACGGCTTTTTGTCTCGGTTGTCTTTGGTTTCATGGGTATCCTTTCTGTTTATTTTCGGAACTGGTATTCTCTATGTTCATCGGCATCAGTGCCGCAAATTCTCTCTGCCTGTCGCGGGCGAAGTGTCGTAAAAGATCATAGGTGGTCTGCTCCGCGTCGGCCCTGTCCCGGCAGAACATGAACGGAATCCGGTGGCGCATGGAGAAGGCCAGCACACTTTGCCAAGCGGCCCGCGCATCCAGCTTGCCTATGTATCGGCCCTGTTGGAGTATTTCGGACGGGCTTTCAATCACAACGGCGGCGAAGTCATAGCCCCGGAGCCTTGCAAGTTCTCTCTCGAAGCGTTCACGTTCACCGCCCAGACAGTTCACTAAATCGGACAGGGCTTTTCTCTCAATGGCAATGCGCCGCGTGAATCCGGCAAGGCTGTAATCTCCGGCCTCCAGGGTTTCGGTTGTCACTTCCACGGGATAGCCAGCGAAGGCAAAAGGCAGTTGCTCTCTGGAATCGCAAACGATGTTCAACACAAGAGGCGCGGTCACGGCGGCCACCCGTACAGCGTTGCCTTCCTTTTTTCCAACTGGCCTTTTTCGATTATGCCAAACAGGCCATCGGCGCGGAACATTTTCAAATACCGCAGAACTTGATGAGGGTGCATCTTGAGCAGTTTCGCGGCCTGTGGCATGGATAGGTAAAATGTGCCGTCTTGTCTTTTCAGGTGCCAGCAGAGAGCCAGCAAGCGGCTTGCTCGCTCATTATCTGCATACGCCGCACAAACTTCCGGCAGCGGCTCGCTTTCAGTACGTTGCCATGCAGAAAGAAATACTCCTTCCGATAGAGGTGTGCGAACGCGCTCCCATGCGTGAATAAAGTCCGACCAAGTTTCTGTGAAGTCCTTGGTCTTGATATGAGGAAGTGCCAGCCGGAACCATTCGCGGACAATTTTTTTCAGTTCGGACTTTGGCGCATCGCTTAACCCGGCATCGAGTTTCAGGCCGCGTGCAAGATTCAAGACCTTTCTATTTCGCTGGCCCCCAAAGCTCGGTTGAGTCTGCAAGATGATCTGCTGCACCTTCTCGGGGTGTGATACAGCATATATAGCCCCTTCTTCGGTTGCAGGAGGGCGGGGGTCGCTGGGGTCAACTCCCTTCTCCCCCCCATGGCATGAATTTGCTGGATATGCTGAATTGTCTGTGTGTGCTGTATCCTCTGTATCACAGTTGATGTTTTCAGCCTCTTGGTTCAGATTCAGCATGGGATCGTAGGAAACGAAGCACAACCTCGACACATCCTTGCACTGCGGGTCTGCCTCGACGCCGTAGTTCTCTAGAATGTATGCCGCGACGGTATTCCATGCCGCGTTGTGGTTATCAATGCTTGCTGGGACGCGATAGAGAACCTTCAGCCCGTTCCCCCTGGGCGATAGGAAGCAAGCGAAGGTGTGCGGATCGCTCTCGACGTTCTGGCGCACTTTTTCCAGTTCGCCGTTCAGCTCATCCAGATCGGCACATATGAAGCCAGAGTGTTCAAGCAAGTGATCGTTGTCGCGCCGCGAAAACTTTCCACTGAAAAGAACGGCAGGCAGTTTCTTCTTTAGAGCATCGGCGGCAGGCTTTCCGTGTTGCAACTGAGCTTCACGAACGGCCTCAACTTTTTCGCGCCAGCGGCCAGACTGAATATCTTTCAGCACCGCCATAAAGGAAACGTCGCTGGTTTTTGTGCGCTGGCAGTTCGCAACCATTGAGACGGTGATTCCGTCAAAAGTGCTGGGGCGGTTATCGGGTGAAGTGTGTTTCATGGTTCACCTTCTGGCCTTTGGCCTTTAGTGCTTCAGCTTCGGTCTTTGAAAAGTAGGGCTTCCCCTTTCGGCAGGTGCGGCAGACTGCGCAACAATTTCCAAGTCCACCACGAAGCGGAAGGATTGCGGTTTCTGTTTCGCGCTGGCAAATGTGACAATGCGCGTTCATGGGTTGCCCGCCTTCTGATTACGGCCCTTCATTTTTTGAAACGGGCGATAACGCCACAAGCCGCAGTTCGATGAGGGGCAGTCCCGAATGTAGAGACGATCAAAGCAGGTGCATTGAAGGCACATAGCATTGATTCCGGCGCGAAGGGACTTCCCACCAAAAGCGGCTTTGAAGGTCTTTAAGCATGAGGGGGCTTCTGTTGATACCCTGTCCAGTTCTTGCGTTCGTTTTAGCTTCTCTGAACGGCCTTCATGGGCATCCGTGGATAATGTGGCGGCGGTCACGCGGCTCTCCCGTCAATGACTGCCTGAACGTCGGCCAGTCTGAATCCGATTGCTCGGCTGAGTCCCGGAACCGATACGCGCCGAAGCAGTCCCTTCTCGACGTAGTGGTCTATCGTTCTGACGGAACACGCCAGCAGACGGGCGGCCTCCCTTCGCCGGACAAGTCGCTGTTCGGTCGGTTGTGCCGGGGTTAAGTCTTTCAGCAGGGCGGCCCTGTCCTTCGCCGTCAATCCCGCAACCGCAAGTCGTGCAAGTTCAATGTTGTTGCTCATATTTTCCCTTTCTGTGTTTTGAGACTCACAATCTCACTGCGGGAAAAATATGGGATAGGCGCAAAAAGTGCTAACAGGGTGCAGGGGTGAAATCTACCCCTGCTTTTTCACCAGCGGAAACGGGTCAAAGATTCTTGGCTATCGTGACCAGCGCAGACAGAATTCCATCCTCGGCATTCTTGCGAAGTGCGCCGCGAGTGGTGCGCTTGCTTTTCTTCCGGCTGGTCTCATCGGTGCATCTGCTCCAAAAATCGTCATACCATTCTGGGGAGACGCTCCGCAAAAATACTTCAAAGGCGGTCTCGTGCCGGGATGCTCTTTTTGATTTCATCTCCGCAATTAACTTGCGTGCGGTCCGGCAGTACAGCTTCACCGTGTCGTTGGTCAACTCCGGCAGCGTCCTGCAATCGCAAATCCATTCCGGCACAGGTTCGCCGTTCATGCGGCCATGCTTGAGTGTGTTCCGGTCGTACTGCTGAACCTCGTCGCGGGTTTTGATAATTGTTTGCAGTATTTCCCGTGCAATCGCATTGGTGACTTGCTTCGGTTTGAATGCTTTCTTGTTGCGGTACTGTTCTGCAATGGGGATTCTGGTTCCAAGTCCGATACGTTCAACCTGTTCCCTCGCGGCCTTCCAGCTTTCGGGATCAATGCCAACCATAACTGGCCAGTGATACGAATGCCCGGCAATGATCTTGAGCAGTGGCGCATTCACTCCGCGAAGCCCAGAAGCGTACTCAGCGCCAGCAAGAGTTTCATTCAGCAGACCAAGCATTGCAGTATAGGCAATGTCGTAATCTGTGCTCCCGGCATATTTCAGCAAGACGCTGTGCGCCGCCCTGATGGTGTTCTTTGCCTTCGAGATGGCATCACGCGCCGCCTTCGCCTGACTCTTGGGCAATGGCTTTGATTCCTTTTCGCCCTCCGCAACTTGTCCACGGTATGGATACACCGCGTTTGATAGCCCGAAGCAGTCAAGAGACAGGCTGATATTTTTGGGCTTGTGGTTCTTGTTCTGTGAGGATTTCTTTTTCATTGTCCGGCCTCCTGTGGTTCCGCATGAGTCTTGAGCAGTTCGGTTTTCACTTTCTTCCAGTTCTTTGCTGTCATTCCCTCGATCATTTTCGCGGCCCACGGGGGCAGGGGATTATCCTCATGCGCTGGCAGTGCGGCGATTTGCGGCTGCGGGTTCAGTGGTTGAGCCTGTAGCTTGTTCGCCAGTTCTCCGATAAATCGCGCATCTAAATGCTCGTAGTTGGCAAGCATGGTGTCGCTGGTGTGTCCGGTGATCCGCTTCACGATCTCGGCGGGTATCCCGGCGGCAAGGGCTTGCGTTGCGAAGTAGTGCCTCAGACTATGCGCTCCATATACGACAACGGCCCTAGATACTCCGGGCAGCTTTTCGCGGGGGGGCAGTTCGGCCTTGTCAAAGGCGGCGGCAATCCGCTTGCTCAGTGCTGACGGATCACGCTGATAATCTTCCACAAGTTCGGGGAACACATGAGGCCCGGCGGCGTTCCGCTTTCTCATTTTGAGAATATCCGCAAGCTGGGGCAGCAGGGGAATATGAACCTCCTTGCCTGTGCGCCGCAATTTCAGCGGGTGAATTGTGACAACCTTCCGCTTGAAATCTATTGAGTTCCACTTCAACAGAACAATGTCCGCGAGACGCTGGCCAGTCCATCCAAGAGTAAAAAGAAGGTCGTGCATGTCTGCGCTGCCAGCGCATTTCAGAAGGGAATCAAATTGCTCAGGTGTCAGATTGCGGCGGCGGTGCGCCACCTTCTGCGCTCCGAGTTTCTTCCGGCGCATGTCCATCCACGGGTTGGAACCTGCGCGAATCTCCTCTGCCAGTGTACGCCATACGAGACGCATCAGCCCGATATGCTGGTTGAACGTGCTGGCGGTCACTCCATCCGCTTCAAGTATTGTTGCGTAAGCGGCGGCAAGGTTCTTTGAAACATCGCGCATCTGTTTGATGTCCGGGTGTTCCTTCTCGATCCACCGCTTGAATCTTTTCCATGCGCTCTCATATCCGGCCAGCGTTCTCTCCGATGAATCGGGACGGCTCTTGCTGTCATAGTACGCATCCCAAGCGGCGGAGATTGCCAGCGGGGGATTGGCTTCCTCGTCGGCGGCGGCCTGTTCGTCCTTCGCGTCGGTCAGTCGCTTTGAGATATTGGCCAGCACGTCGGCTTTGTCGGCGGCCATCAGGGGGCGCATGATCCGCTTGCGCTCCTTCTCGGCATCCTCCCGGCTGGTGCAGTGCAGGGATTCATAAACGGTTTTGCCCTCCACCATGTACCTGAGCCACCAAACATTTCCCCGCCTGTATAAGTTTCCCGTCCGGTGTTTCCGTGTCATTTTAGCCGCCTTTCCTCTATTGCGTTCCATTGCCTTATATGACTACATATCCCCAGACATTACACCAAGTTTTGAGACAGTCAATCGGAAATAGCCTATAAAATGCACACATGCTATTGACTCTTAATCAGCGGGTCCAGGGTTCGAGTCCCTGCGCCTCTACCAGTTTTTCCTTTATGCGGCGGGCGCCGGATTTCGGCTCCGCAGAGCGCGGATGATTTCCATGACTCCGGCCACCAGCAGATAGGCCGTCAGTGCCAGCAGTACCATGTCGGCACCGAACAGAGTCGGATTTCCGAAAGCGGTGCCGTCCGCTGCCCGGCCGGGAAGGAATTTCCGCAGAAGAATGATCAGGCTTGCTCCGGTGGTGGCCAGCATGAAGAGCGCGGGCAGCAGCACATACCAGACCTTTTTCCCGTTGCGGATGAGCCACACGGAACCGATGGCCAGCACGAACGTGGCCAGAAGCTGATTGCTGGTGGCAAATATCTTCCAGAGCTGTAGAATGCCGCCGCTGAAGGCCAGCCAGAGCATCAGGGCCACCGCGAGCCCGGAATTAACCCAGTATTGCCGGAGTGTCAGCAGTAACAGGCGCAGCAGCCCGCGGGTTGGAACGGATTCCAAACGGTTTTCCTGGGGCAGTTCCATGCTGGCAGGGATTCCGTCGCCTCCTGTGATTTCAGCAGACGTTCCGGCATAGATGCAGGAATCCCGCCCGGCGAAAACATCAAAGCGGCCAAAGAACTCCAGCCAGAGCTCTTCGATCAGATAGCGGTTCAGGCGGATGGCTGTATCCAGCGTGGTGATGACAAATCCTTCCAGAAGCAGCATGCCCGCCAGCGCGCCCGCTGCGATGGGAAGGCCGAATGCGGCGTGCCCGACCCGGCCGACAGCAAAAGCGAAACCCAGTACCGGGTTGTTGTCTTTCCCGGCCGGAAATACATCATCGAGATAGAAACCCTTGGTGGTTCCCACCAGCAGGGTGATAATCACGATGACGGCCAGGAGGCTTTCAAGAATCATGCCCCAGTAGCCGATCTGCCGCGCGGCACCTTCGCTCTTAAGCTGCTTGCAGGTGGTTCCTCCGGCGCAGAGGCTGTGAAATCCGCTCACGGCGCCGCAGGCAATGGTAATGAACAGGGCCGGCCAGAGCCCGCCCAGCTTGGCGGTGCCGGTCACGGTGTCCGCAACGGGGATAGCTTCCGGGCCGAAAACTGAGCCGCCGCGGATGGAGGCCACAATCAGGGCGGCAAAAAGTGCGATCATCCCGGCATACAGGATGTGGACATTGATGAAATCGCGGCTCTGTAGGAAAAGCCAGACAGGAACACCTGCGGCGACCAGAGTGTAAACCGCCAGTGTAATCTTCCAGGCTGCACCTGAGAGGGTCACTGGATAGTGCACGCCCACAAATATGCTGACCGCGCAAATGCCTATGGCCAGCAGAGAACATTTCCATACGGCCACATTTTTTTTGATATACAGCCACCCCAGGAGCGGGGCCATGCAGGTGATGACAATCACGCTCATGGAGGCCACGCCGCCGATTATGACCTGCTGCTGTCCGCCGACTTCCACGGTTCGAAACAGCGTCTGGTTGGCCGGAAGCTGCATTCGGCCCAGATCGAGCATGCTGACGAGCGCGGTGGCGGACGTGTTGAGAAAAACGGCCGTGACCAGTCCGAGCATGATGACGAGGAACAGGATAAAGGCAAGGAAAGGGCCCCGGCCCAGCAGGCGGCGCGCAATCATGGCCACAGACTGTCCGCGATGGCGGATGGACATGAACGCCGCGAGATAGTCGTGCACTCCGCCAATGAGAAGCCCGCCGACAACCACCCACAGGAGAGCCGGCCCCCAGCCGAAACACAGGGCCAGCACCGGACCGACAATGGGGCCTGCCCCGGCGATCGACGCGAAGTGATGGGCGAACACCACCGGGGTGGGGGTAGGCACATAGTCTCGGCCATCATTGAGTTCCAATGCCGGCGCCTTGCGGGCCGCATCTTCGCCCCAGCTTCGGGCAAGGAAACGTGAATAATAGAAACCGGCTCCGCCAAGGAAAGCGGCCGAAACAAGAAGCAAAAGCAGCGCTGTCATATCCACCCTCTTTCGACCTGTTCAAAGGTCATCCAAATGGTCAAGATATAGACCCGTTGAGGATCGGAGGGCAACAGGAAATTTCATGGAAATCCCTCATGCGGGCAATTATCTGGAAACCGGCCTGATTCTGCGGAAAGGGCCCGGCAGGCTCCCGCTGAATCAGTCTTCCCCGGTCAGATTTACGAGGTGCCGGGCTATTATTTCCTCGCGGTTCTTCTGGCGTTCAGTGAGGCTCTGCTTAAGTTCCTCCAGGGTCTTTTCCATCTGAGCGATTTTTTCCGTGCGATGCCGGTCCAGGGTATCTGCCATCGCATGAAGCTTTGCTTCCAGCCTTTCTTTGATCTCTTTTTTCACTGCCGGATTCGTCTCGTCCCGGTAGAGTTCGCCAAGCTCCATGATTTCCGCATCAAGCTGCTGTATTTCACTTGAGGGCTTTTCGTCGTCGGCCGGCGGCCGGCGGCCTCTTGTGCGGCCAGGGTCATCATCGCCGCGGGGTCCCCGGGGCCGGTCATAGAGTTTCTTTATGAAGCCGGCTCGCTTGTCGGGCGGCAGAGACTGATAGGCATTGTTCAGCGGGGGATACTCTCTCATAACGGCATCCACTCTCTTCGTATCCACTTTTTCGCGCAGCATGCCGCGGAAAGCCGCCGGGTTTTCGCGGCGGATATGCTCCATGCGCTGATATTCTTCCGGATGATGCCTTCGCATGCGCTCCATCCAGCGCTCTGCCGGCGGCAGGCCGCCGGCGTCATTTGAATCCATGCCGGGACCCGGTTCATATGGCTGGGCTCCCAGCGTTCCGGAAAGAGTGATCAGTGCCAGGAAGGCAGTTGTCATGATTCTCATGTTGATTCCTCCATATACAAGAGCAGGGCCGCGAGTTCGTCGGCATCCTCTTCATACCATTCGTACTCGTATTCGATTTCATATGATGCGCTGCTGATCATCGTTTCCAGGCTCTCAAGCTTTTCGTCAATGCCGTTGTCCCATTCCTTTGCCAGTTGAACGGGGGGGGCATCGCGACCCGTAATCATGGACCAGGACAGGACCACAAGGAGCAGCGCCGCGGCCGCGGCCGCCAGCGGCCGCCAGAAAACCAGCATCCCGTCCGAATCCTTCTCCCGAACATGTTCACGTGCCCCGGCAAGCCGGATGGCGTGCAGGATATGGTCCGGGGTGGGGTTTACACGGGCTTTGATGCCGAGCAGTTCAGCAGCTTCGCCTTGAAACTGACGACAGGCTGCGCAGCCGGAGAGATGATCCCGCAGCTGTTTGACCTGCCGTCCGTTCAGCTCGCCGGTTTGATCCAGCAGAATCCAGTTCTGTGCCTTATCGCATTTCATGACTCAGCTCCCGTGATAATCGTCCTTCAGCTCTTCTCTCAGTTTGGCCAGCGCATACTGCATTCGCGCGAGGGCGGTGTTGATCGAGATATTCTGTATCTTCGCGATCTCCTTGAACGGCAGGCCGGCCTCTGTCCGCATCAGGAACACCTCGCGCTGTTCTACCGGCAGGCCGCCCACCGCGCGGGCGATTCGCTGTCCCAGGTCCGCCGCGACGGTCAGTTCCGCGGGATCGTGTGTGCTCCCGGGCAGTCTTTCCTCCAGAGGGGTTTCGTCCTCGCCGGCCTCGTTTAGACTCCGCATCGGCCGCGCACTTCTTGCTCTGTCAATGATCAGATTGTGGGCTATCCTGAAGAGCCAGCTCAGGAAGCTCTTTGGTTTGTATTTTCCCAGATTCCGAATCGCCCGGAACCAGACTTCCTGAAAGACCTCCTCGGGATCGCCCCGTCCCTCGGTCATCCTGAGAATGAACCCGAAAAGCGGCCGGCGGAAGTGTTCCACAAGCAGACCGAGAGCCTGAACATCACCCTGCCGATACTGCTCCAGCCACTCCAGTTCCGGCTGTTCCTTCACGTATTCGCCTTTCCTTTGCACGTATAACGGGCGGGAATTGGAAATATTGCAGGAATTATTCGCCGATGATCTTGACCAGCACTCGTTTGCGGCGCTTGCCGTCGAACTCGCCGTAGAAAATCCGCTCCCACGGCCCGAAATCGAGGCTCCCGTTCGTCACCGCCACGACTACCTCGCGCCCAATGATCGTGCGCTTCAGGTGTGCATCGGCATTGTCCTCGTATCCGTTGTGCTTGTACTGGGAATAAGGCTTTTCGGGGGCCAGCTTCTCGAGCCATGTCTCATAATCCTGATGCAGACCGCCTTCGTCATCGTTAATGAAAACGCTGGCGGTGATGTGCATCGCATTCACGAGTGCAAGACCTTCCTTAATGCCGCTTTCAGCGAGGCAGGTTTCAACCTCCGGCGTGATGTTGATGAGCTGCCTGCGCTTTGTCGTGTTGAACCATAGTTCTCTGCGGTATGACTTCATAATGTTCTCCGGTTATTTTTGGCATTCTAATTTGATTTCGTATCCAGCGCAACGTTGACTTTTTGCTGCGAGTGTTCAATGTTTCTGTCGCAACAATAAGGACAGGCAAATGGCAAAGAATGAAAAGATCAAGGGTCTGACGCAGCTGGGAACCAAGTCGAGGCAGCCTCAGTCGCCGGACGAGGCGAAGCTGGAGACTTTTGACAACCGTTATCCGAAGAGCAATTACTGGATCCGCTTCCAGACCTCGGAATTCACATCGCTCTGCCCGATTACCGGACAGCCGGATTTCGCGACGGTCACCATTGAATACATTCCCGGCCGCAAATGCATCGAAAGCAAGAGTCTGAAATTGTATCTCGCATCCTTCCGCAACCACGGGTCTTTTGCCGAATCCATCACCAACCGGATTCGCGACGACATCGCAAAGGCCTGCCGTCCGAAAAAGCTGAAAGTCACCACTGATTTCACCGCCCGCGGCGGCATCACCATGCGCGTGACGGCGTCAAAAGACTGATGAATCGGGCAATGTGCTGATTTCGGGCTTTCGGCTGCTGGACGGGAAGAACAGGCATATCAAATATTCGGCCGCGGGGGCCGCCCCGTTTCGGCGCGGCCGGCGGGCACATGCTAGCTGGCCCGTCCTCCGGAGCGCTTGCGCTCCGTGGAGTTGAGTATTTTCTTCCTCAATCGAAGATAGTTCGGCGTGGCCTCCACATATTCATCATTGGAGATGAACTCAATGGCTTTTTCCAGCGTCATGATTACGGGCGGGGCCAGCATGGCCGCTTCATCCGAGCCCGATGCGCGAACGTTGGTAAGTTTCTTCGTGCGCGTGGGATTGACCGGAAGGTCTTCCCCTCGCGCGTTCTCGCCGACGATCATGCCTTCATACACTTCTGTCCCCGGGCCGATGAATAGCTTTCCGCGCTCCTGGATTGTGTCCAGCGCGTAGGCGGTTGATGTGCCGGCCGCCATGGAGACCAGGGTGCCGTTGCTGCGCAGAGGGATATCGCCGGTGACCGGCGCATATTCCTTGAACATGTGGCTGATCACGGCCTGCCCGCTGCTGCGGTTGACCAGATAGTTCTCAAGTCCGATCAGGCCGCGGGTGGGAATGATGGCCTCAATGTGAACAAAGTTCCCGTGGTGCTGCATGCTGGTTGTTTCCGCCCGCCGCGCGGCGAGGGACTGGAGCACATCCCCAAGGCAGTCCTGCGGGATTTCCAGCCAGAGATTCTCATAGGGTTCAAGTTTCCGGCCGCTCTCCGTGTGGTAGATCACCTCCGGGCGCGACACCAGCAGTTCAAAGCCTTCCCGACGCATGGTTTCCACCAGAATGGCGATCTGAAGCTCGCCGCGGGCGCTCACGCGGAAACTGCTGGAGGTTGACGAAAACTCAACGGAGATGGAAATATTCGTACGCGATTCGCGAATCAGCCTCTCCCGAATCTGGCGGGCGTTCACAAACCTGCCGTCGCGGCCTGCCAGCGGACCATCGTTGGCACAGAGCTGCATTTGAATGGTGGGGGGGTCAATTTCCACAAAGGGAAGCGGATCCCGTTCTTCGGTGTCACAGAGGGTCTCTCCGATGAATACATCCTCGAAGCCTGCAATGCCCACGATGTCACCGGCCCTGGCGGAATCAAGTTCCACGGATTTCATGCCGACGAAGCCGAATATCTTTGTGATTTTCTGGCGCTCGCGCTGCCCGTTCTTGTGAATGCAGACGATGGAATCACCCAGATTCACATGCCCGCCGGTGATTTTTCCGACAGCGATGCGGCCGACATAGTCGCTCCAGTCAAGGTTGCTGACGAGCATTTCGAAGGGCTTTCGACTGCTGGCATCGGGCGGGGGGAAATGGCTGATGACCGTCTCGAAGAGCGGTGTCATGTCCACCCGCTCATCGCCGATCGCGCGAACCGCGATTCCATCGCGGCCGCTCACATAAAGAAACGGGGCATGAAACTGATCCTCAGAGGCATTCAGCTCCAGCAGCAGCTCCAGGGCCTTGTCGTGCGCGCCGTGCGGATCAGCATGCTCGCGGTCGATTTTGTTCACCACAAAGATGAGAGGAAGATTCTGTTCGATGGCCTTGCGCAGGACAAAACGGGTCTGGGCCTGGGGGCCTTCGACTGCGTCCACAAGCACCAGCACCCCGTCCACCATCTTCAGGATTCGCTCCACTTCGCCTCCGAAATCGGCATGCCCGGGAGTGTCCACGATGTTGATGGTGGTATGGTGCCAGGTGATGGACGCATTCTTGGACTTGATGGTGATGCCCTTTTCGCGCTCGAGATCCATCGAATCCATCGCCCGTTCCGCAATGACTTCGTTTGCTCTGAACGTGCTGGACTGCCGCAGCAGGCAGTCCACCAGCGTTGTTTTCCCGTGGTCCACATGGGCCACAATCCCGATATTTCTTATATTTCTTTTCATGGGTGAAGACTCAGTAAAGCGGGCAGACTCTAGCGGATTCCGGGCCGTTGGCAATGCAATTGCTGAAGTAATTCAATCTTTCGATTTGTTGCTGTATTTGAAAAAATACGGCATACAATGCGGGCATGAAAAAGAAAGTGCGGTTTCTGGAAAAGACGAACGGCATCATCGCGATGATTCATGTGCGGGCGCTGCCCGGCACGCCCCGTTGCGAGGAGGACATTCCACGCATCATTGACACGGCCGTGGAGGAAGCCGCGATTTATGCCCGGGAAGGCATAGACATGATGATGCTGGAGAACATGCACGATGTTCCGTATCTCAACCGCTCTGTCGGGCCCGAAATCACGGCCTCCCTGACGGCCGTGGCGCAGGCCGTGAAGCGGGAGTTCCCCAAAAAGATACTGGGACTGCAGATTCTGGCCGGGGCCAACTGCGAGGCGCTGGCCGTGGCCCAGGCCGCACAGCTTGATTTTATCCGCGCCGAGGGTTTCGTTTTTGCTCATACGGCTGATGAGGGCATCATGAATGCCGATGCCGGGCCGCTTCTCCGCTATCGCCGGCAGATTGGGGCGGGAAACATCAAGGTGTTCACCGACATCAAGAAAAAGCACAGCTCTCATGCGCTGACGGCAGATGTATCCATCGCCGAGACGGCCTCCGCCGCGGAATATTTTATGAGTGACGGCGTCATTGTGACGGGAAAATCAACTGGCTGTCCGGCGGATATTGGAGAACTCCGTGCGGTTAGGGACGCGGTGAATATTCCCGTGCTGATCGGGTCCGGGGTGACCACCGACAATGTCGCCGGTTATTTCCCGCTGGCGGATGCGCTGATCGTGGGATCATTTTTCAAGAAGGACGGGCAATGGGCCAATGCCATTGATCCGGCGCGTGTTGCCCGGTTTATGGAGAAAGTCAACCACATCCGGAACATCCCCTTCGATCGGGGATAAACTTCAGTTCAGCCCGGCAAACTGACGGCAAAGCCGAATGCGGGAAGGATGCTCCCATCCAGCGTGCCGAAAATGACGCGGCCCTGCACGAGGTCGGCCGGCACTTCGGATGCCTCTGGGCCGAAATTCAATGCACAGAGAATGATGTCCTGGGCTTTTCTGCGCTCGAAAGTCAGGACGTGGCGTCGGGCATAGTCATCAGGCGCCGGTTCACGCAGGCTGATCTCGCCGTCAACAAGCACCGGGCAGCGGGAGCGAAGAGACATCAGGGTGCGAAAGAACTCGTACCACTCGCGCCGCTTGTCAAACCCTCGCGCAAAAAGGTTGCCTTCGAACTCCACGCCCTCGCAGCTGCGGATCCCGGCGCCTGTGCAGACGCGGCGGCCCTTGTCGCACGGTCCGATGCGCTCATGGATGGACGGCCTGTTGGCGGCGCCGAACTCCTGTCCGGTGAGCATGAAAGGAATGCTGCCCGGGAGCAGGTGGAACAGGGTGCTGAACACCCGTACGGCCTGCTCGCCAAAACGATAGACTCCGCGCCCTTCATCATGATTGTCGGTATAGCGGGCCCAGTAGACGGGCGCAGGAAGGTTGTCTGTTTGTGCCCTGTAATCTCCAAGAAGGCGCTTTACGGCTCCGGCGACACCCTCGAGCCGAAACAGGTCTGTGTCGGCGCCGGGGCCGGGGCAGATCACGGAATTCAGGTTTTCATCAACCCCGTAATGCTTTTCAAGAATTTTGTACATCCCGTCGTCGTAGGATGCATTAAAGCCGCGCCGGAAAAGATCCATGCTGTTGTCCAGTCCGTAGCATTCAGCAAGGAAAAGGATTTCTTTTCCGGAATGCCTGGCCTTCAGCGCGGCGATGGCCTCATCCCAGAATGAGCGGTCGTTGATGAAATGCGCCATGTCGATCCTGAACCCGTCCGTACCGAGTTTCAGCCAGAAATCATAGGTGTCGATCATGGCCGCACGAAGACCGGGATTCCTGTAGTCAAGCTTGGCCGTGTCGGACCAGTCCAGGTCATAGGCGGGGGTGCCGTCGGCCGCCTTGACATAGAAATCCGGATTGGACCGCGTCCACACATGATCGCGGCTCGTGTGATTGGGAACCATCCCCACGATAACGCTGCAGCCCGCGCGGTGCGCGGTGGCGATGAGCTGCCGGAATTCCTCCATGGTGCCGTATTCGGGATCCACGGCGTCATACTGCCGTGCGGCGTAGGGTGAGCCGATGCCTTTCCGGCCCTCAAATCCCATGGGGAAGGGGGGCATGAAGTGCAGAATGGTCATTCCGAGCCGCTTGAGGGTGGAAAGGTTCTGCATCACATACGCAATTGGAGACTGAACGGGAGGCTGTTCAATGGCGGCTTCGATGGCGTTGCGCGGTTCCCGCGCAGCCAATGACCGCAGATTGATCTGATATATCCTCCCGCCGGCTATCCAGTTGTTCATCTTGCACACCTCATCATCGCGTTGACCTGAAACAATAGAACGCCATGGCGGCAATTCAAGCCGGAAGCGAAAAGGTTCGCATTTTTTCCTGTAAAGTGATCTTATCCAGCATCAATTCAATGCGCAAAGAGCGCAGGAGTCGGCTATGAAATGTATGGTATTTCTCCTGACCATGATTCTGGCCGCCGGTTCCGTCCGAGCGGATTCGGCCGCTGATCTCGTGGCCATTCGAACCCAGCTGCTGGCGCACAGCGCCAATACAATCAACCCCGACGCATGGGGGCAGGTCATGGCGGATCTCGACGGAGTGATTCTCCGCGCGGGAGAGTCGGGCGATGCCTCGCTGACCGTCGAAGCTTCCCTGCTGAAGGCCATGGCGCTTTCCGACATGCGGGGTGAACATGAGCAGGCCATACGCGTGCTCCGTGGACTGATCGGCCGTTACGGGAGCCGGCGGATGCCGGGATTTCAAGCCGTTTACGTTCGTTTGGCGGAAACCCATGCAAAAACCGGGGACAGCCAGGCCATTCTGACCCTCATCGAGGAATTTCGCAACAGCCCGAATTTTGATGGGCAGAAATATGATTACTCCGGAGGCAGAAGCCCGTCCGACCCCATACGAATTGTTCGCCCGCGCGGGCCAAATGGAGACTCCATCACGGTCACATCCATGGAGCGTGCACTGCTCCAGGCCAAATCGGCACCGGGCCGCCGCTGTCCGGATTTCCGCGCTGTCGATTTGAGCGGCGTTCCGGTTTCTTCGCGGGACATGGACGGTTTTCTTGTGCTGATTGACTTCTGGTCGTTCCGGTTCCCCCGCTGGGAACAGTCGCTTCCAGAGCTGGTCCGCATTCAGAAGCGCTATGAGAACGCGGGTTTCAAGGTCATTGGAGTTCCGGTGGAAAGCAATTTCACAGAGTCGCTCAATGCGCTCAGGCAGGCGGGGGCACTCTGGCCCCAGCTGCGTCCCGACCCCGAGCTGATGAAGGCTTTTGGCGTCTTCGGGGAAATTGCAAATGTGCTGGTTGATCCTTCGGGACGAATCATAGGGAGCAATCTCTACGGCATTGAGCTGGAAGCAGCCATCAGAGACGCCATCGAAATCCAGTGAACCTCAGCGCCACCGGCGCCAAAGCTCATCAAACAGATCGTCGTCATCGTTTCGCGGGGAAGATGCTGAAGAGGTCTGTTCGTACGGGGCGGGGCCAACAATGACATTGCCCTCGGGTTCCCGCGGAACGCCGCCGCCCCAGACTCCAAACGGTCTGTATTTGAATGATTCCTGAAGCTGCACTGCGCGGTATTCCGAACCCGCCGCCATGTAGATGAAAATCGCAATGGCCAGCAGGGACAGATTGAACCGCCCCCCGAAGACCGCCCACACGCCGAAGACGATGGCGATGGTCTGGCCGATCTTTGCCGCCCGGCGCGTGGCTTCCAGCCGGCCCAGTTTCGGGGTCATCCATGCGCGGAAGATTCGCCCGCCATCCATCGGAAAAGACGGAAGAAGGTTGAACAGCGCCAGCATCAGGTTGATGGCGCTCAGGACATATATCGTGACAGCCAGCGCATACAGACCGGCGGCCCCGATGAAGCGGCTGAGCAGGTGAAACACAAGCGCAAGCATCAGACTGACGGCCGGTCCGGCCGCAGCGATGAGGGCTTCGTCGCGCGGTCGAGACGGAAGATGCTGCATTTTGGCGATGCCCCCGAAAGGGACCAGCAGAATTTCGCGAACGCTGCAGCCTTTTCGGATGGCCACATACGAGTGGCCCAGCTCGTGCAGAGCCACGCTGGTGAACAGCCCGATCGCGCCGAGCAGGCCCCAGAACAGGGATGTAAAACCAAGCACCGATGAGATGTGCGAGGCAATCAGGGGCAGAAATATCCACAGGGTGATGTGCACCCTTATTGGTATGCCAAGCACTGTCCCTAT
>Ga0116144_10003323_pt1 | contig 16188 bp, 12 predicted proteins | sample AD_UKC035_MetaG_FD_89746 | JGI IMG/M metagenome (GOLD analysis project Ga0116144, IMG submission 89746) | Active sludge microbial communities of municipal wastewater-treating anaerobic digesters from USA - AD_UKC035_MetaG | ecosystem: Engineered > Bioreactor > Anaerobic > Digestate | place: USA...
GAGCGGCTTCGGCCACCGGCTGGTAGCGATGGGCCGGCAGATGGAGCGTCTGCTGCCAGTCCGCCAGCCGTTGTTGGTGGCTCAACACGCGATCCGGCAGCTTGAGCAGCCGGTAACGGCCTTCCAGCGCGCGCGTAGGCATCCAGCGACGGCGTCGCGCTCCCCAGGACGAGCAGCGCGCCGGTCAGCCGCGCCAATTGCTCCGCCGTCTCCCGCGTGTGGTAGTAGGGGACGCTGCCCTGCTTGTAGCTCGTGTCCTCTTCCTCGTCCAGCACGATCAGCCCCAGGCGCGGGAACGGCGTGAACAGCGCCGACCGCGCGCCCACCACAATGGCGATGTCGCCGTTGCGGGCGCGCCGCCAGGTGTCGTAGCGCGCGCCTTCGCTCATGCCGCTGTGCCACAGGCCCACTTTGCCGGGGAAGCGCACCAGAAAGCGGCGCACCGTCTGCGGCGTCAGGCTGATTTCCGGGACGAGGATAAGCGCCTGTTGCCCCCGCGCCAGCGCTTCCGCCGTGGCGCGCATGTACAACTCGGTTTTGCCGGAGCCGGTGACGCCGAGCAGGAGCACGGGCGGATGGGGCGGCTCGGCGGCGAGCAGCGCGGACAGCTCGTTCCACACGGCCTGCTGACCGGGGATGAGCGTCAGTGGTTGGTCAGGAGTGTAGATCATATCGGCCAGCGGATCGCGCACGACTTCGGCCTGGCTAAACGCGATCAGCCCCCGGCTTTTGAGCATTTTGAGGTGCTGGACTTCCGCCCCCGTCTCGGCGTAGATGACGGAAAGCGGCGTCGGCGTCCCTTCGGTTGCCAAGAAGGCCAGGATGCGCAGGTATAAGTCCACACGGCGCAGTCCTTTGAGGCCGTCGTCCCAGGCGGCGCGGGGCTCGCTGGCCTGCGCCAGTTGCATCATCTGCGGGAGGATGCGCGGCATATACAGCAGCCGCTCGACTTTGATCAGCCCGCGCCGTTTGAGGGCGCGGCGGGCGCGGGCGATGTCCACGCCTTTCAGCGCGGACTTGACTTCGGATTCCTTCAGGGAGCCGCGCGTGATGAGGAGCTTGAGCACCTTTTCCGCCGGGCCGGGCAATTCCGCCGGGGCCGCCTGCACGAGGGCCGTAAGACGCAGGGTCGCGGCGGGACGCAATCCCGGCGGGAGCATCGTCTGCACGCAGAGGTGCAGTGGGGCCAACGTCTCCTGCGCCATCCAGCGCGCCAGGTCGAGCAGGGTTTCGCGCAGCGCCGGCTCCGGGTCAAGCACGCTCTGGAGAGGGCGCGTAGTGGGGACGGACGGCGTCTCCATCAGGCCGATGACGATGCCGGGCAGCACGCGCTCCCGCAGCGGCGCGGTGACGAGCACGCCCACGCGCACGTCATCGGCCAGCGCGTCCGGGATGCTGTAGTCAAACACCGGCGTCATCCGGGTTTTGACGGGCAGGAAGACTAAGACTTGGGCGTACATCGGGTTGCGAGTGAGGAGTTAGGAGTTAGGAGTTGCGAATTGCGATCCTCACTCCTAATTCCTCACTCCTCACTCCTCACTCCTAACTCCTCACTCATTCAAGAGCCAGGCGGCGATGTTGCGGGCGAGGGTGCGCTGAGCGACCGTTGGCAGGCGGTAGAAGGCGAAACCAGCGATGATGTAGCGGTTGTCAGGGTCGTCTTCGCCGGCCACCAGGGCGGGACTGTCCGCTTCTGCGCTGTCCGGGCCGCGCACCAGGATGGTCGCAAATTCGTCGTCTTCCGGGATGACCATGGCCGGGATGTCGTTCTCCAACGCGCCGAGGATCAGGATGTCATCCTCGGAGAAGCCCGCCATCAAGGGGTGGTCGGCGTCCTTCACCTGGAGGTCTTCAAGCGGCGCGGTGGGCACTTCTTCGGCGCTGCCCGGCAGGGGTTGCTCGCCGATCAGCATGATGCCGCCTTCCTCGATGTTTTGGATGACCTCGAAGACGCCGACGCGGGCGGGCGTCATGGCGTAATCGCCAAAGGCGAAGAGGTAAGCGTCGTAGTCGGCCAGATCGGCGGGCGTCGGCAGACCGTCTTCCTTGATGGACCAAAGTTTCACGGCGTAGTCCGCGCTCAAAATCGCTTTCAATTCGGGGGCGCCGGTGCGCTTGCCCTCGCCCACGTCCGCGGCAATGATGAGGATCGCGCCCTTGGCCTCTTCCCCGTCGGCGCTATCTTCTTTGTCCTCCTTCTTCGGCGTCGGCGTTTCTTTGGGCGCTTCGCCGGTGGAGCAGACCAGGATACGGCGGGCATCGTCAGGGGCGTCGGTCTCCACACAGCCGGCGAAGTTGCGTTTCACCAAGCGTTCCAGGGCAGCCGCGACATCGTCGGCGTTTTCCGCCAGGACCAGGAGCGTGCGGCGACCGGCCTCTTGTTCCATCACCAACAGGCTGGTCCCATCGAGGGCCAATGTCCCCAGGGTTTCAATCTCCACCATGCCCTGGGTGATGGTCTGCGTGGTCGTCAGGGATTCGGCGGACTCTTCCGCATCGGTGTCCGTTTTCGCGGCTTCCTTCGCTTCCTCTTCCGGGGCGGCGAGGGTGACGGTGATTCCGGCCTCGGCCAGCAGCGGGTGGGTGACGGTCAGTCCGTCGAAGATGCCGAGCAGCAGCGCGTCGTGGGCGGGGTCGGCCTCTGCGTGCAGTTCAAGGGTGAGGCCGGCTGCCTCGAAAACGGCCTGCAACTCGCCGGTGCGCACAATCAACCGAGGGTCCAGCCATTCCGCGCCCAGTTGCACCAGGTCCACCGGCTGCTTGAAGACGTAGGGGAAGTCCTCAAAGTCTTCGCGCTGGCGGTTATCCACGGCCAGCCAGTCGGCGATGTGGTTAAGGAAGCGGTCGTTGTCAGCCTGGGTGTGATAGGGAGCGGTGAGGAAGGTGATGTCGCCAAGCGCCAGGACGTTGTCGTCGGCGGAGAGCGTCACGGCGGCCAGATCGGTCTCGCCGGTGCGGACGGAGGAGCGCGTGACCGCGTCCCCACTGACGAGCGCGCGCCCGTCGCTGCGCAGGGAGTGCGCCGCGAAGAACACTACGGATTCCAGATCGCGGGTGAGCGTGTGTTCGGCGTCGAACTCCGTCAGCCGGACGTTGCGGTAGTTGCCCGCGTTGGTTTCCAGGTTGTACAGGTAGTCGTCAAAATAGACCACGCCGAAGCGTCGGGCGATGCTGTTGATCGCCGGGATCGCGCTTTCGGGGAAGAGGGCGGCTTCCAATTCCGAGGCGTCCTCATCTTCCTCCGTCGCCGTGTGGGTGGGATCGGCAGCCAGGAGCAGCCGCCCGCCGTCCTCCACAAAGGCCTGGAGCAGGGCGCACTCTTCCGGTGCATACTCGGTGGTCGGTGCCAGGATGAGGAAGGCGCTCACGCTTTGCAAGAGCGGCGCCAGCTCGTCGTAGCCGTCGTCATAGAGAACAACTTCGACGCCGCGCGCGGCCAGGCGCACCGCGAGGGGGGTCAGGTCGGTGACGGCGACGTTATTGGCGTGGGAAAAGTCCAACACCACGCGCCCGTCGCCCTGGGCCGGCTCATCCATTGCGGATGCGTAAACCACGTCCGGCAGGGCGATGGCGGCGGGGTCTATGGTGGGGATGGCCGGCGCGCGATAGCTGCCCTGATGAAACCAGAGCCACCGCCCGCCAAAGATGGCGACGGCGAGCAACCCCAGTAAGGCCAGATTCCGCAGCGTTTTCATGGTTCACCTCGCAGGCTGACATCGTAGAGCAGATAAATGCCGGGGGGCACGGTGCGCTTCCCGGTGGCCGGGTCGGCGGCGCCGGCCCAGGGATGCAGGAACAGGGATTCGTTCTGGAAGTAGGCGTTAATGACCGCCGCTTCGAGGTCAATCACCTCGTAGTGAGCGATGCCGGCCTGGCGCGCGGCCTCGGCGACGGCGTCGCTTTGCGTGCCCAGCCGGTCCACCAGTCCCAGGTTCAGCGCTTCGCGTCCGGGGTACATCAATCCTTGCGACAGATCCACCGAGGTGATTTGCAGGCGCTCTCCGCGCTGGCTGGTGACGGTGGCGATGAATTCCTGTTTGATCCCCTCAATCTCACGCAGGAACTCGTCGCGGTTGCTGCCGGAGAGCTTGAAGGGGCCGCTGGCGAGGATCACGTCGTTGACGGCCAGGTCGTCCGGGAAGTAGCCCCACACACCGACGTTGCCCACGCTGGACGAAGGCCGGGCGTAGAGCGGCTCGGTCGCCATGGCCGCGTAGTACGCGCCGCTGGCCGCCATCGTGTTGATGGCGCCGACGACGGGCATACTCCGGCGCAGCGCTTGCAATTCCAGGTAGAGCGTCTGGCTGGCGACGACTTCACCGCCGGGCGAGTCGAACTGTACGACGACGGCCTTGATCCGCCGATCTTGCCGCGCGCGGTCAATTTCCGCCTGAAAGAGTTCCATGCTGCCGAAGGAATAATCCGTGCCAGTGGCGAAGATGTCTATGTTGACCCGGATGATGCCTACCGCCGGGCGGGGGATCAGCCAGGCGGCCAGGCACGCAGAGACAAGGCCGACAAGGACGAAGACCAGCAGCCACACGATAATCCTCCAGCGACGGTGGGACGGCGATACAGTAGTCATAGTCAGGTGCTCCTTTCGTGATGGGAAATGGGAAATGAGAAATGAGTAACTCGTACTCATTTCCCATTACTCCTTACACATTTCTTATTTTTACTCCCCGGCCCCCGTTCCTTCCAACGGCGCCAAATCCGCCAGGGTTTGCTGCCAGGAAGGGGTGCCGGGGGCGTAGCCGATGATGTGGACGAGCGTGCCCACGTCGGCCCAATGGAAGAGCGTCTCGGCGTCGCCCACGTCGAGAATGATGCAGCCGAAAGAAGCGGGGTAGCCGAGCACGCCGGCCGAAAGGCGCGTGCCATAATGGGTGATGGGCAGCTCGTGGAAGCCGTTGTAGAAACCCTCATCCTCCTCGTAGACGCCCATAAAGTATGGCATATCCAGCCGCCAACGTTTGGCGAAAGCATCCGGCTCTTTGAACAAAATTTGGAACTGCCCCGCAATGGTGGGGGTGCGCGAGATACCGGTGGAGACGGTGAAGGTGTAAATTTGCGCACTGTTCTCAAACACGCGCACCTGCTGCTGGAACAAATCCACGTCAATGCGCTTGCCGGGGATCAGCGGATGCGGGAACAGGACATCCACGGAAGGGATGGTGATGACCTGGCCGACGTCAATCGCGCCGGGATCCACGTCAGGGTTAGCGCGCTTAAATTGCCACATCGGCATCTGGTGATCGTAGGCGATGAGTGAGAGCGTGTCGCCGGGTTGGATGGTGTAACTGCCGGTGGGATGGGTGACGCGAGCGAAGGCGCGGCGTTCCCCGGCGTAAAAGGCCGCCAGCAGGTTCGTCAGCGTTGCCTCGACATCCAACTGCCGCTCCGCGCCCACCTGCGGCGCGACGCCCGCCACCCACGCGCGCACAGCCTGGAAGTCCACGTGGAGGCGGACGGCGGCGCCTTCCTCACTGACGGTGAGCCAATGGGCAATGTCGGCAGGCGCAGCGGTGAACTCGGTATAGTAACCGGTGGGCAGTTCGTTCTCGTCCAGCGGACCGGTGAGCGGGTCGTCCACCACCAGGACGAAGGGACCGGAAAGCCATGTCGCGGCCTGCGCGCGGGCCGGCTCCGGCGCGGGGCGCTGCGGCGGGACTTCGGCCAGCGCCAGTTCCACGGCGGCGTCCCCGGCGGCGAGGGCGGCGAGCACGCGGGGCGCGCTGGCGGCCACGTCGAGCCGCCGCCCGACCTGCGCGGGACTCTCGACGGCCGCGCCGTTGATGAGGGTGAGCGTCGCGTCGGTGGGGGCAATCGCCAGCACGGGAGCCACCTCTTTTTCAAGGAAGGCCGTCACCCGCGCGGGGTCGGCGGGGACGACGACGGGGGGGACGGCGGTGTTGCGTTCCGCGTCGGCGGCGGCTTGCACTGTTGCGGCAATGTCGTACTGCTGGCCGACGTTGTCCCAGGGGAGCCGCCACTCTAACCCGGCGGCGGTCAGGGTGACATCCGCCACATCCGGCGCGGGCAGGGCGCGGGCGAGCGCGGCGGCGGCTTCGGCGGGCGTCAGGCCGCCCACATCCACACCGGCCACGGTGATGCCGCGCGCGATCGCGTCGGCCGGCGGGCGCAGCATCAGCCACGCGGCCCCGGCGAAGACGACCATCATTCCAATCAACAATAGCACAAGTACACGCAGAGTGGTTTTCAAATCAACAAACCTCAGTGACAGTAAATTACGACTATTGTACTACGGACTGCAAATCCGTTAAAGCGACCGTTTGTCATCCATCCAGGGCTGGTTATAATCAGAGCTATGTTAACCATAGATGGCTCCTACGGCGAAGGCGGCGGGCAAATTCTCCGCACCACAGTATCCCTGGCAGCGATAACCGGTGCGGCGGTGCAGATCGTCAACATCCGCGCCAACCGCAGCAAGCCGGGGTTGCGTCCCCAACATTTGACGGCGGTGCAGGCGGCGGCCCGGCTGTGCAATGCACAGGTGGAGGGCGCGGCGCTGGATAGTCAGACCCTCGTGTTCGCGCCGCAGTCGCCGCCGCAGCCCGGCGTGTACGTCTTTGATGTGCGTGACGCGACCACGCGCGGCTCGGCGGGCGCGGCCACGCTCGTGTTGCAGACGGTGCTGCTGCCTCTAGCGCTGGCCTCCGGGCCTTCGACGGTCACGGTGCATGGCGGGACGCACGTGCCGATGAGTCCGCCGGCGCTGTTCATCGAAAGGGTATACCTCCCCACCCTGTTTGATATGGGCGTCAAGACCCGGCTCACACAGCACGAGTGGGGTCTGATGCCCCAGGGGGGCGGCGCGCTGACGGTGGAAATCGCCGGGGGGGCCGCGCTGCGCCCGCTGGATTTGACCGAGCGCGGCGCGCCGCAGGACGTGCTGGGCATCGCCTTCGTGTCCAATTTGCCGTCGCACATCCCACAGCGGATGAGCAGCCGGGCGCGGTCGGTGTTGCATCAGGCCGGGCTGCCGCGCATCACCGTGGACCCGTGCCACGTCACGGCAGAGGATATGGCCGCCGGCATTTTCCTGCTGGCGCGTTACGAGAACACGGTCGCCGGATTCGATATGCTGGGCCGCAAGAGTCTGTCCTCAGAAAAAGTAGCGGAAGCAGCGTGTCACACCTTGTTGGATTATCATCGCAGCGGCGCGGCGGTGGAGATGCACCTGGCCGACCAACTGGTGTTGCCCTGCGTCCTGGCGCCCGGCGTCTCCCGGCTGACGGTCTCACGGATCAGCCAACACCTGCTCACCAACCTCTGGGTCACGGCCCAATTCGGCCTGGCAGAGGCGCAGGTGGAAGGGGACGAGGGGCAGCCGGGAATGGTGACGATTCAAAGGAGATAGGAATTAGGAGTTAGGAGTTAGGAGTTAGGAGTTAGGGGTTAGGGGTTAGGAGTTAGGAAAAGACTTTCTCCCTCTCACCCCCTCACCCCCTCTCCCCTTCTCCCCCGCTCCTCTTTTCCTCTTGCTAGATTACTTATGAGGAATTTCTTTCATGCTTGAACTGGTTTTGTTAGGCACGGCGGCGTCGGCGCCTTCGATTCAGCGCGGGCTGCCGGCGCAGATGGTGTTGTGGCGCGACGAGCGCTTTCTGGTGGATTGCGGCGAGGGCACGCAGCGGCAGATTTTGCGCAGCGGGCTGGGCTTTCGTCGCTTGCAGCGCGTGCTGCTCACGCACGGCCACCTGGATCACATTTTGGGCCTCGGCGGGTTGATCTCCACCTTTGCCCGGTGGGAAGCGGTCGAGCGGCTGGAAATCTTCGGCGGGCGGCGCGCGCTGGATCGCGTGGAGGACCTCGTCTTCCGCGTGGTGTTGCGCGGCGCGCGGCCCCCCGTGCCGGTGGACATGGTGGACATCCGCCCTGGGGTGGTGATGGACAGCGACGAGTTCGAGGTGCGCGCGTTCCCGGTGCTGCATCGCGGGCCGGACTGCTTCGGCTATCTCTTCCGGGAGAAGCCCCGCCGCCCGTTCCTGCCGGAGCAGGCGGAGGCGTTGGGCGTGCCGGTCGGCCCGGTGCGGCGGGAGCTGGTCAACGGGCAGGCCATCACGCTGGCCGACGGGCGCGTGATTCACCCCGACGACGTGCTGGGGCCGGATCGCGCCGGCGTGTCCATCGCGCTACTGGGCGACGTGACGGACGTGGTAGATTTGGTGGACGAGGTGCGCGGCGTTGACCTGATCGTCTGTGAGGCCACCTACCTGGAGCGCGACATGGAGCTGGCCCGTCGCTTTGGGCATTTGACGGCGGCGCAAGCCGCGTGGCTGGCGCGGGCGGCCGGCGCGCGGATGCTGGTGCTCAACCACCTCTCACAGCGGTATCGCGTCCGCGACATCCTGGCCGAGACGCAGCCTTTCTTTAGCGAGACCATTGTGGGCCGCGACTTTGACCACTTCGTCGTCACCCGTGACAAGATTACGCTGGACAACCAGCAGTTGGAAGAGGACGCGGTGGTGGAAGAAGCGTTGCCGGAGGTTGAATCCCTGGTGGATTGAGATAAGGGGGATTAGGGATTGAGGATTAGGAAAGCCTAATCCCCAATCCACGGTTTCAAGGAGGTGATGCCGATAAACCAGAAGCTCCAAACATGGATCCGCCCTAGTTTTTTAATGACCTTAACTTTCAAGGAGGATGATTCAAATGAAACGCAAGATTTGGTTGATGGTGTGTGTGTTGACGGCGTTACTCATCGTGCTGCCTGGCTGCGGTGGCGGGGGGAAGCCAACCAAGAGTGGGCCTTTTAAGGTGGCCTTCGTCTACATCGGGCCGCCCGGCGACCTGGGATGGACTTACGAGCACGACCGGGGGCGCAAGGCGTTGGAGGAGAAGTTCGGCGATAAGATTCAAACCACCTTCATTGAAAATGTTCCTGAAGGGCCGGACGCCGCGCGCGTTATCCGCCAATATGCCCAGGAAGGCTACGACATGATCTTCGCCACCTCCTTTGGGTATATGGACCCGATGGTGGAAGTGGCGCAGGAGTTCCCCGATGTCAAATTTGAGCACTGCTCCGGCTACAAGACGGCGGACAACATGGCGACGTACTTCGGCAAGATTGAACAGCCGCGCTACCTCTCCGGCATCGTCGCCGGCAAGATGACCGAGAGCAACATCATCGGCTACGTGGCCGCCTTCCCCATCCCCGAAGTGATCCGGGGCATCAACGCCTTCACGCTGGGCGTGCGCTCGGTGAATCCGGCGGCCGAGGTGCGCGTGGTGTGGACTTCGACCTGGTACGACCCGGTCAAGGAGCGCGAGGCGGCGGTGGGTCTGCTCGATGCGGGCGCGGACGTCATCGCGCAGCACCAGGACACCACCGAGCCGCAGAAAGCCGCCCAGGAACGCGGCGCGTTGAGCGTCGGCTACGACTCCGACATGCGCGCCTTTGTGGGCGACACGGTGCTCACCAGCCCGGTGTGGAACTGGGGCACGTACTACATCGAGACCGTCCAGAACGCGATGGATGGCAAGTGGAAGACGCACCAGTATTGGGGCGGGATGAAAGAGAATGTGGTGAAGTTGGCCGACCTCAGCCCCCAAGTGCCCCAGGACGTGGTCGATCAGGTGAACGCCATCCAGAAGAAGATGGTGGCCGGTGAAATGGAAAACGTGTTCTGCGGGCCGCTGAAGGATCAGAGCGGCGCGGAGAAAGTCGCGTCGGGCGCGTGCATGAGCGACGAAGAAGTGCTCAACATGAGCTGGTTTGTTGAGGGCGTCGTCGGCACGATTGAGCAATAAGTCGTGTGAAACGTGAAACGTGAGACGGTAAGTTCTCACGTTTCACGTTTTCTAACAAACGGCGACTTGTTTAAGTTTTATCGGCAGATCAAGCAGATTAAGCAGATTGAATCGAGAATCTGCTTAATCTGCTCAATCTGCTGACAAAAAGAGTGTGGTGAGCTTATGAATCAAGCGAAGGTGACACCGACTTCCCCAATTTTGGAGATGCGCCATATTTCCAAGCACTTCCCCGGCGTGCTGGCGAACTCCGACGTGAATTTGTTGCTGTACCCCGGCGAGGTGCTGGCGCTGCTCGGCGAGAACGGCGCGGGCAAAAGCACGTTGATGAACGTGCTGGTGGGCCTTTACCGGCCGGACGCGGGCGAAATTTGGGTGCGCGGGCGGCGCGTGGAAATCCACTCCCCACGCGACGCGGCGGCGCTGGGCATTGGCATGGTGCATCAAAACTTCAAGCTCGTGCCGACGATGACGGTCGCCGAAAACATCATCCTGGGCCTCACCGACCTGCCTTTCGTCCCCAAGATGGACGAGGTCTGCGCGCGCATCCGGGACATTGCGGCGCGTTACGCCCTGACGTGCGATCCCCACGCCTACATCTGGCAGTTGAGCGTGGGGGAGCAGCAACACGTCGAAATTCTCAAGTTGATTTACCGGGGCGCCGACATCCTGATCCTGGACGAGCCGACGGCCGTGCTGACGCCGCAAGAGGCACGGGATCTGGCGGCTGTGATCAAGGTGATGACGGACGAGGGCAAATCGGCCATCTTCATCACGCACAAGATGGAGGAAGTGATGGCCTTTTCCGACCGGGTGCAGGTGTTGCAAAACGGCAAGGTCGTCGCGGCCCGGCGCACGGCGGAGACGACCCCGCAGGAATTGGCGCGGCTGATGGTGGGGCGCGAGGTGTTGTTCCGCCTGGAGAAGGCCGCGCAGACGCCCGGCGCGACGATGTTGGAGCTGCGCGGCGTGTGCGCCGACAACGACAAGGGCTTGCCCGCCCTGCGCAACATCGCGCTGACGGTGCGGCGCGGCGAAATCATCGGGATTGCGGGGGTGGCCGGCAACGGGCAGCGCGAGCTGGCCGAGGTGATCGCCGGCCTGCGGCGCGTCACGGCGGGTGAGATTTTGATCGAGGGCCGGCCCACGACCAACCAGTCGCCCTTCGACGTGATCCGCGCGGGCGTCAGCCACATCCCCGCCGACCGCATTGGGATGGGCGCGGTGGGTTCGATGGCGGTGTCCGACAACATTGCGATGAAGGGCTACCGAAAAACGCCGCTGGCTGACCACGGCATCTTACACCCGCAGCGCATCCTGGACTTTGCGCGGAAAATGATTGACACGTTCCGCATTGCCACGCCCTCGCCGCAGACCCACATCAAATTTCTGTCCGGCGGCAACATCCAGAAGGCGATCCTGGCCCGCGAAATTGACGCCTGCGCCGGGCTGCTCATTGCCGTCTATCCCTCGCGCGGGCTGGACGTGGGGGCCACGGAGGCCGTCCGCAAGCGGTTGTTGGAGCAGCGTGACGCCGGCCGCGCGGTGCTGCTCATTTCTGAAGACCTGGACGAACTCACGTCCGTCGCCGACGCCATCGCGGTGCTGTTTGAAGGGCGGGTGATGGACGTCCTGCCTTCCGATCAGGCCGACGTGGAAACATTGGGATTATTGATGGCCGGAGTAAAAGCATAACGCTCCTATACCAAGGCATTTTTCACGCAAAGGCGCAAAGACGCAAAGATTTTTAAGATGAATCAGAAAGTATCCATCGTTTTTGAAAAGCGCGAGTCATTGTCGCGGCAGGCTTCGCTGTTGGTGCCAGTCTTATCCTTTGGGGTTTCTTTGACGTTGGGGGCGATTCTGCTGCTCCTGTCGGGCGCGAACCCGTTGGCGACTTACGCGGCGATGGCGCGGGGCGCGTTTGGCAGTTGGCGCAACATCACCGAGACGCTGGTCAAGGCCGCGCCGTTGATGCTGACCGGGCTGGGCGTCTCCATCGCCTTTCGGATGCGCTTCTGGAACATCGGGGCGGAAGGGCAACTGGTGATGGGCGGCGTCGCGGCGGCGTGGGTGGGGCTGTTCTGGTCTCAGGCGTTACCGGAGTGGACGCTGCTGCCGTTGGCGCTGCTGCTGGGCGTGCTGGCGGGCGCGCTGTGGGCGGGCGTCCCGGCAACGCTCAAGGCCGCGCTCAAGGTGGACGAGACGCTGACGACGTTGATGCTCAACTACGTCGCCATCCTCTATTACCAATATCTGTTCAACGGCCCGTGGCGCGACCCGCACGGGTACGGCTTCCCCGGCACGGCGCAATTCCCGGCGGCGGCGTGGCTGCCGCGTCTTTCCGGGCGGCTGCACGTCGGGTTGATCTTCGCGCTGCTGCTCGCCGGAGTGTTGTGGTTTATTTTCAAGTACACGCGTTGGGGCTTTGAACTCAAGATCATCGGCGAAAATCAGACGGCGGCGCGGTATCTGGGCATCAAAATCGGGCGGAACATCGTGCTGGCGCTGTTGCTCTCCGGCGCGTTGAGCGGGCTGGCGGGTGCGGGGGAAGTGCTCGGCATCTCGCACCGGTTGCAGCAGGGGTTGTCGCTCGGCTACGGCTACACCGCCGTCATCGTCGCGTGGATGGCGCAGCTCAACCCGCTGGCCGTCGTCTTCGTGGCGGTCTTGATGGCCGCGCTGCTCGTCGGCGGGGATCAGGTGCAGATTATGATGGGGCTGCCGTCCTCCGTGGGCGTGGTGCTGCAAGGGATGATCTTGATCCCGATGCTGGCCGGGAGTTTGTTCACGGAGTATCGGATACGGGTGGTGAGGAAATAGGAGTTGCGAGTTAGGAGTTAGGAGTTGCGAGTTAGGAGTTAGGAAGAATCCGTTGAATCCGTTGAGAGATTGGGTGACATTATGCTTGCTTTATTGACTTCTATTTTGACGATTACGCTGCGGGCGGGGACGTCGCTGGTGTATGCGACGGTGGGGGAAATTTACACCGAGCGTTCCGGTATCCTCAACCTGGGGCTGGAAGGGATGATGCTGTTGAGCGCGGTGGCGGCGTTTGCGACCGGGTATTACAGCGGCAGTCCGTGGCTGGGCGTGCTGGCGGCCCTGCTGGTCGGCGGCTTGCTGGCGACGCTGCACGCCTTCCTTACCGTTACGATGCGCGCAAATCAGGTGGTCAGCGGCCTGAGCATCACGCTCTTTGGCAGTGGCCTAGCCAGCTTCCTGGGGCAACGACTAGGGCCGGCATCCAACAATAATTACCTGGTGGGCTTGATCGGCCCGAAGTTCAGCGTGATGGAAATTCCCCTTCTCAGTCAGATTCCGGTGCTGGGGGCGCTGTTCAAGCAGGACATTCTCACCTATCTCATTTACCTCATCGTGCCGCTGGCGTGGTTCTACCTGTACAAGACGCGCAACGGACTCAACCTGCGGGCGGTGGGCGAAAGCCCGGAAACCGCCGACGCGATGGGCATTGATGTTCTCCGCGTGCGTTACCGGTACACCCTTTTGGGCGGGATGTTGGTGGGGCTGGGCGGCGCGCACCTGTCGCTGGCCTACACGCCCGGCTGGGCGGAAAACATCACCGGCGGGCGCGGCTGGATCGTGATCGCGCTGGTCATCTTCGCCATGTGGAATCCGGCCCGCGCGATCCTGGGCGCGATCCTGTTCGGCGGCATCAACGCCGTGCAGTTCCGCCTGCAAGCGGCGGGCACGACCCTGCCGCCGGCCTTTCTCAACATGCTGCCCTATCTTATGACCATTTTTGTTCTCGTCGTGATGACGTGGTGGGAAACCCTGAGCAAGCGCATCGGCGCCCCTGCCGCGCTCGGCACGGCGTATATGCGAGAAGAAAAATAAGCCGCGTTGCCAGCGATTGGATAGAAGTAACGTTTGAACGTGCGAACGTTTAAACGTTCAGACGATTTATTTTTGGAGAAGAGAACCTATGACAGAAATTTCACCCGATTGGAAATCACAGAACACGTCGCGGATGTGTTTCATCTGTGGGCGGGATAATCCCGTCGGGCTGCACCTGCATTTTTACGAAGATGCCGCTTCCGGACAGCTAGTCGCCCCTGTCACCCTCTCCGACGAGTACCAGAGCTATCCCGGCGTCGCTCACGGCGGCATCCTGGCGACAATCCTGGACGAAGTGTCCGGGCGCGCGCTCAACGTGGGTCAGGAGGACGAGCAATTCTGGGTCACGGCCAAGTTGGAGATGCGCTACCGCAAACCGACGCCCACCGGCGTGCCGCTGACCGCCGTGGGCTGGGTGACGCGCCGCCGCGAGCGTACCGCCGAGGTCGCCGGAGAAATCCGCCTGCCCGACGGCAGCGTGACCGCCGAGGTGCAGGCGTTGGTCATCTGCCCCCCGCCGGAGGTGTTGACCGGGTGGGAAGCGGAAAAGCCTTATTGGCGGCAAGACGAAATAGGGGATAGGAAATAGGAGGACTTCTATGTTACGCAACGTGAAAGATTATCGGCGACCGACCAGCATTGAAGAAGCGGTCGCATTGGTGCAATCCAACATCAACGCGGTCTACCTCGGCGGCGGCGCATGGACGGTGGCGCAGGGCCATCCGCAGTTGGAGATGGTGGTGGATTTGCAATCGGTCGGTTTGGGACAAGTGGCGAGCGACGATGAGAGTGTGCGGCTCGGCACGATGGTCACACTACAGGCCATGATGGATCACCCCGAAGCCGGCAAGCTCGCTGATGGCCTCCTGGCGACGGCGGCCGGCTACACGCAGTCACGCGGCCTGCGCGAGCAGGGCACGCTGGGCGGGACGCTCATCGTCGCCGGGCCGGCCGATCCGCTCACGACCGCGCTCCTGGTGCTGGACGCCGAGGTGAAGTACGCCGATACCGCGCCCCACACCGCGCCGTTCCTCAGCTTCGCGGCCTACCGCGACCGGCTGGTCAAGACCCGCGTGCTGCTGACCGAGGTGCGGATCAAGCGCCCGCCCGCGCGCAGCGCCGCCGCCTTTGAGGTGGTGGGACGCTCGCCCAAGGACAAGCCCATCGTCTGCGCCGCCGCCTACATCGGCGTCGCCGAGGGAGTACCGTCGGAGGTGCGGGTGGCCGTCGGCGGCGCGGACTCGCGCCCCGTGCGCCTGCACAAGACCGAGCATCTGCTGCGCGGCCAGTTGATTAACGAGGCGCGCATCGCCTATGCTCTGGAACCCGCGCTCCTGGAACTGCACCCCATCGAAGACTTCCGGGGCAGCGCCGAATACCGTCTGGAAATGACGCAGGTGTTAGTCCGCCGGGCGGTACTCACGGCATGGGGAAGAGCCAGAAGTGTTTAAGGGTGTTTTCGCGGGCGGTGTACCGCCCGCGAAAACACTTTTCTAATCCGCCGCTTTAGCGGCCTATGACAAGGTAGATCATAATGAACGAAAATAAACTTGAAAGAAAAACCCTCGGCTGGTCTTACGGCGGACAAGCCATTATGGAAGGGGTGATGATGCGCGGCAAATACCAGGTGGCGATGGCCGTGCGCCGCCCCGATACGGGGGAAATTGTCGTCAAGCAAGAGCCGACAAGTCAGCTTTATCGCGGGCCGTTCAGCAAAATCCCCTTCCTGCGCGGCATTCCCATGCTGTGGGACGCGCTGGGTCTGGGGATGAAGGCGCTGTTCTTCTCGGCGGAGCTGGTGGGCCAGGCGGAGGACCCTGAATTCAAGATGAACACCGGCATGGAAGTCGTGATGGGCGGCGTTTCCTTGCTGTTTGGGATGGCGCTGTTTATGCTGCTGCCCTCGTTTGTCGCCGGGCTGCTCATCCCTGAAAGCATGCCGCTGCTGTTCAACATCGTCGAGGGGCTGATCCGGCTGACGTTGCTCATCGGCTACATCGCTGCGATTGGCCGCATGGCCGAGATCGCGCGCGTCTTCGCCTATCACGGCGCGGAGCACATGACGATCAACGCGCACGAGGCCGGCGATCCGCTCACTGTTGCAGATGTGCGCAAGCACTCGCGGCAGCACGCCCGCTGCGGCACGGCCTTCCTCCTGATGGTCGTGCTCATCTCTATTCTGGTCTTCGCGCCCCTCGGCAAGCCCGACTTGTGGATTCGGATAGCCTCGCGGCTGCTCCTGATCCCGGTGATCTCCGGTATTGCCTACGAGGTGCTGCGCTTCACCGGCAAGCACGCGAAGAACCCGCTGATCCACGCTCTCATCGTCCCCAACCTGGCCCTGCAAAAACTCACCACCCGCGAACCGGACGATGCCATGCTGGAAGTCGCCATCACGGCGTTGCAGACGGTGCTGGCGGACGAGAAAGAACTGATCTGAGACTGCTTCAGGCGGGATCGTAAACCGTGAAACGTGAAACGTAAAAGCCTTACGTTTCACGTTTTACGTTTCTACCACAGGATTACCCCGCCGCCATCGGGTAAAACCCCTCCCCC